>Ga0335078_10010001_pt1 | contig 14037 bp, 13 predicted proteins | sample Lox_Sample_32_FD_206711 | JGI IMG/M metagenome (GOLD analysis project Ga0335078, IMG submission 206711) | Soil microbial communities from Loxahatchee National Wildlife Refuge, Florida, United States - Lox_Sample_3.2 | ecosystem: Environmental > Terrestrial > Soil > Wetlands | place: USA...
CCCGTGCCTACAAGGACGGCATGGTAGAGCTGGAAGCCGAAGCGCCGGAATCGGTTGTGCGGAGAGTGCGGGAGTGGGTAGTGGATGATTGAGGGTTCGAAGAAACACCCCCTGCAGTGGACGCCCTGCCTCGTCGACAGTCCCCAGCTTGGATAGAAGACCGCATGTCATAATGAGTCAGAGAGACCCCGTGAGTTGTGCTATCTGCGAAAAACGCAAGGAGAAACGATTCTGCCCGGCTGTACATGGGCGAATTTGTCCACAATGCTGTGGAGAGCAGCGCGAGGTAACTCTCGACTGCCCCAGCGAATGCGTGTATCTGCAACAGGCGCGGGAACATGAAAAACCGCGTCCACTGGACGGTCTGGATCAATCCGCGCTCTTCCCGCTGGTCGAGATTGGTGATCAGTTCCTCTACGAGCATGAGCATCTGATTGTCGGTCTGACCTTTGCGCTAGCCAAGTCCGCCCACGTCGACCGCAGCATCAACGACAGCGATCTGATCGCGGCCCTGAGCTCGATCACTAAGACTTACGAGACCCTGGTGACCTCAGGTCTGCACTACGAAATGCCACGCACCAGCTTAAGCCAGCAGGCTATCGCGGCTGAGGTACAAAAGATGCTGAAGGAATATCGTGAGGCGGAGCAGAAGCACCTGGGGTATTCCCGCCTGCCAGATTCCGCCGTGCTCAAGGCGCTGGTATTCCTGCTGCGCATGGGCTATGCCCGCACCTCCGGCAGGCCCAAATCGCGAGCTTTCCTGGATTTTGTCATCAGCCAGTTTCCCGAGAAACAGTCGGCCATCGCCACTCCCCAAGAAGCAGGAAGCCGCATAATCGTCCCGTAGGCCGTGCCATCGCGGCACTCACGTCTTGATGACCTTGCGCACCGTCTGGCCCGGTGGCAAAGCGTCAAGCAACTCTCGAATCGTGCGCTTGATGACCGGATGACGAACGTCGGCGGCGATCTCGGCTAGCGGTTCCAGGACGAATCGCCGTTCATGCATGGCAGCATGGGGGATGGCCAGGCCTTGGCTTCTGAAGATCGAGTTTCCGAAAAGCAAAATGTCGATGTCGATGGTTCTCGGCCCCTTCTTTTGTGTGCGGCGTCGTCCCATCTGTTCTTCGACTTGCAGAATGGCCGCCAGCAGCTGCTCGGGCATTTTTTCAGTCTCCAACTTCACAGCACAATTCAGGAACCATGGCTGGGCGGTGAACTCCACCGGCTCAGTCTCATAGAAGGACGACACCGCCACAACCTCACCCAGAGAACGCAGCCGCTCGATGGCGGAATGCAGGTTAGCTTCATGATCGCCAACGTTCGAGCCCAGGGAGAGATAGACGGTCTGGTACACAATCCGTAGTTTCCGGCCTCTGGCTTCAACTTTCCAGCAAAAACTCCGAGGCATCCAGTTAAGGACTTGTAACTTTGCCTGCCGGGACCGGAAGATAAAGCCAGGAACTCCACGGATGCTTCCCATTGATGCCAGGATTGATCGCGCTCAGCGTTTACTGCGGATGCTGGAAGAGGACGCGCCGCTGCTGGCGGTTCGAGTTCGTGACTTGACTCCGGAACGGCAGCAGTCAGCAATAGAGTATGCTGCCCGCCTCACCGCGCAGGCGCGGTCGGAACTGCTGAAACTGATTCAGCAAAGCTCGTATTGGGACAGCAACGATCCAACTCCGCGCGCCGCGGACTAATTCACTCTGGTTTGTCGGTGGCATTTCCCTGATTAGGCTGGTTGTACCGCCAAGTCGCGAACCGGCAAAGCAGGCTGGATTTCGTCCTCCATCACTGCCTCCTCCCACAACGTTCGATCCCGCAGCAACCGCGACACCAAAGCGGTGTGCATGGCGTGGCCGGCACGATCAGCGACTATATTGCCCAGAATTTGTTTTCCCAGCAACGCGAGATCCCCAATGAGATCCAGCACCTTATGGCGGACAAATTCGTCCCGAAAGCGCAGAGGAGGGTTCTCAATTCCCTTGCGGGTGAGCACGATGCAATTTTCCCGCGAGGCCCCCCGGATCAACCCCATATTGCGCATGGCCTGTTCATCCTCACGCGAACCGAACGTGCGGGCTGGGGCGATTTCCCGCAAGTAACTGCCGTTCTCCAGCTCGACACGGAAAGTCTCCCGCCCAATCAGGGGGTGAGGAAAGTTGATCGTGTAGGAGACCGAATACGAGCTGGAGGGATAGACCCCGATAAATTTGTTCCCCTCGCGCATCTCCAGTTCGCGGCAAATTCGAAGATAGGTGCGAGGACGACGCTGCTTGCGGATGCCCGCCTTCTGAATCAGCTCCACAAAGGGTCGCGCGCTGCCATCCAGGATGGGCAGCTCAAGGTTGTCGAGTTCGACGATCGCATTGTCGATGCCTGTCCCGATGAAGGCGGAGAGCAGGTGCTCGGTGGTGGAAATCAGCACGCCTTTCTTCATCAAGCTGGTGGCGTAACTGACTCGTGCGACGTTGCGGCTGATCGCTTCCACCTCGAACCCGTCGAGGTCGACTCGGCGAAAGATGATCCCCGTTCCCGCCGCCGCCGGCAGAATGCGCATGCGAACCGGAGCCGCACTGTGCAAGCCGACTCCCACACACTCCACGGCCACACGAATTGTCTGTTCGTGCTTCATCCCTTGGGTTATCTGTGTATTTATGAGTAGATTACAGCCTGAAATGCAAAATCTGACTGTGGCAAATACGCCACACTTCGTGGAAATTTCCCAATCCAGGATTCATGTGTTTCGATTAACTATCCAAGCCAGAAGAGTTTGGACACGGTCCCCCTTGGCTATTTGGGCAGTGGCTTATTGGGATCGTAGGTAACCGCTGCATTGAACAACGAATCGCTGAGGCCTTTATTGTAGGTCACCGACGTTAAGAATCGCTGGTTGGCCATGTCTCCATTGTAGAAACGAGTAATACTGAAGGGCGTCATCACGCCTTCAACTGGGCGATAGGCGTCATACACCTCCTCCTCGACGTTGCGTTGCCGGTCGGTAGGATCACGCCAGGAGAAGCTCTTTTTGACCGGCAGGTGACTGTTGACGTCAAAGTACAGAGTCACAGCCTCGTTATGCCCATTCATAATCGTGACCTGCTGCGCTTCCTTCTGCGCCGCAACCGCCGGGCCTTCATAAAATAAGGCGACGTCGGGCTCGGTGAGCCAATGGCGCAGGACCCAGTCCAGCGCATAGTGGTGGCGGCGGCTGTAGTCGGTGATGTTCTTGGGATCGTCGGTGCGAGTTCCCTTGTAGGTGATTTCGAAGCCTTCATTTCCGCGATAGATGTAGACCACGTCGCGCTTTTTGGTGAGTTCGATCCGCTCCGCGTCGGGATATCGGTAAAACCGCCAGAAGACCACGCCTACGCCTTCCGATTCTCCGTGGTGAAACGCGTAAGTTCGGCCCTCCTGCGTGATGTCCCGAATATTCATGTAGGCGTCGCCGCCCAATGCCTGAATTGCCTGGTCAATGAGCGCCTTGGCTTTGTGAGCATTTTCCTGATCTACAGGAACCGACTGCAATGCTGCCGCCGGCGTGCCTTGCCCGAAGGCCACGGTTGTGAGAACGACAATGGACAGGATGATGTACCGCATGATCCCCACAAGATAAGACGCCATGGAATGAATTGTAGCTGCCTGCCGACAATCAACACCGGGGTAAGAGCGTCACCTGACGCTGCTGAAGCGGCTCGTGTTCCCTCACCCCGCCAGCACCGCTCCGCCGTTCACATTGAAAACTTCACCGGTGATAAAGCCAGCGTAGGGAGTGCACAAGAACAGGATCGGCCCGGCAATTTCTTCCGGGGTTCCCACCCGCCCAAGAGGGATGGTCGAAAAAATCGCCGCCCGGCTCTTAGGATCACTCAACGTTGAGGTCGACATGTCCGTATCTACCCAACCCGGAGCCACACAATTGACCCGGATGCGATCCCCGGCGAGCTCGGTAGAGAGCCCTTTCACCATACTGATCAACGCGCCCTTGCTTGCGGCATAGTCGCAGTGGAACGCTTCGCCTCGTTGCCCGGCGGTTGAGCTGATCAGCACTATGTGCCCACCCGAGCCTTGCCCCTTTATTTGAGCCACGGAGTGCTTGATCAAAGCGAACACGGCATCAAGATTGATGGACAGAGTCCGGCGCCATTGCCCATCCGACATCTTGTGAATCGGCACATCCTCGGACGGCCAAACCCCATGGTTGGCGACGAGAATATCGAGCCGGCCATAATGCTTAACTGTGGCAGAAACCAGGCCCGCGGCGGTTTCGGTGCCCGACAGATCGCAAGCGACGGTCGCGCAGCGCTCCGCTCCGAGTTCGCTTACCAACTCCTCGGCTTGCCCTTGAGCCTTCTCGTAATTGAACATCACTCTCGCGCCGGCAGCGACGAACATTCTGACCGTAGCCGCTCCAATGCCTCGAGAACCACCGGTGATGAGCGCAACCTTGTTTGCGAGCGTCAGCGAAACTGGCATGGGAAGATAGTGTCCAGTTTCCGCTTGCATGTCAATGGAGGCGCAAGCGTCCACGCTCGTGTGTGGTTGCAGAAGGGAAAAGCACAAGTGGGGAGCCTGGGGGTCCATCGATCATCGAGACGCAGGTTCTTTGCTTAACTGTCGAGGGTGGGCGATCTTTCGGCTTTCAATTCGCGCGCCAAAATACGTACCAGCATACCGTCATAGCGGATTCCGCTCAGGCTGTCCAGTTCCGCCAAAGCTTGCTCACTGCTTTTGGCCGAGGCAAAAGAGCGGTCCGTGGTCATGTTGACATAGGCATCTGCAACGCTGAGAATCCGCGCCCAGAGGGGAATCTGCTCGCCCCGTAGCCCGCCTGGATAACCGCTCCCATCGAAGGCTTCGTGGTGATGCTTGACCGCCTTCTGCAGCGCCCCACTTTCTGGCATCGTTCCCAGAATTTTTTCTCCCACGTCAGGGTGTACTTTCACCAGGTAGAATTCCTCTTCCGTGAGCGGACCGGTCTTGTTGAGGATTCGATCAGGTACAAAAATCTTGCCGACATCGTGTACCCGGGCGGCGTATGCAATGTCGTCAACTTCCTCCGCGGACAGACCCAAGGCGCGCGCTATCATTTCGCTGTAGCGTGCCACCATTTCTCCATGGCCGCTGGCGTTGCGTTCGCGCAGCTCGGCGGCGCGGGTGAGAGCTTCAATCGACTCTCGCAGAACCTGCAGGCTGTTATCTTCCTCGCTGCCCTCCCCGCACAGTTTCCTGAGGGTTGCCAGCAACTCCTCAAGGTGTTCCGGGCCGGTGTGCTCGCGTTGCAGAAAGCCTTCAATATATCCGGAAATCTGTTGCCTCTGCACCGCTCCGTGCTCGTCCATCCCGAATGCGTCCGCGCTCGACACCCGGTCGCCGCCAGCGTGCTTGGACGCATACATTCCGGAATCGGCGACCCGGATGATATCTTCCGCGGACAACCCATGCACCGGAAAGCTGGCCACACCAAAGCTGCCCGTAATGTGGTGCTCCTGCAGCATGGGATCGGTAGCTAACCAAATCCTCAGGCGATCGGCGAGGGACTGCGCCTGGTCCACGCCGGTCTCGGGCATGAGAATGATAAATTCATCCCCGCCGTAGCGAGCTACAACGTTCGATTGCCGGCACTTTTGCTCTAACAGGCGTCCCACGCGCGCGAGCACCAGATCGCCCTCGAGATGGCCTAAGCTATCGTTCACTCCCTTGAACTTATCCAGATCGATCAAAACCACCGAGAAAGGCCGGCCGGAGCGCGACGCGCGCTTCCACTCCGAAGTAAGCGCCTCCCAGAAGAAACGGCGAGTCTTAATCCCGGTAAGGCCGTCGGTGATCGATTGCTGCTGTAATTTCTGAAAGACGAAGGAGTTGTGCAGTGCCGTCGCCAGCAAGTCCGCCAGCGTATTCATGATGAGCACATCCTGCGGGGCAAAAGCGTCTTCTTCACGGCTTTCGACATTGAGCACGCCCAGCAAAGTCTCGCCATAAGTGATGGGGATGCATAAGACGGCGCAGGAATCGGGCAAAACACCTTGCAAATGAGCCTCTCCCGCCGTGGTTTGCAGCAGAGCACTTTCTCCGGTTCGCGCCACTCGTCCGAGAATTCCTACGCCCAGGGGAATTCGTTTGCCTAGAGCTTTGGCCGTAGTACCGGCTTCGGCCTTGATCTCGATATCTTTGCGGGTGTAGTCGAAGATTCCAATTCCGATGTGGTCGAAGCAGAAGTTCTTCTGGATGTGACCGACAATCTCCAGCAACATCTGCTCGGCATCTTCGCTGGAGATCGCAGTTTTCGAAATGCTGTTGAGGAACGCAAATTGACGGGCTCGCCGCTGCTCCTCGGCGAACAAACGGGCATTCTCGACTGCCACCGAGACCTGGCCGGCGGCGGTCTGCATGACTTCCAGGTCTCGTTGTTCAAAAACGTGCTCGCGTTCGACGCTGCGCGCGGCCATGACGCCGGCTGGCTTGCCCCCGAGTTGAATGGGTGCGCCGCAATAAGACTTGGCCGGATTTGTCGGCACGAATGTCACCCCCAGCCGCTCCCTCGCCTTGTCCAGATCGGACCGGATGAGCAGCGGTTGGCCGGTACGCAGAATGTACTCGGTCAAACCGTTGTCAATTTTTCGCGAGCGTTTGGGCAATAACTGGCCTTTCTCCATCTCAAATTCGAAGCGGATCTCATCGCCCTCCTGGAAAGCAACGTAAAAGTCCGTCGTATCAAAGATCTGACCAAGTTCTTTGTGGACGGTACGCAAAATCTCGTCCTGATCGAGGCGCGAACTGACCGCCTGGCCAATCTGGGTGAGCAGCTCGTATTCCTTGGTGCGTCGCTGGGCGTCGTGCATCACGACGTAGTTCTCCAGCGTCAACCCGATCTGCAAAGCCAGGCCGATCAGCAGGCGCAGGTTCGACGAACCGAACATGCTGCGCGCGGCATCGGGGAAAAAAATGATTCCGAAATTGTGCTCGCGCGTCTGCAGGCTGACCGCGGTGATGTTGCGAATATTCTCCTGTTTCATGACCTCGCAAAATTGTTGGAACCGGGCCCCGGGGAAAACAGGCAGCGGCTCCGACATCTCTGCCACGTTGTGGAAGGTCGCGAATCCGCCTCGTCGATAGGCCAGTTCCGCGATGTATTCCCCCGCCCCGCTTCGTTCCAGCTTGCTGATCAATTCCGAAGAAAAACCGCGCTGTACCGAGGGAAGAATGGCGCGCCAGCGTTCTGAAATGTAGATCACAGCGCGGCCGGTCGGTAATGGTGCTACCAGCCGGTTCAGAATGCTCTGCAGGCTGGGAATAAGATCCTCGGCGGAGAGCAGCCGCATCGGGTCTACGCCCAAGGTGGAAAAAGCCAACGCATTTTCCTGTACCGCATTACGCTCATTTTCAAACAGCACCATCACCATGGCCACCCCCAGAAGCATTTGCGGGATGGGGCCGAGAACGTGGCCGGCAGCTCCAAACATCGCAACGAATGGGCTGCGCAGTTCCCCAAAAATCATGAGCACTGCCCATAGGGCGAGGGCCACCGCGAGCAGGGTAAACGCCAGAGAATTCTTGCGGTGCGCGTGACGGTAGAAATAGAAAGAGCAATAAAGCAGAACGATCCCCATCCCCACATCCAGCGGCATGTGGGGGGCCAGAGAAGCCGCGGGCCGGATCAGTCCTCCGGGCATTTGGGCGGCGCGCACGTTCCACCAGGCGAGCAGCATTCCACCAATCCCGAGCGCCACGTCGTCCCACCGAACCCGGAATTTCTCGCGCATCAAACGAGTGGAGACGTATATACACAGCGTCATTGCCACCAGCAGCAGGTATCCCAGGTAAGAAATCGTCGCGATCGGCTTATGGTAGGGAGACGCATCCCAGGCGTCGAGCCCATAGTGCAAGGTGTAAAACGCCCACGCGAACTGCCAGGCGCGGAAGTATTGCTGTCGGCTCTGCTCGTAGAGATAGGTGAACAGCAGAAACAGAAGCAGAGCCACGGCTCCGGGGACGATGACCGAACTCATAGCCAGGCTGTTCATGGGGGTGTAAACAGCCCTCCTTGACTGTTCTCAGTTTCTCCGCAGGGGGAGTGGATGGGTTTCATGTTTTCACACTATCACCAACAAAACAACAGTCTTTAGATGAGGTTAGGCGGACTCCGGAGACCTCCAAGGTAATCACAAGTTTGTTACCGAAGTCACACGGTGAGTTTTCTCCGGCGGCGCATGCCATAACATGGCGCAAGGCTCACTCGATCCAGCATGATCAGCAGCAGAGCGCGTTTTCGCGTGGTGCTGACCATACACTGATTTCGCGGGCCCGCCACACACAAGTGGCCAAAGCAGGCGATGTCCTCGTCTGGGCCCGCTAACCGGACTCGCCTCAATGGCTGTCTCTCAGTATCCCGGGCGAGTGAGTTCTGCTCGCCGCAGAACCAAAGTCCCTCCTTGGCTATAAAATGTATCCAGCATGAATAGCGCAAAGCCTGAGACCGTAGGCGTTGAGTCCGCGATTGCGGCAACTCGCCCGCCCAACTTCATCCGCGACATCATCCTGGAAGACATAAGGACCAACAAGTTCCAGGGCCGGGTGCAGACCCGCTTCCCTCCGGAGCCCAACGGCTACCTGCATATCGGTCACGCCAAGGCCATCTGCCTCGACTTCGGCCTCGCCGACGAGTTCGGCGGTCACACCAATCTGCGCTTCGACGACACGAATCCCGAGAAAGAGGAAACCGAGTACGTCGATTCGATCCAACAGGACGTGAGGTGGCTGGGCTTCCGTTGGGATGGCCTCTTCTACGCCTCGGACTACTTCGCTCAGCTCTACGATTGGGCCGTGCAACTGGTCAAGGCGGGCAAAGCCTATGTCGATGACCTCTCGGCTGACGAGATTCGTGAATACCGCGGCACACTGACCAAACCCGGCAAGGATAGCCCGTTTCGCAACCGCCCAGTGGAAGAGAACCTGACGCTGTTCGAACGCATGCGGGCAGGTGAATTTCCCGACGGCTCACGGGTGTTGCGCGCCAGGATCGACATGGCTTCGCCCAATCTCAACATGCGCGATCCGGTCATGTACCGCATCCTGCACGCCGAGCATCACCGCACGGGAAACAAGTGGTGTATTTATCCCATGTACGATTTCGCGCATGGGCAGTCCGATTCTCTCGAGCGGGTGACGCACTCGATGTGCTCGCTCGAATTTGCCGATCACCAGCCGCTCTATAACTGGTTCATTGAACAGTTGGGAATTTTCCCATCCAAGCAAATCGAGTTTGACCGTCTCAGCCTCACCTACACCATGATGAGCAAACGCAAGCTGCGTCAGCTTGTGGAGGAGGGCCGCGTCACCGGATGGGATGACCCACGCATGCCCACGCTGCGTGGCATGCGCCGGCGCGGCTATTCGCCGCAGGCGATCCGCAACTTCGTCACCGCCGCTGGAGTCTCCCGCACCAACGGCATCGTCGATTTCGCCATGCTCGAGCACTTTGTACGCGAGGACCTGAACAAGAGCGCAGCCCGCGTTATGGCCGTGCTGCGGCCACTCAAGCTTGTGATCGACAATTATCCGGAGAATCAAGTCGAGGAGATGGACGCGGTTAACAACCCCGAAGACGACGCCGCGGGCACGCGCAACGTGCCCTTCTCGCGGGTTCTTTATATCGAGCAGGATGATTTCCGCGAAGACCCGCCCAAGCAGTATTACCGGCTCTCGCCCGGGCGGGAAGTGCGGTTGCGCTATGGCTATTTCGTCACCTGCACCAGTGCTATCAAGAATGACAACGGCGAGGTGGTGGAAGTGCACTGCACCTACGATCCCGCTACCCGCGGCGGCAACGCTCCCGACGGACGCAAGGTAAAAGCCACCATCCATTGGGTCTCGGCCGCCCATGCGATTGAAGCGCAGATTCGTTTATACGAAAATCTTTTTTCCCGGGAAGATCCCGATGACACGCCTGAAGGCCAGGACTTCACTGCGAACTTGAACCCGGCTTCGCTGACCGTACTGAAGGGGGGCAAGCTGGAACCATCCCTGGCAAAGGCATCCGTTGGCGACCGCTTCCAGTTCGAGCGTGTCGGGTATTTCTGCGTCGATCAAGACTCCACTCCCGGCCAATTGGTCTTCAACCGGACCGTGGCTCTGAAAGATACCTGGGCGAAGATTGAGAAGAAGCAGCCACGAAAGCAGTGAAGGGGCGCCCGGCGGCCAGTTTGGTCTTCCCCATTTCCCAGGAAATGGCATACACTGGCAGCCGCTTAATCACACGAGTTGTCAGGAGGAGCGGATGGCACGCCGATTGTTCCTCTCTAAACTTGCGGCACTGCCTTTTCTTGCCGCCCGGGCGCTCGGGGACCAAGTCACACACAAGTCACTCAACATCATGATGAAAAGCGCGTGGGGATCTGACGACCCCACCAAGGCTGCCTTTCCTTTCCTGCACGGGCTCGCTCTCTCGGAGGCGGGACACAATGTGCAGATATTTCTCCTTGGGGAGGGTGTCTCGCTGATGCGTAAGTCTCTGGGGACCACGGTTATTCCCGTCGGTTGGCCACCGCTCGGCGAGACACTCGACAAAGTTGCCGCACGGCACATTCCTATCTATGCCTGCGGCGCCTGCTCGCGCGCGAGGGGCGTAACTGAAACTGACTTGAACAATTACGGGGCCAAATTCGGAAATCCGACGATTTTTGTGTCCTTGGTGGAATGGGCGGATCGGGTGATCACGGAGTAGCACTGGCCACGGGCGGTGGTCTCTCAGTTGTGCGCGTGCGGACTCTGGGCAGGATTCTTTTTGGGCGCTCGCGGCGCCTTTAGCACATTTACTTCAAAGCGCACCGGAAGATTTTTGGGCGGATAGCAAGCCGCATTGTCGCAGGCCTGATAACGCAGGTTGCCGTGGATTTCATACTTGGTGGGCAGCACCGTGGACAATGGCCGAACATCGACCGACAGGGTGAAATCACCCGTGTAAACGCTGAACTTGTCGTCGGGGGCAAAGGCGAAGCTCATTTCTTGGCCCGGAGGATAGGTAATCTTCCCGATGGCAATGTCGGTTGGCGGATCAAGTCTTAGCAAGGTCGGAATCAGGTATTCGGCGCTGGGCTGGTTGGAATTCACATGAAATCCAGACTCGACGCGGAATACCAGTTCGACCGGGTTGGGTTTACCGCGCGTGATGCCAGCCATGGGTGTCGGTAGCATCGTGATCGAGGGGGCCTTTTTCCCCGGTGGCTCCTGAGGCAGCAATGCCACACTACACAATATCGGGATCAGCGCGGCCTTCATCAGCTGTCGCACTTCAGGCTCCTAGTTCTGCGCCACGGCTTTCTGCACCGCTGCGGTCGAGGCCACGATCCGCTTGATTTCGTCTTCAATTTCCCCACGCCCCTTCAGCCCGAAGGCCCGGTCCATCACTTTGCCGCTGCGGTCGATATAAAAATTCTCTGGCAGAAACTGCACTCCTCCGTAGGCGTCACCCACTGCTTCCTTACCGATCAACACTGGGTAATTCACGCCCATTTCCTTGGCAAAGCCAGCGATATCTTTTGGGCTGGCGTCATCCATGGCGACCCCGACCACTTGCAAGCCCTCCGGACCGTATTGCTTTTGCAGCTCCACAAACCAGGGCATCTCGATCTTGCAAGGAGCGCACCAGGTCGCCCAAAAGTTCAACAACACGGCTTTACCCCGAAAATCTGACAGCCGAACGGTCTGTCCATCGAGCGATTGCAAGGTGAAGTCAGGAGCGGCCGTTCCTGCCTGCATCTGCACTCCTGCGTTCGCATTGCTTCTTGATTTGTGCGCCAGGTTGAGTCCGAATACCAGCATCAGCGCGACTACCATCGCTACGACAATGATGACGACCGGATCACGTTTCACGGCAACTCCAGATTACAGGGCAAATCGGTTGAGAAAAGACAGGTAATTCGAAATCAGTGTAAAGCGACCGAGCAGCAGCAGCACGCCCAAGCCGATCAACAACGCTCCGCTGGCCACTTCGATAGCGTGCATGTGGGAGCGAAAGCGTGCATAGAACTTCAAAAACCGTTCCAAGCCGAAAGAGGTCAGCAGGAAGGGTACGGCCAGCCCCATGGAATACACGGCCAGTAGCGCGATGCCTTTGACCACCGAATCCTGAGCGGCGGCGAAACCGAGAATCACCGCTAGGATGGGCCCTACACAAGGGGTCCAGCCGAAGGCAAAGGCGAAGCCAATCAGAAATGCGCCTCCCGCCGTGCTGCCGCCCTTGACGCCGTGCAAACGTTTATCCGCGTAAAGCGCGTTGATGCGAAATATCCCGGTTAAATGCAGGCCGAAGAGGATGATGACAACTCCGGCTATCTGCGCCAGCGTCGATTTGTAGCGCGCCAACAGCTGACCGACTTCGGTTGAGATTGCGCCCAGGGTGATGAACACAATGCTGAAACCGAGAATGAAACTGATCGAGTTCAGCATCATCTTCCGCAACAGTTGCGTCTCTTGGCCCTTCAGTTCCTCGACCCCCACGCCCGAGATCAGCGACACATATCCCGGCACCAGAGGCAACACACAGGGAGAGAGGAATGACACCAAGCCCGCAACGAAAGCCGCGATGGGAAGCGGAAGACTGGTCATTCAGGATTATTTTACCTGTCCGGCCTTATCCTGCCAGTGAAATAAGCGCAGTTGACCTTCTCTCAAATTCGACGTCAACACCGGGAAAAAGTTACAGCTCCGGAATTTGCGATTGCTCAAAGGGAGGAATCTGCTCATTTGCGCTTTTGTTTTCGTTTCTCCTCCGGCGGACTGGGCGAGGGTTTCGACTCTTCGGTCGCGGGGGTGGCCGCCGTTGCTGCCGCCGGCCCCTCGGCAACGAGCTTGCGCAGAAAATTAGGGGGTACGATCGCGGTTAGAATGGCTCGAGTTTTCTGCTGCTGCACGCTAACGCTGTCCAGCATCGCTTTCAGATCGCTGTCTAAGTTAGCGGACGGCGCGTTGCCTTGCGCGGTGTGGAATGCATTCAGAAAGGCTCCGAGCTGGTCCGTGATGTGCCGTGCTTCCTCTTCCGATTCCGCGAATCCCACAGCCCGCAAGTGCACCGCGCGCAAGAGACGCAACGAGACCACCGCCACCGCTGGTTTGGAAAACAAAAAAGATAAACCCGCCGTCGGGCCCGAAAGATTCAGCGCTGGCTGGATTCTGAACACCGCCCACGCCAGGGAGGCGAATGGGACCTCCTTGTAGTACTGGCGCAGAAGAGCTGGCCCGCCAAAGGGAGAGGCCAACTTTCGCGAGCGGTCAATAACTCCCCGGATGACCGTCGGGTCGGGGTGATTCGACACCGCTACCGTGTCCACACCGATGATGGCCACGCGCAAAATGCGCCCTTCCAGCGGAATGTTGTAAATCGTGGCCCCTCGGTAGTCATCGATCGAGCCGGAAGCCTTCATCAGATACTCAGCAAGACGTTCGCCGTTGATCTTGGCCACGAAGACGTAGGAAAACCTCGTGTCCTCCTCCGGAGCGGGGCTGGGAATCGAAGGATAGTGAACCGCCATCGCGACCTGTTCCAGATCACGCTCAAAATCAAATCCTGTGGACTGGATGAACCGTTCGTATTCCGGGTCGTGGACGATAGCGGGAAGACCGCCAACCAGGCTGGCGCGACGCATCCATTGCAGGTTGACATACACGAACCCATCTGCGCTTGGCAGCAGGCGAGCCGCTTCCGGAGGAGCATGTTTGCGTAGCACCACCACGAGGGTGACTGCGGCAGCGATCAGCAGGACTCCGAGGATGATTGGAAAACGGCGGCGTAAGCGCATGGATGATGGCAAATCCCAACCATACCCACAATTCACGTGCCAGGATTAGCCTTGGAGTCGTCATCATAGCACTCCGGTCGCGTGGCGCGATCCTAAGCAGGGGTCTCACCCGCCGGGTAGTGTCCTAATTTACCCGCTTTAGGGTTGGAGATTGGCATGAATCGTGCTCCTAACCCATTCTGAAACAGTTTGCTTACTGGCCTTGGCCGCTGCTTCGATAGCCTTTAAATCCTCGTGTCGG
>Ga0335078_10010003_pt1 | contig 14036 bp, 12 predicted proteins | sample Lox_Sample_32_FD_206711 | JGI IMG/M metagenome (GOLD analysis project Ga0335078, IMG submission 206711) | Soil microbial communities from Loxahatchee National Wildlife Refuge, Florida, United States - Lox_Sample_3.2 | ecosystem: Environmental > Terrestrial > Soil > Wetlands | place: USA...
CAGCATCGGCGAGGCGCTGCTCATCCTGAAGGAGCAGATCGAAGCCACCTACGACGAGCTGACCAAACGACCGCCGCGCGACGCCGAGCAGAAGGCGACGCTGCAGATGCTGCAGACCTACATCGCGCCGAGCATCGCACCCAAGGCGAAGCGGTGGTTCTAGGCCGCGTTCAGTTTCGGCTTTAAGCTGCGCGCGGCTTTATCTGCGAGCCGCGCACAGCTTCGGCTTCAGGCCGGGTCGGCTTCGGTCTTGGCATCGAGGCGCAGGCGCCAACGCGACAGGCCCTTGCCGTCGGACGAGCCCTTGTTCTCGGGCGCGGGCGCGACGGGCTCCACCGGCGCGGGCTGCAGCATCGCCACGTCCTGCGGCTCCTCTTCCGGCTCCGGCGCCGCCTCGGCGGGCTGCTCGGGGAAATGCTTCGCGGCAAACTCATGCGCCACCCGCTCCAGCGTCGTGATCTCCTGGAGATCGGCCTCGAGCCGCTTGAGCTCGTCGGCGTACTTCGCCTGGATCGCGTCGCGGCGCCCCTTGAGCTCTTCCTTAACCTGCTGAATCTGTTCCGGGTTGATGTTCCACATGGCAGATCGCAATCGTTGATGTCGCCTGCCGCGAATTAACCACCCCGTTGGTTAACAGGCCGCTAAGCATGCGCCGATTTTGTCTGAACATTCCGCCAATCGCCCACCTGACGTTCCGCGGCGCGCGTGCGCATTCGATCTGCCGACGAGCGAGGTAAAGGGCTATACCGGCTTCCAGGACCGCAAGCTGCAGCGTCCGGCCGTCCGCAAGGTGCTCGAGCGCGAGCGAATCTGCTGTTGAAAGGATAGCCGCCCCATGCCCATCCGCACCGGAAACCAGTTCCTCGCGGCGCTGCGCGACGAGCGCCAGATCTTCATGGACGGCGCGCGCATTGCCGATGTCACCACCGATCCGCGTTGCGCCGGGGCGGCGCGAAGCGTCGCCGAGCTTTATGACATGCAGCACGACCCCGAGCTTCACGCGCGGATGACCTTTCCTTCACCGTCGAGCGGCGAGCCTGTCGGGCTTTCGTTTCTCGAACCGCGCTCGGTCGACGATCTGATCCGCCGGCGCGACATGATCAAGCTCTGGATGGATGCGACCTGCGGCATGTTCGGCCGCAGCCCCGACTTCCTCAACGTGATGCTGACCGGGTTCGCGATCGGCGCCGATGAGTTCGGGCGGCGCGACAAGGGCTTCGCCGATAATGTCCGCAACTATCACGTGTTCGCCCGCGAGCGCGATTTGTGCATGACGCACACACTCCTTAACCCGCAAGTCGACCGATCGAAGCCGGTCGAGGCCCAGGACAAGGACCTGGCCGCGCACATCGTCAAGGAGACCGACGCCGGCATCGTCATCCGCGGCGCACGGATGGTCGCGACCTTATGCGCCTTTGCCGACGAGATTTTGGTGATGCCGTCGACATTCCTCGCGACCAACGAGGCGGCGGCGCCTTACGCGTTCGGCTTCAGCATTCCCGTCGCGACCCCCGGCCTCAAATTCGTCTGCCGGCCGAGCGTCGTGCACCAGAACGCCGCCACGCCGATGGACTACCCGCTCTCCTCGCGCTTCGACGAGGGCGATGCGCTCGCGGTGTTCGACGACGTGTTCGTGCCGTGGGAGCGCGTCTTCATCCACCGCGACCCGGAGATGTGCAACGGGCTCTATGCCCGCACCGAGGCGCTGACGCAGGTCATGCACCAGATCCTGACCAAGAACCTCGCCAAGGCCGAGTTCATGATGGCGCTCGGCTTCGCGATCGCGCGCTCGACCAATATCGATGCGCATCTGCACGTCCAGGGCATGCTCGCCGAGCTGATCCAGCACACCGAATTCGTGCGCTCGTGCCTGCGCGCCAGCGAGGCTGACGCGACGACGCGGCCGGACGGCATCGTGGTGCCGGCGACGATGCCGCAATGGACGGTGCGGATGATGTTTCCGAAGCTGTTCATCCGCGCCTGCGAGATCATCCAGACCCTGGGCGCCGGCGGGCTCGTCGCGGTGCCGTCCTATGCCGAGCTGTCCGGCCCCGCGGCCGACGACGTGCGGCTCTATTCGCAGGCTGCAACGGTCGACGCGCCGACCCGGATCAAGCTGTTCCGCCTCGCATTCGACGCCGCGGTGTCGTCGTTCTCCGGCCGCCAGCAGCTCTACGAGCGCTATTATTCGGGCGATCCGGTGCGCCTCGCCGGGACGCTCTACACGTCGTACGAAAAGGACAGCCATGTCGAGCGCATCCACCGGATGCTCGACGAGCTGGAAACGCGTTCGGCTGCACCCGGCGCGGCGGTCTGATCCTGCTCAGCGCGACGCCTCGTCGAGGATGCGCACGATGTGGCGGGCTTCGCGCCGGGCGCCGTCGGCGATCTGGTGGCGGCACGAGGTGCCGCAGGCGGCAAGCAACGTGTCGGGCGCGGCCGCGCGCATCTTCGGCAACACCCCGAGCTCGCCGATCTTCAGCGACATCTCGTGGTGCTCGGCCTCGTAGCCGAACGACCCGGCCATGCCGCAGCACGTGGAATCGAATGTCTCGACCCTGAGTTCGGGGATCATCTGCAGGGCGGCCGCGGCCGCGGCGGCGGTGCCGAATGCCTTCTGGTGGCAGTGGCCGTGCAGCAGCACGGTCTTGCCCGGCATTGGCACGAGCGGAAGATCGAAGCGGCCGGCCTTGCGTTCGCTCTCGACAAATTCCTCGAAGAGCTGGGCATGCGCGGCGAGGGCGGTTGTGTCATCGCCCGGCAACAGCGCCGGGTACTCGTCGCGCAGGGTCAGCAGGCACGAAGGTTCCAGCCCGACGATCGGCGTGCCGGCGGCTGCCGCCGATTTCAGCGCATCGATGGTGCGCCGCGCCTCGGCGCGCGCTTCGTCGATAAGACCGGCAGCGAGGAAGGTGCGGCCACAGCACAGCGGCCTCCCAACCGTCGGCTCGGGCGTGGTCACGCGATAGCCGGCGCGGGTCAGCAGGCGCTCGGCCGCGGCAGCGTTCTCCGGCTCGAAGTAGCGGTTGAACGTGTCGACCAGCAGCACGACCTGGCGGCCATCGCCGGCACCCGATGACCCGGGATAGGGCCGCGACGACCAGCGCGGCAGCGCACGCTTCGCGCTGAGGCCGAACAGACTCTCCGTCAATCGCGCGAGAAAGCCGTTCGGCTTACGCAGGTTGAGGAGGGGGGCGAAGCGGCCCGCCCACGGCGCATAGCGCGGCAGATAGGCGATCAGCCGATCGCGCCGCGTGACTCCGTGACGCTTGCGGTATTGCGCGAGGAATTCGAGCTTCATCTTCGCCATGTCGACGCCGGTCGGGCATTCGCGGCGGCAGCCCTTGCAGGAGACGCACAGCGACATCGTCTCGGCCATCGCGTCCGAGGTCAGCGCGTCCGGGCCGAGCTGGCCGCTGAGGGCGAGGCGCAAGGTGTTGGCGCGACCGCGGGTCAGATGCTGCTCGTCGCCGGTCGCGCGGTATGACGGGCACATCACGCCGGGGTCGGATTTGCGGCAGGCGCCGTTGTTGTTGCACATCTCGGCGGCGCTGGCGAAGCCGCCCCATTCCGACCAGTCGAACGCGGTCTCGACCGGAACCTGCCGGTAATCGGGCTTGAAGCGAAAGAGCGAACGGTCGTCCATCTTCGGCGGCCGCACGATCTTGCCGGGGTTGAACAGGCCATCGGGATCGAACTTGTCCTTGACCTCCTCGAAGGCGCGGACGATGCGGCTGCCGTACATCGGTTCATGGAATTCCGAGCGAACGATGCCGTCGCCGTGTTCGCCCGAGTGCGAGCCCTTGTATTCGCGCACCATCGCGAAGGCCTCCTCGGCGATCGCGCGCATCTGCTTGGGGCCCAACTCCTGCTTCAGATTGATCACCGGGCGGACATGCAGGGTGCCGACCGAGGCGTGCGCGTACCAGGTGCCGTAGGTGCCGTGCTTGCGGAACACCTGTGTCAGCCGATCGGTGTATTCGGCAAGGTCTTCGAGCCTGACCGCGCAATCCTCGATAAAGGAGATCGGTTTCCCGTCGCCCTTCATCGACATCATGATGTTGAGGCCCTCCTTGCGCACGTTCCACACCGCGCTCTGGAAGGCCGGGTCGGTCGCCTCGATGACGCTGCCCGGAAAGCCGAGATCGCCCATCAGTTCGACGAGTTGCCTGAGGCGCCGGAGATTGTCGTCGGACTCGCGGCCGGCGAACTCGGTCAAAAGGATCGCGTCGGGCTCGCCCTGCACAAAGCGGTCGACCGTGGCGCGGAACATCGGGATGTCGCGCGCCAGCTCGATCATCGTGCGGTCGACCAGCTCGACCGCCGCCGGGCCCAGCTTGACGATGTGTTGGGTTGCCTCCATCGCCTTGTAGAAGCTGGGGAAATGACAGATGCCGAGGACCCGGTGCGGCGGTATCGGCTGCAGGTCGAGCTCGATCTCGGTGAAGAAGGCGAGGGTGCCTTCGCTGCCGACCAGCAGGTTGGCCATGTTGTGGCCTGAGCCGGGTCCCCTGGGCGCCAACATGTCGATGTTGTAGCCGCCGACCTTGCGCAACAGCTTGGGGATCCGAGCGTCGATCTCATCGGCCTCGCGGCGGTGCAGCGCGCGCATGTCGCTGACGAGATTGCGATACCGCTCCGGTTGCACATCCTCGCCGAGATTGCTGGGTGTCTCCCCAAAATGCGCTTCGGTGCCGTCGGCGAGGATCGCGTCGATGGCGCGCACGTTGTGCACCATGTTGCCGTAGCGGATCGAGCGCGCGCCGCAGGAATTGTTGGCGGTCATGCCGCCGATTGTCGCGCGGTCGCCGGTCGAGACGTCGACCGGAAACCACAATTTGTGCTGGCGCAGCCGGGCGTTGAGCCGCTCCATGACGACGCCGGGCTGCACCTTGATGCGGCGCGCCTCGACATCGACCTCGCCGACGCCCTGCATGTACTTGCTGCACTCGACGACGAGGGCGCGGTTGACCGTCTGGCCGCATTGCGAGGTGCCGCCGCCGCGCGGCAGCACCGGCACGCCTTCCTCGCGCGCAATCTCGATCGCCGCCGCGATGTCGCCCTTGTCCTTGGCGACGACGACGCCGAGCGGCTCGATCTGGTAGATCGACGCGTCGGTCGAATAGCGGCCGCGGGTGAACTTGTCGAACATGACGTCGCCCTCGATCTCGCGGCGCAGGCGGGTTTCGAGGCGGGAGGCGGGCGGCGTGTCGAGGGGCATTGGACGGCTCAGTGGCGGAAAGGCAAGGGAGATATGACGTCAGACGGCTGGCAGACGCAAGAAATCGGCACCGCGCCGGTCGCGACCGCGCCCGATGGGTCCGACGTGCGGGTGCTTTGTGCGACCGCGCGCGGCAGCATGATCCGCTTCGCGCTGCCGCCGGGCGGCGTCTCCAAAGCCGTCTCGCACAAGACGGTCGAGGAAATCTGGTACGTCGTCGCCGGACAGGGGCGGCTGTGGCGCAAGGCCGGCGGGCGGGAGGCAATCACCGGTCTCGCGCCCGGCCTGTCGCTGACCCTCCCGGCGGGGACGGCGTTCCAGTTCCGCAACGACGGTACTGCGCCGCTGCAAATCGTCGCCGTCACGATGCCGCCCTGGCCGGGCGAGGGCGAAGCCTACGAGCTCGCGGGATTGTGGGAGGCGGCGGTTTGACCTGTTATGGTGGCCGTCCAGGGCCTCGACGAGCTTGAGCGCGATGAAAAATACCGCACCCGTTCATACCGGCCGGCATTTCCTGCAGATCCCCGGGCCGACCAACGTGCCCGACCGGGTGCTGCATGCGATGAGTTTCCCGACGATCGACCATCGCGGACCCGAGTTCTCGGTGCTCGGCAAACAGATCGTCGCCGGCATGAAGCGCGTGTTCCAGACCCAGGGCACGGTCGTCATGTATCCGTCGTCGGGCACCGGGGCGTGGGAGGCGGCGCTCGTCAACACATTGTCGCCGGGCGACCGGGTGCTGATGTTCGAGACGGGGCATTTCGCCACGCTGTGGCGGCAGATGGCGGGGCGGCTCGGCATCGAGATCGAGTTCGTGCCGGGCGACTGGCGGCACGGTGTCGACCCGGCACAGGTCGAGGAAAAGCTCAGCCAGGATCGCGAGCACCGGGTCAAGGCGGTGTGCATCGTCCACAACGAGACCTCGACCGGTGTCGCCACGCGGGTGAACGACGTGCGCGCGGCGATCGACCATGCGCGCCACCCGGCGCTGTTCATGGTCGACACGATCTCGTCGCTGGCGTCGATCGATTACCGCCACGACGAGTGGAAGGTCGACGTCACCGTCGCCGGCTCGCAGAAGGGGCTGATGCTGCCGCCCGGGCTCGGCTTCAACGCGGTCTCGGACAAAGCGCTCGCCGCCTCGAAGAGCGCTAAGCTGACGCGTTCCTACTGGGACTGGCAGGCGATGCTGGAGACCGGGCAGACCGGGTTCTTCCCCTACACGCCGGGCACCAACCTGCTCTACGGGCTGCGCGAGGCCTTGACGATGCTGCTCGACGAAGAGGGGCTCGACAATGTCTTCGCCCGCCATGCACGCCACGGCGAGGCGACCCGGCGCGCGGTTGCCGGCTGGGGTCTCGAGACCTTATGCCTCGATCCGCGCGAGCATTCCAACTCGCTGACCGCGGTGCTGGTGCCCGAGGGGCATGACGCCGACAGACTGCGCGAGGCGATCCTCGACGCCTATGACATGTCGCTCGGCACCGGGCTCGGCAAGATGCGCGGCAAGATCTTCCGCATCGGGCATCTCGGCCATTTCAACGATTTGATGTTGTGCGGCACGCTGTGCGGCGTGGAGATGGGGCTGCGGCGCGCCGGGGTTCCGCACAAGGGCGAGGGGGTCGCCGCCGCGCTTGCCTATCTCGGCCAGGCATAGAGGAGACCGCCATGACCCCCGACCAGATCGAGCGTGCCGCGAACGCCCTTGTCGCCGCCCGCAAAGGGTCGCCCATCGCCGGCCTTCCGGCCGATGCGATGCCGCAATCGGAAGCCGATTCCTATCAAATCCAGGACGCCGTGCGCGCCAAGCTCGGCGAGACCGTCGGCGGCTGGAAGGTCGGCATCTCGCCGCTCGGCGGGCATTTCGCGGCGCCGATCTATGCGTCGCGCGTCGTGCCCAGCCCGGCGACTCTCCCGGCGCGCGATTTCAAGATCATCGGCATCGAGTGCGAGATCGGCTTTCGCTTCAACAAGGCGCTGCCGCCGCGAACCGAGCCCTATTCGCGCCACGAGGTGCTGGCGGCGGCCTCGCTGCACCCGACGATCGAGATCGTCGATTCGCGCTACCAGGATTTCCGCTCGCTCGACCGGTTGCTGGTGCTCGCCGACAATTTCTCCAACGGCGCGCTGGTCTATGGCGCGGCGGCGGCGAACTGGGACGGCATCGACCTCGCGCATCCGCCGATCGAGGTTACCGCCGACGGCAAGCCGTTTGCCGAATGCACCGGATTGCGCGCCGGAACGCCGATCGAGTTGGTGCTCGCCGCGGTCACCCATGCCTGCGGCCGCGGCGGGGTCGCCGCCGGGACGGTGATCACCACCGGCACCCACACAGGTCTCGTCTTCACCGAGCCGGGAGCCAGGATCGTCGCCGATTTCGGCAGGCTCGGCAGGGTCGAGGTTGCGTTCCCGGCCTGAGCGGCGTGCCGACGTGGTGGATGGTCGCGTTGGGGCGGGTGCACGAGCCGGGCGACGTCTCGCCGAGGTCGAGACCGCACTTGTCCTTGCCGAGGCATGGTGCTGCCTCGCTGAAAGCTGGCGCCATTTCGGCCCGATCCCGGTAGGCTGATGCGCGCGGCGGCGACGCTGGCCTACGATCGGGTCGCCCGCGCGCTCCACTGGCTCAATGCGTGCCTCGCCGCGATCGTGATCCTGTTGTCGTTCGGCATTTCCGCAACGCCGCGGCACAGTGAGGCGCGCGAGGTTCTACTGACGCTGCACGGCTCGCTCGGCCTCGTCGTTCTCGTCACGATGCTGCTGTGGGGCGGCTGGCGGGTCCGCCACCGCTCGCCGCCGCTGCGGCCGATGCTGACGCGGGTCGAGGTGCTGCTGGCGCATGCCACGCAGGCGGGGATCTTCCTGCTGCTTCTGCTGATGCCGCTGACCGGCTACGCCGCACTCGCGGCGGCGGGCCGTCCGGTCAGCCTGTTCGGCGTCGTCGCGCTGCCGACGCTGCTGCCGCACAGCGACCGTGTTGCGCAGGCCGCGCTGGCGATGCACCTGGCCGGCGAGTTTCTCGTCTATGCGCTGGTCGCGCTGCACGTCGCCGCGGCGCTGACCCATGGTTTCATCCGCCGCGACGGCATCCTCGAACGCATGTTGCCCGGCCGGACGCGCTGACCGGGGACCGCGTGTCGCGGGTCGTTAGCCGGGCTCGGGCGCGACGAGAAACAGCTTGCTGCGAAAGAATTCGAGCGCCTCGGCGAGGCTGGTCCCCGAGCTCAGGCGCTGCCGGCCGCTCAGTACGAAGAACTCGGCCGGCGCGGCGGGCGACGCCTTGAACTTTACGACCGTGTATAGCGCGCTGTCGTGCGTGTGACGGAAGACCGAGAACAGCGCCCGCCCATCGCGGTGGTCGATCGCATAGTCGCGCCACACACCGCGCGACACGTGGCGGCTGTAAAGCCCCAACAGCTGGTTCATCTCGGAGCGGGTGAAGAATTGGGCGCGGCGCTCGGGGCGATAGTCGCGAAGGGGTAGGACCGTCGCGCTCGTGCTCTTCATCGCCGGCCGCCGCTGATTGTCATCGAGGTGTCATTTTGACGATTTCTGCGGATGCGTCCACCGTCTTGCTTGGTCCGGAAGGAGCGCTGCGGCAGCAGCGCGCGGGCTACGCTCTTGGGCTCGCCTCGGCGTCTGAAATGTGTTAGCCACCCTCACCGCGCGCGTTCGAGGCTTTCGTGAGCGACATTTTCCGCGAAATCGACGAGGAGCTGCGGCGCGACAATCTGCTGAAGCTGTGGCGGCTCTATGGCCGCTACGTGATCGCCGCCGTGGTTCTCGCGCTGGTGATCGCCGGAGGCATCGTCGCGTGGCGCAATCACCAGCTGAGCCAGCGTCAGGCGCAGTCGGCACGATTTGCCGCCGCGGTGGCGCTGTCGCGCGATGGCAAGGACGCGGAGGCCGCCAAGATGTTTGCGAGCGTTGCCGCGGAGGGCGGCGGCTACGGCAGGCTGGCCGATTTCGAAACTGCCGAGCTGAGCGCGAAATCGGGCGATACGAAGGCTGCGATCGCCGCGTACGATCGCATCGCCGCCTCATCGGATTTCGACCAGGAGCTGCGCGACGCGGCGACCCTGCTCTCGGTGATGAGCGGGTTCGCCAGCGGCGATCCGCAAGCCGCGATCGACCGGCTGAAGCCGTTTGCCGACCCCGGCAATCCGTGGCGGCCGATCGCGCTGGAGCTGACCGCCGCGGCCGATCTCAAGCTGAACGACAAGGCGGCCGCGCTCGGCATCTTCAAGCAGCTTGCCGACGACCCGACCGCACCCGAGGGCGTGCGCGGCCGCGCCGCCGAAATGTCCGCTGCGTTGCAGCCGTGAGCGCCAATCTTCGATCATGAACCGCCGTCGGTTTGTCTCGGTACTGGCGGCCTCGCTGACGACGGGCGCATGCGGCCTGTTCGAGGACAAGAAAACCCGGTTGCCCGGCGACCGCATCTCGGTGCTGGGCCTCGACCGCACCGTGGCAGCCGATCCCAATGTCGCCAATCTGCCGATCAACCTGCCGTCGCCGGCGGTCAATGCCGACTGGCCGCAGCCCGGCGGCAACCCGGCCCATGCGATGGGCAGCCCCGCTTTGGGGAACGGCGTCAAGAAGGTCTGGGACCGCAGCATCGGCGACGGCTCCTCGCGCTACGCTCGGGTGATGTCCCAGCCGGTCATCGCCGGCGGCAGGGTGTTTGCAATGGATGGCGGGGTGCAAGTCAGCGCGCTCGACGCGGCAAGCGGCAAGGCTTTCTGGCAAGTCGATCTGAAGCCCGAGGATCTGCGCGGCAGCGCCTTCGGGGGCGGGCCATGCTTTTGGAACGATCGCCTTTTCGTCTCCACCGGCTATGCCGAGGTGATCGCGCTCGATCCGGCCGACGGCAAGATCATCTGGCGCAAGAACGTATCGTCGCCGGTCCATAGCGCGCCGACGGTCGACAACAAGCGCATCTTCGTCGTGACGGTCGACAACGAACTCGTCGCGCTGTCGACCGATGACGGCAGCCGCCTGTGGTCGCACAACGGCATCCCGGAAACCGCCGGGCTTCTCGGCAGCGCCAGCCCCGCGGTGGAGGGCGAAAACGTCGTTGTTGCCTATAATTCCGGCGAGCTTTTCGCTTTGCGGGTCGAGAACGGCCGGCCGATCTGGAACGAGAACCTCGCGGCGGCACGGACGATGGATGCGGTGTCGAGCATGGCCGATATCCACGGCCGCCCGGTCATCGATCGCGGCCGCGTGTTCGCGGTCAGCCATAGCGGCCGGATGATGGCGATCGATCTGCGCAGCGGCGCGCATGTCTGGGACCAGGATATGGGGAGCAGCCACGAGCCCTGGTCGGTCGGCGATTTCGTGTTCGTGCTGGCGAACGACAACGACATCGTCTGTCTGACCCGCAACGAGGGGAAGATCCGCTGGGCACAGCCGCTGCCGCATTACGAGAACGAGAAGAAGAAGGAGGACCCGATCCGCTGGGCGGGGCCGGTGCTCGGCGGCAATCAGCTCATCGTGCTGTCGTCGAGCGGGGTCGCGATGTTTCTGTCGCCGCAAACCGGCGAAACGGTGTCGCAGACCGGATTGTCGGACAAGGGGTACCTTGGTCCGGTGATCGCCGACAACACGCTTTACCTGCTGACCGACGACGCCCAGCTGTCGGCCTATCGCTAAGGCTGGCGGTGACCCGATGGCGTTCACCGTCGCTATCCTCGGACGGCCCAATGTCGGCAAATCGACCTTGTTCAACCGTCTGGTCGGGCGCCGCGCCGCGCTGGTCGACGATCTGCCGGGTGTCACGCGCGACCGGCGCGAAGGCGAGGGGCGTGTCGGCGATCTCGAATTTCGCGTGATCGACACGGCCGGGCTCGAGGAGGCGGCGCCCGAGACCCTGGCGGGCCGGATGCGCGCGCAGACCGCACGCTCGCTGGCGCTGGCCGACCTCGTCTTGCTTGTGATCGACGCGCGCGAGGGGATGACCGAGGCGGACCGCCATTTCGCCGCTTGGCTGCGTAAGAGCGGCAAGCCGATCGTGCTGGTCGCCAACAAGGCGGAGGGGCGCGCCGAGCTCGCGGCGATCGGCGAGACGTATGCGCTCGGGCTCGGCGACCCGGTGCCGCTCTCCGCGGCACACGGCGAAGGCTTTGCGGAGCTGTACGATCGGCTGCGGGAGTTCGCGCCGTCTGCGGACCGGGAACCGGCGCCCGGCGAGGGCGAAGCGCGGCCGCTCCAACTGGCGATCGTCGGTCGCCCCAATGTCGGCAAGTCGACGCTGACCAATCGGTTGATCGGCGAAGACCGGCTGCTGACCGGTCCCGAGCCGGGGATTACCCGCGATGCGATCGCGATCGAATGGGAGTGGCGGGGGCGGCCGATCCGGCTCATCGACACCGCCGGGCTGCGCCGCCGCGCCCGGGTCGAAGACCGGCTCGAGCGGCTTGCGGCCGCCGACACGCTGCGGGCGATCCGTTTCGCGGGCACCGTCGTGCTCGTGCTCGACGCGCTCGAACCGCCGGGCCGGCAGGATCTGGCGATCGCCAACCTCGTCGCAGACGAGGGGCGGGCGCTGGTCTTGGCGGCGAACAAGTGGGACGCCGTCGCCGACAAGGCGGCGACGATGCGGCAACTGCGCGACCGGATCGCCGCTTCGCTGCCGCAGCTCCAGGGCCTGGCGCTGGTCCCGGTCTCGGGGCTGCGCGGCACCGGGCTCGACGCGCTGATGGAGGCGGTCATCGCCGCTGACGCGGTATGGAACCGGCGCGTGCCGACCCCGGCGCTCAACCGCTGGCTCACCGGGGTTCAGGAGCGCCATCCGCCGCCGCTCGTCGGGCCGCGGCGGCTGCGCCTGCGCTACATAACCCAAGTCAACACGCGGCCGCCGAGCTTCGCGCTGTTCGCTTCCCGGCCCGGGGAGCTCCCCGACTCATACCGGCGCTATCTGGTCAGCGCGCTGCGCGAGGATTTCGATCTGCCGGGGACGCCGATCCGCATGATGCTGCGCAAGGGTTCCAATCCCTACGCTGCCGCTGATCGGCGATAAGCGTGCGAATGCGATGCCGAGAAGAACGGCGGTGCGGCGGGTAGCCGAGCGACCCGCAGCAGCCGGCGAGCAATCCGCGCCCGCCAGCCGGGCAATGCTGCTCTGGCTGCTGGTTTGCGTTGCCGCGGCAAAGCTCGCGATCCTCGCGGCGGCCGGTCCCACAACGGCGCCGGACAGCGGCTTTTATGTCCTCTACGCCGACAAGCTTCTCGACGGCAGCGCCCTCGGATCGCTTCCTTGGGGGCCGGGCACGATCTCGGGCTATGTGTTTCGCACGCTGGGCTACCCGCTGTTCCTCGCCGTCGCCAAACTGGCCGGGGGCGGGTCGTGGGCGCCGCTTGCGATTGTGCTTCAGAGTGCGCTCGACATTGCGGCGATGGGGCTCATTTTCCGCGTCGCGGAGCGGTTGTTGGGTTCGGCCCGCTGGGCGCTGCTGACGACGCTGCTCTATGCCGGCTCCCGCTCTTTGTTGTGGGACAACGCGCTGCTGAGCGACAGCCTCTACGCAAGCCTCTTCAATATCGTGATCTTCGGGCTGCTTGGCGGCGTGCTCGGCTGCTGGCGGCTGTCGCCGCTGCGGCTCGCGGGGCTCGCGCTGGTATGGGGATATTCGCTGTGGACCCGCGATAACGGGCTCTATTTCAGCGGATTGCCGCTCGTGCTGCTGCTCGTTCGGCCATGGCGGGATGGCTTCTCGCGGCGGCGGCTGGCTCCGGCCGGTTTTGCCGCGATTGTCGCGGCGATGGTCGGCGGTTACGGCCTATTCAATCTGCACCGGACCGGCGAATTTTTCTTCAGCCTGACCGGGGTCGACAACTATCTGCGCCCGCTGTTCGACATGCGCATCGACGGCTACGCCGATCCGTTTGCCGGCGACGATCTCGTCTCGCGCGCGGTCAGGGAAACGATGACGAGCTACGATTTCCCGGCGCAACAGCAGTTCGTCGCGGTGCTGGACGGGCGTTGCGATTGCACGCCGACTCAGCTGCAATCGCTGGTGTTCGCAGAGCTTGTGACGCAGGTTGCTCGGCATCCGCTCGCCTACCTGCGCGTCGTTGTCCGGAACTTCGATTACTTCGACCTCGCTTCCGACCTCCTCGACCCGGTCAACACGTTCAACGACTTCATCCAGCAGGCAACCGCGCGGGGCGCGCGCCTGATACCCGGTCTCTCGCTCCGCCACCTCGCGCAGTGGCGACAGCTCTCACCGGCAATGCTCGCCTTGATGATCGTCGCCGGGATCACCAAGGCGCTCGCGGCGGTGCTGTTCACGCTCTTCGTGTTCGGTGTGCCGTATCTGTGGCTGCGCGCGCGGCGGCGCGGCGCGGTCGCTGCCGAGCTGTGGGCGGCAGGCTTTCTGTGGCTGGCCTTCATCGGCGTGACTGCAGCGTTTTCGCTGATCCATTTCGAGCCGCGGCACGCGCTGCCGGTGTTTCCGGCGGCGCAGCTCGGCATCGTCTATGTGCTGTCCGCTATCGCGGCGGGGCTCGCCGCTATCGCCTCCGCGCCTGCGACAGGGTGTCGGCAACCGCGCTCGCGTTGACGATTTCGCCGTTGCGCTCGCATTCCGGCAGCGCGAGCTGCAGGAAGAGGTCTGCGACGCTCTCGGGCGGCGGCAAGGTCATCGGGTCCTCGCCGGGGAAGACGCGCGCGCGCAGCCGGGTGCGTACGACCCCCGGGCCGATCAGGTTGGCGCGCACGCGCGTCTTTTCGATCTCGGCCGCATAGGTCTTCACCAAAACTTCGAGCCCCGCCTTGCTGACCGCATAGGGGCCCCAATAGGCCCGCGGGTTGCGC
>Ga0335078_10010004_pt1 | contig 14035 bp, 13 predicted proteins | sample Lox_Sample_32_FD_206711 | JGI IMG/M metagenome (GOLD analysis project Ga0335078, IMG submission 206711) | Soil microbial communities from Loxahatchee National Wildlife Refuge, Florida, United States - Lox_Sample_3.2 | ecosystem: Environmental > Terrestrial > Soil > Wetlands | place: USA...
CGACGCGCCCGCGCTGCTCGCTCGTCGATTCGCGGAGCTTCGCTGCACGGCGGCTTCGCTGCTCGCGCAAGGCGCGTTCGACTCGCCGGGCATCGCGTCGTGCGACGTGGACGGGAGCGAAGCGAAGGAGCGCGCGCGGCTCGCGTCGCTCTTGCGTGCGCCCTCCGCAGGAGCGGGAACGTCCGCGGGAAGGCCGCTCACCTTCGCGCGCAAGAACGCGTGGCTCGCGCTCGCGCAGAGCGCTCACCTCAAGGTGCGCGAAGACGCGCTCGCCGCGGTCGGCTCGCATCCCGAGCTCGGCGACGCCGCGATCCAGGCGCTCGCGAGCGCGCTCGCCGACACGAAGCATCCCGGCGTCGTCGCCGCGGCCGCGGAGACGCTCTTCGAGCATCCCGAACGCGCGACGGTGCTCGCGCCGAGCGAGATCAAGAACGCGCTCGATCCCAACAAACCGCTCAACGCGAATCCGAAGCGCGACGTCGCGCCGATCCTCGCGAAGGCGCTCTCGGCGGCGCTCGCGTTCAAGTGGAGCGAGGACGCGATCGAGACGCGCACGGGATTGATCGACGCGGCGGGCGCGCTCGGCGTGTCCGGCGCGGAGGAAGCCGCGAAGGCGGCGTGCAACGATCCCAACGTCACGATGCGCGATCACGCGGCGAAGGCGCTCCGCGCGCTCCACACGATCCCCGCGTGCGCCGCGCCCGCGAATCCGATCGCCGCGAAGGAAGCCGCCGCGCCGCACGGCGGAAAAATGATCCTCACGACGGACGCCGGAACGCTCGCGATCACGTTCGACGCGGACCTCGCCCCCGTCGCGTCGACGCGGATTTTGGATCTCGCGAAGGCGGGCTTCTACGACAACGTCGTCGTGCATCGCGTCGTGCCCGCGTTCGTCGTGCAGCTCGGCGATCCGCAAGGCGACGGGTACAACGGCTCGGGACAAAGCTTGAGATGCGAGACGTCTCCGGTGCCGTTCGGTCCGCTCGACGTCGGCATCGCGCTCGCCGGTCGCGACACGGGGTCGAGTCAATTCTTCGTCTCGCTCGGTCGATTCCCACACCTCGACGGCGACTACGCGCGCGTCGGTCGCGCCGAAGGCGATTGGTTCGCGGTGGCGGAAGGCGACGTCGTGCGCGGCGTGAAAGTGGAGTGACTTGCGAGGACCTTCGGCGTCGGCGTGGTAGCCTCGGCGCGAGCATGCTCCTCGCGATCGACGTCGGCAACACGAACATCGTGCTCGGTCTGTTCGAAGGGTCGAGGCTCGTGCACCAGTTTCGGCTCGAGAGCCATCGCGGGCGCACGATCGACGAGTTCTGCGCGCTGACGCTGCAGCTCCTCGCGATGAAGCACATGGAGCCGGACATGGTCGACGCGGCGATCCTCGCGAGCGTCGTGCCGCCGCTCACCGAGCCGATGATCGAGGTCGTGCGTCGCTGCTTCGGGCGCGACGCGCTCGTCGTCGGTCCGGGCACGCGTACGGGCATGGCGATCTTGATCGAGAACCCGCGCGAGGTCGGCGCCGATCGCATCGCGGACGCGGTCGCGGGATTCGAGCGCACGCCGAAGGACGGAAAAACGGGCGCGATCGTCGTCGATTTCGGCACGTCGACGAACTTCGATTGCGTCTCGCCGAAGGGCGAGTACCTCGGCGGCGTGCTCGCGCCGGGCATCGTCATCTCCGCCGACGCGCTCTTCACGCGCGCCGCGAAGCTCCCGCGCATCGAGATCGCGAAGCCCGCGAAGGTCGTCGGCAAGAACACGGTGAGCGCGATGCAGTCGGGGATCGTGTTCGGATACGTCGGGCTCGTCGACGGGCTCGTCGCGCGCATTCGCGAAGAGCTCGGCTTTCCGTGCAAGGTGATCGCGACGGGCGGGCTCGCGCACGTGATCGCGCCGCTCTCGAAGACGATCGACGATCTCGACGAAGAGCTCACGCTCGACGGACTGCGTCTTCTCTACGAGCGCAACCAGCCGGCATGAAGCGCGTGGTCGTCGCGCTCGTCGTGCTCGCGCTCGCGTGCGCGCTGGGCTTGGCGATCGGGACGAGCGACGTCTCGCTTCATCGCGCGATCTTCGACGCCGCGTCCAATGATCGCACCGTGCTCGTCGAGCTCCGCTTGCCGCGCGTGCTGCTCGGTGCGGTCGCGGGCGGCGGGCTCGCCGCGGTGGGCGTCGCGTTCCAATCGGTGCTTCGGAATCCGCTCGCAGAGCCGTACGTGCTCGGCGTGTCCGGCGGCGCGGCGCTCGGCGCGACCGTCGCGATCGCGCTCGGCGTCGCGTCCACGACGCTTCTCGGCGCGGAGATCCTTCCGATCGCCGCGCTCGCCGGCGGGCTCGCCGCGACGGCGCTCGTGTATTTCCTCGCGCGGCGCGGACCCGAGAGCGGCACGTCGATTCTGCTCGCGGGCATCGTCGTCAACGCGATCGCGTCCGCCGGGATCACGTTCTTGAAGACGCTCGTCCCCGAGCGCGTCGCGCAGGACATGCTCTTTTGGCTCGTCGGATTTCTCGACACACCGGCCTCGTCGTGGGCCCTCCCGCTCGTCGCGACGTGGGTCGCGATCGGATCGATCGTGCTCCTTCGCGACGCGGGTCGTTTGAATTTGCTCGCGCTCGGCAGCGATCAAGCCGGGCACCTCGGCGTCGACGTCGTGGCGCTCGAGCGTCGCACGCTCGTCGCGTGCTCGCTCGTCGTCGGCGCGATCGTCAGCGTGACGGGGTTGATTGGATTCGTCGGGCTCATCGTTCCGCACGCGCTCCGCCGCACGATGGGCCCCGACGTGCGGCGGCTTCTCCCGATGTCGCTCCCGATCGGCGGCGCGGCGCTCGTCGCGTGCGACGCGCTCGGTCGCGCGCTCTTTCACGTCGTCCACCAAACGCCGCCGGTGGGCGCGGTGACGGCGCTCGTCGGCGGTCCGCTCTTTTTGGCGCTGCTCCGCCGCGCGCGCTGAGCGCCGGCTCCTACTTCGCCGCCGCGCCCGCGAGCGCCTGCTTCTGCTGCTCGAGCATTTGCGCAATCGCGCGCGAGCGCACGATCGCGAACTCCTTCACCTCGCGCGTCGGTGACGTCGCGAGCTTGTTGAGGAGCGCGGTGATCTTCGACATGTCGCGGAGCGCGAAGAGCGCCTCGAAGTAGTTGTGCGCGAGGCGCACGTCGCGTTGCATTTTCGCTTCGTGCGGCGCGAGCGTCTTCACGACGTCTTCGATTTTCCCCGCTTGCCCGTAGAGCGCCGAGAGGCAAAGGAGCGCGAGCGGATCATCCGGGCTCCGCTCGACCGCCTTCTTCGCGTACGCGATCGCTTTGTCGCGCGTCTTCTCGTCGCCCGCGTAGAAGCCTTGAAGCGCGACGAACGGCGCGGCCGTTTTCGCGTTGACCGGCGCCTGACCGATCTCCTCGATCTCCTTCGCGGCCGCCTCTTCGCCTTTCTCTTCCTTCAAGAACAAGAAGAGCTGCGCCCACCCGTCGACGAAGTTCGGCGCGATCGAGAGCGCGCGATCGAGCTGCTCGCGCTCGCCCTTCTTGTCTTTCTTGCCGCGCATCACCTTCGCGAGCTCGATGGACGCCATCGGGTTGTCCTTCAAGAGATTTTGCGCGCCCTTGAGCGTGCCTTCGGCTTTGTCCCACTTCTCTTGCGACGCCTGCGCGACGCCGAGCAAGAGCCACAAGTCGCCGCCGCCGCCCTTCGCGACCATCTTCGCGAGCACGCTCTCGGCCTTCGCCCACTTCTGATGCTCCATGAGCTTCTGCGCGTAGACCTTGCCGCGATCGAAGTCGTCCGGGTTTTCGTTGAAGGCTTTGTCGAGACCCGCGAGGAGATCCTCGAGGCCGATCATGATCGGACGCCCCTGCTCGTCTTGCACTTGCACCGCGGGACCGTTGAAGCCGAGGAGCTTCCACACTTCGTCCATCTGCAGCGCGACCGGTCCTTCGGTAATTTTCTTCTCGAGCGGTTGTCCGTTCGGCGCGAGCGGGATCAAGACGAGCGCGTTCGCCGGGACGCCGTTCGGGAACGCTTGGATCGGCGCGAGGATGGCGGCGCCTCCAGTCAACGTGAGGGTCGCAGAGGAAGTGCCCGGCGGATTCGATTGCGTCATGGGTGCCGGCGAAATAGCACACATGCTACACAAGAGCGATGCGCGCCGCCGCGACGCTCGCAGCGATCTTTTGTTTGTACGGGTGCGGCTCGAGCGACGCCGCCGACGCGGGTTGGCAAGGCACGCCGTACGACGGATCGTTCGCGGACGCGGGCCCGATCGATCTCACCGACGCGTACCCCACGGCCGATCCCGATCCCGACGCGCACTCGCCTTCGCCGAGCTTCGTCGGCGACGGCGGCGCGACGATCACGTGCACGGGAAAGACGATCACCGGCGATCACGACGAGAACGTGATCTCGGGGGGCCTCCCGCGCACCGCGCACCTTCACGTGCCGAGCTCGTACGATCCGAACAGCGGCGCGATGCTCGTCCTCGCGTTCCACGGATTCTTCGAGACGGATCTCGAGCAAGAAGTGCAATCGCGCATGGACGAATCCGCGGACGCGAAGAATTTCATCGTCGCGTACCCGCAAGGCATCGCGAACAGCTGGAACGCGGGCGAGTGCTGCGGCGACGCGTGGACGAACAACGTCGACGACGTGCAGTTCACGCGCGATCTCCTCGGCGCGATCGAAGCGGATTTCTGCATCGATCCGAAGCGCGTCTTCGCGACGGGATTTTCGAACGGCGGGTTCTTCTCGCACAGGCTCGGCTGCGAAATGTCCGACGTGTTCGGCGCGATCGCGCCTGTGTCCGGCGTGCTCGGCGTTCCGCCCGACACGTGCAAGCCGACGCGCCCCATCCCTGTCCTCGATTTCCACGGCGTCGACGATCCGATCGTCCCGTACAACGGCGGCACGCCGCTCGTCGAAATCGATCTCGCGGGCATTCTCAACTTCACGTCCGTGCCGGACACGATCTCGTTTTGGGTGAACACGAACGGCTGCCTCGCGCCGCCGATCACGATCTTCCAAAACGGCGACGCGACGTGCACGCAATACGGTTTGTGCAAGGGCGGCGCGGACGTCGTCCACTGCAAGATCAGCGACGGCGGTCACCAGTGGCCGGGCGGCGTCGCGATCCCGCTCCTCGGAACGTGCTCGACCGACATCAGCGCGACCGACACCATCATCGATTTCTTCATGGCGAATCCTCTTCCGTGATCGCGGCCCCTCCGCTTCGCGGTGTCCACGCGAGGCTCATCAAGAAGCTGCGACCGGGGAGCGGGTAGAAGTAGACGTCGCCGATCGGGAACGCCTGCGTCGAGCCAGGAATCGGACCGTACGCGTAATCGGCGATGCGCACATCGAACAAGTTCCGCACGTCGCACGAGATCGTCGCGTGGACGCGCGGGACGCGAATCTGCAGACCGAGGTTCTGGAGCACGCGCGGCGGCGCGTACGTGACGCTGCCCGTCGAGCTCGCCGCGAACGTCTCGCCCGCGAGCGCGTCGAGCGCGTAACGCACGCGAAAGGGTCCGAGCGCGTACGAAGCGTCGAGCACGAAGTCGTGCGCCGGACGATACGGAAGCGGCGGCCCGCCGAGCCCCACGCTGTCGTCGCGCGTGTAGAGACCCGTGTAAGATGCACGCATTTCGAGGCCAAAAAACCGCGCGAAGATCGTCGCTTCGACGCCCGCGAGCGTCGCCGCGGAGACGTTCTCTGCTTTCGGGATTTGCTGCACGCCGGTCGGTTGGAACGTGATGAGGTCGCTCGCGTACTGCGCGAACGCGTCGATCTCGCCTTCGACGCGCAGCTTGCGGATTTTTTTCTCGAAGCGGACGCCCGCGTCGAGGGTCGCGGCGGACTCCGGGCGCAGCGTCGGCGACGCGAGAAATCCGCCCGGCGTTCCGAAGAGCTCGACGAAGTTCGCCGGGCGCGCGGTGTACCCGCCGTGCGCCGCGAGCGCGACGCCCCCGAGGTTCGCTTCGACGCCGACGTTCGCGTTGGGAAGCGCAGACACGCGCGGCGCGATCGTCGGATCGGCGGTCGCGTCGTTCCACGCGTCGGCGCGCGCGCTCGCGGCGATCGTCACGCGCTTCGACGCGCGAAGCTCCGCGTCCGCGCCGATCCCGATCGATTCACGCGTCGCGCCCAGCGGCGGCGCGGGCCCCGCGTAGTCACCGGGCTCGAAGCGCTCGCCGCGCGCGTCGAGCTTGGTCGCAACCTGGAGCGAGCCGAACCGCGCGCGCCATGCGACGTTCCCGCCGAGCGACGCGATCGTCGAGTCGTCGACGGACGGTGAGAACAAGATCGACGTCGGCGTGTCGTGAAGCGCGGTGCCTTCGCGGACGCCCCACAGCTGCGCGGAGATCACGCCGCGCGCGATCGGAAACGCGAGCTCCGTCGTCGCGAGCTCGCGATCGGTTCGAAGGCGTTGAAACGGCGTCGGCTCGAGGATCGATCCCGCGAGGCCCTGCTCGCGCGCTTGCACGAGCGCCGTCGCGCGCATCGTGCCCGCGTCGGATTCGCCGAGGTGAAGCGGCACGACGAGCGACACGAGCCCGCTCGCTTGCGCGTAGTCGTTGTTGAGGCGCGGAAGGTACGCGCGCGGATCCAAGATCGGCGCGTCGTGCGCGTAGTTGTAATAGGAGAAATCGCCGTCGGTGCGGTTCGCGGAGAGCCCGCTCGCGAGGCGCACGCCGCCACCGAGATCGCTGACGTCGGACGCGCGCATGCGCATCGCACCGAACGATCCGCCCGCGAGCCACAAATCGGTTCGCTCCGGACCTTGCGCGCTCGGCGCGTCCATCGCGAGCGTACCACCGAGCGATCCCGGACCAAGCGCGGCCGGCGTGAACGTTCGATACACGCGCGCCTGCGCGCCCGGCCACAGCGGAAGCGTCGAGAGATCCACCGTCGGGTCCGACGCCGCGGGGAGCGGGACGCCCGCGAGGTAGAACGCGACCTCGTTCGAAGCCGATCCGCGGATCGAGAGCGTCGCGAATCCGTCGTCGCCGCCGAGCCGGCGCACGTGCACGCCGGGCAGCGTCTCGATCAAGCTCGCCGCGTCCGTCACGACGCGCGAATCGTCGAGCTTGGCGCGCGACTCGAAACCGCGCGCTTGATCGCCGCGCACGTGGACGTCTTCGATGCTCGCGTCGTCGTCGGCGCGCGCCGCGCGCACGCACAAAAAGCACGCCGCGACGACTCGAGCGCAGACTCGCATCGCCGCGTTCGTACCACACGCCGAAGCGGGCCCGCGACGCCGTGCTACGCTCAGGCGAGATGACCGTCGCCTATTACGTCGTGGCCATCTTCGGCCTCGCGCTCTTGATGATCGTCCACGAGAGCGGTCACTATTTCGCCGCGCGCCGCTACGGCATGCGCGTCGTGAAATTCTCGATCGGCTTCGGCCCGCGGCTCTGGCACAAGCAACCGAAGGGCAGCCCGACGACGTTCCAAGTCGCGATCATCCCGTTCCTCGCGTACGTCCAAATCGCGGGGATGAACCCGTACGAAGATCACGATCCGAACGACAAGGGCAGCTACGCGAACGCTTCGCTCTGGGCGCGCGTCGTGACGATCTTCGCGGGCCCGCTCGCGAATTATTTGTTCGCGTCGATTTTGTTTTTCGGCGCGCTCGTCGTCGGCGTGACGATGGCGGACGAAGCGTCGATGAAGATCGTGCCGACGCCCGACGGCCCCGCCGCCAAAGCCGGCATGCTCGAGAACGACAAGATCGTCTCGATCAACGGCGCGACCATCCACGACTGGACCGAGCTGCAGAAGACGGTGAGCTCGCACGCAGGCGAAGCGATGGACGTCGAAATCGAACGCGACGGTCAACCGATGCGACTCGCGGTGACGCCCGCCGCAAAAGGCACGAAGGACGAAGGCCACATTCTGGTGCGCCCGATCCGCAAGATCGAGCGCCTCGGTCCGCGCGAAGCGGCGATTCAATCGATCAAGCGTCCGCCGCAGGTCGTCGTCGGTCTCGTCGTCGGTCTCGCGCGCATGATCACGCGCAAAGACAAGGTCGAAGCGAGCGGACCCGTGGGCATCACGAAGGACATGGCGGCCGCCGCGAAGGATGGGCCGGGCGATTATCTCTTCATCCTCGGCGTGCTCAGCGCGTATCTCGGCGGATTCAATTTGCTGCCGTTTCCCGCGCTCGACGGCGGGCGCCTCATTTTCCTCGGCGCGGAAGCCGCGTCACGCCGCAAACCCGATCGCAAAATGGAAGCGCGCGTGCACGCCATCGGCCTTCTCATGATGCTCGCGCTCATCGCGATCGTCACCGTGACGGACCTGATGCCCGGCAAGCACTAATCTCGTCGGCCGCGCAGGACGCGCGGCCACGCGCCGATCGGGTTCTTCGGTTCGTCCGCGATCGCGCGCGCCAAACGATCGAGGTACACGTCGCGCGCGACGTCGATGCATCCGAGCGACTCGAGGTGCGGGTTCATCACCTGCGCATCGAAGAGCGCGTAGCCCGCGTCGCGCAGATGCTCCGCGAGCGTCGCGAACGCGATCTTCGACGCGTCGGTGCGCCTGTGAAACATCGACTCGCCGGCGAACGAGCACCCGATCGCGACGCCGTAGATCCCACCCACGAGCTCGCGCGTCTCGTCGCCGCGCGCCCACACCTCGACGCTGTGCGCCCATCCGAGCTCGTGCAATTGCGTGTATCCCGCAACGACTTGCGGCGAGATCCACGTGCCGCCCGCGCGCTCCGCTCCACACGCGACCATCGTCTCGCGAAACGCGGCGTCCACGGTAATCTCGTACGGATGGTTTCGCAGCGTGCGCCGCAGGCTGCGCGACCACGCGATGCGATCGAGCGGAAGGAGCGCGCGCGGGTCCGGCGAAAACCACGCGACGATCTCTTTGCCGCGCCGACCGGATTGCGGCCACGGAAAAATCCCCGCGCGGTACGCCGCGAGCAGCGTGCCGGGTCGGAAATCGGTGCCGACGGCGATGACGTCTTGCGGCACGAGCCGCGGATTCGGAAAGCGCACCTCCGTCGTCGGCGGCTCGATCTCTGGAAACGGCGGGCTCAGCGGGGCGCCTTCCAATTCGGGTTGAGCCGGTACGTCTCCACGTGATCTTCCCAGCGCCCGCCGACGTAAAAAAATTCGCGCTGGTACGCCTCGCGCACGAACCCCGCGCGCGTGAGCACGCGCGAGCTGCGAACGTTGTGCGGAAGATGCCCTGCGACCACGCGCTTCAAGTTGAGCACGTCGAACGCGTGACGCACGACGAGCTCGAGCGCCTCGCCCATCAAGCCGCGACCTTGTTTCGTCTCGTCGAGCGAATACCCGACGCGCCCTTGCCACACCGGCGCGCGCGCCATCACGTTCACCAAGCTGATCATCCCGGCGGGCGTGTCCTCGTCGGGTTTCTCGAAGAAGAGCATGCGGAGCATCATCCCGCGTCGGCGCGCTTCTTCTTGATCGCGCAGCGTCGTCTCCCAAAACGCTTGCGTGTAGAATGCATCTTCGTGCGCGGGCTCCCACGGCTCGAGGTGGGCGCGGTTGCGCGCGAAGTAGTGCGCGACGCGCGCGGCGTCGGCGGTCTCGGTGGATCGAACGACGACGCGCGCGCTCTCGAGACGAACCGCTTCGAGCGGCGCGTCGGCCATCAGCCCGCCGGCGGTTGTTCGCTGCGGAAGATTTCGACGCGCTGGAGCACGACGTCTTGATTCGGACGATCGCCCGGCCCGCGCGACACGCGCGCGATCTTCCCGACGAGCTCGCGGCCCGCGACGACGCTCCCGAAGACCGAGTGCTTGTTGTCGAGGTGCGGCGTCGCGCGCTCGGTGATGAAGAATTGGCAGCCGTTCGAGTCCGGTCCCGAGTTCGCCATCGAGAGGATGCCCGGTCCGCTGTGTCGCAACGACGGGTGGAACTCGTCGGCGAAGCGGTAGCCCGGGTTTCCCCGACCGGTGCCCGTCGGGTCGCCGCCTTGAATCATGAAATCTGGAATCACGCGGTGGAAAATCGTGCCGCTGTAGAGCGGGACGCCTTGTTTTGCCTCGCGCGTCGATGGATCGGTCCACTCTTGCGTGCCCGTCGCGAGCCCGACGAAGTTCTTCACGGTGTTCGGCGCTTCGTTCTCGGCGAGCTTGACCACGATGTTCCCCATCGACGTCACCAGTCGCGCGTAGAGTTGTCCCGTCCCTTGAGCTTGAATCGGCGGAAACGTGGCTTGCGGCATGAGGTAGGCTCCTTGTTCCTTGCTCGGCTTGACCGACTTTGCGACCTGTTGATACTCCGTAGTCCTGCGGACATGAAGAGGCCCACGTGATTACTTGCCCGAAGTGCGCCAAGGAGAACCAGGATCACTACAAGTTCTGCTTGGGGTGTGGCGCGGAGCTCCCGCGTGACGCGGCGCCGAAGCCCTTCACGCCGCGCACGCCGCCTCAAGGCGTGAAGGCTGCGAGCGCCGCACCGGCTGCGCCCGTCAATCAACCGCCGGCCGCGGGTCGTCCCGCGCCTGCTGCCGATCCGTTTCCTTCGCCGCAAGCGGCAGCGCCCGCCGTTGCCCCCGTTCCCACGCCCGTCGCGTCGCCGGCGTCCGCAGCCTCGACCGTCGTGTGCCCGCAATGCGGCCACATCAACCAACCGAGCAACACGTTCTGCGGCGCGTGCGGATTTCGTCTCGGCGGCGCCGCCGCGCCGAAGTCCGCCGTCGCGCCGCCCGTCGTGTCGAGCGGCGCCGGTCCCCAGTCGGGCGCCGTCGTGCTCACCGCGCTCCGCGCGGACGGATCCGAAGCCGGCACGTTCACGCTCCCGCAAGGACCCGAAGTCGTCGTCGGTCGCGACACGGGCGGCATCTTCGCGGGCGACAGTTACCTCTCGCCGAAGCACGCGCTCTTCCGCACGAAGGCACCGGGCAAGGTCACGGTGCAGGATCAGGGCTCGCTGAACGGCGTGTATCGCAAGCTCGCGCAGAAAGTCCCCGTCACGCTCATTCCGTCCGACGTGTTTCGCATCGGGCAGGAGATCGTGAAGTTCGAATCGATCGACTCGCTCCCCGCTTCGCCCGACGGCGTCGAGCGTCTCGGCGCGCCCAGCAAGGGCTACATCGGGCGCATCGCGCTCGTCATCGGACGCGAGACGACGGGCAACGCGTTTCCCATCCCCGAGTCGGGCATCCACATCGGCCGCGAGCGCGGCGACGTCCTCTTTCCGGAAGACGGTTACGTCTCCGGGCTTCACTGCCACATCGCTTACGAAGGCGGCCGCATCACGCTGACCGATCTCGGCAGCTCCAACGGCACCTTCATTCGGATTCGCGAGGAGACTGACATCCAAACGGGCGACGTGCTGCTCATGGGTCAACAGCTCTTTCGCGTTCAATTGTCGTGAAGACGATCCGCGTCGTCGCTGCCGTGCTCGAACGCGACGGGCGCTACCTCATCACGCAACGCCGCCCGACTGCGGTGCTCCCGCTCCTTTGGGAGTTTCCCGGCGGAAAAGTCGAAACGGGCGAGACCGACGCGCAGGCGCTCAAGCGCGAGCTCTTGCACCGACTCGGCGCGCAGATCGAGTGCGGCAAGCTCATCTCGTTCGTGAGCCATCCTTACGAGCACTACAGCGTCGATTTGTTTTTGTACGAGTGCCACTTCGTCGACGTGAAGCTCGAGGCGCGCAACGTGAACGCGTTCAAATGGGTGCCGAGCAACGAGTTCGAGCAGTACCCATTCACGCCGGCCGACGAAGCGTCGATGAACAAGTTGCTCGGCGAGTGAGCGCTTAAGTCCAGTCTTCCGCGGTCCGTATCTCGAACATGAGCCGGGAAGAAACGAGCACGATCCTCCACGAAATCCTCGTGACGTCGCGCGCGATCGTGGAGCTCGACGACGACGGGAGCTTCAGCCGCGAGCTTCGCGCGCGCCGCCGCGCGCTCCTCGCGAAGCTGCGCGCCGAAGGAAGCGGATCAGAAGATCCGCGGTAGCACGGAGAACGCGAGCACGCGCTCGCGCGACGAAACGAAGGAGAGCGCGCTCGCGTCGAATCCGAGCAGCGACGCGAGCGTCGCGAGCGCGCCCGTCGAAGGCATCGCAGGCACGCGCTGAAGACCGCGTCGCATCGCGACGAGCTCCATGGTTTCGCCGGCAGGTCCCAGCCGTTTTCGCAACGTGCGCAGCGCGGCGCGTCCGTCGCCGAGCTCGTCGACGAGTCCTTTGTCCTTCGCGTCGCGCCCGCTCCACACGCGTCCTTGCGCGACGGCGTGAACGTCTTCGCGCGTCCGCTTTCGTCCGTGCGCGACGACGTCGAGGAAACCTTCGTACACGTCTTGGATCTCGCCTTCGAGCGCAGCGCGCTCGCTCTCGTCGATGCGGTGGAGCGGATCGAGGAGCGTCGCGTGCGCGCCGCGCTTCAGCGTCTCCGTGAAGACGCCGAGCCGTTCGAGGAGCGGATCGAGCACGACGCGCGCGGAGACGACGCCGATCGATCCGGTGATCGTCGTCGGCTCGCACACGATGTGGTGCGCCGCGGCCGCCGCGTAATATCCGCCGCTCGCCGCGACGTCTCCGAAATACGCGACGACCGGTTTTTCGCGCGCGAGGAGCGCGAGCTCGCGGTGAATCCGATCGGACGCGAGCGCGCTGCCGCCGGGCGAGTCGACGTGAAGCAAGACGCCGCGGACGCGACGGCTCGCGCGCGCGGCGCGCACACTCGAGACGAATCGCTCGTCCATCGCGAGCCTTCCCGTGCCGCTCGTGATCGTGCCCTGCAGCGGGAGCACCGCGATCGCCGCGCGCTTGCGGAGCCGCGGGAGCACGCGCGCGCGGCGCGCCGCGAAAAAGCGCGTCGCGGACGAAATGATTGCATTCTCCCCGTTTTCGCCGAGGAGCTTCGGGAGCTCGTCTTCGTACGCGACGTGATCGACGAGACCGACGGCCTTCGCGCGCGCCGCGTCGTAGGGCGCGCCGTCGACGAGCTCCTTCGCGCGCGCCGCGTCGACCTTGCGACCCGCCGCGAGCGCCGCGACGAGCTCGTCGTAATACGTGTCGAGGAGCGCGCCGATTTGTTCGCGCTGCGGATCGCTCATGCGATCGAGCGCGAAGGTCTCGCCGGCGCTCTTGTACGCGCCGGCCGCGAGTCGATCGGCTTGAACGCCGAGCTTGTCGAGCGCGCGCTTGGCGTAACGCGAGCTCGACACGAATCCGAGCGGCGCGAGCGTGGCGTGCGGCGCGGCCACGATTTGCGACGCCGCGCTCGCGACGTAGAGCTCTCTCGTGTCGCCGCCGTTCGGCAAATGAACGACGACGCGCTTCGTCTCGCGGATGCGCGTGATGAGCTTGTGCAGAGACGTCGCCGTCGCCATCCCAGCGCCGAGCCCGCGGATGACGAAGAGCACGCCCGCGACGCGCGGCTCTTTCGCGATTTCGTCCGCGACGTCGTGCAAGGTCGAGATGGCAACGGGCGGTTGCCTTGCGAACGCGAAGAGCGCGAGCGCGCGAGGGGCTGTCGGAAATTCGACAACGGGTCCGTCGATCTCGATTTGCAGCCACGCGCCGCGCGGAACGCGCCGTCGCAGCGCGATCCAAAGCGCGATGAAGGGCGAGAGCGCGAGCCGAATGACGAAGCCGATCAGCCGAAAGACGATCATCTGCGCATCATAGGTCTCGAAATCGCGAAACGCCTGCGTGCGTCCGATGCGCTCCGTTTTTTTTTCGTGATGCGTTGCGCGACGCGCGCGTCGATCGCCGGAAAACGCGCGTGACGCGTTGGTATCGCGAATGCATTGAGCGGCGTTCGGAGGTGGGGCATGTCCACGACGCTCTTCCAAGCCACTTCGCTTCAGGCCTACCGCGCAAAGCTCAGCCACGTCGAACCGCTCGATCGCGCGCAGGAGCGCGAGCTCGCGCTGCGTTTTCGTCGAGGCGATCGCGACGCCGGGCGCCGAATCATCGAGGCGTGTCTGCCGTTCGTCGTCGCGATCGCGCTCGAGTATCGCCGTTGGGGCGTTCCGATCGAAGACGTGATTCAACAGGGCAACGTCGGGCTCTTGCGCGCGGTCGCGAAATTCGACACGACCAAAGA
>Ga0335078_10010005_pt1 | contig 14035 bp, 11 predicted proteins | sample Lox_Sample_32_FD_206711 | JGI IMG/M metagenome (GOLD analysis project Ga0335078, IMG submission 206711) | Soil microbial communities from Loxahatchee National Wildlife Refuge, Florida, United States - Lox_Sample_3.2 | ecosystem: Environmental > Terrestrial > Soil > Wetlands | place: USA...
GGTCTATCGAAGGTCCGGCCAATCCTTTCTGTCTCGATTTTCAACCTTGCAGCTCCGATGAGTCTCAAACTGTTCCTCGCCCGTATCGCGAGCAAGGTTTCCGATACTTGCCCCTCGCGCCTCTTCTGGCAAAGAATCGATCGTGCGCTCGCCCTTCATACGCGTGGCGAAGTCCGCTCCGACGGTCTGCAACTGGCCTCCGCGAAAACCACACTCAATATCGAATGGCTGGCGCGCGACATTCATCCATGGGACAAGGACGTATCGGCCGAGAGAGCGGAACAACTCTTCGCTCAGCAATGTCTTAACGATACCAACGCCGTGATCGCACGGCTGTTCGATGAGCTTCCGATGCTCGACACTATCGAACTGAGCGTCAAACGCAGCCCGGATCAACCGCCACTATTGACCGGCATCGTGCATCGCAGCAGCTTGCGCGACACCAGCAATCATTCGATAGGGATGCGGCTGCGCGCGCTCGGCGTCAGCTTCCGGATGAATAACTTCTGTCTCGAAGCCGGCGATTAGCTGCGCCGCGCGCTGCGGCTCGAGTCTCGTCGTCTCCGCGTATACGTATTTCTGAATTCGACGATCAGATTTCGGTTTCATTAGACTTTGGCGAATCGGAATCTTTAGCGCAGGTGCGGTAGATTTTTCCGATTCGAATTCGTACCGTATAGCGCCGCGCTCAGAACCGGCATCGTGAGATCGCGGCGAATCCGCAGGCGGATCACGAACGGAAAGATTTGATGAACGAGCCGATGCTGCTGCCGAAGGCAGCGTTGAATGACCTCATCGCGATCCTCCGGGACGACGGCTACAAAGCGCTGGGCCCGGTCGCGCGCGACGGTGGTGTCGCCTTCGATGAGGTGCGCACGATAGCCGATCTTCCGATCGGAATGCGCGACGCGCAGGAAGCCGGGCGTTACCGGCTTGAGCAGGGTGTCGACGGCGAGATTTTTGGCGTCGTCAATGGCGCCGGCTCGCTAAAACCGTTCTTTTTCGCGCCCGAGGAAAAGCTGCTCGAGGTGCGCCGCGAGCGCCGCGGCTTCACGGTCTGCGAAGTAACTCCCGAATCTCCGAGGCTGGCGTTTCTCGGAGTGCGAGCGTGCGATCTTGCCGCGCTCGCAATTCAGGATCGAATCTTTCTCCACGATCGTTTTCGCGACAGCCATTACGAAGCGCGGCGCAAGGACGTCCTCCTGATCGCGGTGAACTGCACGCGCTCCGCTCCGACGTGCTTTTGCGTTTCGATGAAAACTGGGCCCGAGGCAACGACGGGATTCGACTTGTCGATGACCGAATTGGAAGAAAGTTTCGTGGTGCGTAGCGGCTCGCCGGCCGGCGAAGCCCTGGCCGCGAGGCTGAACCTGGACGCTGCTCCGTCGCGGGAAGTGGAAACCGCTCGCGCTCGAATCGACCAATGCGCATCGGGGATGCAGCGTCGCCTGAACACCGCTGACCTCCCACGACTGCTGTACCAGGAGGCCGAGAATCCCCGATGGAAAGACGTCGCGTCGCGATGCCTGTCGTGCACCAACTGTACGATGGTTTGCCCGACCTGCTTTTGCCACACCGTCGTCGATCAGCAGGAAATCGACGGCAACATGAGCCGGCGTGTGCGCCAGTGGGATTCGTGTTTTTCGATGGAGCACGCGCACATTCACGGCATCAACTTCCGTCCTGCGATTCATGATCGCTATCGGCAGTGGCTGACGCATAAGCTCGCGTCCTGGATCGATCAATTCGGCACGTCGGGATGCGTCGGATGTGGCCGATGCATCACCTGGTGTCCGGTGGGAATCGATTTGACCGAAGAAGTCGCGGCGATTCGCGCGAATCCAGGCAAACGTTGAAATGCCGTCGCCGTACATGATCTATCCCGCGCGCATCACCGCGCGCCGCGTCGAAACCGAAGGCATCTACACCTTCGCCATGCAATTCGTCGACGCCGGCGTTCGCCGCTCGTACCGCTTCAAGGCGGGACAGTTCAACATGATCTACGTGTTCGGAGTCGGCGAAGTTCCGATATCCATCGTTTCCGATCCGAACGAGCCGGCGACGCTCGAACATACGATCCGGATCGCCGGGCGCGTAACCGGTGTGATGGCCGACTGGAAGGTCGGTGACGTCGTGGGAGTGCGCGGGCCGTACGGAAACGGATGGCCGGTCGAGGAAGCTCGCGGCCGCGACGTCGTGATCATCACCGGCGGGCTCGGTTGCGCGCCAGTCGCCGGACTTATTAACTTCATTTTTCGCCGCCGTGACGATTACGGCGAAATGCACATCCTGCATGGCGTGAAGACGCCCAAGGATCTTCTTTACCGTGACCGCTTCGATGAATGGCGCCGCGCGCCGCGCACCAAGGTCTATCTCACCAGTGACCATCCGGACAAAAGCTGGCACTACCATATCGGTGTGGTGACGGAACTGTTCAACGAAATCACCGCGCCGCCGTCGGCGATCGTGATGATGTGCGGACCCGAAGTGATGATGCGATACGCGGCGCGTGCGCTGCGGCAGAAGGGAATCGGCGACGAGTCTATGTTTCTCTCGATGGAACGGCGGATGGAGTGCGCGGTAGGGCTGTGCGGCCATTGCCAATACCGCGAGCATTTCGTTTGCAAAGACGGCCCGATTTTTTCCTATCGCACAGTGCGGGAGCTGTTCCGGATGGACGGCATATGAAGCCTCGAGTTGCGGTGTTCAAGTTCGCCTCCTGCGACGGATGCCAGTTGCAGTTTTTGAACGCGGAAGACGAGTTGCTCAAGCTTGCCGGGCAAGTCGATTTTGCATTTTTCCTCGAAGCGCGCAGCCGTGCACTCGAAGGTCCGTACGACATCGCTTTCGTGGAAGGAAGTATCGCGACGCCTGACGACGCGCGGCGCATTATTCGCGTGCGCGAACAGAGCCGTTACCTGATCACTATCGGCGCGTGCGCGACATCCGGCGGCATCCAGGCGCTGCGCAACTGGGCTGACGTCGAGGAGTATCGGCGCGCGGTCTATCCAAGCCCAGAATTCATCTCGACACTCTCCACCTCGACGCCGATTTCGGAACACGTCCGCGTGGATTTCGAGATCTGGGGCTGTCCGGTAGACAAGAATCAGCTTCTCGCCGTGGTGCGATCGCTGCTGTCCAAGGCGCAACCGGTACTGCCGGCCTATAGCGTGTGCATGGAATGCAAGCGTCGCGGGAACGTCTGCGTCGTGGTCGCGCGCGGCGAGCCTTGCATGGGACCGGTGACGCGTACCGGATGCGGTGCGCTGTGTCCCTCGTTCAATCGCGGATGCTACGGATGCTTTGGGCCGTCGAACGACCTCAACATGGCTTCCTTCGCACGGCTGCTGAATCAACAGGGCGTTGCTGGCGACGATGCGGTAAGGCGTCTTCGCGCAATCAACGGATCGATGCGGCCGTGGCGGGAAACAGCCGATGCCATCGCGGACGAAAAAAAATAAGACGATCGACATCAACTTCCTTCCGCGCGTGGAGGGCGAGGGCGCGCTGCATATCAGCCTGCGCGATGGGCAGGTAGCCGAGTTGCGACTGGAGATTTTCGAGCCGCCGCGCTTCTTCGAAGCGTTTCTGCGCGGGCGCGATTCGCGCGAAGCGCCGGACCTCACCGCGCGCATCTGCGGCATCTGCCCGGTCGCCTACCAGATGAGCACCGTGCACGCGTTCGAGCACCTTTACGGCATCACCATCGATCCGGCTGTGCGCGCGCTGCGCCGGCTGTACTTTTGCGGAGAATGGATCGAAAGCCATGCGCTTCACATTCACATGCTTGCCGCGCCCGACTTTCTCGGATGCGAGAGCGTGTTCGCGATGGCGGAGCAGAATCGTTACGCGGTCGAGCGCGGTCTGCGGATAAAGAAAGTTGGCAACGCGATCGTCGCGGCGCTGGGCGGCCGTTCGGTTCATCCCGTCGGCGCATGCATCGGGGGCTTCACGCGCACTCCTTCGCGCGAGCAGATGGCCGATTTGCGCGAACAGTTACTTCGCATACGCGGTGACGCTGTCGAATGCGTGCGATGGGTTTCCGGATTCGACTTACCCACGGTGAATCGCGACATCGAATTCGTCTCGCTGAGTCATCCCGGCGAATATCCGATGAACGAAGGGAGGATCGTTTCAAGCAAAGGAATCGATTCGCCGATCGACGACTTCGACCAGGTGTTCGAAGAGCATCAGGTTCCTTACTCCAACGCTCTGCACAGCATGGTGAGAGAACGCGGCGCTTATTTTGTCGGTCCGCTGGCGCGCATCAATCTGAATTTCGACCGGCTTGGAAAGGACATCCAAAGCCTCGCGCGCGAAACTGGAATCCCATGGCCGAATTCGAATCCTTACACCAGTATCGTCGCGCGCGCACTGGAGGTTCTTTACGCGATCGACGAGGCGGTGCGCGTGATCGATCAATACCAACCTCCCTCCACGCCAGCGGTGAGATTCGAGATGCGCGCTGGAGTGGGGCGTGCGATCACGGAAGCGCCACGCGGCTCGTTGTATCACTTTTTCGAAACCGACGATCACGGCCTGATCCGTTCCGTGCGTATCGTTCCGCCGACCTCGCAAAACCAGGCTCGAATCGAAAGCGACCTTCGCGAGATGGTGCCTGATATCGTGCAGCATCCTCACGCCGCGGCAACCAGGATGTGCGAGATCGCGATTCGCAACTATGATCCGTGCATCTCGTGCTCCACGCACTTTCTCAAGCTCGAAATAAGAAAATGGTGATTCGAATTATCGGAATCGGCAGTCTGTTTGGCGACGACGCCGCGGGACTCGAAGCGCTGCGCATGCTCGCTGAAGCGCCGCCGCCGAATTGCGAATTAATCGCTGCCGATCGTCCGGGTGCCGCCCTGATCGACATGCTCGAAAACGCCGACGCCGTGATTCTCGTGGACGCGGTAGTCTCGGGATCCCCGACGGGAAAGATTCACGAGCTGACTTTCGACGCGCTTGACGCTTCCAATCTCAGTTTCGTGTCATCGCATGATCTCGACGTCGCGGCCGCGGTGAAACTTGCTGGCACGCTCGGACGCTCCGCGTCGCGCGGCCGCGTGATCGGGCTTGAAGTTGCTCCGCCGCGTCCGGATCGAGTGTTCGGGCTCAGCCCGGAAATCCGCGACGCACTCGGCCATCTGGTCGAGCGGGTGCGCCTGTGTGCGGCCGAGTTGAACGCGGTTTGCTCATCCGCTCGATCCTCCTAAGGCATCAAATTCTCAGCGCCCGCGAGAGGCTTTTTGATTTCTCGACGGACACCCGCAAAGTGGACCTAGTGGCGTCACGACTGCGATAACTTCAGCGACTCGGCGGTCAATGTTTGCTGCCCGTGGCATAAAGCGGGAACTCCTTACGATACCTTGCGGAATCCTCGCCGTTCCCGCCCGATGGGAGAGTCATTGATGTCTTTCATTTGCTTGAGGAGCCCACTTCGCCACCGAGCTGCTCTTTGCTCCGCAAACTCAGCGACCACCTCAAAAATTGGAGATAGACTCATTGTGGCAAAAACCGCCTTTCTGGTGACTGCTTTCACTTCGCAAACTCCTTGGTAGATCTATTCGCAGATCTGTCTATCGGATGCCTCCACCACGGCGATGGGTTAGGGCCGTGCTTCGAGCACCAGGTTGAAGGGCGTTGAAGTGGCGCGGCGAACTCGAGAAAATCCTCCCGCCGCGATCACCTCGCGCAGCCGCCTCTCGCCCGCCTGTGCGCCAAGTCCCAACCCAACCTCCTGCGAGAGTGAGGCGGGCACGCAGATCATGGTCGAGGCCGCATAGAACAAGCGCCCGATGGGATTGAGGTTTTCATCGAGCTGATCGCCCGCGAATGGCTCGACGATCATCCAGACGCCTGCACTGTTCAGAGTGGTCTTCACATGAGACGCGGCACCGATCGGATCGCCCATGTCGTGTAGGCAGTCGAAGAATGCGACCAGGTCGTAGCTGCCCGGATAATCCTTCGCGGTTGCGCATTCAAATCGAACGCGATCTGAAAGCCTGGCTTCAGCGGCCAATTCGCGCGCACGCATGATCGATGGTTCGTGATAGTCGAAGCCGACGAACTGGGATTTCGGATAAGCTTGCGCCATCAGCAGCACCGACGCGCCGAGGCCGCATCCGACATCGGCAACTTTCGCACCGCTGGTCAGCTTCTTCTCCACGCCGTCTAGCGCGGGAATCCATTCGGACAGCAGATGAGTGGCATAGCCGGGTCGAAAAAATCGCTGGGTGCCTCGGAACAGGCAGGGGTCGTGTTCGTGCCATCCGACACCGCCGCCGGTGCAGAAAGCCTTGGCAACTTTGGGTTCGTCACGGATGGCGGCGGCTGCGATCTCGTAAATTCCGGGGAAAAATGCCGGTCCATTCTCGTCTGCAAGCACCGAAGCCTGTTCGGGCGACATCGAGAATCGTCCGGACTCGCGATCGTAATTGATGTGCCCGGCCGCAGCTTGTCCCGCCGCCCATTCGCGCACATATCGCTCAGCCGTCGCGGTATGTGATGCCAGTTCTGCCGACGTCAGCGGCCCTTCTGCCGCAAGTGTTTTGTATAGACCTAACTTATCGCCTATCAGGACAGCTCCTGCGCCCATCGCGGCTGCGACGTCGCCAAGCATCTTTCCGATAAGTGATTGTAATTTTTCATGGTCGAGTTCCATGAGGGTAACCTCCAATTGGGGTTGGGCTTATGGGTCCGTTTGGAAATTGGCCAACCCGTATATATAACGAAATATCATCAGCAATTACCATTTACAAACGAATTGTTTTCGGCTAAGATCTGGACATGGTGGCGCTAGATCGAACGGATATCGGAATTTTACGACTTTTACAGAATAATGCTCGGCTCTCCAACAAGGAGATCGCTTCGGCCGTAGGATTGGCTCCTTCTTCGGTTCACGAGCGCCTCAAAAGCCTTTGGGAGGCGGGCGTGCTCAAGGGGGCGCATGCGGAGGTTGACCCGTCGGTGTTCGGTGTCGGCCTGGAGGCGCTTCTCATGATCGAGTTGTCAAAGCACAAGCGCTCTACAGTCGATCGCTTCATGGAAGACATAGCTGGGGTTGAAGAGGTGCGAGCGGCGTTCCTGGTTACGGGACAACACGACGTCGTGGTTCACGTGATGGTGCGCGACATGCAGCATTTAAAAGATCTGGTGCTCGACCAGTTCACGAATCGGCCCGGTGTCAATCGCATCGAGACCTCGGTGATTTTCGACCGGCGACAGCGCTACGATCTGCCAATCCTCGGGCACGACAGCGCCAGGCGGCCGACTCGAAACGCCGCACGGTTAAAGGCGGAAAAAAAGCCTTTTCGTGTGTGATTCGGTCGGCATAGCGACCGTCAATTTCCCAACCGCTTCATTCCAGGTTCGAAACGCGTTACATATCGCAGACGACTGTCCGCGTTGAGCGGGCCGATCTACCGCGAAAGGGCTTTCGATGGGTTACCGCATTGCGATCGATACCGGCGGCACTTTTACCGACGTCGTGCTGGCCGACGACCAAACCAATTTCATCCTCGGCAAGGCGCCGACGAACTACGGCCGCATCTTTGTTGGTATCGAGGGCGGTCTTCAGTCGATAGCGGAGCAGCTTAACAGCACGGTAGGCGAGATACTCGCGCGCACCGATTTTCTGATCTACGGCACTACTCACGCCACCAACGCGATAATCGAGAGCAAGACCGCGCGCACCGCCTTTCTGGTGACCGAGGGCTTCCCCGATATCCTCGTGGTACGCGAGGGCGGCAAGCTTCATCCCTTCGATCTCGGGATCATGTATCCCGATCCTTACATCCCTCGCAGCCTCACGTTCGAGATTCGCGAGCGAATCGATTCCGACGGCGAAATCGTCGTTCCACTCGACCAGGCGCAGGCAAAATCCGTAATGGCGGAGCTCAAGCGCAACAAGATCGAGGCTGTGGCCGTTTGCTTTCTGTGGTCACCAGTGAATGGGACGCACGAAGCCCGGATCGGACGCATCATTGAGCAAGAGCTTCCCGGAATCCCATACACGCTGTCCCATCAGCTCAATCCGATCGTGCGCGAGTATCGCCGCGCTTCGTCGACCGCGATCAATGCTTCGCTGCGGCCGCTGATGGAGCGTCATCTGGGCGACATGGAAAAGGACCTGCGGCACGCGGGCTTCCACGGCGAGCTGCTGGTGGCCAGTTCCTTCGGCGGCGTGATGCATGTCGGCGACCTGCTCGAGCGGCCGATCTACCTGGTCCGTTCCGGACCCTCGATGGGACCGGTTGCGGGCCGCACCTACGCCGAAGCCGAGACCGGTGCCCGCGAAGTGATTGTTTGCGATACCGGCGGCACCAGTTTCGACGTGAGCCTGGTGCGCGACGGCGTTATCAAGTTCACGCGCGATACGTGGCTGGGCGAGATTTTTTCCGGGCATATTACGGGACTGTCGTCGGTCGACGTTGAAAGTATCGGGGCGGGCGGCGGATCGATCGCCTGGGTTGATCCCGGCGGATTGCTGCGCGTCGGACCGCAGAGCGCGGGCTCTCAGCCGGGTCCGGCCTGCTATGGCCATGGCGGTGCTAACGCGACGGTCACGGACGCGGCAGTGGTGTTGGGTTTCGTCGATCCGGAATATTTCCTGGGCGGCCGGATGAAACTCGACGTGAAGTGCGCGTGGGACGCTATCGGCAGGGTCGGCGAAAAGATCAATCTCGCGCCGCAGGAAGCTGCGCGCGCGATCATGGATATCGCGAGCGAACGCATGGTTGGCGCGATCAAGGAGATTACCGTCAACCAGGGCGTCGATCCGCGGGACGCGCTGATCGTCGGTGGTGGCGGCGCCGCCGGCCTCAACATCATTCCGATCGCGCGGCGGCTGGATTGCCGCCATGTGCTGGTTCCGCGAACCGCGGGAGCGCTGAGCGCGTGCGGCGGCCAGTACTCGAACATCGTCGCCGAGTTCAGTCTCAGCAAATTCGCGTTCAGCGGTGACTTCGATTACGACGAAGTTAATCGCACGCTCGAGAAGATCCAGGCGTCGGTTGATCAATTCTCCAACGGATTGCGTCAAAAAGGCCTCCAGCGTTTCGCGACGGAATTTTTTGTCGAAGCCCGCTATGCGTACCAGGTGTGGGAGCTCGATGTGCGGTTGGCCAAGGGCCGCTTCGATAATCCTGGCGATCTGGACGCGATGGTCGAGGGGTTCCATCGCGAACACGAGCGGGTTTTCGCAGTGAAAGAGCCGGGACAGAATATCGAGTGCCTCTACTGGAAAGGCCGACTAACCGCGTTCCTCGAAAGCCCGGCGCTGATCAAGGTACCGGCGACTACTCGGCCGACGCCGCCGCCGCGCAAAGACTGCGAGGCGTTTTTTGCCGGAGTCGGCGCCGTGCGCACGCCGCGATACCTGGGCTCGTCGCTGGAAGCTGGCACCAGGATCGAAGGACCGGCGATAATCGACGAGCCGACCACCACGATCGTGGTCTATCCGCAGTCGGCGGTTCGTGTCACGGAACTTCGCAACTATCTTGTTGACGTCGAGAGAGAGCAAAATGAACTCACCCGATAAGAATACGATTAGCCTCGATCCGGCGCTGTTGGCGGTACTGGCCCATCGATTCGACAACATCTGCCGAGAGATGACCAACACGCTGCTGCGTTCCGGCCGTTCGGCGGTGCTTTCGATGGCGCGCGATTTTTCCTGCGCCCTGGTGACCGCCGACAATCAGCTGCTGGCTTCGGCCGAGGGCATCCCGGTTCACGTGTTCGGATCGCACTTTCTCACGCAGGCGATGTGCGATCTGCACGACGATCTGGCCGAGGGCGACGCGTTTCTGCACAACGATCCTTATCTCGGCAATACCCATCCCGCGGATCACACGATCCTGGTGCCAGTCTTCTTCAACGGCGAGCATCTGTTCACTGCGGCCGCCAAGGCTCATCAGGCCGATTGCGGCAACGCTCAGCCCACCACCTACATGCCATTCGCGCGCGACGTTTACGAAGAAGGCTCGCTGACTTTTCCGTGCATTCGCATCCAGCGCGATTACAAAGACGTGGCCGATATCATACGCATGTGCAAGCGGCGCATCCGCGTACCCGAGCAATGGTACGGCGACTACCTGGCGATGCTGGGTGCGGCGCGCGTTGCCGAGCGTCGGTTGAAAGAGCTGGTTCAACAGTACGGCCGCGATCTGATCCAGACTTTCGTTAAAGAGTGGTTCGAATATTCCGAGCGGCGGATGATTCACGCGATCCGGCAGCTGCCCAGCGGCGAGCTCGTTGGGCGAGGCAAACACGATCCGCTGCCGTCCCTGCCCGAAGGCATCCCGCTGAAAGTGTCGGTCAAGGTGTTCAGCGAAGAGGGCCGGATCGAAATCGACCTGCGCGACAATATCGATTGCGTTCCGGCCGGGCTCAACGAATCGCAGACCTGCTCGATGAACAACTCGATGACCGGGATCTTCAATTCACTCGATCCGACTGTGCCGCACAACGCGGGAAGCTTTCGGCGAATCGCCATTCACATGCGTGAGAACTGCGTCGTCGGAATACCGCTTTTCCCCGCCTCGTGCTCCGTCGCCACGACCAACGTCGGGGATCGATTGATCAACACGATGCAGGCGGCGTTCGCCGAAGCCGACGAAGGCGCCGGGCTTGCCGAAGGCGGACTCGGTATGGGCCCGGGGTGGGGCGTGATTTCAGGCAAAGATCATCGGCGTGGCAATGCGCCGTACGTCAATCAACTTTTCCTGACCAACAATGGCGGACCGGGCAGCCCCAAGAACGACGGATGGGTGAACTTCGGTGTGCCCGCCGGTGGTGGCCTGCTCTATCGCGACAGCATCGAAATCGACGAGCAAAAATATCCGATGATTTTCCGCGAGTTCCGTCTGATTCCGGACTCCGGCGGCGCTGGACGCTTTCGCGGCGGACCCGCGGGCAGGGTGGTATACGGTCCGCACAAGGGCACGATGACCGTCATCTATCCGCTCGATGGCCATCAGACCCCGCCCAAAGGCGTCCGCGGCGGCCACGCGGGAACGCTTGCTTACGCCACCAAGCTGGATAAGGCGGGCAAGGAGATCCTGCTGCCTCCCGTGTCCGCGGAGGAGATCGCCGATGGCGAATACATTGTCGGCGTCGGCACCGGCGGTGGCGGCTACGGAGATCCGTTGCAGCGCGACCCCGATAGAGTAGTAAAAGACGTAATCGAGAAGTGGGTTACACCCGAACAGGCTAAAGATATTTACGGAGTGATACTCAGCAAAAGTAACGGCTCGATGGAAGTGGATATCAAGTCGACAAATCTGCATCGCGAGAGTTTGAAACGCGGACGAAAATAGAATCTCTCGCGGAGCTGTATGTTAATAGCCAGTTCGGATTTATCGCTTGAAAATAGTACTGCTCAGACGCGACTGGCTATTTGGCGTCGGCGCTGGAAGTCAGCACTTCCAGCTTAATCTTGCCTTTTCCGCCGCGACCGAATTTCAGCTCCTGGCAGGCGCGCTGTGACAGGTCCATGATGATGCCGCCGGCGTGCGCCGACATACGATCGTTGACGCGCACGATCACACTCCGCTGATTTTCGACGTTGGTGACCTTGACTCGCGTGCCATTGGGAATTGTCGCGTGGGCCGCTGTCAGTGCCTTGGGATCATAACGCTGGCCGCTGGTCGTGCGATGCCCGATGAGCCGGCGGCTGTAGCAGGCTCCTTCGCCGACTTCGGTCGTCGGAGCCGCGGACGATAGGGAACAGACTGCAGCTGAGACAGCAAATACGGCGATCGCTGTCACGATGGCGAGTTTCCTATCCATAGGAAAACCTCCGCCCCCCTTGCTTCGCGTTCAGCCTCGCGAGCCGCTCTCGCGGTTGGCTTTTGTGACCGCTTGTAACATGAGATTGGCTATTGGGTCAAATAAGTTGGACTACTATTTCGAGCGGAAGGGCGATTACCGATCGGAAAGCCGACTGAATAGCCACACTACGATCGGGCTAAAAAGCTATCGAGCAGACAGCAGCACGATCGCGATGAGTTTAGCTATTTCGTGGCGCGGCCATGGCGAAGCAATCTACCTGGCAACGGCCCTTCTGCCGCAATTTGATCCTCGCCGCGGCGGCGGATGGTTCTGCCGTTGACGATTACCGCTTCGATTCCAGCCGCGTCGGCGACCAGGCGGTCCTGGCCGGCGGGCAAATCGTAAACTCGTCGCAGCTTGCTCGCGCCAACCTTGTCCGGATCGAAGATGGTCACATCGCCGGCGAGACCTGGCGAGAGCCGGCCGCGATCCGTGATGCCGAAAACCTCCGCCGGCCGTGCCGTCAGCATCCAGATCGCGCGTTCCATCTCGATCGCGCGTTTCTCCCGCACCCAGCGGCCGAGAAGATAGGTCGAGAAACACGCGTCGCAGAGCTGGCTCGCATGAGCGCCGGCGTCGGAAAGGCCGAGCACGGTATTCTTCGCGACGAGCAGCTCGGCGACATCATCCTCGACGTTGTTCATGATCGCCATGCGGAAGCGCGCTTCGAGATTGGTCGCGAGCGCCAGGTCGAGTGACAGATCGATCGGATCGGCTCCACGTTCGCGCGCGACCTCGGCAAGATTGCGCTCCTCGAGCGCCGGTTCGGTGGGGCAGTACGAAATGACCGTGTTGTTCCATCGATTTGCAAACGGGCCTTTGCCCTCGACGCCCGCCCGCTCTTTGAATGCCTTGCGGAATTCCGGATCGGCGTAGATTTTTTTCTTGCCTTCAAAATCTGCCTGGGAAATCGGCCGGAACAGCGACATGCTCTCGAACAGGAAGGGCGCCTTGTACTGGAATTCGAAGTTGAGCGGACGGCAGGTGACCTGAGGGATAACTTCGAGTCCCTGTTCGCATAGTTTCTGCGAGCCGGCGAGCAGCGCGCGATGGTCGGTTGCGCCGCCACCCTGCATTCCGGCCAGAAGAGCGGTCCAGGTTATCGGGCGATGAATCGCGGATGCGATTTCCTCGAACTCGCGCAAAAACAGCTCGCGCCCGACCGTCACCTGCATCACGCCCTCGCGCTTCTCGCCCAGGACCGAAGCGAGCGCCTTTATCTCGGCCAGCTCGGCCGCGCGGCTCGGCACCGGTTTGCCGTTGTAGCCCACGTGCGTGACCGCCTTGGAAGTTGCGAAACCAACCGCGCCGGCGTCGAGGCCGCGTCTGACGAGCGCGCGCATCTGCGCGATCTCCGATTCGGTTGCGGGCCGCTCGGTCGCGTCCTCGCCCATCACGTAGATGCGAATCGGCGTGTGGCCGATCAGCGCGCCGACGTTGATCGCGGTGCCGCGGCGCTCGATCGTATCCATGTACTGCTCGAACGTCTCGAACGGCCAATCGTAGCCGAGGCCGGTTTCGAGCGCTTTCAGACTCATGCCTTCGACATTTTCGAGCGTGCGCATGATCAGTCCGCGATGCTCCGGATGAGTCGGGGCGACGCCGAAGCCGCAATTGCCCATGACCACGGTCGTCACGCCGTGCCACGGCGAAATCGTCATCATGCGATCCCACATGACCTGTGCGTCGTAGTGCGTATGAATATCCACGAAGCCCGGCGAAACGATCATGCCGTTGGCCTCGATCGTTTCGGCTGCTGAGCCAGGAGCGTTTCCTATCGCGGCGATTTTGCCGTTCTTGATGGCCAGGTCGCCTTCGATCGGAGAGTTGCCGGTGCCGTCATAGAGCGTACCGCCCGTTATCTTGAGATCGTATTGAGTCATGATTCGGCCTCGCGGAGAGCCGGTCCGTTCACTGCCATCAGGTGTCGCGGCCGGGTTTTTGCGAACAAATTGTTACTCGCTGCTACGATATCCAATCGGCTGCGCGCCCGTCCAGATCAATCGAATCCGCCTGTAAGAGCAAAGTGCCGTCGTCGTATGGGGTAAATCGCGGGACATTCCGAGCGCAAACGGGATTTCTCACTTTTGTCGCGACTGTATTGGCGCGAAAAGTCAACACAAAGCTTTTCAAAATTATTCAGCCGGCCGCGGCAGCGTGGTGTTACTCTTTTAAGAAAAGGCCGAGACATTCGACGTGAATA
>Ga0335078_10010006_pt1 | contig 14035 bp, 12 predicted proteins | sample Lox_Sample_32_FD_206711 | JGI IMG/M metagenome (GOLD analysis project Ga0335078, IMG submission 206711) | Soil microbial communities from Loxahatchee National Wildlife Refuge, Florida, United States - Lox_Sample_3.2 | ecosystem: Environmental > Terrestrial > Soil > Wetlands | place: USA...
TGGCTGCGATGAAGGCCGCGGTCATCGGCGGCGGTTCGACGTACACGCCGGAGCTCGTGTCGGGCCTCACCCGGCTGGACGTCGAGGAGTTCGTGCTCCACGACATCGATCCGGAGCGCCGCGAGGTCGTGGGCGGCATGGCGGCGCGGATGCTCGCGCGCCAGCGATATGGCGGCCGTCTCACGGTGACGAGCGACCTCGACGAGGCCGTCGGGATGGCCGACTTCGTGCTGGTCCAGATCCGCGTCGGCGGGCAGCAGGCGAGGCTCCACGACGAGACCGCCCCGCTGCCCTGCGGATGCATCGGACAGGAGACGACCGGCGCCGGCGGGTTCGCGAAGGCGATGCGGACGGTGCCCGCCGTCCTGGAGATCGCCGCTCGCGTCCGCGAGCTCGCGGCCGACGAGGCGTGGATCGTCGACTTCACGAACCCCGTGGGCATCGTCACCCGTGCGCTCCTCGATGCCGGGCATCGCGCGGTCGGCCTCTGCAACGTCGCGATCGGGTTCCAGCGCCGCTTCGCAGCGTGGCTCGGTGTCGAGCCCGAGCGCGTCCTCGTCGACCAGGTCGGCCTCAACCACCTCACGTGGATACGCCGGGTGCTGGTCGAGGGCGAGGACGTGCTCCCCGCGCTGCTCGCGGGTCACGGCGTCGAGCTCGCAGACGACCTCGAGCTGCCGCACAAGCTGCTCGACGAGCTGCGCGTCGTGCCCTCGTACTACCTCAGATACTTCTACGCGCACGACGAGGTGCTGCGCGAGCAGCTCGACGGAGTGCCGCGCGCGCAGGTGGTAGGCGACATCGAGCGCGAGCTGCTCGAGCTGTATCGCGACCCGTCCGTCGACGAGCGCCCCGCCCTCCTCATGCAGCGCGGCGGTGCGTACTACAGCGAGGCCGCACTGGGTCTCGTCAGGTCGCTCTCCTCGGACGACGGAGCGGTCCACGAGGTGGACGTGCGGAACGGCGACACGCTCGCAGGGCTCGCGGAGGACGACGTCGTGGAAGTCCCGGCACGTGTCGGCAGATCGGGGCTCGTCGCGCTCGAGCAGCCGCCGCTCGCACCCGAGCTCCTCGGCCTCACACAGCACGTGGCGGCGTACGAGCGGCTGACCGTTCGCGCGGCCGCGACCCGCGACCCCGTCGACATCCGGAAGGCGCTCCTCGCCCATCCCCTGATCGGACAGGTGGAGATGGTCGACGGCCTCGTCGAGCGGATCGCGGCAGAGGCCGTGCGCTGACCACCGTCTTCGCCGTCGACGGTGGAGGCTCGAAGACCGACGTCGCGCTCGTGCGTGACGACGGGGCGGTGCTCGGATCCGCGCGCGGACCGCTGAGCCACCCGCAGCTGATCGGGGTGCCGGCGAGCGCAGACGTCATCGACGCGCTCGCGGCGGAGGTGGGCGCGCCCGCCGACCTCGCCGTGCTCCTGCTCGCAGGCCTCGACTTCCCCGACGAGGAGGAGGCGTACGAGGCGGAGGCGAGTCGGCGCGGCTGGGGCGCGCAGACCGTCGTCGGCAACGACACGTTTGCGGTCCTTCGCGCCGGGACCGAGCGAGGCTGGGGCGTCGCCGTGACGTGCGGCCACGGCATCAACTGCGTCGGGGTCGCCCCCGACGGGCGTCATCTTCGGTTCCCGTCGCTCGGCCCGATCAGCGGCGACTGGGGCGGCGGGGGCGACATCGGGCTCGCCGCCCTCTGGTCGGCCGCGCGGAGCGAGGACGGACGCGGCCCCCGGACGTCGCTCGAACGGCTCGTGCCGGCGCACTTCGGCGTCGGCACCCCGGCCGAGCTCGCACGCGAGCTCCAGCTCGGGCGAATCGCGGAGCTGCGGCTGGACGAGCTCGTCCCACTCGTGCTCGCGGCGGCCGACGACGACGCGGTGGCGGCTGAGATCGTCGAGCGGCAGGCGGCGGAGGTGGTGGCGATCGCGGGCGCGGCGCTGCGCCGCCTCGACCTCGCGGGAGAGGAAGCCGACGTCGTGCTGGGCGGTGGAGTGCTGCAGTCGGGCGATGCCCGCCTCCTGACGCCGATCGAAGCAGGGCTCCGCGCGCTCGGGCCGCGCCTCTCCGTGCACCTCGCCCGGTCGCGGCCGATCGTCGGCGCCGCCCTGGTCGGGCTCGACCGGCTCGGCGCGGGAGAAGAGGCTCGTGCCCGCGTGCGTGCCGAGCTCGGCGAGGGCGCCATGATCGGTTAGCCGGTCGCAGCGACCTCGGGTGGGTCCGCCTCGGCCACGTGACACGCGACGCGCCGGTCGGCGCCGAGATCGCGCAGCAGAGGCGTGACGGCCGCACATTCCGCTTCCGCGAACGGGCATCGCGGCTGGAAGCGACAGCCCTCCTTCGGGTCGACGACCTTCGGCGGCTCGCCGATGTCGGCGGCGTCGGCGATGCCGAGATCGGCCTGCGGATCGGGGACCGCCGACAGGAGCAGCTGCGTGTACGGATGCTTGGGATCGCGGAGCACGTCCTCCGTCGGCCCCTGCTCGACGAGATGGCCGGCGTACATCACGAGCACCCGGTCGGCGATGTAGCGGGCGCTCGCGACGTCGTGCGTTATGTAGAGGAAGGAGACGCCCTCACGCGCACGGAGCTCGCTCATGAGGTTGAGGAGGCCGATGCGGATGGAGACGTCGAGCATCGAGACGGGCTCGTCGGCGATGATCAGCTTCGGGCGGAAGGCGAGCGCCTGCGCGAAGCCGACACGCTGCCGCTGCCCGCCGCTGAGCTCGTACGGGAACTTCCGCCGTATCTCCCCGGCCGGTGTCAGCCCGACGGCGTCGAGCACTCGCTCGATCTCCTGCCGGCGGCCGTCTCGCGGGACGTCACGGCGGTGGAGGGCGATGCCGCGGCCGATGCCGTGGGAGATGCGGTACGCCGGATTCAGCGAGCTGTAAGGATCCTGGAAGACCATCGGGACGTCGCTGCTGTATGCGAGCCGCTGCTTTCTCGTCCGAACTCGGCTGAGGGGTCTCCCCTCGAAGAAGATCTCTCCGCTCGTCGGCCGGTACACGAGCGCGAGCAGGCGGGCAATCGTGCTCTTTCCACTCCCGCTCTCGCCGACGAGCGCGACGATCTCGCCGCGTCCGATCGTGAAGTCGACGTCGTCGACGGCGTGCAACGTCTGGCGCGAGAGCATCTTCCCGACGCGGAAGTGGCGGGTGAGCCCTTCGGCTCGGACGAGCTCGTCGGTCACTGCGCGACCTCCGCAGGGACCTGGTCGTGGATGACGCAGCGCACCCGGATTCCGCCCACCGTGAGCAGCCGCGGCACGGAGGCGAGGCAGCGCTCGCTCGCGGATGGGCAACGCGGCGCGAACCGGCACCCGGCGGGCGGCCGTGCGAGATCGGGCGGCGCGCCCGGAATGCCGAGCAGCCGAACCTTCGGGCCGTGAATCGACGGAAACGCCTCGAGCAGGCCGCGTGTGTACGGGTGCAGCGGCTGCTCGAACACGTCTCGCGTCGCGCCGAGCTCGACGAGCTGTCCGGCGTACATCACCATCAGCCGATCCGAGAAATGACGCACGAGCGAGACGTCGTGCGTGACGAAGATGACGGCGAATCCGAGCTTTTCCTGCAGCTGCTTGACCTGCACCATGAGCGACCTCTGCGCGACAACGTCGAGTGCCGACGTCGGCTCGTCCATGATCACGAGATCGGGCGTGAAGAGCAGCGCCATGGCGATCATCGCCCGCTGACGCATCCCGCCCGAGAGCTGGTGTGGGTAGCTGTGCAGGTGCACCGGATCGATCGAGACCAGGCGCAGAACCTCCTTCGAGCGGGCCTCGATCTCGGCGTCGGACATGCTCGAGTGCGCACGGCAGACATCTCGCATTTGCGCCGCCACGGTGAGCACAGGATTGAGCGCGTTCATCGCGCTCTGCATCACCACCGAGAGATGCCTCCAGCGGATGCTGCGCAACCGCCCTTCGTCGAGCGAGACCATGTTCGCTCCACGGAAGATCACCTCGCCGCCGATCACCTCGGCGGGAGGACTGAGCAGCTGCGAGATCGCGTACAGCAACGTCGACTTGCCGCAGCCGGACTCTCCGACGATCGCGAGGAACTCGCGCTCGGAGAGATCGAGGTCGACATGGTCGACCGCAACGATCGGGCCGCGGTCCGAGTCGTACACGACCGTCAGGTCGCGAACGTCGAGCATGCAGTCGCCGGTCACTTCGATAGGTCCTCGCGCCGGCGTCGCCGGCTCGGTCGCAGCGCCGGGTTGCTGATCTCGTCGAAGGCGTAGTTGAGGAGCGCGAATGCCGCGCCGAGGAGCGCGACGCAGATGCCGGGTGCGATCGCCCAGAGCGGCATCCCGGCGCCGAGCGCCTCGTTGTTCTCGGCCCAGTAGAGCATCGTTCCCCAGCTCTGGCTGTTGGGATCGCCGAGACCGATGAACTGAAGACCCGCGGCCGTGAGCACTGCGTACAGCGCCGCACCGAGAAAGCTCGCAACGATGAGCGAGGTCATCGTCGGGAGGATCTCGTAGAGGATGACGTACAGCCTCCGCTCGCCGCGGACGCGCGCAGACTCGAGGAAGTCGCGAGTACGCATCGAGAGGGTCTGCGAGCGCAGCTGCCGCGCCCCGTACGACCAGCCGAGCGCGCCGAGCACCACGATCAGGGTGAACAGACCCGCGTTCTTGCGGTAGGCGGCAATGACGATGACGAGCGGGAAGATCGGGATGACGAGGATCACATCGGTGATCAGCGAGAGGATCCCGTCGGCGATACCGCCGAGGTACGCGGCGGAGACGCCGACGAGCACCGCCAGCGCCGTCGCAAGCCCGCCGGCGGCGAACGCGATGATGATGGAGAGCCGGGTGCCCCAGACGAGCTGCGACAAGATGTCCTGCCCGTACGCCGTGGTGCCGAGCAGGTGGTGAGCGGACGGCCCCATCCCCGGCGCGAAGATCTCCGCACTCGGGTCGTCCGGCGCGATCTGACCCGGGAAGATCGCAAGCACGAGGAAGACCAGCAACAGGATCGCGCCTGCCATCGCCTTTCGGTTCCGCCGCGTCGCGCGGAGAAGGTTGCGAAGGACGCCGGAGAAACGGAACGGCGCAACCGGCTTGACTGCGAGCGAGGGCGTGGACATCGGATCAGCCGAGGTCGCGTGTCCGCGGGTCGAGGATCGCCGTGGCCGCATCCGCAGCGAGGATCGCCGTGAGCACGGCGATGATGATCATGAAGAACAAGCCCTGCATGAGTGCGTAATCCTGGTTCTCCACCGACTGGAGGAACATCCAGCCGACGCCCGGATAGTTGAAGACGAATTCGACGAGGATCGCACCGCTGACGACGAAGCCGAGTGACATCGCGAAGCCGGTGAGGTTCGGCAGGATGGCATTGCGGCCCGCGTAGCTCCACATCACGCGCCACGGGCTCAGCCCTTTTGCCCGCGCCATGCGGACGTAGTCCTCTGCCAGCACGGAGATCATGTTGTTGCGCATCGTCAGGATCCAGCCGCCGATGGAGGTGACGAGGATGGTCGCGGCCGGAAGGATCGAGTGCTCGAGGGCGTCGCTGATGAAGGCCCACGACCAGGCGACGTTGTCCGTGACGTTGTAGCCCCCGCTCGTCGGTAGCCAGCCGAGCTTGATCGAGAAGAGCCAGATCGAAAGGAGAGCGAGCCAGAAGTACGGAAACGCAGACGTGATCACGAAGATCGGCGGCAGGACGCTGTCGAGCATCCCTCCGCGACGCCACGCCGCGACGAGTCCGACGAGTGTGCCGAGGACGAAGGCGAGGATCGTGGTCACGCCGACGAGGGCGAGCGTCCACGGCAGCGCCTGGAGGACGTCGTGCGTGACCGCATCGGGGAAGAAGGTCAGCGACACCCCGAAGCGGCCGCGCACGATGTTGCCCAGGTACGTGAAGTACGCCCGGACCAGGCTCTGGTGGTTGTTGACGCCAAATGCGATCTCGATCGCGCGCAGCGAGCTCGGATTGAGGCGCCCGCGGTAGCGCGACATCATCGCGAGCGCCGCGTTGCCGGGCATGAGACGCGGGATCAGGAAGTTCGTCGTCATCGCCGCCCACAGGGTGACGACGAAGAACCCGAGCCGTCGTGCGACGAACCTCATCTCCCGCGCCTCATGCCTTGGCCTCGGCTATCCCTTCGGCGCGAGGTGCAGCGCCACGATGCCCCAGTCGGGAATCGCATACGCCGCCGGTTGCGCGTACGGGTTCTGCTGTGTCACCCAGCCCGTCAGCGACTTGGTGTTGTACTGGTACCAGTCGACACCCTCGGTCACCGGGATGATCGGGACGTCGCGAACCATCGCCTCCTCGAGTCCCCAGACGATCGCCTTCTGCTTCGCGAGGCTCGTCGTCGAGGCGTACTCGCCGATGAGCTTGTCGACCGTCGCGTTCGAGTACCGCTCCCAGTTCGACGGTGCGAGCTTGCCGATCGGCGCGGACGCCTTCGAGTACAGCTCGTTGCGAAGCTCGTAGTACGGGCTCGGCCCGTAGGCCTCGTTGCCGTCATACGCGAGCTGGTAGTGGCCGTTGTAGACGTCCGAGTCGTACGTCGTGCTGGAGAGGTTCTCGGCCGTCACCTTGATACCGATCGCCTTCAGCTCCTGCGCGACGATCTGTGCGGACGCCACCCAGTCGGAGTATCCGCCGATGTTCACCATCGAGAACGACAGTGCCTTGCCCGACGGCGTGTAGAAGACGCCGCCCTTCTGCTTGAAGCCGGCGGCGTTCAGGATCGAGATCGCCTTCTGCGGGTCGTAGCCGAAGACCTTGTCGAGACCCGGCTTCATCCAGCTGGAGAACGTCGGCGTGACGATGCCGGTCTGATTCGCCGCCGGCTGATACCCGTACTCGCCGATCTGCGCGACGCGGGAACGGTCGATCGCGTACGCCATTGCCTTCCGTACCGCGACGTTCGACAGGATCGGATCCTTGAGATTGATGAAGATCGCGACGTTTTCGACCGGCGGGAACCAGTAGTGGTTGTCGGGGCTCTTCGAGACGTAGTAGCCCTTGATGTTCGGGATGAACTGGCTGCCCCACTGCGCCTTCCCGCTGGCGAGGTCCTGATTCGCCGGGTCGTTCGAGGTGTACGCGGGGTAGTAGACCGTGTCGATCTTCGGCAGACCCTTCTGCCAGTAGGACGAGTTCTTCGTGTACTTGATCACCTGCGGCGAGCACGAGCTCATCTCGAAGCCGCCCGTGCCGATCGGCTTCGTGTCCTTGTAGGTGACCGGGTCCTTGATCTTCGACCAGATGTGCTTCGCCACGATCGGTGTCTGTCCGGCGACGTAGTAGAAGTACGGCACGGCGGCCGTCTTGAAGGTGAAGACGACCTGGTTGGAGCCCTTCTGCACGACGCTCGAGAGCACGGACCAGGCCGAGTTCAGGTCGGCCGCGGGATACTTCTTGATCAGCTGGAACGTGAAGACGACGTCGGCGGCGGTGAACGGCTGGCCGTCCGACCACTTCACACCCGAGCGGATCGTGAACGTCAGCGTCTTGTTGCCCTTGCCCCACGCATAGGCGGACGCGAGCCAGGGTGTCGCCTTCCCGCTCTGCAACAGGTTCTGGTAGACGAGGTCTTCGTAGACCGGCCCGAACGACAGGAACTCGACCGACGGGTTGAACGGGTTGAAGTTGCACGTCCAGGTCGTGCCCTGCTCGTTCGAGATCGTTACCGAGGTCGGCGCCGACGCGTTCCGCGCGCCGCTCCCGGCCGTTGTCCACACCGCTGCCGCGAGCGCAGCGAGCAGCAGGACCGTTAGTGCTCTTCTCATCGTCCTCCTCCATTCGATACTGACGCGTCCAATCTCTCGTTGTGGGTCATGCACGGGCCATCGCCGGCTCCCCGGCGGCCTCCATCGCGAGTGCGAGCGCGCCGACGAGCGGCGCGTCGAACGGAAATGCCCCGACGACGAGCTCGGGTGGATACGGTGCGGCAGCATCGAGCGCACGGCGCACCGGCCGGGCCAGGCGATCCCACGAGCTCACCATCCCGCCGCCTACCGCGATGCGCGACGGGTTGACGGCGATCGCGAGATTCGCCAGGTGGAAGCAGAGATGGCGCACGAGGTCGTCGACGAGCGCGGCGAGTCGGGCGTCGGAGGCAGCTCGCTCGAAGACGGCCGCCGCCGTCATCTCCTCCCCCGTCATCCGGCTCGCGGCGGCCGCGAGCCCCATGCCGCTCACGCGGTCCTCGAGCATTTCGCGATCGGCCTGGCCGACGTCGTCCGGACCGAGGAGGCTGTAGGCGATCTCGCCGGCGGCGCCGTTCGCCCCGATGACGACTCGGCCGCCGACGACGATGGCCACCGCCAGGCCTGTCCCGAGGTTCACGTACAGCGCCGGGTCGTGTCCAGCGAGCGCTCCCAGCCGGAGCTCTGCGGCCGCACCGGCCTTCACGTCGGTCGCGACGCGAACGCGCGAGCTTTCGAACGCCTCCGAGATCTCCCGGCCGAGCGCGAGCTCCTCCCACCCCTCGATCGCCGGCGCGAGGCCGATTCGGTGCGGCTCGGGGATGCCGAACGTCGCCACGCCGACGGCGTCGGGCTCCCTGCCGGGCGCAGCCTCGGCGAGGAGACGGCGCGCAAGGTCGATTCCCCGGACGAGGTTCGGTCGTGCTCCGAGTGCGGGGTCCGTGGCGACGACGGCGTCGCCGAGCCGGTAGCCGTCGCCCGAGCCCACGGCCGCTGCGATCTTGCTGCCTCCGAAGTCGAGGCCGAGCACGAGCGACTCGTGCCGAGATCCCCTATTGCGTCGCAATAGTAAGGAAACTAACCTATCTAATTAGCGATGACAAGCCCCAATCGCGGCGCCCGGCCCCAGCTCATCCGGACCTTGAACGAGCAGCTCCTGCTCGACGAAGTCCGGCGTCGAGGCAAGACCTCGCGGAGCGAGCTCGCGCGCGCCACCGGCCTGTCGAAGCCGACCGTCGCTCTCGCCCTCGCGAGCCTCGAGACCGCCGGGCTCGTCCAGCATGCAGGCATGCGCACCGCCACGCGCGGGCGCGCCGCAGCGCTCTACGAGATCAGGAGCGACGCCGGCTTCGTCCTCGGCCTCGACGTCGGGCGCGAGTACATTCGCGGGGCCGTCGCGGACTTGTCGGGTGCGGTCCGCACCCGCGACAGCAGGCGCTCACGAGCGACGACCGGCCGCGGGCGCGTTCGCGAGCTTTCGCGTCTCGCCACCGAGCTCCTCGAGCGTGCCACGGCCCGGCATCCGGACGTGGTCGTACACACGGTCATCGGTAGCCCGGGCGTCCTCGACCCGGAGCGGGACGCCCTTCGCATGGCCGCCAACCTCCCGGAGTGGGAGCGCCCGTCGATCCTCGCCTCGCTCCGGAGTACGTTCGGCACCGGCACGGTGATCGAGAACGACGTCGACGCGGCCGCCGTCGCGGAGCGCGACCACGGTCACGGACGCGACGTCTCGACCTTTGCGTTCGTGTCGATAGGCACCGGCATCGGAATGGGTGTCGTCGTCGACGGAAGACTCCATCGAGGCGCGCACGGCGTCGCGGGCGAGATCGCCTACCTCCCGATCGGCGTCGAGCACGTGTCGCCGGCGGAAGCGCGGCGCCGTGGCGCACTCGAGACCGCCGCGGCCTCGGCGGCGGTGGTGCGCGGAGCGCGATCCGCAGGCATGCGCGAGCCGCTGAGCGCGCGGGCGGTGTTCGAAGCCGCCGCCGAGGGTGACGCCCGGGCGCAAGCCGTCGTCGCCCACGAGGTCGAGCTCGTCGCGAAGGCGCTCGCGACCGTCGTCGCGGTCGTCGATCCCGAGCTCATCGTGCTCGGGGGCGGGATAGGGCGCGCCCCGGGGTTCGCCGAGGCGGTCACTCGTTCCCTCGCACAGATCGCCCCTGTCATGCCCGAGGTGCGCGCGTCGGCGCTCGGGGACGACGTCGTCGTCGACGGTTGCATCGCGTGCGGGATGGAGGAGCTCTGGCAGCGCGTACTCGCGTCGCGCGGGCTCGACCGCGGCACCGCCGCCGCAGTCTGAGCCTCGGAAGCTCTCACACGAATGACGCTCGTCGATCCGGGTGCGATCGTCGACGAGCGCGGCTCGCCGACACAGGCTTGATTGCGCGAGAGCTTCTCATTTAAGGAATCCGCGGGCCCCAGACCGCGCCGAGACCGAGTGCGAGCACGAGGAGCACGGCGGCGCCGATCGCGAAGTCCGAGGTCACCTCGTCCCGCTCCTTCCGGCGGCCGAGGCTCGAGCCGAGCTTCGAGTACGCGGCGCGCGCGTCCCCCGCGGTCTTCGCGTTGAAGAACTCCCCTCCGGTCGTGCGCGCGATCGCATGGAGGGTCGCCGGGTCGGGGGCGAGCGCCTGCCGGAGGCCGTTGCCGCCGAATGCGCCGCCGCCGAAGAACGGGAAGTTCGTGATGCGTCCGCCCTGGGTGCCGAGCGCGACCGTGTACACGGGAATCCCCGCGCGCTTCGCGACCTCCGCGCCCTGGAGCGGCGCGAGCTCGCCGCGCGTCTGGTGGCCGTCGGAGAGGAACAGGATCGTCACGAGCGTGCTCGAAGGCGTCGCAGGCGCCGCCGTCGGGTGATAGACGGTGAGCCCCCGGCTGCCGCCGATGCCCGCCGAGCTGAGGCCGAGCTTCACGGCGGCGGCGAGCGCGTCGCCGATCGCGGTACCGCCTCCGTCGCCGAACTGCACGCCGGCCTCGTCGACCGCCTGCGCGACGAGCGCGTGATCCGTCGTCGGCGGCGTCGCCACCTCCGGTTCACCGGCGAACAGGATGAGCCCGAGCTTCACCCCCGAGGGAACCTTCCTCAGGAACAGCCGGACCGCCTGCTGCGCGGCGGCAAGCCGCGACGGCTTCACGTCGTTCGCCTCCATCGACCCGGAGACATCGATGACGAGCACGATCGTCGCCCGCTGGTCGGCGACGAGGATCGGGACGCGTGGACGTGCGACTGCCACGCAGAGCGTCGCGAGCGCGAGCAGGAAGACGATCGGCGCAACGAGTCGGCGCCATTGCCAGCCGGCGGCGACGGAGGCGAGCACGTCGACGTTCGTGAACCTCACCGCGTACCGCATGTGCCGCCGCTCGGCGAGGAGGTAGAGACCGACCGCAAGCGGGACAACGAACAGCGAGAGCAAGAACAGCGGTTGACCGAACGTCATGCCGCAGCCGCGCAGTCGAGGTCGACCTGGACGGTGGCGCCCGCGCCTTGAAGTGCGCCGGAGCGTACGGTCACGTGCACGCTCCCCCCCGCGATGCGTTGCGCGACGGACACCGAGCGCAGCTGCGCGACCGTGGGCGCACTCTGCGTGTAGAGGCCGACGGCGTGCGTCGCGCCGACGAGGGTCTTCCGGGCGCCGCACCGTTCGACGTAGCGGTGCACGCCGGGCCGCACGGGGATCTGCGCGATCGTGGGCGCGAGCGGCTGCGAGGGCGGGAAGACGTGATGCACGGTCGGGAAACGGCTGCCGCCGCCGGATGCGGGGATGCAGCCGATGTGCGGCCGGAACGCCGCCGGCGAGCCGCCGCCGAGCAGGCGGCCGACGAACACGGCGGTGGAGGAGGTGGTGACGCCGGGATTGACCGGGCTGCCGAGCGCGCCGCGGAACGCGACGTCGAGGCTCCGCCTCGTGAGCTCGGCGTCGAGGCCGCCGACGATAAAGCGCTTCGGGCAGGCGAGGGCGTACCGCGTCTCGAGGCCGGCCGCGGTCGCCACCCATGGGCCTGCGACGGGCACGCAGACCTGGAGGCCGCGGCACTCGTTCGTCGCGCCCGCCCCTCCGGCGAACGCACCCGCGACGGACGCGGCGGCGACAACGGACGCGGCGAGCGCCTTCACGGGATCCTCCGGAGCATGAACGCCGAGACCGCGCCGCCGGCGAGGAGGAACGCGAGCGCGGCACCCGCGAAGATGTCGGTGATCTCGCGGTTCTCAGTCTTGTGGCCGAGGCGGGTGGCGAGGTGGTGGTAGACGGCGGCGAGCGCCCGCGCCGAGCGCGCACGGAAGAACTCCCCGCCCGTCCCGCGCGCGATCTGCCGGAGCGTCGCGGGGCTCGGCGGGACGCGCACCTGCACGGTGTAGCCGCCGACGAGCGGCTCCTGGACGACGCCCTGGTCGGTGCCCAGCAGGACCGTGGAAACGGGCACGTGCAATGCGCGCGCGAGCCGATCCGCCTTCGCCGGCGACGTGCGGCCGCCGTCGCGGGCGCCGTCGGAGAGAAGGAGGACGGATTCGGGCGGGATCGTGCCGTCGGCGGCCCGCTCCTTGCGCCCGAGCTGTGCGGCGAGCGCCACCGCGTCGCCGATCGCGGTCCCCTCGCCGGGGTTCAGATCCGCGATCGCCTGCCGCACGAGCCCGCGGTCCTGCGTCGGGGGGACCGCGACGAACGCGCGTGAGCCGAAGCCGACGACCGCGATCGAATACGTCGACGGCACCTCGCCGACGAACGCGCTCGCTGCGCGCTGCGCCGCGACCATTCGCGACGGAGCGATGTCGTGCGCCTGCATCGAGCGCGACACGTCCAGAGCGAGCACGACGGTGGCTTCGCGGCGCGGCACGGTGACGTTCGCGTGCGGGCGCGCGAAGCCGACGACGAGCAGCGTGAGCGCGAGGAGGAAGAGCGAGACCGGCACGAGGCGCAGCCGCCCCGGCGCGCGGTCGACGAGGTTCGGCAGAAGGGCGAGGTTCGCGAACGCGCTCGCGGTGCGAGCCCTACGGCGGTCATGGAGCAACCAGAGCGCTGCGAGCAGCGGGACGACGACGAGCGCGACGAGGGCAAGCGGGTGGCCGAAGCTCACCGGCGCCCTCCGCCGAGGAAGGCCGCGAACGGCCGGAGCCAATCGCCGGACGTCGAGAGAACGAGATGCGGGACGCCGAGCGCGGTGAGGACGCGTGCGACCCCCGTCCGCTCCTCGGCGGCTGCGGCCGCGAACCGCTCGCGCAGGCCGGCGTCGCGCGTGTCGACGCGGACCTGCCGCCCCGTCTCCGGGTCGACGAGCCAGAGCTCGCCGACGTTCGGAAGCTCCTGCTCGCGCGGATCGCGCACCTCGACCGCGAGCACGTCGTGCCGCTCGAGGAGCCGCAGCAGCGGCGTTCGCCAGTCGAACGGCCCGCGGAAGTCGGACACGAGCACGACCACGCCGCGCTGGCGCGCGATCGCGCCTGCGGTCTCGAGCGCGCGACCGAGCGAGGTGGCCCCGACGGCGTCGCGCTCGGGCTCGCCGCCGAGGGCCGTGAGCAGTCCCAGGAGGCCGTGGCGACCCTGAGTGGGCGGGATCGCGTGCGGATGCGCATCGCCGAAGGTGACGACGCCGAGCCGGTTTCCCCGGCGCGTCGCGACGTGGCCGATGGCGATCGCGACGCCGGCAGCGACGTCCGCCTTCCGGCGGTCGGCGGTGCCGAACTGCATCGACGGCGACGTGTCGAGCACGAGCCAGGTCACGAGCACGCGCTCGGCGAGATTGACGCGCACGTGCGGCTCGCCCATCCGCGCCGTGACGTTCCACTCGATGAGCCTGACGTCGTCGCCGGGGACGTACGGGCGCACCTGCGCAAGCTCCGTCCCGTGACCGTGCCGCGTCGAGCGGTAGTCGCCGGCGAGCATCCCCTCGAGCCGGCGCGCGATGTCGATCTGCAGCGCGCGCAACAGCTCCGGCGGGAGCGCTCCCGGGCCCGGCCGCTCGGGCGTCGCCTCCCCGAGCAGGCCCGCGACGTTCACGTCACCGGCCGCGAGAGCTCGACCTCCGGCGCCGGCACCGCGGCGAGGACGCGGTCGAGGACGTTGTCGGCGGTGATGCCCTCCGCGAGCGCCTGGTAGCTCAGCACGAGCCGGTGGCGGAAGGCGTCCTTCGCGAGCGCGCGCACGTCCTCGATGGTTGCGTAGTCGCGTCCGCGTAGCAGCGCGAGCGCCCGGGCCGCCTGCGTGACCGCGATCGGCCCGCGCGGGCTGGCCCCATACGAGACGTGGTCGCTCGGTACCCGCGTCGCCGCTGCGATCGCGACGGCGTAGCTGACGAGCGCCGGGTCGACGTAGATGTCGAACACCGCCGCCTGCAACTGCCGCAAACCGTCGAGGCTCAGC
>Ga0335078_10010007_pt1 | contig 14033 bp, 12 predicted proteins | sample Lox_Sample_32_FD_206711 | JGI IMG/M metagenome (GOLD analysis project Ga0335078, IMG submission 206711) | Soil microbial communities from Loxahatchee National Wildlife Refuge, Florida, United States - Lox_Sample_3.2 | ecosystem: Environmental > Terrestrial > Soil > Wetlands | place: USA...
TCACTCGCACCACTTTGTCGGAACTCGTCAACGCGAAACGCGGTATTTCGCCCGAAATGGCTGTGCGACTCTCCAAGGTCTTCGGCGGCAGCGCCGCAAGCTGGCTCACGCAACAAGCCCACTACGACCTCGCACAAATCCGTACCAGCAGCATCAAACTCAAAAAACTCCAGCTCGCCTGACCGCTTGCCTGACTTCGCGGTGTCATCCTGAGCGAAGCGAAGGATCCCGGCTCAATCACAGCCTAACTCTGAACACTGCTACCTCCGCGATTCCACGTCATTCCCTCGCGTTCAATTTATCCGCACTCGGACAGACCTCTCTTCTTTCTCCACCGCAAACCTGATCGGCGAGAATTTCCCAATCACCTCCATATTCGTCTGCGCGTGCATGGTCATTTTGGTCGCGGTAAACGACCCGCCGCCCGCCAGCGCCATCGACAAGAGCAGTTGATCCGTCAGATGCTCGCCCGCCACAGCCTCCGACGCCAGATACGCCCGTGCTTCACCAGCAGCTTCCGACGCGACCGCCTCCGCGCTCGTCCCAATTCGCCCGAATGCGGTACAAACCTCCGTCAACGCGCCGTTCTTCAGCTCAATCATCACGACGTTGCCCGGACCTGGCGATTCACTCGTGGAGACAATCTCGAAGCACCCCCGCTCCCAACCCAGCAGGTGTTGCATCGTTTCGATTTCGCGTTCTGCGATTTTTCGCGCCAGGTTGGCCACGACGGCAACCCCTCGGCGCTGCGTGATCTCGCCTCGCTCTGCCAGTTCAATCGGCGCCAGCTTTTGACACGGCTCGATCTCCGCCGTAAATCGCCCGCCACCCGCTGGATAAAATCCATACCGTTCCAGCTTCACAACGACTTTCGGTCCCATTTTCTCCAGCACCGGCAAAAACGTCTTCGCAAGAAAATCAAACGGCGGAGCCTGCATATTGTGCGTGCCGCCTTCGATCACCAATTTGCTCGGCGCGTTCGCCGTCATCAGCGCCGGTAGCACCGTTTGAAACACCAGCGTCCCACTTCCCGCCGTCCCCACCGCAAAGCGATACTCGCCCGCCCGAATTTTTCCTGGCGCAAACGTGAGCGTCTTCGACCCCAGTGCTGCGCCTTCCACTTTCGCTCCGCCGATCTCGGCCGCCGCCAGCACCGCCGTCAAATGCTGCCGCAGCAAGCCCGCCTTCTGTCGCTTCGCTCGAATGTTCTCAATGCAAAACGCCTGCCCCGTCACCAGCGCCAAGCTCAGCGCCGTCCGCAGCATCTGCCCGCCGCCTTCTCCCGTAGCTCCATCAATCCGAATCATTTTCAAATCCCACTCACCAAGGAAAACTTTCTGTAGGGGAGGGGCTTGTTTACCCTGAGTTGCGAAGGGCCCCTCCCGCTTCATCCCTTCACGCACACCACCTGCCGCAGCGTATGCACAATCTCCACCAAATCGCTCTGCGCCGCCATTACCGCCTCGATCGGCTTGTACGCCGCCGGCGTCTCGTCAATCACTTCCGCGTCTTTCCGGCATTCCACTCCCGCCGTCATCCGCTTGTGATCTTCAATCGAAAACCGGCGCTTCGCTTCGGCGCGCGACATCGTGCGACCCGCGCCGTGGCTACAGCTGGTAAAGCTCTCCAGATTGCCCTTGCCGCGCACGATGTACGACCGCGCTCCCATGCTGCCCGGAATAATTCCCATATCGCCCACGCCGGCGCGCACTGCGCCTTTTCGCGTCACGAGAATGTTCTGCCCAAAGTGCCGCTCGCGCGCCACATAATTGTGGTGGCAGTTGATCGCTTGTACCGTCGCCTGGAATGGCCGCACTTCGCCCGACTCGCGCACCGCGTTCACCACCTGCTCCATCATCAAGTCGCGGTTCGTGCGCGCAAAATCCTGCGCCCATTCCACCGCTTCCACATAATCGTCGAAGTGCTCCGTGCCCTCCGAAAAATACGCCAGGTCTTTATCCGGCAGGTTGATGAAAAATTTCTGCATGTCCTTCTTCGCCACTTCAATGAAGTAGCTGCCCATGCGATTGCCCACGCCGCGCGACCCGCTGTGCAGCATGAACCACACCATCTCCGCTTCGTCCAGGCACACTTCGATGAAGTGATTGCCCGTTCCCAGCGTCCCCAAGTGATTCGCATGGTTCCCGCGATCCAGCTTCGGGTGCTTCTCCAGAATCGCGTCGTACCGCGGCTTCAGCGCCGCCCAGCCTTCATTGTTCCGCAGCGGAATGTGGCCCCACGCGCCCTTATCGCCTTTTCCGCCGTGATTCGTCCGCCCGTGCGGCACCGCGCTCTCAATCGCCGTACGCATCGCGTGCAAATTGTCCGGCAGATCGCGCGCATTCAAATCCGTCTGCACCGCCATCATCCCGCAGCCAATGTCCACGCCCACCGCCGCCGGAATAATCGCGCCCTTCGTCGGAATCACGCTCCCCACCGTCGCGCCAATCCCCCAGTGCACGTCCGGCATCGCCGCCACCCACTTAAAAATGAACGGCAACTGCGCCACATTCAAAAGCTGCTTCCGCGCCGCCTCCTCCATCGCCACACCGCGCGTCCAAGCCTTAATCGGCACGCCCTTCTCCGCCGCAAATACGTCGTAGTTTTTCTCGTCACGCATGAGCGAATCCTTCAGCTTCAGATAACCTGAGCACAACATCCAGAAGCGGAACGGCTTTCAGTTTTGATGCGGCTCAGCAGGCAAGATGATCGTTGTTGGATGCTCAGCTATTCTTCTAGAGCAGCGCTCTTTGTCCTTCTTTCCCATTTCAACCGGTGCACCGATCACAACATGCGTGTTCGGATCACTATTGAAGCCAGGGGGACATTCTCCCGGCCTTCTTTCGATTGCATAGCCGCATTGACGGACTACGCCGGCGCCGACGGCCGCGATCTCGCAGTTCGGAAATAGCCTTCTGACTTCCGCTTCAACACCCTCAGCTCGAATGAAGCATGAAACGTCACCGCTTCGGGCGTCTCGGAAAGCTAGCGACTGAGGGCGATACCGCCCGCCATCGGTGCAGGTCCAGTCAGGACGCAACGCTCTGAGCAGAACCGCATCATTGGATACCGAACTGTCGTCGGTAAGCGGCATCGCACGGCGTCACGCGAGGCTGGCGATAAATCGGTCGGCTACCTTCGTTAGGTCCGCGTCTGATTCAAGCGTGTCGTCTTCTTCGAGGGCATGTGCTGCATTTGTACGCTCATACGTTACTTCTCTGTCTGGATATACCGAAAAAACCAGGCTGCGTTCACTTCTCGACCACGTGAGTGCCAGACCGCCGCCAGAAAATGGAACAATAGTCGGTGCGGGTAGCCTTATATTGCAGGCCAAGGCAAGCAACTGGCGCGCATGGTCCATCGTATCGTCAGTGACGGTGAAGTCCCCAACACCTGGCATATTTACACCCGCTGCCTTGAGCGACCGAAGTTCCTCCAACGCGCCCGGCAGCCACGATGCCGCCGTCACATCAGCTACCTGTGCCAGTTGAGGCAAAGCCAAACGCAAATACTGATGAGGTGCCCAGTCACTCGCCCCACCTTCAAAAGGCTGGACATATTGAGGCACGGGACGCGCGTCGGCGAGGTAGGCTGGACTCATTAGGCCTCCCAGACTTTAAGCGCGTCGTCGGTAACAAATTCCCGAAACGCTTGTAACGAGATATCGTGACATTCGTTTAGCCCGTCGAACAGATCCTTGTCCTCAGAGCCTTCTGTGATTCGCGTCGCCGTGACGTTCATCTGAAGAATCTCCTTTCCGTCAGACAGGCGAACTCCCGGACTTACAACAATGTTCACCTTACCCTTGCCAATAGGTTGGACGACATTAAATGCCGCCTGCTCGATGCTCCGAAAAATAGAGTTCCCGTCGAATCCGCGCCAAACTCGAAACAACTTGGGAAGATCCGCATATACGTTCCAGTGTTCGCCGCGCACGACGTGATTGAAGTAGGTCATCTCGCAGCGTGCGAATCTCGGCCTTTCCAGTTTCTGGTCGTTCAAAAATGACGTGAAGTCCGCCCAATCTGCCTTAAACAGCGGCAAAATGTGATCGTAATGTTCGTAGGTCGGGCTTTCATCTCTCTTCCGCCAATTGTGCAGAAAGAGGTTTGTCTGAAGCTGAACCAATTGGGTTTTACGCTCGTCGGTGAATAGTGCCCGAATCGGGAGAAAGGTATTGCCTGGCTGGAGACGAATGGGCGCGGCGGACTCTGGAAGTTGAATAATCGGCGGCGGGAATTCAGCATGAGGATACTTTTCTCGGAAGCGCGCCCACAAAGCTCCGAAGTGTAAAATGTTCCAACCTGCAATTTCCTCGAAGAAGCACCCGAGCGATGTTTCAACAACAGGAGGTTTTCGTAAGTCCATTTTGGAGGATTGATGCAGCCCAGCGCTCTCCGATGATGTCCGCATCAGCGCTCACCCCGCATCGTCAATCTTACAGGTTGGCATCTTATATCACCAAATCACCGCCTTGTTGCCTTTTCTTCAAAGCCAACAGACGGGCGCACTGTGGCCCACTCTGAATAGATGGCCGAAAAGCAGCCCCGGGTTTCACGCAGGCACATATCACCAAACCTCTTCACCGAGAAAGGCACAACTAAATGGCTGCAAAATCCAATAAGAAAATCGCCGCAGAACAGAGTTCCGGCAACGCTTTTGCCCACTCGGCTTGCCCCATCCTAAGCACGAACTGTTCGAGGCGAAGCTCACGTTGCAGATCTTCCGCCTAAATCAAAGCAGGCGGCCTCAACCACTTGGAGGCCGGGAAACTGCGCGGCATCCAACAACCTCATTGTGTCCGCCCTGATGCGGAACGGCGCTGGTTCTTTTTCCGTCGAGCCTCTTGGACTTTCTCACCGCCCTCGAGCAAGACGTCCAAATCTCCGTGAAGACCGCCCGCAAAGAGCAAGGCTAAGTATCCATTATCGGCTAACCGGGACCGAACAGCGGTTCGTCGCAGCTAACGTTCGTCGCATCTCTCATTTACGCGCTGATTCGAATGCTAATCATAAAGTACTTGACAAATTGTTAATTCTATGCTAACGTGGCGTGTGTTCGCCTCGCATCAGCCCCGCCTTTCGCGCCCTTATCCCCTTTCCTTTCACACTGTTCCGAACTCTTTTGCCACTTTCAAAACACCATCTCCTTTATTTTCAAGCAATTCCGAACTCTTGCAGCAAAACACCCGGGGTGGCATACCCCTCTCCAGCAGACCGTCAGCCACCCCAAAAGCACGCTTCTGCCACTCAGGAACGCCTGCAACTCTCATCCTGTCTATCGGTTACTCACACTTTCCGTCACCACGGGATGGGGGGTACTCGATGACGCCAACCCTCACGGCCAACCAGCCCTATCGTCTAGGGCCAGCAGTCCCTCGGCAGGCTCCTACCGTTTCATTGTCAGGATTTGATCCCAATCGCGGCCATCAGGCGGCCGGTAGCTCCGCCTTGCTTGCGGTACGAGAACAGCAAGTCCGGTCGGCAGGCAGTGCACACGTCGAGCGTATGAATGTTCTTCCCGCTCACGCCGGCGGCCACCAGTTGCGAGTGGTTGGCTTCGCGCAAATCGAGCAATACGTTTTTCGGCGGCGGCTGGTGGCCCGGCGGCATCATGTTCATCCATTGCAGCGGGTTCGGCTCGTCGCCCGTGCGCAGCTCATCAAAATAGCTGGACGCATCTTCAAACTGCGAAAGGAACTGCGTCGCTACTTCCGTGCCCACTTCGTAGCAGCACGGCCCGATGCACGGACCAATCGCCGCCAGCAAATCGCTCGGCTTCGTTCCGAACTGCATCTGCATCGCGCCAATCGTTTTCGTCACGATGCGCGCCAACGTTCCGCGCCAGCCCCCGTGAATCGCCGCCACCGCGCGCTTCTTCATGTCGGCCAGCAGAATCGGCACGCAATCCGCCGTCTGCACGGCCAGCAGCAACCCGGGCTTGTTCGTGATCGACGCATCGCCGCGGCACGGCTCGCCCGGCACCCCATCGAAAACATGAATCACGTCGGAATGAATCTGCTTCAACGCGACCAAGGGCATGTTCGCCGCGCCCGGGCCAAGCGCCGCCTGAAAACGCCGCCGATTCTCCCCCACGTTTTCCCGCGCATCCCATTCCGTGAACCCGAGGTTCAACACCTTCGCGCCATCCAACTCCGAAACTCCGCCGCGCAGGGTCGAGAATCCATGCACCAGCCACGGAATTTTCAAGAGCGCCGGAACACGCAACACCTCAACACTGGCGGATTTCTTCCCGAGCTTGCTGGAAATTGGCCGCAATCTAGTTTTGGACCGAGATTTTACGGAGGGCATAGACGAGAAATTATAGCTGAATGGAAAGAGCGTCCGACTTGCTCAATCCGCGGTGCGCAGGCTGGTGCGCTTGGCGAGCAGCGCCAACTTCTGCTCGTGGGTCATCGGCTCCCAGGGAATCAGCTTCTCCGCCAGCACATCCATGCGGCGGAAGAGCGTGAGGTTGAGAAACAGGCCCATGAAATCGAGGTCGCGAAACACCAGCGAGCCGGCTTGCTTCATCCGTTCGCGCAGCCGCTCGAAATGAAACGGCATTTCCGTCCAGTGCATGCTGGAACGATGGTGATGGCAAAGATGGTAGCCCTCGTTCAGGAAGTTCACTTCGTCCATCACTGTCACGGAATTGGCGAAGTAGTCTTCGGGATGCTCGGGATCGCAAAATGCGTGCTGCACCCACGCCGTGATCGCGTTGATGAAGTTCATGGACAGCATCGGAATCAGCACATACAAAATGCCGATGCGCCAATCGTACAGAAACATCGCCGCGAAATATGCATAGTACAGCGCCATGCCGCGCAGCATGCGTTTGCGGTTTTTGTCGTCGCTATGCGCGCGAAAGTAGGCGTAGGGAGCGAGGCCGAGCACGGTCCACATGTTGTCCGAGAGGTACCAGAGAAAATCGAGGCGGCTGGTGCGGTCGTAGCCGATGGTGTTGCGCGTGTCGTCCGGCCCGCTGTTCTCTTTGTGATGCAAACGCACATGCGCGGTGCGGCCCAGTTCCGGAATGTTGCCATAGAAAAATCCCAGAAAATATTCCAGATAGCGGCCGAAAACCTGGTGGGCCGCACCAGAAAAGAAGCCTTGCGGGCGATGCGCCTCCAGATGGCTCGCACTGAACATGCGAATGAACCGCTGGAACTTCGTGCCGTACAGCGCAAAGTAAAACCCAACGACCAGCCACAACCGCGGCCGGCCCAAAGCAAGCTGCGCAATGAAAATGGGAACGACAGTGAACGTGAGCGAAACCATGAGCCGCAGCGCAGGAACATCGCGCTCGTCGCGCAGAACTTTTTGTCCGAGGCGCGCGAGCAGCCGGTCGTACTGCCGCGAAACCAATTCGTACGCGGCGCGGAATGGAGCGCTCTTGCTGAGCGGCAAAGCCAGCAAGTACGCGCCGAAGGAAATCACGAGGATCGGCAAAGAACCAACAATGCTGGCTACACCAAGCAGCAGCGCGCACCCTTGCAGCAAAATGAGGAGTTTCGGCTTACTGCCGAAACTCATCGTCAGGGAGGAAGCACCCAATTCCGAATATGCAATTTCCATTTCAGGACCCAACGCCGCAAATTCGACGGTCGCACGCCGAGTGGAATCTTAGGCCGTACCCCAAAAGCCAGTCAACATCGCGGATGGGAAGCGTTGCCGCAGAGGAGAGTCGGGAAGAAAGACCGAGCGCCAGACCAGGGAAACCGGTGCGGGTATACTAGCGGCGGCGAGTCGGGCCGCCGGTCTGCCAGCGCGGCAAGCGGAGAGAAGAACGCGAGGGAGCTGGATTGATTATCGGAATGGGAGTGGATTTGGCCGAAGTCGAGCGAATCAAGGTCGCGATTGAGCGTCACGGCGAGGCGTTTTTGAAGCGCGTCTACACGCCGGCGGAGCGGGAGTATTGCGAAGGCTTTCGCAACAAGTACGAGCGCTATGCGGGACGCTTTGCCGCGAAAGAGGCCGCGATGAAGGCGCTGGGTACCGGCTGGCGGCGTGGCGTGCGCTGGGTGGATTTTGAAGTGGTGCGCGAACTCGGAGGCAGGCCCTCAATTCGGCTCGACGGCGAAGCAAAAAAGATCGCGGGGGAACTGGGCGTTCTGCGCATCGCCCTGAGCATCACCCACACGGAAAGCCAGGCCCTCGCGCAGGTCATATTTGAGGGCTGAACAGCAGAGAAGAAGTCGAAAGGAGATCCAACCAGAGAGTCGAACCAGGAACAAACTGACTTGGCCGGAGCACGGCCACAAAACAAAGTATGTCCTGACGCCCGGCGGGGAAATTAAGCAGCGCCGCGATCGCAACGGGCTATTGGCTTTCCTGGATCGTGCGACCGTTCAAAGGTTGTGGCGGGCGCACATCGTGCGGGTACAAAGCAGCAAAGGCTTTGATCTGCGCTGCAGAAACCGAGACCGGCGTCTTCAGCACAAACCAGGTGACCCCTTCGGTGCACGGCGGCGCCGTGAGCGAGCCTCGATAGGAGTAATAGGACAGATTCTTGGGCAGCAGCGCCCCGGGATTGATCTGAACTCCCGGGATTTCATGTTCCGGGCCTTCAGTCAATGGCATGTGATCCCAGAGCTGCTGGACGAGGGAGTTGGCGCTCCCGGTTTTTAGGAAGACGGCGACGCCGGCAATTTGGCCGTCGCTGCTCTGGTGCATGAAGTGAGCCACCATATCGTATTGCTTGCCATTCACCAGATCCTCGCTGGGGCGATGAAAGTGGAATTGCGTGAGCTGGTAACGCTGGTCACCAACGATTAGGAAGTTTTGGTTATCGGCGCCGTGATAGTTTATGCGAACCGTTTTTCCATTGTTGATCAGGTATTTTAGCGGGCCGCTTTCGTATTCAAACCGTAGCGGCGGCAGAGCCGCTTTTTGTGCTCCGCGGATATCGACGGGCGACTGTTCGCGGCCGTCGCACGCGGCGTACACCGGATCGAGTTTGGCCCAGTGTTCCGGGCCTTGCGGGCCTTCGTAGCTCCAGGGAGTCTTCCACTGAGCCCGCGGAGGCGCGGCGACCAGGAGCGCTCCGAGAACCAAGAAAACAAAGACAGTTTTTCGCAAGGCTGTGGCTCCGATTCCTACCGAGCTTGCTATCGACCAATGGTCATGTTGCGGGCATTAGTGTGGCTCCGGCACAACAGAGACAATTCGTCTTACATCAAACTAAGCTTGCGTGTCGAACCATTGGTTGGGCTCGTGGGCGCCGAGGACAAAGAGCTTGAGGTAGTTGGAGGAAAGGGCGGGGGTGACGGCGTTGCGCTGGTCGGGTTCGCTGCGGTGGAGGGTTAAGACGCGGAGGGAGCGGCCGAATTGGGAGCGACGGAAGGCGGCGGACTTGGCGTCGCTGAGAGCGCGGAGCTGGCGGGCGCGACTTTTGATGATGTGCGCTGATACCTGATTGGGTAGCGAGGAGGCGGGAGTGCCGGGGCGCGAGGAGAAGGAGAAGACGTGGAGATAGGTGAACGGGTGCTGCTCGATGAAGTGGATGGTGGCGTCGTGGTCGGCGTCGGTTTCGCCGGGGAAGCCGGTGATGACGTCGGCACCGATGGCGGCATGGGGCAGTTGGTCGTGGATGAGTTCGAGACGGCGGGCGTAGTGGGCGATGCGATACCGGCGATGCATAGCGGAGAGAATGCGGTCGGAGCCGGATTGCAGCGGCATGTGGAAGTGCTCCGCCAGACGATCCGTCGAAGCGAAGAGGTCGACTAAATCCTGCGTGACATCTTGTGGCTCGATGGAGGAGATGCGCAGGCGTTCCAGTGCGGTTTCCTTCAGAATGCGGCGGAGTAACTCGAGCAGATTGGTGCGCGGAGTGAGGTCGCGGCCGTAGGTGCCGAGGTTGATCCCACTGAGAACTATCTCACGTGCCGTGAATTGGGTTGCTTCCGAAGCGGGCTCAAAGGGGGTCGAGTTGGAGCGTGCAGGTTGGCCTGGGTTAGGAGCGGAAAAGCGCACAGGCAGGAAGGCATGTGCCACGGGTGCCGGCGCAACGTGTGCGTCAGTGAGACTCTTGATTTCGCGGATGACGGCGTCGGGCGCGAGGCTGCGTGACTTACCGCGGACGTAGGGAATGACGCAGTAGGAGCAGCGAAGATTGCAGCCGTCCTGAATTTTCAGAGTGGGGCGAGTGTGGCCGGCTTCGCCGCCAAGCAAGGGAGCAGAGAGCAGTTCGGAATTGGCAAAGATGTCGCCGATCAGTATTTGGGCTGGCCGCGAAGTGGGAACCGATTCGGTCAGGAAGGAATGGAATGGAATGGCCGAGTCGGGAGTGAGATTCGCTACCGGAAGAAGCGAAGAGGAGTGTTGCGGCGGAAAGATGTGGGAAGGAGAGCCGGGGCGACTTGGATGAGTCCGGGTGCCAAGCTCGGGCGCAGCGTGCTGCGCCCCTACGGGCGAGGGCGGGTGGGTGGCGATAATCAAGTCAGGAATTTGCGTTTTGTGGGAATTGCCGACGACATGGGTGACGCCCGGAAGGGCTGCTAATTCTTCGGGGGCGCGCTGAGCGTAGCAGCCGGTGACGATGAGATGGGCGGTGGGATTTTGGGCGTGTAGTTTGCGGATAGCGTCGCGGGCCTGCGCGTCGGCAGCAGCGGTGACAGTGCAGGTGTTCAGCACGACTATGCCTGCTTCCGCAGGATCGGACGCGGGAGTGCAGCCGCGGTCCAGAAGCTGGCGTTCGAGGGCGGCGCCATCGGTTTGCGTGGCGCGGCAACCGAATTGTTGGATGAAGAAGCTGGCCATCGAAATGTAGGTGCACGACGCAGGCTGCCGGAACAGGGGCAAATTGGCAGGGGCCAATTCGTGCGCCGAGATCACCGCAACTAGAATAACTTCGCGATTCGCCTACGGGAAGTGCTGCATGGCGAGCCAGGCAGCCCGGTGCTAGCGTGGCGCTGCTCGTCCGATCCGCGGAGGCGGACTTTACTCCCATGCATACGGAAACTAGAATGGATGCCGACACCCCGACAATGTGCGCAATGCGGCGACAACGACACCCTTCTGCGCTCGACAACCCGAAAATCTCCGTGGTCATTCCGGCGTACAACGAAAAAAACACCATCGAAGAAATTCTGCGGCGCGTTTTGGAAACGCCGATTCGCAAGGAAGTAGTGATCGTGGACGACTGCTCGACCGACGGCACTCGCCAGTATCTGGAAGCCATGAAACGCGCGCAGGAGCAAGGCGAGACGCACATCGAGTCCCACGACGGCGGCGACCCGGTGGAACTGGCCGATCTGCGGATTTTTTTTCAGGCGCGGAACTACGGAAAAGGAGCGGCGCTGCGGCGAGGCTTTGCGGAAGCGACGGGGGATGTGGTGCTGGTGCAGGACGCAGACCTGGAGTATGACCCGCGGGATTATGCGGTGCTGCTGGAGCCGATTGTTGATGGCCGAGCTGACGTGGTGTACGGCTCGCGCTTTTTGGCGGGGCCGCAGCGGGTGCATTATTTCTGGCACTACGTGGCCAATAAGCTTCTGACGCTGCTTTCGGACATTATGACCAACCTGAAACTGACGGACATGGAGACGTGCTACAAAGTGTTCCGGAAGGAAGTGCTGGCGGGAATCACCTTGCGTTCGAATCGCTTTGGGTTCGAGCCAGAAATTACGGCGAAGATTTCCAAAGGCAACTGGCGGATTTATGAGGTGCCGATCAGCTATGCGGGGCGTACGTACGAAGAAGGAAAGAAGATTACGTGGAAGGATGGCGTGCAGGCGTTGTGGTGCATTGTTCGGTATAGGTTTCGGGATTGAGTGAAGCGTTCGTGTTCCGTGTCCCGTGATCCGTGTTCCGTGAAAGGCGACGGCCATGATCAAGGGTTACCGCGACCTGGAAGTCTGGAATAGAGCCCACAAGTTAGTGCTGAGCGTGTATGGAGTTACTTGGCGGGTTTCCCAAAGAGAGCGTTTTGGGGTCGTGTCCCAGTTGCGGCGAGCGGCGTGTTCCGTTCCAGCAAATATCGCTGAAGGGTTTGGCAGGCGACATACCAAGGAGCTTCTGCAAGCGTTAGCGGTCGCGAACGGCTCTCTTGAAGAGCTGCACTATTTCTTACTGCTTAGCAAGGATCTGAACTACCTTAGCGAAGGAACGCATGAGGCTCTGGAGCGAGACGCGCGAGCAATCGCGCAGATGTTGGCGGCGCTAGCGCGGTCGTTGAAGGCAAGAGCCGAATCGCGCAGCCAACTCCTCGCACGAAACACGGAACACGAGTCACGGAAAACGCCGGGTTAGACGGCGGCGGCTTCGGCGTAGCCGTGGGGGTGTTTTTGCTTCCAGGCCCAGGCGGACGCGATGATCTCTTCGAGGCTGGAGTGTTGGGCTTCCCAACCCAGGACCTGGTGCAATTTTTCTTTGCTGGCGACGAGCACGGCGGGATCGCCGGGGCGGCGGGGAGACATTTTGCGGGGGATTTTGCGACCGGTGACGCGTTCGGCGGTGTCGAGCACTTCCAGAATGGAGAAGCCGCGCGCATTGCCGACGTTGAAGGCTTCGCCAGAGACGCGCTCGATGGACTCGAGAGCGCGAAGGTGCGAATCCGCGATGTCCAGCACGTGAATGTAATCGCGGACGCAGGTGCCGTCGGGCGTTGGATAGTCTGAGCCCATCACTTCGAGATAAGGAATCGCGCCGGCCGCGGCGTCCAGAATGCGCGGGACGAGGTGCGTTTCGGTGCGGTGGGCTTCGCCGCGCTCGACGGAAGCTCCGGCAGCGTTGAAATAGCGGAGGCAGGCGTAGTGGAGCCCGGTGTAGCCGCGGTAGTCGGACAAGATTTCTTCGAAGCGCAGCTTGGATTTGCCGTAGGGATTGATGGGGGCCTTCGGGTGATCCTCCGGGATAGGAACCTGCTGAGGTTCGCCATAGGTGGCGGCAGTGGAAGAAAAAATGAATTTCTTCACGCCGTGGCGAGTGACGGCGTCCAGAAGATTGACGCCGCAGGCGATGTTGGCGGCGTAGAAGGTGCTGGGTTCGCGGACGGATTTGGCGACGAGCGCCTCGGCGGCGAAATGCATCACGGCGTCGAGTTTGTGGCGCGAGAAAACCTCTTCGATTTGTGCGCGTATACCGAGGTCGACATGGCAAAAGGTGGCCTGCGGCGGGACGGCCGCGCGGTGGCCTTCCTGGAGATTATCGAGAGCGATGACGTGATGGCCCCGAGCGATTAGCACTTCGGAGCAGATGCTGCCGATATAGCCGGCAGCGCCGGTGACGAGAATGTTCAAGAGAGCCTCGCTACGAGTTATGAAGAAATTCGCGGTTAGCAGTATAGAACGTAGCGGGCTTTGATGGGGAGGACGGCAGTCCGCGGTCATCCTCAGAAGGATGACCCTACACACTCGTGGTAAAGGAAAGCTACGGGGTGGCCATGCGGCGCTGGAAGGTGAGGAGGATGAGGTCGGCGCGGCGGCGAACGCCGAATTTGCTGAGCAGGTTGGAGACGTGGAACTTGACGGTGCGCTCGGCGATGTTGAGCTTGTTGGCGATTTCCTTGTTCGAGAGATTTTCGAGCAAAGAGTCCAGGACTTCCTGTTCGCGGCGGCTGAGATTGGTGACGGAATCGGTTTTGAGGCGGCGGCCTTGATTGGTGAGGATCGAATCGACAAAACCGGAAAGGACCGAACGAGGAACCCAAAAGCCACCGCTGGCGACGAGCGGTAAAGCGCGGACTAACTGTTCGCGGGCTTCGGTATAGGTAAGAAGACCCTTCACGCCGAGGCGCAGAAGTTGGTAGCTGTTGGCGTCGTTGTGCTGTTCGCCGACGACGATAAGGCGCGATTCCGGATGGCGTTCCATGATGTTGGAAAGCAGTGCGCCGGTAGCAGGGCGCGCGGCATGGCCGTCAATGACGTAAACCTGGGCTTCGGGCGGCTCGAGATTGCGCATGTCGGGCGCCAGCGTGGATTCGAGCTGTTTGGCGGACACCTTGAAATTCGCTTTGGCGAGCACGCGTTCGAATTCGCTGAGCACGAGCGGGTGCGGCGAGAGAATGCAGACGGAGAGTTTAGCGGTAGCGCG
>Ga0335078_10010008_pt1 | contig 14033 bp, 13 predicted proteins | sample Lox_Sample_32_FD_206711 | JGI IMG/M metagenome (GOLD analysis project Ga0335078, IMG submission 206711) | Soil microbial communities from Loxahatchee National Wildlife Refuge, Florida, United States - Lox_Sample_3.2 | ecosystem: Environmental > Terrestrial > Soil > Wetlands | place: USA...
CATCAGCAGCAGATGGCCGGTCGAGGAAACGGGCAAGTATTCGGTCAGGCCTTCGACAAAGCCGAGCACCGCCGCCTTGACGATGTCGATATTTGCCGAGATCAGACCGGCCGCCTGCAAGGCGTGCAGAGGCATGAGGCGTGCTCCAGAGGGCCGGCTTGTCCAAGCCGCGATGGGGAATCGCCGAAAGGTCAGCGCTTTTGGCGCAATGCCGCCATTCCGGCAACGAAAAAAGTCGTAATCGCCATCAATTTGCTCTGCTTTCATTGCTCCAAAACGACGGTTTTCTATAGTGCTTCCCCCGATTCCCGCCATGACGGCCGGTGATTGCGGCTGGCCAGTTCCAGGACCCATGCTGACGCTGTTTCATCAAACGCTTTGCCCGCTCTCGCGCTATGTGCGGCTGATCCTCGGCGAATACGGCTTGGAGGCGCGGCTGGTGGAGGAACGGTTCTGGGAGCGGCGGGAAGAGTTTTTGCTGCTCAATCCGGCCGGCGAAATCCCGGTGCTGGTGGCGGACGGCCAGCCGCCGGTTCCCGGCGCCGGCATCATCGCCGAATATATCGAGGAGACCCTGCCGGCGGGGCACAGCGGCGACCGCCTGCTGCCGGTGACGGTCGAGGACCGGGTCGAGGTGCGCCGGCTGGCGAACTGGTTCAACGACAAATTCCATAACGAGGTGAGCGGCCCGCTGGTCATTGAGCGCGAGTTCAAGCGGCATATGACGGAAGGACAGGGCGGCGGGCCGCCCGACACCGCGGCGCTGCGCGCCGCCCGCCACAATATCCGCTATCATCTCGCCTATATCGGCTGGCTGGTGCGCACGCGCGATTGGCTCGCCGGCGACCGGCTGAGCTTGGCCGACCTTGCCGCGGCGGCGCATCTGTCCGCTGCGGATTATTTGGGCGATGTGCCGTGGACCGCAGACGAAGCCGCCAAGAACTGGTACGCGCGGGTGAAGTCGCGCCCGGCGTTCCGCGCCATCCTCGCCGACACGCTGGCCGGACTGCCGCCGTCGCCGACCTACGCCAATCTCGACTTTTGAGCGATCCCGCGCGCATTAAGGCCGCCCTCATCGCGTACGCGCAGACACGCGGCTTTGACGTCGCCGGCGTTACTAGGCCCGACGCCGTTCCTGAAGCAAAGGTGCGCCTTGAACGTTTTCTCGCCGACGGCGCGCATGGCGACATGCTGTGGCTGGCGACGACCGCGGAGCGGCGCGCCTCGCCCGTGGCGCTGTGGCCGGATGTGCGCTCGGTCGTCATGCTCGGCATGAATTATGGGCCGGACGAGGACCCGCTGGCGATCCTCAAGCGCAGGAACCGCGCGGCGATTTCCAGCTATGCCAAGAGCGACGACTATCACGAGTTGATCAAGGCGCGGCTGAAAGACATCGCGCGCTGGCTGGTCGCCAATGCCGGCGGGGACGTGAAGGTCTTCGTCGATACCGCCGCGGTGATGGAGAAACCGCTTGCCGCAAGCGCCGGTCTCGGTTGGCAGGGCAAGCACACGAATTTGGTCTCGCGCCAATTCGGCTCATGGCTCTTTCTCGGCGCGATCTTCACCACGCTCGATCTGCTCGCCGACGCCGCCGAGCCGGACAATTGCGGCAGCTGCCGCGCCTGCCTCGATATCTGCCCGACCGCGGCGTTCCCCGAACCCTACCGGCTCGATGCGCGGCGCTGCATTTCGTATCTGACCATCGAGCACAAGGGACCGATCCCGCGCGATTTGCGTCCGCTGATGGGCAACCGCATCTATGGCTGCGACGATTGTCTCGCCGTGTGCCCGTGGAACAAGTTTGCCGTGCAAGGCCGCGAGGCCAAGCTTGCCGCGCGTGAGGATCTGCGCGCGCCGGCATTGGCCGAGCTCGCGCGGCTCGACGACGCGCAATTTCGTAGCGTTTTTGCCAAAACCGCGATCAAACGCACCGGCCGCGATCGCTTCGTGCGCAATGTGCTTATCGCCATCGGCAATTCCGGCGACGCTTCATTGAGCGTCGAAGCGAAACGCCTGCTCGACGACGCTTCGCCGCTGGTGCGCGGCGCCGCGGTGTGGGCGCTGGGGAGATTATTGCCGCGGGAACAATTCGCGGCGTTACGTAAATCGGACTCCGACGACAGCGTGCAAGACGAGTGGGCCGCCGCGCTCGCCTAGAATTCCTTCACTGCGTTGATTAGCCGCTCGATGTCCTCCGGCCGCGACAGGCGGTGATCGCCGTCCTTGATCAGCGTGAGCACCACGTCGTCGCGGGCAAAGCGCGACACCAATTCGACCGCGTGCCGCCACGGCACGTCGGGGTCCCGCACCCCCTGCAGGATGTGCACCGGGCAGCCGGTCTCGATCAGCCCGTCGAGCAGCAGATACCGGCGGCCATCCTCGATCAAACCCTTCGTGATCGGATAGGGCCCTTCCGAATATTGCGAGGGCCTGAGCCACACGCCCTTGTCCTCGATCTCGCGCTTGATCGTGGCGGAGAAGTTTTTCCACATCAGCTCCTCGGTGAAGTCCACCGCCGGCGCGATCAGCACCATGCCGGCGATCGGCGGCGCACCGTTGCGCCTTTTCAGTTCGCGCGCCAGCAGCAGCGCCAGCCAGCCGCCCATCGACGAGCCGACGATCACCTGCGGGCCTTGCGCAAAGCGCGCATAGACGGCGAGGCTTTCCTGAAGCCAGCGGCCGATGGTGCCGTCGGTAAAGGCGCCGCCCGATTCGCCGTGTCCGGAATAGTCGAAGCGCAGGCAGCCGCGGCCTTGGCGCTCGGCCCATTGGTCGAGCGCCTGCGCCTTGGTGCCCTTCATGTCCGACATGAAGCCGCCGAGCCAGAAGACGCTTGGTCCAGAACTTGGGCTCTTGCCCTCGCGCAGGCGCACGGTAATGGTCCGCGCCGGCGCCGGCGATTCGATTGTCAGGGTCGTCAGGCGAGCTTCGCTCATGCGTTTTGGCAGGATTCGGGAATGACTGAGTGTCCGGCCCCGCTCCTTCTCGCCGCAAGCCGGCCCCTTAGGCAAGGGGCCAAAGCGTTGCCGAAGCCATGCGCGGCGATTATACGTCGTTTCTGGCCCGCGACGCCTGACGCCGACGAAGTCGAGGTGATGAAGCAATGTCGAGTTCGACCGCGTCTGTGATCCCGGCCGTCGAGGAGCGCGCAGCCGCGCGTGTCGATCTTGCGGGCGCGCAGCCGCAGCCGGCGCAAAATCCTATCACCGTGCTGATCGTGGCGCCCACGCTCGACGTCGGTGCGGCCGATGTCGGCGCGCTCGGCCTGGTGCGCATTCTCAACCAAGCCGGTCACCGCGCCATCGTCGCCTCGCAGGCGGGCCGGCTGGTCGTCGACGTAACGGCGGCGGGCGGCGAATTCGTGCCGCTTGATCTCGCCAGCATCAACCCGCTGCGCATCTTGCGCAACGCCGTCGTGCTCAACCGCATCGCGCGCGAGCGAAAATGCGACGTGATCCATGCGCTCGGCCGCACCGCCGCCTGGAGCGCGCTGCTGGCCGCGCGCCTGCGCGGCATTCCTTTCGTCACCAGCTGGTACAAGGGCTTTCGCGACCAGAACATCTTCAAGCACCTGTACAACGGCGTCATGGCGCGCGGCGATCGCGTGCTCGCGGTGAGCGAGCAGATCGCGCAACTGATCAACGACCGCTACGGCATCCCGTGGGACCGCATCGCGGTGGTGCCGACCGGCATTGACTTCGAGCGCTTCGATCCGGCCGAGGTTGCACCGGAGCGCGTCGAGGCGCTGCGGCACGCCTGGGACATCAAGCGCGACACCAAGGTGATCCTCATCGTCGGGCGCATCGTGCGGCGCAAGGGCCATCATGTGGTGGTGAAGGCGGCCAAGCGCTTGAAGGAAATGGGGCTGAAGAATTTCTTGTGCGTCTTCGTCGGCGAAGACCGCGGCCGCACCCATTACACCGGCGAGCTTTGGGATCTAGTGCTGTCGACCGGAACCATGGACGTGATCCGCATGGCGGCGCCAGTCTCGGATATGCCGGCCGCTTACGCGGCCGCTGCCGTCGTCGTTTCGGCGGCGGTGCAGCCGGAAGGCCAGCAGCGCGCTGTCATCGAGGCACAGGCCATGGCGCGGCCGGTCGTCGTCTCCGACCTGGGCGCGGGGCCGGACATCGCGCTCACGCCGCCTGCGGTGCCGGAAGGCCGCATCACCGGCCTGCGTTTCCACTCGGGCGACGACGCCGCGCTGGCGGCGACGCTTTTGCGGCTGTTCTCATTGCCCGATCCGGTTCGCCGCGCCATGGGCGCGCGCGGCCGCAACTGGGTACTTGGCCATTTCGACTTGCCGCTGGTTGCCCGCGAGACGCTGAGATTTTATGAGGAGATAACCGGGCGCGATAAAAATCCGGCGGCGATGCCGCGATTGCAATAAAATGGGAGCAATTTGAACGATTTGGGCGCGGTTCCGCTCATTTCATTTGGCGCTCGTCGCGGAACGACGTTGACTTATTCGCCGTTTCTACCAATCTTTCATGGTCCGTGGCCGTGCGATGCGCCACGGCTTGTGGCAACAGCTTGAGGAGAAAAAAGCCATTCGTCGTCCGATGAAGTCCGCGCTGCCCGCCCAGAAGGATGGCCCGCGCATCAACGAGGAGATCCGCGCCCGAGAGGTACAGCTGATCGATAGCAACGGCGACAACAAAGGCGTCGTCGATTTTCAAACCGCCATGAGCATGGCGGAAGCCGCCGGGCTCGACCTGGTGGAGATTTCCCCCAATACCGCCCCGCCGGTCTGCAAGATCCTGGATTACGGCAAATACAAATTCCAGGCGCAGAAAAAAGCCGCCGAGGCCCGCAAAAAACAGAAAGTCGTCGAGATCAAGGAGATCAAGCTCCGGCCGATGATCGACGATCACGACTACGACGTGAAGATGCGCTCGATGAAGCGCTTCTTCGAGGAAGGCGACAAGGTGAAGATCACCCTGCGCTTCCGCGGCCGCGAAATGGCGCACCAGGAGCTTGGCTACAAGCTGCTCAACCGCGTCAAGGAAGACACCGCGCCGGTCGCCAAGATCGAATCGGAGCCGCGTTTCGAAGGCCGCCAGATGGTGATGCTGCTGGCGCCGCGTTAAGGTTTTTATCGTCATTCCGGGGCGCGGGCGTTAGCCCGCGAACCCGGAATCCATATTCACAGACCGGGGTTATGGATTCCGGCTCTCGCCGCCAAGGCGGCTCGGCCGGAATGACAGATGATTTTACTTCAGCTCCGCCTCCCAACGGCCGGCGCAGCTGCCGGCCGCGCCGATGCCATGCCAAACGCCGGCACCGCTACGTTCCGACAGATGGCCGGTGCCGCTGGCGCCCTTTTCGCCGGCCTGGATGCTGACCTTGGTCGCGCCGTCCGAGGCCACGGTACCGGCAAGGTTGATGCCCAAATCGCCGTTGTAGGTGATATGGCCTTTGGCCACTTTCACCTCGTAGCGGTAGCCGCGGTCGCACTCGCCCTTTTCGGTGATGACGAGCACGCTCCAGATACCGTCACGGACCGCGGCCACGGCGGTGCGCGGCAAGGTACTCGCCACCACAGCGGCCGACAGGGCCAAAAACAACGCCAAATTCGATAAACGGGACATATCGACCCCCCTGATTGAGGGGGGCTGATAGCAAACCGATGGGAAATGCTTCGTTAACGCGGCGCCTCGGCGCGGTTGCAAGGCGCGGCGGCCTCTGCCATAACGCCGCCCTCTCGTCGCCCGGCCAGTCAGGGCTGCCGTGGCGGCGATTTAAAGCTCAATTCCGAGCGCCTGCTCAAAGACAAGTTCTTTCGAGCATTTCCGGCCGAGCGGGCCTTCGCGCCCGCGTGCCGACCAGGAGAGCCAAATGCCCAAGTTGAAGACCAAATCGGGCGCCAAAAAGCGCTTCAAGATCACCGCGACCGGCAAGGTGAAATTCCAGCAGTCCGGCAAGCGCCACGGCATGATCAAGCGGACCACCAAGCAGATCCGCGAACATCGCGGCACCAAGGTGCTGTTCAAGACCGACGGCGACAACATCAAGAAATACTTTTTGCCCAACGGCTGATCGTATTCTTAAGGCCGCGACCACGCGGCCCTTGTCCCCGTCATCGCTGAAAGATTTGCAAGGAGATTTGTCATGGCCCGCGTCAAACGTGGCGTCACCGCCCACGCCAAGCACAAGAAAGTCTACAAGGCCGCCAAGGGCTATTACGGCCGCCGCAAGAACACCATCCGCGTCGCCAAACAGGCGGTGGAGAAGGCCAACCAATACGCCTTCCGCGACCGCAAGCGGCGCAAGCGCACCTTCCGCGCGCTGTGGATCCAGCGCCTGAACGCCGCGGTGCGGCCGTTCGGACTGAACTACTCGAAATTCATTGCCGGCCTTTCCAAGGCCGGGCTGATGGTCGACCGCAAGGTTTTGTCCGATCTCGCCATCAGCGAGCCGACGGCGTTCCAGGCGATCGTGGAAAAGGCCAAGGCCGCGCTGCCGGCGTAACCACAAGGTGTTATGCCCGCGAAAGCGAGCATCCAGTAACCGCCGACGTTAGAAATCGAAATGCCGGGGTTACTGGATCGTCCGCCTGCGCGGACGATGACATCCGGGGCTATTGATGACTGACATCGGAAAGCTCGAGTCCGATCTGCTCGCCGCCATCGCTTCGGCCACGGATGAAGCGGGGCTGGAAGCCGTGCGCGTCGCGGCGCTCGGCAAGAGCGGGCAGGTCACGGCGCTGCTGAAGACGCTCGGCGCGATGACGCCGGACGAGCGCAAGCTGCAAGGCCCGGCGATCAACGGGCTGAAGGATCGCGTCACCGCGGCGATCGCCGCGCGCAAGGAGGCGCTTGCCGGCGCCGCGCTTGATGCGCGGCTCAACAGCGAAACGGTCGACGTCACGCTGCCGGTACGCGAGGCGCCGGCCGAACTCGGCCGCGTGCATCCGATCAGCCAGGTGACCGACGAACTCACCGCCATCTTTGCCGACATGGGTTTCGCGGTGGCGGAAGGTCCCGACATCGAGACCGACGACTACAACTTCACCAAGCTGAATTTCCCCGAAGGCCATCCGGCGCGGGAGATGCACGACACGTTCTATTTCCCGCCGAAACCCGACGGCTCGCGGCTCTTGCTGCGCACGCACACCTCGCCGGTGCAGGTGCGCACCATGTTGAGCCAGAAGCCGCCGATCCGCGTGATCTGCCCGGGCCGCACCTACCGCAGCGACAGCGACCAGACGCACACGCCGATGTTCCACCAGGTCGAGGGCCTGGTGATCGACAAGGGCTCGCATCTCGGCCACCTGAAGTGGATCCTGGAGGAATCCTGCAAGGCGTTCTTCGAGGTCGACAGCGTGAAGATGCGCTTCCGCCCGTCGTTCTTCCCGTTCACCGAGCCGTCGCTGGAAGTCGACATCCAGTGCAAGCGCGACAAAGGCGAGATCCGCTTCGGCGAGGGCGAGGACTGGCTGGAGATTCTCGGCTGCGGCATGGTGCATCCGAACGTGCTGAAGAATTGCGGGCTCGATCCTGACGAGTACCAAGGCTTCGCCTGGGGCATCGGGATCGACCGCCTCGCCATGCTCAAGTACGGCATGCATGACCTGCGCGCGTTCTTCGAGGCGGACGTGCGCTGGCTCGCCCATTACGGCTTCCGGCCGCTCGACTTCCCGACGCTAGCCGGGGGATTGAGTCCGTGAAATTCACCCTGCCCTGGCTGAATGAGCACCTCGACACCATCGCGCCGCTGGCCGAGATCGTCGACAAGCTTACCATGATCGGGCTCGAGGTCGAGCACGTCGAGGACAAGGCCGCGCTGCTCAAGCCGTTCGTCATCGCCAGCGTCATCTCCGCCGAGAAGCATCCGAACGCGGATCGCCTGCGCGTCTGCATGGTCGACATCGGGACTGGCCAACCGATTCAGGTGGTGTGCGGCGCGCCCAACGCGCGCGCCGGTATGAAGGGCGTGTTCTCGGCGCCCGGCACCTTCATCCCCGGCAAGAACATCACGCTCTCGGTCGGCACGATCCGTGGCGTGGAAAGCCGCGGCATGCTGTGCTCCGCCGCCGAGCTTGAAATCTCCGACGACCACGACGGCATCATCGAATTGCCGGCCGACGCGCCGGTCGGCAAATCTTACGCCGAATGGGCCGGCGTCAGCGAGCCGGTGATCGAGATCAACCTCACGCCCAACCGCCCCGACTGCACCGGCGTCAACGGCATCGCCCGCGACCTCGGCGCCACCCCGATCGGCGATTTCAAGGACCGCCCGCCGAAACCGGTGAAGGGGGCGTTCCGCTGCCCGGTCAAGATCACGATCGAGGCGCCGCAACTGTGCCCGGCCTTCGGCCTGCGCCTGGTCAAAGGCGCGAAGAACGGCTCCTCGCCCGACTGGCTGCAGAAGCGGCTCACCGCCATCGGCCTGCGGCCGATCAACGCCCTGGTCGACATCACCAATTTCATCACCTTCGACCGCGGCCGCCCGCTGCACGTGTTCGATGCCGCCAAGGTGAATGGCAATCTCATTGTGCGCCGCGCGCAGAACGGCGAGAGCCTGCTCGCGCTCGACGGCAAGACTTACGCGCTCGACCAAGCCATGTGCGTGATCGCCGACGAGAAGGGCGTCGAATCGCTTGCCGGCATCATGGGCGGCGAAGCGACCGGCTGCACGGAGACGACCACCGACGTGCTGATCGAATCGGCCCTTTGGGACGCTTTCAATATCGCGCAGACCGGCCGCAGGCTCGGCGTCAATTCCGATGCGCGCTATCGCTTCGAGCGCGGCGTCGACCCGAATTTCATGCTGCCGGGCCTGGAACTGGCGACGCAGATGGTGCTCGATCTCTGCGGTGGCACGCCGTCGGAGATCGTCGTTGCCGGCGATCCTCGCCCAAAAGAAACGGTGATCGATTTCCCCTTGAGCGAACTGCCGCGGCTTGCCGGCATCAAGCTGCCGCTTCCCGAAGTGCGCCGCGTGCTGGAGAAGCTCGGCTTCTTCGTCGCCGGCCAAGGCGAGAAAGTGAAAGTGGCGGTGCCGTCGTGGCGGCCGGACGTACACGGCCGCGCCGACATCGTCGAGGAGCTGGTGCGCATCGTCGGCGTCGATCGGGTGCCGTCGACGCCGTTCCCGCGCGGCGATGCCGCGCGCAAGGCGGTGCTCACGCCGATCCAGAACCGCACGCGCAAGGCCAAGCGTGCGCTTGCCGCCCGCGCCATGGTCGAAGCCGTCACCTGGTCCTTCGTGTCCAAGCGCGAGGCGGAATTGTTCGGCGGCGGTCCGCCTGAGCTCGCGCTCGCCAATCCAATCGCGGCCGAACTCTCCGACATGCGGCCGAGCCTCATTCCCGGTCTGGTGATGGCGGCGCAGAAGAACGCCGACCGCGGCAGCGCCGACGTGGCGCTGTTCGAGGTCGGGCAGATCTTCAAGGGCGACCGGCCGGAGGACCAGTTCACCGCCGCAAGCGGCGTGCGCCGCGCGCTGGCCAAGGGCGGCGGTATCGGCCGCCACTGGTCGAGCAAGGCCGAGCCGGTCGATGCTTTCGACGCCAAGACCGATGCCTTCGCCGTGCTCGCTGCCGCCGGCGCGCCGATGCAGGCGCTGCAGGTCGCGCCGGGCGGGCCGCCCTGGTTCCATCCCGGCCGCTCCGGCACCATCCAGATCGGGCCGCAGAACGTGCTCGGCCATTTCGGCGAATTGCATCCGCGTGCGCTGGCCGGGCTGAAGGCCGAAGGGCCGCTCGTCGCCTTCGAGGTGATCCTGGAGAAAATCCCCGAACCGAAGGCCAAGGCGACGCGCGCCAAGCCGCTGCTCGAACTGTCGCCGTTCCAGCCGGTCGAGCGCGATTTCGCTTTCGTCGTGGACAGCGGCGTCAAGGCCGGCGACATCGTGCGCACGGCACAGAACGTCGACAAGAAGCTGATCGTGGGCGTGACCGTTTTCGACGTCTACGAGGGCAAGGGCATCGAGCCGGGCAAGAAGTCGATCGCCATCGCCGTCACCATCCAGCCGCGCGACAAGACCATGACCGACACCGAGATTGAGGCACTCGCCGCCAAGATCGTCGCCGAGGTCGGCAAGAAGACCGGCGGCGTGCTGCGGGGGTAGACCTCAATCCGTCACCCTTCGAGGTTCGCTTCGCTCGCACCTCAGGATGATGGAATAAGGTCCGCAAACGCGAATCCATCCCGCTCGACGGTCTCGCCGACGCGCACGGAAATCTTGCGCGACAGCATCGGCCCGGCCACCACGCAAGAATGGAATTCGCCGTTCTCGCCGCACGGGTCGATGCCGGACGGAAAATCCGCGAGCAGGGCCGCGTCGAACCTGCGCCCGGCAAACGACGCCGGCAGCTTTCTGAGATCGACGGTGGAGAGATAGGTCTCCAGCCCGCCCTCGATCATGTCGCGCGCCAGCGCATCGGTCGGCTTCAGCCACAGCGGGAACACCGGCGTGATGCCGGTGCCGGCGAGATTCTTCTCGCGATAGGCGCGGATATCCTCCAGGAAAAGGTCGCCGAAGATGATATGCGTGATGCCGTGCGCTTTCGCATCGGCGACCGCTTTCGTCATCTCCCGCTCATAGATGTCGTTCGGGCACGGATAGGGGATGCGCACGACGACCGACGGCAATCCGGCCGCGTCGAGCTGCGCCATCAGCAAATCCTCGCGCACGCCATGCATGCTCACGCGCGCGAAGCTGTCGGTGACCGTGGTCAGCGCACCGACGATGTCGTACGCACCCGCGCGGCGCGCCTCGTGCAGCGCCCAGGCCGAGTCCTTGCCGCTCGACCAGGCGATCAATGCTTTGGGGCGGGCCGTCATCGGCAGCCCGCCCCCGCGAAGCGGCGACATGTAGACATGGTATCTCAATCCTTGCTGGCCGGCGGCTCAACATGGCGCAAGCAGCGCCGTACCGCAATTGTTATGGCTAACGCTTGGTAACTCGCCGGCGCGAATGAACTAAATTGCAATGAGTCTTCGCTAAATTTGACGCAACAAAAAGCGCGCGGGAGAAGCCCGCGCGCCGGGGGGAACGCTGAGTAACGCGTCATGAGTTGGGTGGTCGACGGGGTTGGGCGCATTCTCGCCCATTATCTGGAAAAGCCCGCACAGGGCTACGCGCCGTTCACGCCGAGCGACGCCGAGGCGTTGCGCGCCACGCTCAAGCCCGGCGACGTGCTGCTGGTCGAGGGCAACAACCACATCTCCGGCGTCATCAAGTACCTGACGCAGTCCACCTGGTCGCACGCCGCGCTTTATGTCGGTGCGATCGGCGACCGCGTCACCGAAGACGGCGAGCCGCTGGTGCTGGTGGAGGCCAATATCGGGCAGGGCGTGGTGGCGGCCCCGCTGTCGAAATATATCCGCTGCCACACCCGCATCTGCCGGCCGATCAAGCTGACCGCCGACGATTGCGCGCGCGTGTGCGCCTATGCCGCCGAGCGCATCGGCTTCGACTATGATCTGAAGAACATCATCGATCTGATGCGCTATCTGTTTCCGTTGCCGGTGCCGCAGCGCTGGCGCCGCCGCCTGATGTCGCTCGGCTCCGGCCATCCGACGCGCATCATCTGCTCGGCGCTGATCGCGCAGGCCTTCGAGAACGTGCGCTATCCGATCCTGCCCAAGGTGGCGCGCGCGGCGAGCGAGCAGGCCTGGCAGGATATCCTGGAGATCCGCCATTCTTCGCTCTATGCGCCGCGCGATTTCGACATCTCGCCCTATTTCGAGGTGGTCAAGCCGACGCTGGTGCGGGGTTTTGACTACAAGACCATGGCCTGGGCCGACCTGCCGATCGCCGAGGACAACGAGCTGATGCCGCTGGTGCCGATGCAGGGCGAAGAGGTCGAACTCGACCGGTTGCCGCAGCCGGGCTGAGCCCCAAGCGCCGCACCGCCTTGCCCTATCGGACTATCGGCCTTACCTCTGTCCGCATGTTCGATGCCGCCCTCACGGCCCTTTCGCAACTGTTCACGCCGCCGCTGCGCGCGGTACTGCTCAAAGCCGTCGGGCTTGCTTTGCTGCTGATCGTCATTGTCGGCATCGCGCTCAACCGCGTCTTCAGCGCGCTGGCGGCGAGCGGGGCGACCTGGGCCGAGCACGCCACCGGCGTGGCGCCGCACGCGGCCTGGTCGACGCTCGCCTGGGTGCTGTCGATCATGGCAAGCCTCGGCATCATCACCGGCGCGCTGTTCCTGATGCCGACCATCACCGCCTTCGTCGGTAGCTTCTTCGTTGACGAGGTGGCCGCCGCGGTCGAGCGCGACAGCTATCCGGCCGAGCCGCCGGGCAAAGCGCTGCCGCTGTTGCGCGCGCTGATCGAGGGCGTGACGTTCGCCTTGCTGGCGCTCGCCGTCTACCTCTGCGCGTTGCCGTTTATCTTTTTCGCCGGGCTCGGCGTGATCGTCCTGTTCCTGGCGAATGCCTACCTGCTCAGCCGCGAATATTTCGAGCTCGCCGCCATGCGCTTCCGCACGCCGCATGAGGCGAAGGCGCTGCGCAAGGCCAACGCGCCCTATATCTTTCTCGCCGGCATGGCGATCGCGGTGTTTGTGTCGATCCCGGTGGTCAATCTGGCCACGCCGATCTTCGCCATGGCCTACATGGTGCACGTCCATAAGCGCATGTCGGGCCCGCGGCTGGAGCTGATCGAGCCGCGGCGGTGAGTTCTCTGTCATTCCGGGACGCCGCGAAACGGCGGACCCGGAATCGATACTCCGCAGCAGGGATTATGGATTCCGGATTCGCGGCCTGACGGCCGCACCTCGGAATGACAGAAAATCAGATCTTCCGCTGCGCCGCGTTCCAGTGCTGCTCCAGGTTGGCGATCAGTGCCGGCGAGAAGTGGCAATAGGCCTGCTCTCTGGCATAGACCGCCATGTAGCGGCGGAAGGCGTCGAGCGGCTCCTCGCCGACGCGCAGAGCGCGCCGGTTGCCGGCGGCGCTAACCACGCCGGCGCCGGTGAAATCCTCCACCGCCTGTTCGACGGCTGAATCCACCTCCTCCGGCGGCACCACTCTGTCGCAGATCATGCGGCCTTCCGGGCTGTCGCAATCGAGCCGCCGGCCGACCAAAATCGCCTGGCGCGCGATGCGCGCGCCGACGAAACGCGGCAGCCGCAAGTTCGCGGCGCCGGGAATGATGCCCTCCTTGCGCGCCGGCAGCGTCATGTAGGCATCCGAGCCGGCAACCACATAGTCCATCGCCAGCAAATATTGGCAGCCGCCGCCGATGGCGAAGACGTCGAGCCCGGCGATCCACGGCTTCTCGCGCGTGCCGCCATAGACTTCGTCGGCGCTGCCCGCGCCGGGCATCGCCAGCCCGCGCAGCATCTTGTTGACCACGCCCATGTCGCGGCGGATGTACCAGAGATAGGGAATCTTCCCCTGATAAAGGTGCGTGAGATTAATGCCGGCGGAGAAGATCTTCCGCCCGGCATATTTCGGATGCTCGACCACGCCGCCGCGCAAGACGCAAACCTCGCTCAGCGGATCGAGGATGGCGATGTCGGCCGCCGTCTCGGTTTCGTCGAGCGTGTCGTCGTCTTCGGCATTGAGGAAGCGCGGATTGTTGACGGTGACCACCACGGCCTTGCCTTGCCGTTCGACGCGCGCCGGGCCGAAGTCGATCGCGCTCTTGCGGATGAATTCCGACACGCGCTCGATCGCTTCCATTTTCGGCCGCAGCATCGCCTCGCAGAGATGCATGCCGCTCTCGCGCAGCGCCAGCACCTGCGCGAGAAAAATGCCCTGGTCGACCTCGACGCCGTCCTTCTCGCTCTGCATCAACGCGTTTTCGGCCTTGACCTGCCGCGGCGTCGGGGTGAGGCCGGGCACCAGCTTCGCCGCCGCGCCGACCAATTCGTCGACGCGCAAAAAGTTTTCCAGCCTGTTGGTGAGCTTGCGATAGACGCTGTCCGCGTGCGCGGTCAGAAAGCGCTCGCGCGTGGTCCGACAATTGAGCAGGATGAGGTCGGCCGCGAGCTGCTGTTCGACCGTGCGCAGCGGCTTCTTCGGCAGCTTGGCGAGCAGATTGGCGCCCGCCCGCCAGAAGCGAGTGCCGGC
>Ga0335078_10010009_pt1 | contig 14033 bp, 12 predicted proteins | sample Lox_Sample_32_FD_206711 | JGI IMG/M metagenome (GOLD analysis project Ga0335078, IMG submission 206711) | Soil microbial communities from Loxahatchee National Wildlife Refuge, Florida, United States - Lox_Sample_3.2 | ecosystem: Environmental > Terrestrial > Soil > Wetlands | place: USA...
CATGTTCCAGAGCGGGATGTCGCTGCAGGGGGACCTCTCGCACCTGAAGAACGACTTCAAGGTCCAGGACATGCTGGTGAGCTCGCCGGCGTCCCCCGCGGTCTACGTCCTGGGCATGGCCTCGTCTGAAGTGATCTACAACATCCCTGCGCTCGCGGTCCTCATCGGCCTGGGGTCATACTACATCCACCCTGACCCGGGGCAGGCGGCGGAGCTCACCGCGGCCCTTCTCCTGATGTTCCTCACCTCCATAACTCTGGGGTTCATGTTCGCGACCCTCTCGAGCGACATCGTCCAGAGCTTCGCATGGTCGAGGCTCCTGACCACCATCTTCACCGCGATAACCCCGGTCTACTATCCCATCACCTACATCCCGCTCCCTTTCAGGTATCTCGCCTACCTCTCGCCGACAACGTACGTAGCCGAGCTGATGCAGAACGCGGTGGGCTACCTCAAGCTCAGCTCCGCCTCTGTTGACACCGACTGGCTGATAGTGGCGGCGCTCACGGCGGTCCTATACCTGATAGTCTCGCGGAACGCCCGGTGGAAGGAAGTCTAGCTAGCAACGCTTTAAGCGCGCTTCATGAAAACCGCGGTCATGCCGCAGTCCAAGCAATACACCACCGACATGTACGAGGGGATGCTAGCAGAGACGGTGACGACGCGCGGGGACAAAGGCCAGGTCATCAACGCCTACTTCGCCCGGCCTCTCGGCCCCGGGCCTTTTCCGGGGATGGTCCTCGTACATCACGCGCCCGGGTGGGACGAGTGGTACAAGGAGGCCACGCGAAGGTTCGCCCACCACGGATTCATGACGATAAGCCCGAACATCTACTTCCGGCTCGGGGCCGGGACGCCCGAGGACATCGGCGCGAAGGCGAGGTCTCAGGGAGGGGTTCCCGACGACCAGGTCGTCGGCGACGTGGTCGGGGCGAGAGAGTACATCGCCACGCTTCCCACGAGCACGGGGAGGGTAGGCCTGTTCGGGACGTGCTCAGGAGGCCGCCACGCGTACCTCGTAGCTTGCAGGACGAAGGGCTGGGCGGCCGCCATCGACTGCTGGGGAGGGAGGGTCGTCATGGCCCAGAAGGACCTCGACCCCAGCCACCCGGTCGCGCCGCTGGACTACACGAAAGACCTGTCGTGCCCGCTCCTCGGCCTCTTCGGGGACGACGACCAGTTTCCCACGCCGCAGGAGGTCAACCAGCACGAGGAGTTGCTGAAGAAGTTGGGGAAGAGCTACGAGTTCCACAGGTACCCCAAGGCGGGCCACGGCTTCTTCTACTACCACACGCCGATGTATCGGCAGGAGCAGGCCGTCGACGGGTGGGCCAAGATCTGGGCCTTCCTCGACAAGAACCTCCGGAGCGGGAGCGCCTAGAGGTGCATGGGAGATGTGCACAGGGCTCGTCCGGAAGGCCAAGGTCACCGGCGCGGGCAAGTCGGCCGACGGCTGGTTCAAGCTCGACGAGGTGAGCGTGATGTACGACTGCACCTACCACACCTCGATGCCGCAGGGGGTCAACATCGACTTTGTGAACGAGAAGGAGGGGCCGGGGGCGAGGGTCGCGGTCGAGCTGAGCGCGACCTCGGCTATGGACCTGGTCCACGCGATAATGGAGTCGCTCTACAGCGCGGGGATAGACCCCGGGGAGGCCGCCCTGGGGATAGTCCCTCAGAAGCCTGCCGCGCCCGCGATCCACGCGCACGCTACTTCTTGAGGGTGGACTTGCCGGTCTTGAGGTATGCGTCGTCCCCCGTCAGCCAGTCCAGCCTCAACGGGCTGAAGGCGTCGATGTCGTCGCACTCCTCGAGCGCGACCGCGGAATGGACCACGTTGGGCGGGATTATGAGGACCTCGCCGGCTTTGACGATGTAGTCCTTCGCGCCTATGGTGAACTTCAGGGAGCCTCTCATCACCATCGTGATCTGCTCCGCCAGATGCTTGTGTGGAGGGACCACGGCCCCTTTTGCGAGGTGTAGCCGGCCGATCATCTCGTTCTGGCCCACCGCGAGCTTGCGCGAGATCTTCTCGTTCATCTTTTCCTCCTTCGCCTTGTCCCAGCTGAGGTGCTGGGGCTTCTTGGCAGCCTTCTTCCATCCTGCGAGCTTGTCGGCCATCTAGTCCACTGCGGCTCGTCGGCGAAATCCGTACTTTAACGTGAGGCCCGAGCGACTAGGGGCGGAATTCCTTGCCGGTGCGGCCGTCGAGCCACGCAATCCGCTTCTTCCTCTTCATGATGAGCTCGACCCTGAAGAGCGGATAGACGAACTTCTTGAAGCTCTGGACGTCAGAGTACGGGATGAGCCCCTTGATCACCTCCCGTATGTTCTCCTCGTCCAGCTTGAACGGCTCGACCTTGGAGGCCACGCTCGTGACAGGCTCGAGGGCCTGCTCGAAACCGTGCCAGGGGAGCTCTGGCAGCGAGAAGACCCTGCGGTAGACCTTGGTCTTCCCCAGGGTGAACGAGCGGATCAGCCTCCTCTCCTCGAGGACCTTGACCGGCTTCCGGAGCATCTCCTTGGAGACCCCTATCTTGTTGGCGAGCTCGAGGACGCTCATCTCCCTGTCCTCCTTGGCGGTAAGCAGGACCTCTATCTCGCTGGACTGGAGCCCGATGAGCCGCTGAAGCCCCTCGTGGGTGGTGAGCGAGTCGCCTATCTCCACCGACTTGCCCGTCTCGCCGTCCAGGACGAGGTACCTCAGCTCGAGCCTCCTCTTGAGGACGCCCGTCTTCACCGCCACTCCGACCTCGACCAACGGCCTGAAGACAAGGGGCGCGTTCGCCACGGTCTCCTCCTTGCCGAAGAAGATGAAGCTCTTGTCGCGCTTCACTATCGTGGGGATGTCTTCAGGGTTGAACGCGGGGTTGATCCCCAAAAGGGCCGGGGGCGCGCCCTGGCCTGGATTTGGAGGACGCTTCAGAGCCGCGACGGACCTGGAGGCAAAGGGCTTGATCACGCGGGCGCCGAGCTTCGGGGTCGTCCCGCCGTACCTTGTGTCCTTCTTCCTGATCTTTATCGAGCGAGGCGGTGATGCGAGGCCTCCCATGACGAAGAACCGGCCGGCCTCCATCGTTGTTAACTGCTTTGGAAGGTCGTGGCCGGAAAAGAACTGGGCGACCGCCTGGAGGTCGTTCCTAATCACGAGCTTCCCGATGAGCTGGTTGCCGCACTGACTGAGGATGTTCTTGTCCACGAGCGATGGCCTCTGCGTGCAGACCATCAGGCCGACCCCGCGCTTCCTCCCTCTCCTGGCGATCTCGCCGAATATCGGTAGCCTGTCGCCGTTCTGTGGGACGAACCTGTCCGCCTCCTCCACGATCAGCAGGTATGGCGTCCTTCGCTTCTCCACCTCGTTGTAGATGCCCGAGAGGAGCTCGCTGACCTTCGTCTTCGGGTCCTCGGTCTCGGAGAGGTCGAGCACCAGAGGGGCCATGTCGGGGGCCTGGCTGGCTAGGTCGGCGAGGTCGACCGAGCCCCACTGGAGGTCGGAGTCAGGATCGTCGCCGACGACCACCACATCGTACTTCTCCCTCAAGCCCGAGTGCTCCCCCTCGGTGTCCACGATGGCGAAAGGGACCTGGTTCTTGCAGAGCTCCTCGCAGATCACGCTGACGGCGTAGCTCTTCCCGCTCCCGCTCGCCCCTATCACGCACGTCCTGCCTGTCGCGAGGACGTTCGCATCGACCTCGAAGGGCCCCTGCTGGTCAGAGCCGAGGTAGAGTAGGGGCTGAGGTGAATCCGGCGTGCTTGGCCCTGCTTTCTCCAAAGGGACACGGAACCGTATACCTGTCGATTTATTGGTATGCCGGTCGAGAAATCGTTTCCGGCCCGAACCTCTTAAAGGGACCAAGCGCGGCATCACCTTGAGAGCATGACAGAGGTCGCAGCGAGGCCCCCCGTCCCCAGGCCCAACCTCCCGATATTCTCGATACTCGACTCGATAGACTTCCGAGACCACTTTGTGATCATAGGAGACGTCGGGACCGGCAAGAGCACGGTCACACCGATTCACGAGTTCGAGCTGACCGGGAGGACGAGGCGAATAATCATCCGCGAGCCCTCTAGGGCCGCCTGCAGCGCCCTGTACTACTCGCTAGAGGCCCTCCACCCCGAGGTCAAGCACGAGCTCGCCGTCATCACGAAGGACACAAAGATCAACGTCGGCGGGAAGATCGAGATAGTCACCGACGGGGTGCTCCTCAGGATGCTCGCGGAGAACTCGGTCTACGACTCGTCCATCTACTTCGACGAGAGCCACCAGATGTCGTCTCAGCTCGAGCTCTGCCTCTCGCTCGCGAAGAAGGAGGAGGTCAACGCGAAGAACCTCTTCAGGGTGATGAGCGCTACCATAGACCCGCACGAGTTCCTGTCGTTCCTTGGAATCTCCAGGCTCTACAGGCTGAGCGGGAGGAGGTTCCCTGTCGCGGTGCACCTCGAGCTTGCGAGGGACGTCGACGACATGTTCAAGCGGCTCTCCATGACCCTCTACACCAGGCCCCCGAACGAGTCGTGGCTCGTCTTCCTCCCCACGAGGAGGCTGGTGGAGAAGTACGCCGCGGGGAACGGGGGGATCTACATCCACGGCGGGCTCGACGGGTCGGAGATCAACAAGATCCAGGCGAGGGCCGAGGTGGACAAGAACCTGACCGTCTTCGCCACCAACGTCATCGCTTCCTCCGTCAACATCTACGTCGACAATGTGCTCATCTTCAACGAGGTCATCGACGGCAAGGAGAAGGAGGGAAGGAAGACCCTCCACTACAAGAAGATAGACAACAACTCGCTCCTCCAGATGATCGGGAGGATAGGGAGGTTCAAGCCGGGCCGCGCGGTGATAGTCTCGGACGTCGCGGTCCCCAAGAAGATCGACCCCGTCCCGGTCAGGAAGTCGCTCGAGACGGAGACGCCGTTCGACCTCGTCCTCCTGATGTCGAAGTACGGCCTCAAGCTCTCGGACCTTGAGTTCATGTCGAAGGTCAACCACCGCGAGGTGGCGTTCGCGGAGGACTGGCTCATCGGCATCGGGGCGATCGACGGCAGGAGCCACACCATCACAGAGAAAGGGATCCTCATGAGCGAGATCCCGTACGACCCCGACGTGGCCCACATGGTGGCCAGCGCACTGATCGCGGGGGACTACGACATGGCGAGGTTCCTACTCGCGAGCGGGGCCTTTGGCGACTCGCTGAACCACGCCTGGAAGACCGAGCTCGAAGGGCTGGCCAGGCATTTCCTCTACGCGTTCGACAAGTCCAGCGAGCTCAACATCAAGGCGATCCTGCTCAAGAGGTATTCGGAGGACAAGGAGGGGACCTTCGTCTCGAGGCTGATAGGCCACGGCATCTACCTCGGGTTCGTGGAGGAGGCCTGGAAGAGCTACATCGCGGCGCTGGAGGCCCTCAACGACGTCCTCTCGTCGTCCGGGAGGGAGAAAGTCCCCCGGGAGGTCGTCATCAACCCGGACGTCTCGAGGCTCAGGAGCTACCTCGAGGACTCCCTCTCGTTCGAGAGGTTCGAGCTCCACCAGAAGAGGGAGTTCAACCTCAACGACATGGAGATAGACGGCCCCTTCTTCGCCCGGACGCTCACGATAAACTTCAGGCGGATCCTCTTCGACGTCGTCGCCATGAACTCGCCAGGCAGGAACAGGCACAAGCACAGGCGCAGGCGATAGCGTCCGTGAATCCTTTTCACGCGCCGGCGTCTCCAGCGGGCCTATGGAGAAGCTCTCGCCCGAGATGAGGCCCCACTTCGAGAGGCTCATCGAGGACCTCAACAAGCCGGCTGACAGGCTCGCGACCCCGAAGGCCGAAGCGAGGCTGGTCGAGAACCAGTGCTCGGAGGTCACGGTGAGGGGCTTCACGCTGGTCCAGGACGAGCCGGTCTCCTACATGGGGGGAGGAAGGGGGCCCACGCCCACAGACTTCTTCATAGCCTCTGTGGCCCTCGCCGAGAACGTGGTCCTCGCTAGGCACGCGGCCCTCGGAGGGGTCTCCATAGAGTCGCTCGAGACGACGGCCTCGGGCGTCTGGGACGTCAAGGGAGCCTTCGGCGTGGGAGGGGCGGACCCTTCTTTCCAGAGCATCGTCGTCGAGACCAAGGTCAAGAGCAGGAGCCCGAAGGCGGCCGTAGTCAAGGCGGTCAAGTTGACCCACGAGAGGAGCCCCATCCACGCCACGCTGAGCAAGTCGACCGAGGTCAGGTTCAAGCTCGAAGTGAACGGCGCGCGAGTGCGCATCTGAGGCTGGTCCGTTGCCCGAGGACTCCCTGATCACCTGCGAATACTGCGGGAAGAGGCTGCCCTCGAAGGAGATGGACGACCACCTGTTCGAGGTCCACGGGACGACCCCGTAGTTCTTGCTGCGAATCTTGGGCTCCGGGGACGGTTATATGCGAAGGCCCCGATGAGTGGCGGGAGCAGCAGAGATCGCCTTGAGCGGAAAGAACGCGGCGGTAGGGACCAAGTTCAGCGTCAGCGAGGTCATCTCGAAGGGCACAGACCTCCTCAGGGCCAATCCCGCGATAATCCTCATCCAGGTGGTGCCTGCGATCCCCGCGCTGATAGGAGACGTCGCCAGGTCGGCTGCCCTGAGCCCGGTGGCCCTGCTCTTCTCGATAATCTCCGCCATACTCGCACTGATAGCCAGCGGGGCCTACGCTCCGGTCGTCAAGGAGGCCCTCTCTGGCCAGAGCCTCACCATCGGCGAGGCCCTGCGCCAGGCCGGAGGGCGCTTCTGGAGCCTTTTGGGCGCGGCCATCGTCATTGTCTTGCTGGTCGTCATCGGGTCGATTGCCCTCGTCGTCCCCGGGATCATCTTCGCGACCTGGTACGCCTACACCGCGCCCGCGATAATGCTGGAGAACAAGGGGGCCCTGGACGGGATGTCGGCGAGCAGGGCGTTCGGGCGCGACAAGAAGATGAGCACGTTCCTGGTCTTCCTCGTCTTCTTGGTCGCCTACATCGTGATCGCCATCATCGGCGCCGTGCTCTCGATCGGAGGCGGCGGGCGCGTCATAGGCACCCTCCTGGAGATCCCGCTCGAGGCTTGGACGTCTGTGATACTCGCCTACATCTACATCGCCCACGGCCCGATGGCCACGCAGGCCACGGCCGCGACCTGGGAGCAGCCTGGCCCGCAAGGCCCGGCCCCACCCGCAGCCAGCCCCACGATGACCCCGGCTCCTCCCAGCTCCGGACGCTACTGCTCGAACTGTGGCTCTCAGCTCAAGCCTGACTCCAGGTTCTGCAGCAACTGCGGCAAGCCGGTCTGAGGACCCGACTTCTCTACGCCCCATGTCGGAACGGAGACCCGCGGTCCTGACGCACGTTTGGGAGGATGGGACGGTCTGGCTTGCGCACTCGAGATGTTAGCGATGTCTTTGGCGCAACGCACCACCAAAAATCTGGGAGAAAGACAGTCAAATCTTGAATAATATCGTCAATCTGTCGACCAATTCTCCAATAAAACTAGAAGCCAGAATACATCCTTTGGGCATGCACCCCGGTCTCTGCTGAGGTTATACCCTGCCCGTTTCTATTACAACGGTAGAGGTCGAAGAAAATGGCCAGCGGTCAACTGTTGCTGGAGGGTCAGGGCGGCCAGGTGGAAGCGGCGAACAGCAGGCTCGCGCTCGCGGACGTCCGCGTCGTCTCGGTCGAGGCGGTCTTGAGGAGGTTCTGCTTTGCTCGGGGGAACCCGCACAGCCACCCCTTTGGCGGAGAGTTTGACTTTGAAGCCGACATGGCGGAGACGGGCAGAAGCGCGGACAGGGTCCAGGTGAAGTTCTCGTTGTCGTTCGGAAAGGAGGAGACCGGGCAGCACTGCGAGCTGGAGGGTACGGCCAACTTCCACTTCACGCACCTAGACCCGCGATTCGACCTGGAGTTCATGGGGACCGAGCTCCAGAACGAGATGTCCATCCAGCTCTACAGGCGGTACTACGACCTCGTCTACTTGGTCCACGACACGTTCGGTGTGGAGGCTCCTTCTCCGTGGATCGTCCAGGACGTCTCGCTGTCCTCCAGGGTAATCCAAGAATAGTCGAAGAAAGCCCCAGTCCCAGAGCTCTCGAGACCGCTCGGCGGCTCCGAAAGCCAGGGCGACAATGCCCCCTATCATCAGGAGCGCCTTCGCGATTTCATATCCGTCGTCTTGGTTCATGTCCTTCTTTCAACCCCCTTTGCGGGCTGCGGCGTTCCCCTTCCCCACTTAACCTGCCATGGGACGTTTCTCAGAAGATTGAATGGAACTTTTCTACGGGGGAATTTCCCAGCTTCGGCTAAAGGCAAGAAGAGGATCACCGACTTCGACCAGCTGAGACGAGTCAACGGGAGGTGAGCGTGCCTATTCCCGATCAGAGGCAGCCCAACACGGGCAGGCACATCGACGATGTCGTTGTCGTGGATGTTGAAGTGCTGGTCGTCGTGGTCGCCGAGGCGGTGTGTGAAGTGCTTGTCGAACTTGAGCTCGACGTTGTCGTCACCGGGGTCGTGGCTGTAGTCGTAGTTGCAGCGGTGGTACTTTCTGTCATTGTAGTGGTGAGGATGGTGGTCGACGTGGCAGTGGAATTTTCGGTTGGCTCGACGGTGGAACTGAACCTAGCAGAGGACTCGTAAGAAGTCGAGTCGCTGCTGCTAGGTGTCTGAATCTGGGAAATCGTGGAGGTGACGGTATGCAACAGGCTGGTGGTCGAAGTGATGGTCGCCGTTATGGTGGACACAATCAAGGAAGAGACCGAACCAGTTGAGGTCGTCGGACTCGGAGGAGCTGCCCCGGGCCCCGTTCCGGGCGGCCGGGCCGTCGTCGCCAAGGACGCATCCTGAGAATGTCCCGACCACGAATACATCACGACGAAACTCGAGCCGATGACCAAGAAGAGAGGGATGGCTATCAGGATTCCAGTGGAAGCAGTGTCGAGGAGGCCGCCGAGCTGCCTGGAAGCCACGTGTCTGACCTTCAGGACGAACTGTTTGACCTTCCCGAGAAGAGTCGCGCGGTAGTCGGTCGAGGCATCGAGGATAGTCAATGAGCGCCACCTCCCCCTACCGGACCTCGGGCTTGAAGCTCATCAAAGCGTGTTCAAACAGTCGCCCACCGAAGTCTTATGACTTAGGCTAGAGTCTTCACTGAGAATCTTAGATAACTCTCCAGGAGCGATTTGCGCTGGGGGCCGATTGGTCTGTTAGTGTGTTGCAGCCGTTCTCTTCGTTTCGTCGGCGTGGACTCTCTGACTCGATACTCTCTGGGTTTTGGGGTCCTACAGACAGCCGACTACGGGGAGGCACCCCGTCGTTGTAGATGAGGTGGTGCTCGTAGACTGCTGGCGTACGCCGGGCTAACCGTCTTGGCACTCCAGCGTGCAGGAGTACCAGGCGTCGACTGTCGATCCGACCGTGACTGCTAAGGGCACGGCCGTGCTACCGCTTCCCCAGTACTCGAAGACGACGTCGTGGGGCGCGCCGTGGCACATGTCGCAGGACTCAGCATCGAGGTAGTAGGTCGTCCCCGGGGTCAATCCAGCGAAGGTGTATCCGTGCTCGTCCGAGAACCCCGACGCGATGAGCGCCCCAGCCGAGTTGTATAGGGCGAAGTACATCGTTGCCCCCGGACCGGTGCCCGCGCTGCACTCCGTGGCGAAGCAGGGGTCCCAGTAAGAAGCCGCAATCCGCGAGGCATACACCGTTATCCCCTGCGAGGTCGTGGTTGGGTGGATCTCGACGGCCATATCGTCCCAGGGCGCGCCCGGGGGGCCGGGTGTCCAGCTGCAGGAGTACTCTCCAGGAGTCGAGGTGGCAAGGTAGCTCGAGGCCCCCGTCACGGCGCCGGAGACGTCAGCGTTCCATTCCTGAGTGCAGGTCGGGGCGGTTAGGGACGAGCCTATAACGGAAGGCTGGTCCAAAATCCAACTCCCTGCGTACCTGGTGGTCAGTGATATCGCCGGGCTTCCTCCGGAGCCATAGTTTGTGGCCCAGGTCGCGATCGGGGTCCCCTGGTCGACGCCGGAGAACGCGTATGCTCCGACCACGACCGAGGTCGGGCCGGACATGGTGACGACTATGTTGGTCGGGACGCTCGGGTAGCCGGGCGGCGTCCCGTCGAGGTACCAAAGCTCGGTGTCGCTATAATAGAAGGAGGACGTCCCCCCCGCCTGGGTCAGCGAAAGGTTCCCGAAGGTGATCGAGGATACGCTGTAGTCGTCAGCGGCGACGCCGACCACGAGTAGCCGGTCGCTCCCGCCCCCTGGGTTGAACCTCGGGAGTGTGACCTGGAACATGGGGATGGAGGCGCTGCCGGACGTGGATGCCGCACCGTTGAGGGTAATCCCGCTGGTTCCGGAGGACGATGAGGTTGTGGTGGAGCTGGTTGTCGAAGATGCCGTTGCAGTGGTGCTGCTCGTCGTGGTGGTGCTTGTGGTTGTGGAGGTCGAGGAGACTTGGTAGACGTCGCCTCCCCAAACCGAGATCGGGGATGCCGTGGAAGCCGCCAGGGTGCCGTTGGAGTATAGCACCTCAAGGACCGCGCTCAATGGCAGCGCGTATTGCCCGATCAGCATTGTGGCCGTCCCATTGGAGGCTATCGGAGCCGAGGCTAGGACGTTGTTCGAGGAGCCCACCAGCTCGGCAGTCCCGCCCGCGGGAGCGTTGGTCACTGTGACGCCTTGGCCAGCGGTCGCGTAATAGTCGGTGAAGGTCCCGGTCAGCATCAGGGTCGCGGTCGAGGTCTCAGGCTCGAGATAGGCATTGAAGGGCGATGGCATGTTCAGGGTCAGGTTGTCGCGGTCGACAACCACGTTCCCCCCGAGGTAGACCTCGAGGAAGTTGCTCCCGTTGGTGATGATGGTGCACGTCTCGGTGAGAGGAAGCGCGTCCATGGGAGACTCGTAGAGGGTGCTAGTCATTTGTGACCCCACCACAATCCCGTATGACTGCGTGACCGTCCAGTAGTACCCGGACGTCGTCACGACCCCCGCGCAGTCGACAAAGTCGATGAAATCGTTGTTGGAGGTCTGGACATAGATTCCGTTGTTGAAGGTGTCGTCGGGGACGCTGCTGGGTCCGATGGTCACGACGGCGCTGAAGAGCTGCGCGGTCGTGTCGGGGGACTCAGCGAAGTAGCCCGCATAGGTGGCGTCCGCTCCCGACTGTACCCCTATGTGCAGGCCCGTCGAGTTCTCCGAATAGCTGAACTTCGCTCCCGACTCCGAAGCGGCATCACCCGCGAAGGCCCACCCGGAGGTGCTTCCCGTCGTTAGGGAGTCAGACGCCACGAGCCCTGAGCTTGACTGGGATATGGCGCCCGTCGCCGCGTGAGCTCGGCCCGGCGTCTGGACGGCCGTGAAAGCTGAGACTGTCAACACAGCTAGCAACGCGACGGTCGCCAGACCGCCCTGCCTCGGAGAAAGTGGAAACTTCACGCCCTTAAGAATGGGCGGAGCTCTTAATTGGGTTCGGAGCGAATCAGCTGAGTCAATCCAAGTTAACTATCTTCTATCCTTGGATCGGGATGATTATTCTCGTACAGTCTTGCTGCCAGGGGTTCGTGTTATAGCCACGGGCACTTCCGGGTCACCGTCTTCTGACTCTTCGAGACGATAAAGGAGTCGGAGACGGTAGCCGATGATTGGTTATCCGTGTCCGATGTACTCTCTCAGTTAGATCTGCTTCTGGGCTCTTGGGGGCAGGATTTGGGAGTGCGCGCGAGGGTCAGATCTCTCTGTGGACCTCGGATGGGGCGCAGACGCGAACGTAGCCTGAGAAGGCACCTCTCGCCTCCTCTCTGAGAAGGTGACGCTCGTCAGCGGTGACGAAGACGCTCCATCCTTCTCCCGTCGCGGCCAGCGCACCGGTTGAGTCGAAGTGATCACAGGACGAAGGCCAAGATTGCCGTCATCGCCACAAATCCGAAGAGTGCGGCCCCCGCGTACCGGTCAGCCGTGCGGAAGGGGTTCCTCTTGGAGAACCCGAAGAACGAGTTGGCGTTTATCAGATGAAATACTATCCCGGTCATCAAGAGGTAGACAAGGGTGATCCCCGAGACGAAAGCCAAGGCGAAGGCCACATAGAACGCCAGCTCGACAAAGAAAGCCAGTCCGCCCCATCTCCACAACCCGAATCCGAGCTTCCTGTCCCCGTCGAACCCTAGGACCGGGATGTCCTTGATGTGGACCACGGTGTCCAATGCCCAGTGAGAAACCGAAGCCAGGACGAAGACCAGGAGTGCGAGTGGATTTCCGAGGACCGCCGCGAGCATCCCACCCACCGCCAGCGCCATGACGTTCGTTATCACCAGAGAGTGGGAATACGGGAGCTTCGTGAACTGGAGCGACTTTTGCAACGGGCTGTCTAGGTCGACCTCCAGCTCTTCCAACCCGAGCGGCACAAACACCGCCCAGAGGAGGTCGGGGAAGCTCACGCCCACGAGCGCGACCCAGACCGGCACCCCTGGGAACAGGTAGAACAGCAGGAACGCTATCCCGAAGTGCCCTATGAACACGCCTTTCTCGGAGGGTTGGGGGAGCGGTCCGGATAAGCCTGGCGTCCGCCGAGGGGGAGTGACCACAGATTTGCCGCTGTGGAGATAGACGCGGTCGCCGGCTCGTAAGACCAAATGAACTCAAACTCACCCAACCCTAACCCGAAGCCGTCCGTCGCTCCCCCAACCCCAGAAGGTTTATGACTAAGTTTACTTCTTGGTAAACCGAGGTACCCGAGTGTCAGTTGTCAGCGTAAAGATTTCGGACAAGACCAAGAGGGAGATGGAGGAACTCAAAGACAGGGTCGAATGGCCGTCCGAAATCAGAGCCTTCATCGAATCAAGGTTGGACCAAGCCCGACGAGAGGACACGCTCGGGCGTGTCGAGAATGCGCTGAAGAGTCAGCCGAAGACAAAGCGAGGGACATCGTCAAGGCTAGTGCGAGAAGACCGTGACAGCGGTCATTGACGCCACCGCGGTCGTCGCATTCTGCCTTAACGAGCAAGGCCTGGACAGGGAGAGGGTGGCCTCGTACCTTCGAAGTGGCGTAGTCAGCATAGACCTGGTCAGCGTCGAGTCCGCGAACGCGATACTTGTCTCGAAAAAAAGGGGGATAGTTCAGGAAAGCCAGGCGACTCTGGCGCTCTCGAGCATGCTGGAAATCTCTAGGGACAACATCAAGATGGTTCCTCAAGACGATGGTCTGATTTCGGATGCATTCGAAATCGGCCAGAGCGCCAATCTTGCGATTTACGATTTGCTCTATCTTTCCCTGGCCAGGAGGGTGGGCGCGAGTCTGCTTTCAAAGGACCAAGCTCAGATAAGGGCGGCGCGGAAGTTGGGAATAGAAATCGAAGAGATCTGAAGCCGATAAATCCGGTCGCCGCAAGCTGACCTTTAGGTTCAAATCCCGAATTGACCGCTGAAGGGCAGATGTCCAAGAGCCAAGAGGACAAGATTGGATCCTTCAAGGAGACAACGCGTGGATTCGTCTGGACCAACGAGTATCTCAACAATATGGCAGTTAAGAACCGCGTCTACGGGTTGGTAGAAATCGATGTAACCAAGGCCAGAGCATACATCGCCGAACACGAGTCTGAAACAGGCGACAAGCTCTCTTTCACGGGATGGGTAGTGAAGTGTCTGGGGCAGGCGGTTGGTGAATACAAGGAGATTCAGGGGTTCAAGAGAGGCAGCAGGAGAATCGTGGTATTCGATGACGTCGACGTGTCGATGACCGTCGAGCGTCGGCTCCCTTCCGGACTGGTCCCAATGGGATACATTGTGAGAAAGGCCAACGAGAAGACATTCAGACAGATAAACGACGAGATCCGCGCAGCCCAGAAGCAGCAAGTCAGCGGAATCGTGTTAGGAAACGAGAGACTGCCGAGAATCGTGGCGTTTTTTCAGCACATGCCAGGGTTTCTGAGGAAGATAGGGTATTGGAGGCTAAGGTCTGACCCATTCCTCAAGAAGCGAACGATGGGGACGGTCGCCGTCACATCCGTTGGCATGTTCGGGAAAGGACGTGGTGGCTGGGCCATCCCGATCGG
>Ga0335078_10010010_pt1 | contig 14031 bp, 12 predicted proteins | sample Lox_Sample_32_FD_206711 | JGI IMG/M metagenome (GOLD analysis project Ga0335078, IMG submission 206711) | Soil microbial communities from Loxahatchee National Wildlife Refuge, Florida, United States - Lox_Sample_3.2 | ecosystem: Environmental > Terrestrial > Soil > Wetlands | place: USA...
TGCCGAGGCCGGCCGCGGCCATCTGGGACCGGAGGATGCCGCCGCCGTTGCTCGAGGTGCCGCCGAAGAAGATGAGATCGGCGCCGTCCGACTTGGCGGTCTGGAGCTGGCTGCTGAAGTCACGGGTGGTCCCGGGGAGGCTGGCGTTGCCGACCACGGAGCCGCCGTCGGCCGCGAAGTCGGTGCTGAAGGTCTTCGCCAGACCCTGGCCGTAGGTCTCCTGGTCATCGAACACGAAGGCCTTCTTCGCGCCGAGGGAGACGGCGACCTGGGCAAGTCCGGAGCCCTGTGCGATGTCGGTTGCGCAGACGCGGAAGAAGGTGATCTTCCCGCTCGGCCGCAGCGACAGCGTGTTGATCGTGGAGTTCGAGCCGGGGATCGTCAGCCCGGGGTTGGTGCACGAGGGGCTGATCTGGGCGAGATCGGCCGCGTTGGCGATCGGCTGCTCAGCCTGGCAGACGCTCGAGTTGAAGGGACCGACCACACCGACCACAGCCGCGTCGCCGGCGAGCGCGGTCATGTTGGCTGCGCCCTGGTTCGGGTCGTGCTTGCCGAGCGCGACCGAGGCGTCATCCTTGTCGATCTCGGTGAAGGTGCAGGTCCCACCAAGCAGATGGTTGGCGTTGGCCTGGGCGACCGCGAGCTGCGCGCCCTGGAGGGTGGGCATGCCGTCGGACGCGTCCGAACCGCTGGTCGGGAGCTCGGTCGCGACGGTGACGGTGCCGGTGCACGACTTGCCGCCGCCACCGCTGCTGCTGGCCGGGGAACTACTGGTTCCGCAGGCAGCGAGCGCCCCAATAGCGGCGATCGACGCAATCGACAAAAACCCCAAGGTGGGCTTGACCATGTGCTTGGTTCTCCTCTCATTTCGAGGCATTGCTGGTGAGGGACCCTGTGTACACTCGGCCGTATCGCGTTGTCAATCGCCCATCAGAACGAGGCGCCGAACCCGGGCGTTCCTCCATGGGGACGCTCAACCTCGTTAGGATCGTGTTCATGGTCTTCGCCGCCCTTGCGAGCGGGCTGAGCGCAGCGTTCGCCGTGGTCGTGCTCCTGAGATTCGTGCGGAGTCGGCGTCCTGCCTTCGCGGCGTGGACCCTCGGCCTCCTCATCTTCGCGGGCGCCGCCGCGTTCCAGGCCGCCGGTGAGTCGGGCGGCTTCACGCCGGTCACCTTCCGTGGCTTCTACCTGCTCGGCGGGGTCCTCGGGGTGATCTACCTCGCCCTGGGCACGATATTCCTGCTGGCGCCGCGACGGTTGGCGTGGGCCTGTGCGGGGGTGCTCGCAGTGATCACCGTCGTGCTCGCGGTTGACGCCGCGGTCATCCCGGTCGACGCCGCGAAGCTCAGCACCGCGAAGGGTGTGCTCGGCGACGCGATCCAGCAGGGGACGCTCCTTTATATCGGCGTCGTGTTCCTCAACATCATCGGGACCCTCGCGCTGGTCGGCGGGTCCGCCTGGTCCGCGTACCGATTCGTCCGGGACCGCGCTGGCATCGACCGGGTGATCTGCAACGTCCTGCTCACTGCGGGAGCGCTGGCGATCGCCGTCGGATTCTCGGCGGCGAAGACGGTCGGCATCAACAACCTCGACGTGCTCGGCGCCTACGAGGCGTCCGGGATCGCAGTCATGTTCGTCGGCTTCCTGGCTCTCGGGAGAGTCGGGGTTCGCCGGACGGCTACCTCTGCATCCGGACCCGCGACCGCCGCGTCGAAGTCGTGACCGAGATGCTCGCCACGGCCGATGCCGCCACCTGGCGGGACCGCGACGCCGAGCTCATCTCGCCCGCCTACCACCGCTATTCGGATCTCGTCGTCGAGCGCGCCGAGGGCGCGCATCTCCATACCGTCGACGGTCGTGACGTGCTCGACTTCGGGTGCGGCATCGCGGTCACGAGCCTCGGGCACGGCCACCCGGCGGTCGTCGCCGCCGTCCACGAGCAGGTGGATCGCGTGTGGCACACGTCGGTCACCACGCTGACGCTCCCGATGATCGAGGCCGCGGCAGCACTCGTTTCGATCACGCCACCCGGCCTCGACCAGGTCTTCTTCAACAACACCGGCGCAGAAGCGGTCGAGGGTGCGATCAAGCTGGCCCGCCGCGCAACGGGTCGATCCGAGATCATCGCGTTCCTCGGGGCGTTCCACGGACGCACGTACGGGGCGCTCTCGCTGACCGCGAGCAAGTCCAACTACCGGCTCGGCATGGGGCCCTTCCTGCCCGGTGTGCACCACGTCCGGTACCCGCACTGCTTCCGATACTGCACGCACGCTCCCGGTGCGCGATGCGACCTCGTCGAACGCGACCTCGACCTGCTCTTCGCCACGACCACGCCACCGGAGTCGGTCGCGGCGATCATCGTCGAACCGATGCAGGGCGAGGGTGGGTACGTGGTACCGCCGCCGACGTTCATGCCGATGCTGCGTCGCGTCTGCGATGAGCACGGCATCGTGCTGGTCGCCGACGAGGTGCAGAGTGGATTCGGCCGGACAGGCCGCATGTTCGCGGTCGACCACACCGGTACCGAGCCGGACATCATGTGTGTCGCGAAGGCGTTCGGCAACGGCCTGCCCATCGCGGCGACGATCGCGCGGCACAGCCTCATGCGCGCGTGGCATCAGGGCGAGCACGGCACCACCTATGGCGGCAACCCCATCGCGTGCGCGGCTGCCATCGCGGTCATGCAGACGCTCACCAAGGAGCACCTTCCCGAGCGCGCGGCGCGGCTCGGCAAGCAGGTGATGGATCGAATCCGCACGTGGCAGGACGGGGTGCCGGCACTCGCCGATGTGCGTGGTCTCGGCTTCATGATCGGGCTCGAGTTCATGGAGGACGGCCACCCGTCGTCCGGGCTCGTCGACCGGATCGCCACCAACGCCCTGGCGCGCGGGCTGCTGATCCTCTCCTGTGGCATCGACGGCAACGTGATCCGCCTCATCCCCCCGCTCACGATCCCCGAACCCGAGCTCGAGCAGGGCCTCGACATCCTCGAGGCGGCGATCCGCGAGGAGGCCGCACGGTGACAGCGGTGGCCGGAAGGATCGAGACCGGCAACCTGATCGGCGGCGAGTACCGGCCGTCGGAGACCGGGCGCACCTTCGAATCGCGCAACCCCGCGCACAGCGGCGACGTCGTCGGCGTGTTCCCACGGAGCAGCGCGTCGGATGTGAACGCCGCGGTTGCCACGGCCCGTGCGGCGTCGGTGGGCTGGCGGCGCACGCCGTGGCCGTCGCGCGCGGCGATCATCCTGCGCGCCGCCGAGCTGCTCGAGGAGCGCAAGGAGGACCTCGCGCGCCTGATGACGCGCGAGATGGGCAAGGTGCTCACCGAGGCGCGCGGCGACGTGCAGGAAGCGATCGACATGGGCAAGTTCATCGCCGGCGAGGGGCGTCGCGCGTTCGGTGAGACGGTGCCGAGCGAGCTGCGCGACAAATGGGCGATGACGATGCGTCAGCCGTTCGGCGTCGTGGGATGCGTCACGCCGTGGAACTTCCCGATCGCCATCCCTTCGTGGAAGATCTTCCCGGCGATCATGGCGGGGAACGCCGTCGTGTTCAAGCCCGCGCAGGACACGCCCGCGTGCGCGCTCCGGTTCGTCGAGGTGTTCGCCGACGCCGGGCTGCCACCCGGCATCCTGAACATCGTCTTCGGCTTCGGGTCCGAGGCGGGGTCCGCGCTCGTCGAGCACCCCGACATCGCCGCCGTCTACTTCACGGGGGGCGTCGACGTCGGCCGCACCGTCTCCGAGACGTGCGGGCGGATGCTCAAGAAGTGCTCGCTCGAGCTCGGGGGCAAGAACGCCATCGTCGTGCTCGACGACGCTGACATCGAGCTCGCCGTCGACGGTGCGCTCTGGGGTGCGTTCGGCACCGCGGGTCAGCGCTGCACCGCGTCGTCGCGGCTGATTGTCGAGCGCGGCGCCCTTGATGAGTTCACGTCGCGCCTGCTCGACCGGACCTCGCGCCTGCGCCTCGGCGACGGGCTCGACGAGACGGTCGACGTCGGACCGGTGATCAACGAGTCGCAGCTCCGGCGGATCCACTCGTACACCGATATCGGCCGCGCCGACGGCGCGACGCTGCTCATCGGCGGCGAGATCGCACGCGACGGTGCGCTGGCGGAGGGCTGGTTCTATCCGCCGACGGTGTTCGCCGACGTCACGCGCTCGATGCGCATCGCGCAAGAGGAGATCTTCGGTCCGACGACGGTGATCATGCCGGCGACGTCGCTCGACGATGCCCTTGACGTCGCCAACTCGACGCGATACGGGTTGAGCCTCAGCGTGTACACCAACGACCTCCGCAAAGCATTCCGTGCCATCCACGAGCTGCACTCGGGCATCGTGTACGTCAACGCGCCGACGATCGGCGCCGAGATCCAGCTGCCGTTCGGCGGCACGCGCGACACGGGCAACGGTCATCGCGAGGCAGGCGGCCACGTGCTCGATGAGTTCAGCGAATGGAAGTCGATCTACATCGACTACAGCGGACGCCTGCAGCGCGCTCAGATCGACACCGAGTGACCGCTCCCGTGAGCGGACTCGAAGAGCGGTTCACGGTGCACGAGGGCAAGCCGCTTCGCTACCTGACCGGAGGATCGGGTCCGCCGCTCGTCCTCTGTCACGGCTTCATCGGATCGGCCGAGAACTTCGAGGACTGGTTCTCGGTGCTGCTGCCGCGACGCACGATCATCGCGCCGGACCTTCCCGGCTTCGGACGCTCCGCGCCGATGGTGGGCGGCCACACGGCGTCGGCCCTCGCCCGGGCTGCGATGACCGCGGCGGCCGACGCCGGCGCTGAGCACTACGACATCGCCGGACTGTGCCTGGGATCACCCGTCGCACTCGCGGTCCAGCGCGCGCGGCCCGCGGCGACGGGACGCATCATCCTGCACACGCCGCTCGTCGCACCCTGGCTCGTCCGGCGCTGGTTTCAGTTTCAGATGGGGTTCATGCTCGCGGCGCCCGTGTACCCCGGGATCGTCTGGCTCGGACACCGGCGCGTGGTGAGCGACCTCTACAAGCGGTTCATGGTCGAGGGCAAGGACGTCGACCCCGCCGCCGCCCAGGCCAACTTCGACAACCAGCTGCGAGCCAACCCGCGCGCAGCCCGCGAGTGGCTGCGCGACGCGCTGCGCCGCGACGACCTGGCGCAGGTACGGGGCGCGGGGAGCCCGGTGCTCATCCTCGTGGCGGAGCACGACCGCATCGTCAACGTGCGCCGGCTCCAGGGAGCGGTCGCCGATGCGCCCGACGTGTCCCTCGGGGTCATCCGGCAGGCCGGCCATGCGTGGAGCGAGGAGCTGTCACGCCGACAGCGTGCGTTGATCGCCGCCTTCCTCGACGACCTGCCGCTGCCGGTTGCGGACAGCGCCACGGTCGTCGCCGCCTGACGCGCCGTCCTCGATGCCGGAGGACAGCGACCGCCCGATCGACCTCGATGCGGACCGCGGAATCATGGGTTTCATGCGCGGGCGTACCGGACGCGAGCTCCGGCGCGCCGGCCCGTTCCTGGTGATGTTCACGCCGGGAACGACGAGCCGGTGGCTCAATTACGCGATCCCCGACGACGCCGCCGAGCCGACCGCAGCGGACGTCGACGCCCTGATCACCGTCTTTGAGGGCGCGAGCCGCATCCCCCGCCTCGAGTTTCTGCCATCCGTGGCGCCAGCCGTTGAGGCGAGTCTGCTCACGCGCGGGTTCGCCGTCGAGGAACGCCTCCCGTTGATGACGTGCACGCCGGCCACGGTGCGCACGCTCGCAGCGCCTTCGGGGATCACCCTCGATGTACCGGCCACCGATGCGATCGGGATGTCGATGGCCTTGCTCCAGCACGAGATCTTTCAGGATCCCCAGCCGGTAGACCACGGCAGCGTCGTGCGGCTGCAGAGCACCATGGAGCACGGCGGTCACGCGCTGGTCGCCACCGATGTGGCCACCGGCGCGCTGGTCGGGGCCGCTCAGACGGTCGTCCCGGTCGGGACCACCAATGAGATCGTGGGGGTCGCCGTTGCGCCGTCACACCGCCGCCGCGGGCTTGCCGCGGCGATGGTCTCCGCACTCGCCCGCCGGTGCTTCGAGGGCGGGCTCACCGCGTCCTTCCTGGAGGCGGCGCCCGGTGCCGACGGGGCATACCGCAACGCGGGATTTGAGCGGACATCGACCGTCCTGCACATATCGTTGGAGGGTGACCGCCACGCCTGAGCCGTCCGCCGCTCGCGAGGGACGGTGGCCACCGCCCGCGCTCCGGGTGCGCCCGTTCCGCTGGTACTGGGCGGCGCAGTGGCCGACGCTGCTCGGCACCTGGATGCAGGTGGTCGCGCTCGGCTACCTCGTCTACCAGACGACGGGCAGCACCACCGCGGTCGCCGTTGTGGCGGCCGCGGACGGCATTCCCTCGGTGATCCTGTCGCTCGCCGGGGGTGTCCTCGCCGACCGGCTGCCGCGCCGTCGCATCCTCTTGGTCACCCAGTCGATGCTGGGCCTCAGCGCGGGAGCGCTGGCGGTGCTCGTCGCCACCCACCATGCGACGTTCCTCGCGATCCTCGTGGTGGCGATCGTCTTCGGCGCCACCGATGCCGCCGACCTGCCCACCCGCCAGGCGCTCGTGGCCGACCTCGTCGAGCGTCACCTCGTCGTCAACGCGGTGGCGCTGGGTGCGGCCGCGATGAGCGCCACGCGCATCGTCGGGCCCGCAGTCGCCGGACTGCTCATCGGGTTCGCCGGTCCCGCGGTCTGTTTCGGGTTTCTCGCGGTCGCCTACCTCGCGCCGATCGTCGTGCTGCTGACCGTGATCCCCGATGTGAAGCCACTGCCGCGACGGGCCGGGACGACCGCCCTGGGTGAGCTCGTCGCCGGTCTGCGCCACGCCGGTTCCGACCCCATGGTGCGGGGCCTGCTGATCGTCGCCTCGGTGCTCGCCTTCTGCGGCGTGTCGTACATGCCCTTTCTGCCGGTGCTGGCCAGAACGGAGCTGCATGTGGGCGCGCAGGCGCTCGGCATCATGTACAGCGTCGGTGGCATCGGCGGTCTGGTGGGCGGCCTGGCCATCGCGTCGATGGGGCGTGGCGCGGGGCGTCTGCAGCTGATGCTCGTCGGCGGGATCGTGTACGCGGCAAGCCTCTTCATCGTCGCGCACAGCGTGGTCCTGGGGCTGACACTTCCGGCACTGGTCGGCATCAGCTTCGCGTTCGTCGCCGTGAACACGTCGATGACCACCCTGCTGCAGACGGACACCGATCCGGCGCTGCGCGGGAGGCTGCTCGGCATCAACGCGACGATCTTCGCCGGGCTGCAGCCGCTCGGAACCGTCGCGTACGGACTGATCCCGCACACGCAGCTCTTCAATGCCATCGGCATCGGCGCGCTCCTTGTGGGCGCGGCGACGGTGATCGTCGTGGTCACGCCATCGTTCCGAGCGCGTGTGAACGCACCGAGCGTGCTTCCGGCGGGCACCTCGGCGGCCCCCGATACACTGGCCTGAGGATGTTCCATCGAGGGCGGGCCGGGGCGGTTGCAGCCGCATGCGCGGTCCTGGTGACCGGCTGTTCGAGCCCGGCGCCGCCAGTGAAGCCGTCGCCGGTGATCGCGCGTGTCGCATCGGACACGATCACGCTCGCGCAGTTCAACACACGGTTTGAGAGCGCCCTCACGAGCATCGAACAGGGCGGCGCGAGCGCCAGCGACCCCGCGCAGACGACCGAGCTTCGCGCGAGCGTGCTGAGGAGCCTGATCGTCGACACCGTCATCCGCCAGGAGGCGACGAAGCTGGGCCTCGAGGCGACGCCGGCTCAGATCCAGGCCGAGGTCGCCACCGACGCGCAGCAGGCTGGAGGGAAGAACGCGCTCGAGACCGAGCTTGCGGGGGCGGGGGGCTCGATCGCCCAGCTTGAGGACGAGATCAGCGCCGACCTCAACGAGCAGCGCCTCGAGGACCACTTTGCGCAGGCTCGTGTGGCGATGGTGGAGCAGACGCTCGCCTCCGGCGCCAACTTCATCGCAACGGCCAAGCAGTTCTCCGACGACAGCGGGACGAGCGCGAGCGGTGGCGACCTCGGCGTCCTGACCGCCGCGCAGCTCAAGACCTATGACCCGAACTTCGCGGCGGCGGTGGAGGCACTCAAGGTCGGCGCCTACACCACAACACCGGTGCACGATGCCGGCGGCTACGACATCCTCATGCTGTACTCGAAGACCTCCAAGGGATGGGGCGTGCGCCACATCCTCATCTACGCGGGCAATCCGTACAACGTGATGGACCGGCCGGACTGGTTCACCGAGGCGCTCTTCTCGGCGATCGACCAGCTCTGCGTCGCGAACCAGATATCCGTGACGCTCACGAACGCAGGCGGTAATCCGTGCACGTCGCCCAGTCCCACTCCCGCGCTCGCGACACCGAGCCCGAAGGCGACTTCGACTCCCGTTCCCGCGGGGTGAGGTGCTTTCTCGCGGTCCCGATCGCGGATCCCGCGCTCGCTGAGGCGCAGCGGCTCGAGGCATCGCTTCGCGAGCGGGTCACCGCCACGCGGTGGGCGCGTCCCCAGACGCTGCATCTCACGGTGCACTTCTTCGGCAACATCGATGAGGAGCGCGCGCAGTCGGCGGTCGAGCTGGTGCGGCCAGTCGCCGCGGTCACCAGCGCGTTCGACGTCGAGCTCGACTCACTTGGGGCGTTTCCGTCACGCGGCGCTCCGCGCGTGCTGTGGCTCGGTCCCTCGCGGAACGTCGCGCCGCTCACCGCACTCGCGCTGGAGTGCCGCGCGGTGTTGGGAGCCGCCGGATTCGATGTCGAAGAGCGCGCGTATCACGCGCACTGCACGCTGGGCAGACCGCGTTTGCCGTGGAGCGCCAGTGCGCGCGCGGCATGGACTGCGGCCGTCGCCGAGCCGCGCCCCGTCATGCGATTCACCGCCACCCGCCTCGTCCTCTACGACTCGCACCCGGGGCCGGGTGGTGGCGTGTACACAGAGCGCGCGTCGCTGGACTTCGCGTTGCGATAGCAGGAAGCGGAGGTTCACCCTCGCAGGCGAACGGAGGCCTGAACGCGCTGCGGGGCACGGGACCCAGCACGTACGCCGACAACATCGGCCACGACTTCGAGAGAGAGGATGCTCGCGTGCATCAGGATACGCTAATGTACCTTGATGCCTCCGAAGGCCGCCGCCGTCTATGCGCGGATCTCCTCTGACCCTGACGGCCTGGCCGCGGGTGTCACGCGTCAGATCGAGGACTGCCGCGCCTTTGCCGAGCGGCGCTGCTGGCCGGTCGCCGACGTCTACGTGGACAACGACAGCAGCGCGTACTCGGGCAGGAGGCGCCCCGAGTACGAACGCATGCTCGCCGACCTCGCGGCCGGCATTCGCGACGCGGTCATCGTGTATCACCTCGATCGCCTCCACCGCCGACCCCGCGAGCTGGAGGACTTCCTCGACCTCTGCGACCGCTCCGGCATCCGTGACCTCGCCTGTGTTACCGGGGAGATCGACCTCGGCACCCATGACGGCCGCTTCCATGCCCGTATCCTCGGAGCCGTGGCCCGCAAGGAGAGCGACGACAAGAGCCGCCGCCTGATCCGCAAGCACCTCGAGCTCGCCAACGCCGGCAAGGTGAGCGGTGGCGGGACGCGGCCGTACGGCTATGCCCCGGACCGACTGACCCTCGTTCCGGGTGAGGCCGGAATCGTCAAGGAGATGGCCGAGCGACTGCTCGCCAGAGAAAGCCTCCGCTCCATCGCCGACAACCTCAACCATCGCGAGGTGGCGACAGTCACCGGTCGCGCGTGGACGACGCACAGCGTCCGCCAGCTGCTGTACAGCGCGCGCATCAGCGGCCAGCGCGAGCACCACGGCGAGATCATCGGCCCGGCGGCCTGGCAGCCGATCATCACGCCCGCTCAGACCACTCGCATCCGCGCCTTGCTCAACGACCCCGAGCGGCGCACCAATCGGGTGGCTCGAAGGTACCTGCTCGCCGGCCTGCTCCGATGCGGGGCCTGCGGCACCACCATGGTCTCGCGTCCCCGGAGCGACGGCCGGGGCCGCTACGTCTGCAGCCGTGACCCCGGTCGCAACGGATGCGGCCGCACTTTCATCCTCGCCGATGAGGTGGATGCATTCATCGTTGCTGCGGTCCTGCACCGTCTTGACACGCCCCGTCTCGCCGCCTCGATGCGCCGACGCGCCGCCGATGATCCCGCCGTCGCCAGCGTCATCCAGGCGCTCGACCGCGACCAGGAGCAGCTCGACGAGCTCGCCGGATCGTACGGTGACCGAGAGATCAGCCACCGCGAATGGCTCGCGGCCCGAGCGCCCATCCAGGCGCGTATCAAAGCCGCCAACGCACGCTTGAATCGTGGCCAGCGGGAATCCGCACTGGTAGGCATCCTCGACCGACCCGAGGGCATCGCCGCGACCTACGCGGCACTCCCACTGGCGCGCCAGCAGGCGGTGATCAGAGCGGTGCTCAACCACGCTCAGATAGGTCCCGCGGTGCGTGGCCGCAACCGGTTCGATTCGAGCCGGATCAGCCCCGCATGGCGGGTCTGATCCGCCACCAGTTCGTCCCGGCCTGCGCACAGCAGCGTCGCCACCTCTTGGAGCGTCGCTTCATCCTCGACTGTGGCCGGGAGCCCTTGCTCTACAGCGGTTCGCCGCGCCCACGTCATCGCATCCTCACCGAGGTCCGCGCATTCGTTCAGCGCCACGACAGATGCACCGCAGGCGGGCCCGTGTATCCCGTCCAGGCCTCCGAATAGCTCCGGCGATCCGGCGGACTTCCCATCGCTCGCGAGGCCTCGTCAATCACCCCCGTCTGCGTCCCGAGGAAGCGCACCACCCGGGGCATGAACCCCTGCGCCACCTCGTAGCGATGCATGCCCCGCTCCCGTCCCTCGCCCAACGCCTTGCTGACGTACGGCGCCAGGTACCAGGCAACCTTCCGGGCCTCGGCCAGCGCCGGCGCGCCAGCGGGCAAGTCGCCGATCAGCTTGATATGCACGAACCCGTGCGGCCACGCCTCCTCGATGTAGGTGCGCCGGATGAACCGGCCCACCGCGAAATGCACATGCAGTCCGTGTCCTTTGGGATGCCACTCCGCTACCCAGAGATACGCAAATCGCTGACCGTCGCCCGCATCCCGCAAGCGACGGAAGAACTCGCCCACGTCGGCGCGGAGCACCCGCTGATCGTGCTCCCCCGCCCCTCGATAGGTCAGCGTCCCCAGCCGGTTGAGGCGGTTCGCGGCGCAGTAGCGGCGAACCTTGGTCCTGGCCCGGCGAGCCCCGATCGCCTCCAGATCGACAACCCGGTCCGGCCAGCGCCTCCGCCGTGACACGTCCTTGGTCGCCTGAAAGATCGCAACGCCCTCGCCGGCTTCGGGGTACAGCCCCAGGTTCCACCAGGCCCCCCAGGGCTCCGTGGGCGTCCCGAGTTTCGTTCTTAATTCAAGTGAAGTAGCCGCCTGCGGCGGCTCCCATGTCCTCGGCACGTCCGGACCCTCTTGAGGGTGCGGTCCGTTCGTTTGCAGCCCACAGGACGCTCACTCCGGCTCCGGCCGGTCCGGTTCGTCCGCCTCCCTGTGGCGCTGAGGCTTCCTAGGCGCGGTTCGGACGCGCTCTCCGGTCTCTCATGTCCCGCCTTCTGCGGGAATCCCTGGTCGACCGCTCGACGTGTCAAGCGTATCAAATCGCCCGTACATGCGTACGGCCACCGACCCTGACACTGGCGGATGCTCGCGTGGGCGATGGCTTCATCACTTGGCCGGGCTGCCTCCGCCTATGACCTACCCGCTTGCGCATACGCGGGCCCAAGACCTACCGGAGCCGGCGGCCTGCCCGCACCATGAAGAAGAACAACAGCAACAGAATCGCCCAAACGGCGACCGCAATACAAACGTCGAAGGCCAGCGCACCCGATGGGTAGAGCACAAAGCGCTGCATCAACGTTGTGCCCGCAACTCCAAGGACTGAACGTACCGCAAACGACCGACTGGACGGGAATCCGGTGGCGAATGCCACCCTGGAGATCCGACTCGGAGCAGCGGACGAGCGAGCCATCAGAGACAAGTGTGCCTGGACTCATGCCGGAGGTACGTGTGTCAACGATCTTGTGACCGGACGGTCGCCGTCCCGGCGGCGCCGTGCCGATGCCTCGTCGTCAAGAGTGGTTGGCGAATGCTCGCCTGGCCGAGGTCAGTCTTGCCACCGGGACCCGTTGTGCGTCGGAATTGAACTCGACGCCGCCCAAATGCCACGATAGACCTTCGTGCGCGAGGATGAATTCTGGCCCGCCCTTGAATACCGGGTGTCGCGGGAGCTCGCATCCCTTCCCAATGACGAGCTGCGCTACCTGTGGTGTGACGGCTTCCTGCCAGAGGACCGCCTCCTTGAGGGAGGAGCGTCTTCTATCCGAGGACGCGTGTGGATCGCCGACGAGAAACGGCAATGGCTTTGGGGGTTTAGCGTCCAGCTTCCCGCCGCCGCCAAGGAGGTCTATGACTGGGCTTGGCTGGTGCCGTCAGACGGGGCAAGCGGCTGGCTTGTTGCGGACCCGGCTTCACGGTCGTTAGCGATCGACCTGCGGGGTCTGCGACCGACCGACCTACCGGCGTGACGAATCGCCAAACGCTTCCTCGTGTCGTGTGGACAAGGGACATTGGCACCCTCGCCTGCGCAACCCCCGTGTCACTCGCTGGTGACAAACGGCGCTTCGCGACTAGTTCCGCCGAGCGTCGGCCGGTACCCTAGTCTTCGTGGCCAACCGCGTTGTCATCGGTGTTGCTGGGATTCTGAGCCTCGTTGGCGGCATCCTCATGCTGCGCTTCCGGCCGAACGTTGAGGCGTTCCTACGCCGCCAGCCATTTCGATTCTCGCCCATCTGGACTACGTCGCTGGCTCTACCGGTTGTTGCCGTCCCACTCGGAGCCTACTTCGTCCTCTGGGCGCTCAGGTCTTAAACCTGGCGTACACAATCCCTGAGGCATGTTCCCGGCATCACCGGTGTTGACGCTGCTGCCTGGGTACATTTACGGATACTGGCCTGGTCCAGCACCCTCATCCGTGGGCTCGTCTCGTGAACGTCATCGTGAGAGGCGGTTGCGCCTTGTAAGCTGCCTCAAATGAGCGACGCAGACTTGGCGTTGAGCTGCACCAGAGGTGCGGAGGCCCTTGTCGATGGCCTCCGTCGCGACTCGGGCATTACTGCTCTCGACTTCTCAATCGCAAGCGCCGAGAAGGTTGACAACCTCATCGACACCCTCCTTTCGGCGGATCCGATCCCCGAGCAAATGCAACTGCTCATCGGTTTGTACGTTGGCGAGATCCTGGTCAGGAATCTCGGCGGCCAATGGGTGCCCAATGCTCAGTTCATGCAGCCCGCTGTGAAGCTACCGACCGGCTTTGCTTTCCCCATCGAGAAAGTCAAGACGCGGATCGCCAAGGGACCCGGCGACTCCGTCGAGACCTTCGTCTCGCAGATGGCAATCGGTCCACCGACGACCAAAGACGACGCTGCGCGCCGAGGCTGGCGGTTACGCCGGCGGCCGTGAAGGGTGATTGACGGACCCTGGCATGCGCGTCCGACTTCTCGCTCGCCGACCTTAAGATCTCTGGGATGGCCGCCGATGTAGCGGAAGTCCTCCTAGCCGTGCAATCTTGCCTCGGTACGCCACTCGATAGTGTCGAGGCAGCCGTCCACAAGGCCGCCACGAAGGATGGGGGCACGATCACCCAGATCGCGCTGAGCTTCAGCAAGCACACGGTTTGTATTGGCACCGCTGGAAGCGGAGGGCTACGGCTCGCGGACCTGGCCCCTGTCACGGACATGGGTGAATTCGGTCGCATTGAGCACGAGCACCTTGCGTCGCCAGTGGTGGGCAGCCCCCTTCGCCGGGTGAGCCGTCTTCTATTGGACGAGCTTGGCGCGGACGACAAGGAACCCATGGGCGTCGCGCTCGGTTTCGATGCCGGTGAGCTCTGGATCTTCAACCGCGCGGATGACCTTTGCGTGGTGGACGGCCAGACCGGCCGGCAGTCCAAG
>Ga0335078_10010011_pt1 | contig 14031 bp, 15 predicted proteins | sample Lox_Sample_32_FD_206711 | JGI IMG/M metagenome (GOLD analysis project Ga0335078, IMG submission 206711) | Soil microbial communities from Loxahatchee National Wildlife Refuge, Florida, United States - Lox_Sample_3.2 | ecosystem: Environmental > Terrestrial > Soil > Wetlands | place: USA...
TCTTGGTGCGCTTGGCGATTTCGTTGACGGCGGCGAAGTCGCCTTCCGAGGCGATGGGAAAACCGGCCTCGATGATGTCGACGCCCATTTCGTCGAGCAGGGCTGCGACTTCGAGCTTTTCCTCATGCGTCATGGTGGCGCCGGGACATTGTTCGCCGTCGCGCAGGGTGGTGTCGAAGATAAGGACGCGGTCCTTGTCGGACTGGGCTTGAGCGGTCATGATTCTCTGCTACCTTCTCGTCGGCGCCGCCGGGGCAAATGATCCGGCCCCCTGAGCGCTTTGGGTTCCGTTGGCTCGAGCGGACCCCTGAGTGCCCAGGCGCAAACGCCCAGCCGGCCCTCAGGGGGCGATAAGGAGCAGAAGCCCGCCGAGAATGAGGGCAGCGCCCGGCCCAGCCGCAACGGCCGTCCGGTTGATCGCGCCGATCTGGTGGCTTTTCGCCATCATTTGCCCTCGGTCCAAAGTCCTCGGTCAAGATCGCGGAATGCAGTGAATTCCGCGTTAATCCATATGGGACAGCGGCTTTTTTAACGGATCGGGCGGCCGCAGCGCAAGGCCCTCGCCGCACAGATAGTGCTACAATAAAACAAGCGACAGGGAGGCTGACCTATGATCGTCGAATATGTCCAATTCAAATATCCGGCCGGCTGGACCCGCGAGCAAATACTGGAGGACGCGCGGCCCACGGCGGTGAAGTGGCGGTCCAACAAGGAGTTGATCCGCAAGCATTATATCGCCGGAAACAACGGCGACGGCGGCGCCTTCTACATCTGGCCGTCCAAGGACGCGGCGCAGCGCGGGCACGATGCCGCCTGGCGCGCCAATATCGAAAAGCGCACCGGCTCGTCGCCCGTCATCACTTATTTCGACTTGTTGATGATTGTCGACAACGAATCGGGAACCACGACCGAATTTCCGCCAAACGTCGCCGCCGAGGCCGCGGAGTAGTTCTGAGGGAACGATGAGGTGGCAAAGGGCTACTGGATTGTAGCGTAGACGTGAAGGACGAAGAACCCGTCAAACGATACGGTGATGAGCCAGTCCGGCATCCCGCGTGCTTTCATCCCCTGCTCGGCTTGCTCGGGCGTGACCGCAACGTAGGTTATCTTGCGGCCCAGGACCTGTGAGAACACGTCTGCAAATTCGGCGAAATTGCTCCGCGAGCCTGTGAACTCGTAAATATTTGCCAACGTGAGGAGCCGGATCGAGGAGGACGCGCGCCCCTGCCGCACCAGTGTCACGAACGTCGATAAAGGCGAGCGGCAAATCGGCGGCAAAGGGCAGTACGATCTTGCTGCCGTTCTTGATCGAAGCGGCGTAGTGGCTGCGGCCGATAACTGACGGCGAATCCGCAGTCGGTCCCCCTGCACAGCGTTCCATTCGGTTTAGTTTAACGCTGCTTTCCCGCGTGCGGGGCCTCAGCCCGCAGAGCTCTCTCCGTTTCCTTCAGCTCCTTCAACCGGGCGCCGGAGATTTTAGGCGGCTGCGGTCGCAAACGCTCAAGCGCCTCGAGGATCGCCTCGGCGACGATGAGCCAGGTTATATGCTTGTGATCGGCCGGGACCACGTACCAAGGCGCATACGACGTCGACGTAGCGCGGATCATATCCTCATAAGCGGCCATGTAGCGGCCCCAGCGCTCGCGCTCCTTTAGATCGTTCGCGGAGAACTTCCAGCGCTTCGCCGGCTCGGCAATCCGCGCCAGAAAGCGCTTGCGCTGTTCTTCTTTGGAAAGGTGCAGGTAGAATTTCAACACCAGCATCCCGTTGCGCGTAAGATGGCGCTCGAAGGCCCGAATCTCCTTAAAGCGGTGCTTCCAGATATCCGGGCCGATCGTGCCCAGCGGCAGCTTTTCCCGCTGCAGCAGCTCGGGGTGCACACGCACCACCAGCACCTCCTCGTAGTGTGAGCGATTGAAAATACCGATGCGCCCGCGCGAGGGCAGCCGCTGCGCCGCCCGCCACAAGAAATCGTGGTCGAGCTCCTCCGCGCTCGGCTCTTTGAAGGAATTAACCTCACAGCCTTGCGGATTTACTCCCGACATGACGTGTTTGATGGTGCCGTCTTTGCCGGCGGCGTCCATAGCCTGAAAGACCAGAAGCACGCTCCACTTGCCATCGGCGTAGAGCCGTTCCTGCAGGTTCTCCATCCTGACAACTCCATCCGCGAGTTGTTCTTTCACGTCGGCAATGTCGGTGGAAAGCCCAAAGCGCTCGGAAGGATCGTGCTGCACGAGTCGAAAATGCTGCGGCTTATCGATGCGGCAGTGCCGGAGAATCTTTTCAATCTTCATAAGCCCACCTCCGCCGGCGCGGCCCTTAAGCCGCGATTATTCCTGCCAAACGCTTTCGAGAAAAGCGACCACGAAGGCAGGCATTTGCGCCGTAAGGTCGCCGCGCCGGCGCACAATGCGAATATCGGAGAATTCCGGTTGCGCGCCGGAAGCGAGGTGGCGCATGACGTGCGCGCGAAGCTCTTGCGCATTCTCGGCCGCCGCAAGCCGCTTGATGAGCGCGATAAAATTTTGCTCTCGCACCAATGCCCATCCCGGCCGCGCGGTGAGCGTGCCGATCTTGATGCCGGTCTCCTCCAAAAGTTCCCGCCCGGCGCTGCCTTCGAGATCGAGCATGCCCGCAGCGACGTCCTGCGGATCCGGCGTGCCGCAGGGAAAGTAAAGCTGCCCCGCCGAAGCAGTATGGTCGGCCATCTGGCCGAGCAGGTAGCCGCCGTCGCAGGTCCGCACCGCCGCCATGGCGAACACGTTGAAGACGCTGCGGTCCGGGAAGTCCCAGTCGCGCCATGCCATAAAACTCGCAAAGTCCGTCTCAAAGCCTGAGCCGTGCAGCATGCGGTTTTCAAGCCGGTAGTTTTTGAGCAGGATCACGCGGCCGTTCCAAAGCGCCGGCTGCCGTTGCTGCCGGACGGCGAAGTGCCGGTCGATTTCCGCGCGGCGGTTGACGGCAAAGTCCCATGCCCACGGCTCCACCGTAATCTCCGCGCGTTCGATCGCGACGATTTCCAAGGACTCGGCGCCGGACATGAGATGGTCTTAAGCGCCGAAGCGCTTACTGTCACCAGCGACAGGGACATTCGGCAAACGAAGCGATAATCGCCGTCGGCTCAATCCTTCCAGGGATTGACGAACAAGCCGACAAGGCCGGCCGCAAAACCCTTGACATGCACAGGCGGGCCGCCGTTCGGCGCGAGTTGCTGAACGACCTCGTCGTGCGTCAGGCCGGGCGCCAATTCCTTCGGATCGAAGTCGGTGGCGATGAGCACGAATGTATAATGGTGCGGCATTGTATTCGGCGGCGTACACGGGCCCGAATAGAAACCGACGCCCCGCATGCTCTTGCCGCCGACATACTTATCCGAAGGCTTGCTGACCTCGCCCTCGGCAAATTCAGTCACGCTTGCCGGAATGCCGTAAGCGACCCAATGAAAAACACCGGCGCCGCCGCGGCCCTCGGGATCGGTCATCAAAAACACAAAGCTCTTGGTGCCGGCCGGCACGTTGGTCCAGGAAAATTCCGGCGACACGTTATCGCCGACGCAGCTCGGGTTGTTGTGAGTGTTGATTGCATTGTTGGCGACCTTCTTCGGCATCAGCTTGCCGTCCTGGAACGTCGTGGATCTCAGCGTGAAGACGTCCGCGGCGCCGGCCGCAGTGCCGCCGAAAGCAAATCCGAGCAGCATACTGCCGGCTATAAGCCCCAATCTCTTTGCGCGCATCGACGATCCTCCCTTGCGGAGGCCGGCTCGCGGGAAAATCGCGCCCGCCGCCTGCCATCGAAATGAAATCGATAACGATGAGCTTCCGTTCCGGCTCCGCCCGCCCGCTTCGTTATTTCAAGCCGACCGCTCATCGCTTTCTGGCAAACTGATGAAGATCAGCACTCCCAAGATGACCATGGTTAGCCTGAACGCGGTTTGCTGCCCGTTCCAGGTTTGCGATTGCCACATCGCGAAATATTCGCCAGCCAAAACCAAAAAGCCGAAGAACCAGAGACCGAAGCCGACGATCAGACCGGCGATAGCCCAGGCTTTGGCGCGGTTGAAGATTGCGGGGGGCGCCCGAAGACGCGCAAGCAACACCAACGCTCCGATAAGCAAAAGCACGAAAGTCAGCCATTCGCAGCCGATGATGACGGCATAGACCGCCGACCACGCGCTTTCATTCGTGATCGCGCGGTGCATCAGCGCATTGTCGGGAAAGGTCGTGTCCATGCTGAGGACATGGCGCACGAACTCGTAGTTCGAGTCGTAATCGACAATGTTGTCATAGGCGACGATGAAGGCGTACGAGGCGAGTGCGCCGACCAGCAGGACTTTGGCGATGCGCACGATCATCCTTGATCCCAACAGGGCTCGCACCCGCGAGCCCGTCTTAACGGAAAATGGCGTGGATCAATTCCTGCTTTTATCTACCAGCGCGCGTTCTTTGATCCACGGCATCATTGCCCGTAATTTGGCGCCGATCTGCTCGATCGGATGCGCCGCCGACTTGGCGCGCATGGCTTTGAACGAAGTCTGGTTGACTTTGTTCTCCAGCATCCATTCCTTGACGAATTTGCCAGACTGAATGTCGGCGAGAATATTCTTCATCTCCGCCCGGGTTTTCGCATCGACCACGCGAGGACCGGAGACGTATTCGCCGTATTCGGCGGTGTTGGAGACCGAATAGTTCATGGTGGCGATACCGCCCTCGTAAATGAGGTCGACAATCAACTTCACCTCGTGCACGCACTCGAAGTAGGCCATCTCCGGCGCATAGCCGGCTTCGACCAAGGTTTCGTAGCCGGCCTTCATCAGCTCGACCAAGCCGCCGCACAAGACCGATTGCTCGCCGAACAAGTCCGTCTCGCATTCCTCGCGGAACGTCGTCTCAATGATGCCGGCGCGGCCTCCACCGATGGCGGCGCCGTACGAGAGACAGAGATCGTGGGCGTTCCCGGATGCATCCTTGTGGATCGCGAGCAGACACGGCACGCCGGCGCCGCGCTGATATTCGGAGCGCACCGTGTGGCCCGGCCCCTTGGGCGCGATCATCATCACGTCGAGGTCGGCGCGCGGCTCGATCAGGTTGAAATGGATGTTGAGCCCGTGGGCGAACATCAAGGCGGCGCCTTCTTTCATATTCGGGTGTAGCTGACCGTTATAGATGTCGGCCTGCAGTTCGTCGGGCGTCAGCATCATCATGACGTCGGCCCATTTGGCGGCCTCGGCGACGTCCATGACTTTAAGCTTTTCGCCTTCCGCCTTCTTCACGCCCTGCGAGCCCTTGCGCAGAGCGACCGCGACGTTCTTAACGCCGGAATCGCGCAGATTGAGCGCATGAGCGTGGCCCTGGCTGCCATAGCCAATGATGGCGACCTGCTTGCCCTTGATCAGGTTCAGATCGGCGTCGCGGTCGTAATAAACGCGCATGGTCTTTTACCCCTACCTCACCAGCTAGGCCCCGCTTTGCTGCTTGGCCGTTTCTAGTCCGGTGCTTCTAGTTTCTGGGCGCGGCTTGGACAAGTCCGGAGCGCCCGGCGCCGCGCTTTAGCGGCGGCTTTCCGCTGGCCGCGCAATTGCCGTCGAATTGTTCGCGGGCGCGCGCAATCTTTGCCTGATTGCGGATTGCCCAGGCGCCGAGCGCCGCTACCGGGTTGAGCAGATCGCGTCCGAGCGGAGTGAGCGCATAATCGACCCGTGGCGGAATGGTTGGGAACACGGTGCGCGTGACCAATCCGTCCCGCTCCAGCCCGCGCAGCGTCAATGTCAGCATGCGCTGGGAAATCCCGCCGATCGAGCGCCGCAGCTCGTTGAAGCGGAGCGCACCGTTGCCCAGCCGGGACACGACCAGGATCGACCATTTGTCGCCGACACGGGCCAAAACGTCGCCGATCGCGCGGCAATCGCCGGGTAAATGCATGTGACTGGGTTTCATCGATGTGCCTTCTTGCCCCGCCTCCGCCTAGGCACCTATTTAGCGTCAGTTACCAATTTTAACCAGGGTACTAAGCCATGGCCAAACCGCACGTTGCCATCATCGTCGGCTCGAATCGCCGCGACTCGATTAACCGTAAGCTCGCGCAGGCGCTTACCAAGCTCGGCGCCAAAGACTTCGACGCCCGCATCGTACGCATCGACGATCTGCCCATGTTCAACCAGGACAATGAAGGCAATCTGCCCGCCGAGGTCGTGCGTTTCAAGAGCGAGATCAGCAGCGCCGATGGCGTGCTGATTGTCACCCCCGAGCACGACCGTTCCATTCCGGCCGTCCTGAAAAACGCGGTCGATTGGGGCGCGCGGCCCTATGGCAAAAATTCCTGGGCGGGAAAGCCGGCTTTCATCACCGGCACGTCGCCCGGCGCGATCGGCAGCGCCATCGCGCAGCAGCACCTGCGCTCGGTTATGGTCAGCCTCGGTACGATCCTCCTGGGCGGCGAAGCTTACATTACGTTCAAGCCGAACCTGGTCGATGCCGACGGCAATATCGGTGATGAAACCACCCGCAAATTTCTGGAGGGATTCCTCAGCCGCTTCGCCGATTTAGTCACGCGTCTATCGCAGCCGAAAGCGGCACGCTCGGCGGCGTAGGGCACCCTTCACCGTTCGCCGCCCATGCGAGAAAATTCTACATCCCCTCCGGCCCGCGGCCGATCGCCACCACGCCTGAGCGCGAGACCTCGACCAGCCCGAGCGGCAGCATCAAATTGATGAAGCTTTCGATTTTATCGGAAGCTCCGGTGATCTCGAATACAAAACTCTCGCTGGTGGCGTCGATGACCCGGGCGCGGAAGGCGTCGGCAAGCCGCAGCATTTCCATGCGCTTCTCGCCGATACCGCGAACCTTGACCATGGCGAGCTCGCGCTGCAGCGCTGGGCCGCCGCTGGTCAGATCGATCACGCGGTGGACGGGCACCAGGCGGTCAAGCTGATTCTTGATCTGCTCGATCACCATGGGTGTGCCGCGGGTAACAACGGTGATGCGCGAAAGGTGTTTCTCGTGCTCGGTCTCGGAAACCGTGAGCGAATCGATGTTGTAGCCGCGACCGGAGAACAGGCCGATGACGCGCGCAAGCACGCCGGGCTCGTTGTCGACCAGCACGCACAGCGTGCGGCTCTCGACCACTTCGGTCTTGGTCTGCGCTGGATAATGGGTCGTGGCAGCGGTCGCGGTCACAAGAAACTCCCTGAAAGGAATAACGACGTCATTGCGAGGAGCAAAGCGACGAAGCAATCCAGAATCGCTGCCCTAGATTGCTTCGCTACGCTCGCAATGACGAGAGCCTAAACCATCACCTTGCCTTCTTCGGTGATCGCGTCCTCGATGCGGGTCGCGGCGTCGCCGAGCAGCATCTCGTTATGGGCGCGGCCCGACGGGATCATCGGGAAGCAGTTTTCCGCTGGATCGACCACGCAGTCGAACAGCACCGGCTTCTTCACTTCGAGCATTTCCCGGATCTTTTCGTCGAGTTCGCCCGGATGCGTGCAGCGGATGCCGTGGCCGTGATAGGCCTCGGCGAGCTTGACGAAATCCGGCAGCGCCTCGGTGTAGGAATGGGCATAACGCCCGCCGTGCAGCAATTCCTGCCACTGCCGGACCATACCCATATACTGGTTGTTGAGGATGAAGATTTTGATCGGCAGGTCGTACTGCACCGCCGTCGACATCTCCTGCATGGTCATCAGCACCGAAGCCTCGCCGGCAATATCGATGACAAGCGAGTTCGGATGGGCGAGCTGCACGCCGACGGCGGCGGGCAGGCCGTAACCCATGGTGCCGAGACCGCCCGACGTCATCCAGCGGTTCGGCTCCTGGAACGGATAGAACTGCGCGGCCCACATCTGGTGCTGTCCGACCTCGGTGGTGACATAGACGTCGCGATTCTTCGTCAGTTCGTAGAGCCGCTGGATGGCATATTGCGGTTTGATGATTTCGTTCGAGTTGCGGTAGGCGAGCGAGTTCTTCGCGCGCCATTTGCCGATCTGCTCCCACCAAGCTTGCAGCGCCTTCTTGTCGGGAACCACGGCGCTCGCCCGCCACAGCCGCACCATGTCCTCGAGCACATGCGCGCAATCGCCGACGATGGCGAGATCAATTTTGACGTTCTTGTTGATCGAGGAGGGATCGATGTCGATGTGGATTTTTTTCGAATGCGGCGAGAACGCATCGAGGCGGCCGGTGATGCGGTCGTCGAAGCGCGCACCGACTGCGATCATCACATCGCAATCGTGCATCGCCCAGTTGGCTTCCCAGGTTCCGTGCATACCGAGCATGCCGAGCCACTGAGGATCCGATCCGGGGAAAGCGCCTAAACCCATCAGCGTCGAGGTGATGGGATATCCGCTGATCTTCACCAGCTCACGCAAGAGATCGCTCGCCGCGCGGCCGGAATTGACCACGCCGCCGCCGGAGTAGAACAGCGGTCGCTTGGCGGCGGCCATCATATCGATCGCTTCTTTGATCTTGTCGAGATCGCCCTTGACCTTGGGCCGATAGCCGCGATGGGGAAAGTCCCTGGGCTTGAAATAAGTCCCCTTGGCGAACTGCACGTCCTTAGGGATATCGACCACGACCGGACCCGGCCTGCCGCTGGCAGCGATGTGAAAAGCCTCGTGCAGGGCCCGCGGCAGATCGGCAACGTTTTTGACCAAATAATTGTATTTGGTGCAGGGCCGCGTGATGCCCACCGTGTCGCATTCCTGGAAAGCGTCGTTGCCGATCAGGTGGGTCGGCACCTGCCCGGTTAGAACGACGATCGGAATGGAGTCACACAAGGCGTCCGTCAGCCCGGTCACCGCATTGGTGGCGCCCGGCCCGGAGGTGACGAGCACGGCGCCGACTTTGCCGGTCGAGCGCGCGTAGCCTTCGGCGGCGTGCACGGCGCCCTGCTCGTGGCGCACGAGGATGTGGCTGACTTTGTCCTGCTGAAACAATGCATCATAGATCGGCAGCACGGCCCCGCCGGGATAGCCGAACAGATGCTCGACGCCCTGATCGGCGAGCGCCGCGATCACCATTTCCGCTCCGGTCATTTCCGTCATGGCCAACTCCAATCTTCAGCTAATCTCGCATGGTCCGGTTTAGAAAATAAAAAAGGGGCCTCGAGAGCCCCTTAAGCGCACCGCCGCAGTCGCGGGTGGGATCATCCACCCCCGGCGATGCGCCTGCCTACGAGTACCAGCGATCGAATAAAGCGAGACACAGCTCTGCCCTTTTTGTGCTTCGTTAACTTATAGACGCGGGGGCGACCGGTCAAGCCGAGGAGTCTTTCGCGAGCGCAAGCAATTGCGCTTCAACTGCCGCCGCCGCTTTTTCCGGTTCCACCCGCACGAAGTCGGGCAGCTGATTGCGAAACCACGTCGCCTGCCGCTTGGTGTATTGGCGGGTGTCGCGTTTTGCGCCTTCGACCGCCTCCGCAAGCGTGATCTCGCCGCGCAGATGGCGAATAAGCCACGGCACCCCGTGCGCCTTCATCGCCGGCAGACTTGGGTCGAGGTTACGCGCCATCAAGGCGCGGACTTCCTCAAGCGCACCGGCCTCGATCATTGCATCGAAGCGTGCGTCAATACGGCGGGCGAGTTCGTCCCGTCCCACGTCGAGAAAAATTCTCGCGGCCGGCAAAAGATCGGCGCCGACCGGCGTAGCCTCGTCGTGCCAGTCGAAAATCGACCGGCCGGTCGCCAGCATGACTTCCAGCGCGCGCGAAACCCGCGCGCCATCGCCGCGATTTAATCGCGCTGCCGCCAAAGGATCGAGACGCGTCAGCTGGTCATGCAAGACCGAAGCTCCCTCGCCCTTCAGCCGCGCGCGGACCTCTTCGCGGATGTGTTTTGGAATTGGCGGCACTTCGGCAAGGCCGCGCGTCAGTGCGTTGAAATAAAGACCGGTGCCGCCGACCACGATAGCGGCGCGCGATTCCCGTTTGGCCGCGGCGAGTTCGGCGACCGCTTCACTGCGCCAGGCGCCGACGGAATAATTCTCCGCCGCATCGATATGGCCGTAGAGACGGTGCGGCACGCGGGCCTCCTCTTCCCCGGTCGGCCGCGCGGTGATGAGGCGCAAATCGCGATAGACCTGCATGGAATCGGCGTTAATGATCGTGCCGCCGAGCTTTTCGGCCAGGGCCAGCGCCAATGCCGACTTGCCGCTGGCCGTCGGCCCGGCGATGAGTATGACAGCTGATTTGCCCACGCGTGTTGAAGTAATGGCAATTTGCGCGAATTAGAACCCGGAGCGGAGAAGCCGACAGGTGACGTTGATCAAGCCCTTTCGCGCGTTGCGGCCGGCACCGGGGCGCGCCGCTGAGGTTTTGGCGCCTCCTTACGACGTGCTGTCGAGCGCCGAGGCGCGGCAACGCGCCAAGGACAAGCCGCTTAGCTTTCTTCACGTCTCCAAGGCCGAGATCGACCTCGATCCCGCCACCAACCCCTACGATCCTGCTGTCTACGCCAAAGCGGCGGAGAATTTGCAGCGCATGATCGCGGCCGGCGTGCTCGTGCGCGACGCCAAGGCTTGTTATTACGTTTACCGGCTCACTCGGCGCGGCAGGGCGCAGACCGGCTTGGCGGCGGTCGCCTCGATTGCCGCCTATGTCGAGAACCGGATCCGCAAGCACGAGCTTACGACGCCGGCCAAGGAAGACGATCGTGTACGGCAAATCGAGGCGGTCAATGCGCAGACTGGTCCGGTCATGCTCGCTTATCGAACCGCTCCCGGGATCGATGCCCTGTTAGCCCGAGCCGGCAGCGGCGAGCCCGCCGTCGACGTGACCGCGGACGATGGTGTGCAGCATCAGCTATGGGTGATCGCTGATGACGAGCCCATTGGCGCGCTCACGCGCGCGGTCAGCGCCTTGCCGGCGCTTTATATTGCCGACGGCCATCACCGTTCGGCGGCGGCACAACGGGTGGCCGAAGCGCGCGACGGCCAGAGCCCCCGCAGCTATCTCTACTTTCTCGCCGTTTTGTTTCCAGAAGCCGAGATGACTATTCTCGAATACAATCGCGTCCTGCGCGATCTCAACGGACAGAGCGCGGCGGAGGTATTGGCGCGGTTGCCTGAGCGCCATGACGTCGAGCCAAGCGATCGGGCGGTGCGTCCGGCGCAAGCCCACGAAACCGGCATGTATCTCGCCGGCCGCTGGTATCGCCTTGTCTTGCGGCGGGAGTTTTTAGCCGGAGCGGCGGTTGATCCGATCGAGGGCCTTCCGGTGACGCTCCTTCACCGCAACGTCATCGAGCCGATTTTCGGCGTCACCGCGCCGCGCACTGATCCGCGCATCGACTTCGTGGGCGGCGGGCGCGGCCCAGACGAGATCGAGCGCCTCGTGTCCTCTGGGCGGATGGCGGTCGGCTTCGTGCTTTACCCGACGCAGATGCGCGACCTCATGGCGGTCGCCGACGCCGGCGCCGTGATGCCGCCGAAATCAACCTGGTTCGAACCCAAGCTTGCCGACGGTATGGTCAGTCACGTACTGGATTGAGAGACGCGCAACCGGCCATGGGCCGGTTGCCGCATGTTTTCTCGTCGAGACGACTTCTTCTGCGCTTCGCTCAACGCGCCCAATGCAGCCGCAACTCCGACACACCAGCCGCGAGATTGACGCCGGTATTGGCTTCAACGGACAAAGGCTGCAGCGCGAAGGAACGATGCGAGCCGCCGACGAGCGCGTTGGCGCCCAATCCGAGACCGACGGCAACGTCAGCGCTAGCGCCGACATAGGTACCGGCGAGCGCGCCGTGCGGAAATCCGGCGGTCGGCGCAAATACCGCCCAGAGCATGCGGCCGCCGCCCTTGACCCCGATATCGAGACCGACGGTGGTTATGCTGCCGACATATACTTCCCGCGGAAACGGGCCATCGGGCTGGTAGGTGCAGGACAGCCGCTGATGCGAGCCGACAATGAAGCCGACCGTCGGTGCCAGATTGCAGGTAAGCGAGCCCACCTTCGCGCGGGCCTGCGAAAACGCCTCAGTCCCCCAACCGAGCATGGCAAGCGCAGCGATTGCGGCAAGAATTTTAACGGTCTTGGAATTCATAATCTTTCTCCGTGCACTTCAGCGGCAATGCCGATGATCACCCCGGGCAAAGCTCTTAGTGGGTGCGCGCAGAATGAGCAACATCAAGTATTGGCGCGCATGGTGCTATTCCGGCCGGGAAGAACCTGGAAAGTTCCAAGGCGTGTATCGAGCGAGCCGGGACTGCGCTGCGACCGAGCCTGATGCGCGCGAATACTTGCGCGGCCCGCTTATTGGCTCACTGATTGCCGGCGGCGAACTTGCAACTAGAGGGGCCACCGCGCATCGTCGACGTCCGGCCGATGCGGCTTCGGTGGCGAATGCGGAGCGGGCGCTTGCTGAGCCGACGCCTGTTGGCCCAATGTCACGTTCTTCTTCAGGATACTGGAACGCTCGAGCACGGAAGCACGCAGCGATTGCTCCGGAGTCGCGCCATTTGAAGGCTCCGGCGCCGCAGCGCGCAGCGATTGCCGCGGCGGGGCGCTGTTTGCCGCCGCACGCGCAGCGCTCGGCGGCGGCAGAGGCGCGCTCGGCGTTTCTTCGAATTGCACGTGCTTGTTGTTGATGCTGGCGCCGCGCCAACGCGCCACAATCATGTCGACGAGATCATGCGGCGCCGCGTGCGTCGCCTCGGCGTGAGTATTGCGCACCGCTTCGCTGCTGGGGATGAGGTGTTTGGGCAATTCGCCGAACACAATGCGCGCCGGCAAAGAGACGCCCTCGCCGAAAGCGAGCACTTCGCGTGTTCCGAGCGACGGCACCAGGTTGACCAAGCCAGCAGCGGCGTCGGATACCGCCGAGCGAATGATTTCCTGGTCGCGATCGTTGGCCATGCGCATGACGAACAGCGTGCTGCACTGGGAAATGATGGTCGGATCGAGTTCGGCGGGACGCTGACTGGCGAGACCGAGGAAAACCCCGCATTTGCGGCCTTCTTTGGCGATCCGGGATAAGGCGCGGCGGGTCGGACCGAAGCCGAGCGAGCGGTCGGCCGAGGCGTAGCGGTGCGCCTCTTCGCAGAAGAACAGAATCGGAAAAGCGCCGTCGCTCCACAGCCCGAACTCGAACGCCATCCGGCCGACCACCGAGACCACCGAATCCACGACTTCGACCGGCAATCCGGCAAGCTCCATGACCGTCATCGGCTTGGCGCCCGGCGCGATGCGGAACAGCTGGCAAATCGCCTCCGCCATCGTGTCGCCGCCGACATTGGCGTTTTCGAACATGAAGTTATATCGCGGGTCGTTGCTCACCGCTTCGATGCGCATGATCAGCTTGAAATATTTCATGCGCGAGGAGCGGTTTTCGAGTTTGCCCATGCGGTCGTCGATCAGCGAAATCAGATCGGCAAGCCGGTAAGGAACCGGAGTGTCGACCGTGAAACCCGCATTCTTTGAATCCGGTTTCTTGGCGCTCGCCCGGCCGCCGGCCGTCTGATACTGGACGTACATCGATTTGGCGATGGGAATAAGTTCGGCGAGGATTTGGAATTCGTCCTCGACGCCCGGGCTACGGCCACCGAATATAACGTCGACCAATTCTTCGAAATTGAACAGCCAGAACGGCAGCTTCAAATTTCCCGGATTGACGACGTGCGCCATGCTGCCGAAGCAGCGTCCATACTCGTTGTGCGCATCGAGCAGGAAAATACGCAAGTTGGGCCGGGCTTTAAGAACCTGCTGCAGGATCACGGCGACCCCGCTCGACTTTCCCACACCGGTCGTTCCGAACACGGCAAAATGCCGGCTCAACATCTCATCGACTTGAACGCAGGCGGCGAGGGTCGGCTCCTGCTGCAAGCGGCCGATAACGATATTCTGGGCACCGGTCCGGCCGAAAATGAGTTGCAGCGCGTCCGCGCCGATTGTGACCACCGGATCGCCGATCAGCGGATATTCGGTGATGCCGCGCCGAAATCTTGCTCCGCGCTCTTCGTGCCTGATCTCGCCCATAAGCTCGAGGCGAGCAGACCCGGCATAGCCCTGTTGGCGGACGATCTCCGGCACTTCGACCGAGAC
>Ga0335078_10010012_pt1 | contig 14030 bp, 10 predicted proteins | sample Lox_Sample_32_FD_206711 | JGI IMG/M metagenome (GOLD analysis project Ga0335078, IMG submission 206711) | Soil microbial communities from Loxahatchee National Wildlife Refuge, Florida, United States - Lox_Sample_3.2 | ecosystem: Environmental > Terrestrial > Soil > Wetlands | place: USA...
CGAGCGCCAGCGGGCCGTAGACGATGTACGAATGGCCGGTGATCCAGCCGATGTCGGCGAAGCACCAGTAGACATCGTCGGGGTGGATGTCCTGGTAGTACTTCGAGGTGCCGGTCACGTATGACAGGTAACCGCCGGTCGAGTGCTGTGCGCCCTTCGGCCGGCCGGTCGTGCCGCTCGTGTACATGATGAACAGCGTGTCGTTCGCCTCGAGCGAGACCGGCTCGACCTGCTGGCCGCTGTAGTTCTTCAGCAGGTCGTCGATGAAGAAGTCCCGTCCCTCGACCATCTCGCTCTGGGAGTGGTACTCGTCGCGAATCCGGCGCCAGACCAGCACCTTCTCGACTTCGATCCCGTCCTTGCGGGCCTCCTCGATCGCGTCGTCGGCCTTGGTCTTGTGGTCGATGAGCTCGCCGTTGCGGTAGTACGCGTCCATCGTCACCAGCACCGCGCTTTCCGCGTCTGCCATGCGCTGTCCGCATGCGTGCCCGCTGAAGCCGCCGAATACCTCGGAGTGGATCACCCCGAGTCGAGCGCAGGCCAGCATCGAGACCGGCAGCTCGGGCACCATCGGCAGGTGGAAGGTGATCCGGTCGCCCGTATTGGCCCCGACGAAATCCTTCAGCAGCGCCGCGAACTCGTTCACTCGCCGGTAAAGGTCGCGGTACGTGATCCCCTGGATGTCGGCGCCCTCTGGCTCGGGGACCCAGACCAGAGCGTTCTTCTCGCCGCGGGCGTCCAAGTGCCGGTCGACGCAGTTCACGCACGCGTTCAGGCGCCCGCCGACCCACCACTTGAAGAACGGCGGCTTGCTGGCGTCAAGCACCGTGTCCCACCTGCGATCCCAGGTCAGCATCTCCGCATACTCGACGAAGCACTCGGGAAAATGCTCCGCGCTGAACCGCTCGAGGATCGCTTCGTCGTTGGCGTTGGCTTGACCGCGGAAACCTGCAGGGGGTGGGACGTACTCCTCCTCACGCCAGTGGACGGCGATTTCGGTCTCCGAGTACTCGCGCTCCTCAGCGGCGCTCTTGCCTGCCACGTCTGCCATCGAACCCTCCTTACCTCTGGGCAGCCCAACACACCGGGGTGACCACGGCGCACGCGAGGATAAAATCGGGCGCCGCGATCTCCCTCTGGCCTGTGCTATCTCACTCTTGCGTCGTTCTCTGATTCCAGTACTTGGTCTGGCTGCACTCCTTTACGGTCGCGTAAGCGGATGGAGGGGCAGAACGGTCCGTCCGAGGTAATGGTTGATCACGTGTGCCGCCGAGACGTACCAGGCGAGAATCGCGCAGAGCGTGGTCACGTAACCGCCCCAGTGGGTGATAGTCGTGTGCCCGCTGCCCAGCTTCCCGATGCCCAGCAGCAGGAACGCAATCCACAGGGTCAGGAACACCAGGTTCAGGGCGACGTTAAGCCGGAACGTCGCGATCCACATGTAGAACGTGAACCAGCCCCAGCACAGCAGATAGACCGCCACGGCGTGGTTGGCCGCCAGCGGTCCCCCGGCCTTCGCCGTCTCCGGAGCGAAGAACTGGATCAGCAGCACGAACGAGATCCAGAACGCGCCATACGAACTGAACGCCACCGCGGCGAACGTGTTCCGCTCCGCGAACGACCACATCCCGGCGAGCAGCTGCGCCAGTCCCCCGTACGCACCGGCGACGCTGAGGACGACGAACGCATCGCTGCCGCTGAGCGCGTTCGCGTTGACCAACCCGAGGATGAACGTCGTGAGCGCAAATCCGGCGAGCCCGAGCGGTGCCGGGTCGGCCGGGCCCCACCACACTCGCTCGGCCGCGGGCGGCGCCGGTGCGACATCGGCTTCCCGCGAGCCACGGGCAAGGTCAGCAGCTTCCATCTGTCCCTCCTAACAATTGGGTACCTTGAATCGCGCCGTGACCCCGGCTCCGCGCGAGTCCATTTGATTCGAGCCGTGCAAGATGGCGAGCGCGCCTGCTGGCTGCTCGCGGGCTCACCCGAGGCCGTCCGACCTTCACCGGGAGCGTCCCCACAAGAGGACGGATACGCGACGGTGCGCAGCGCGCATGGCCTTCTTCAACTCGTTCCGACTGGGCTGATAGAGGCCGTCAGCGAACTCGCGCGGTTTGAAGAGCCTTACGCTCCTCCAGCGAGCCTCATCGCTCGCGGTCAAATATACCTGACCCACCCAGCTGATCCCGCAATCAATCGTCGGGGTCCCGAAGAGACTCACGAGTAGCGCGCGTCGGGCGATCTCATACAGAAACGGATCGCCCGCCGCCATCGCGCTCCACAGCGTGTTCAGCTCGAGATTCTGTGAGCGTCTGCGCGTTCGCGGGAAGCTCCCGCTCGAGATCGAAATCCGACCCTCGCTGCATCAGGAAGGCCTTCACTCAGCGCCTCCTCAGCTGGCCGGTTCGTGAGAACCGGCCTGGCAGCCAGGCAGGCCTCGCATTCGTCGACGCGAGCGCTCGCCGACGTAGAGGACGGATGCTGAGCGACCGGTGGTTCGCGTCAGGACTCAGTGGGGCGATCCCGCCCAGTCGCGGACCATCATCAACTTCCATCGATTCTCCATTCGATAGAAGCCATTAGCCGGTGTCAATGGCCATCGGCGAGCTTTATCGCCACACTCAATTTTATCGCGGGCCATCCCGCTGGGAAAGTGCGACCGGACCCTTCAATCCCGGTCGGGGCGTGGAATACTCTTGGGTCGAGCGATGAGGCTCGCTCAGACTGCGGTGCTAGCCGCTGATGGCCTCTACGAGCAGAGACGAGCGACGTTCGTGGAGGTCGGATGGCACGCCCATCTACACAGCTGCTGCGCATGCGGGCCGGGTCACCCGGATCAGCAGCCCACACGGGGCGGGGGGTAAGCGGATCACGCTGGCGCCAGCGCTCGCGTAATCGTGTTCGTGATGGTCGACGTCGCCAAGCGGCGGTGGTCGAATCCGTGTCGCCGCGTCAGGATCACGGCCCGCGGACGAGAGTTGGTGATTGCGCTGGGTGTCTCACCCAGCGCTGGACGGAAAGAGCGGAGGATCGATATGCCCGCGACGACTGAGTTGTACTGTCAGGTTGAAGTGCCCAAGGGTGCACGCGTGCTTAACGCGAGCGTGCGCGATGCCAGCCAGGAGGGGCAGGCGGAGCTGAAGTGTCCAGCCGATTGGTGCCATTTCCCGGACACGCTCGCCCAATACGGAACCCCGCTGGCGGCGATCGTGTGCGTGTCTCAGCCCGGTGCACCGGGAGGTCAGATCGCGGTGAGACCGATCGCGCTGCTCCGGACCCACGACGCGGGCGGGTTTGAGGAGATCGTCGTGTGTGTCCCGCTCGGAGACTCGACTTGGGCGGCGGTGGAGTCGATCTCCGAAATTCCCGGCGAGCTCCGAGAGGAGATCGAGCGTTTCGCGACCTGTAGGGAACGCCGCCGCACGCGCGTAGCGATCGCTGGTTGGCTATCGCGCGAGGATGCGATGACCGCGATCGACGACGCGGCAGCGCGCTGGGCTGCCACCGTGAACGGTCGTGGCTGAGCAATGATCGACTTGATGTCCGAACAGCGGTCCCCGCTCGTCGTGTGGTTCAGTCGAGGGGGCTCTGGGATGTGGAGCGCTCTCGTGACGTCGCGGCTCGATGCGATGCTCTGCGTGGAGAGAGCGGAACCAGAGGCAGACCGTGACCGGAATAGCGCGGCACCTTGAGGGGCCGGGTGAGCAACCTGCTCGCCGGGTTGGGGGCCGCCACCGTCGCCACTCGACGCCCCCGTCGGGTGCGAGGCGATAGGGACTTCCCGGTGTGATGGTCACGATCTCGCGGCTGAAGCTCGACTCGAAGCAGCTCGACATCCTCGGTCTGGGGCTGGTGGCGATCGGCGTGTTCCTCGCGGGAGTCGCTTACCTTGGCTGGTCTGGCGGCGTGCTCGGGCGCGATGCGATGCGCGCCACGCGCTTTACGCTCGGGGTCATCGGATACGCGGTCCCCGGTGCCCTCGCAGCAGGCGGTGCGCTGGTCTTGATCCGGGACTCGATCCCGACAGGACGACCCTCGGGCCCAGGGATCGTGTGCTTGGCCGCGTCGGTTACGCTCGGCATCGCGGCCGGAACTCTCGCGATTGGTCCTGGTGTAGCGCCGGCTCACTCCTATTGGCGGGCGACCACGTTTGAGCCCCGCGGCGGCGTTCTTGGACAGGCCGAGCTGTGGGTCGCGACCGGGCTGTTTTCCAAGCTCGGCGCAGACATCCTCGCCCTGTTTCTACTCATGGCAGCGGTAGTTCTCATCAGCCGCGTGACGGTGGCGGAGCTGGTCCGAGCCACGCTAACCGGCGGTTTGCACGCCGCGCGCAGCCTCCACCTGCCGCGTCGCGCCACCTGGCTGACCGTCGCGCCTTGCCCGGCCCGCGATCACGAGACGGCGATCGGAACACGCGACATGACGGTGCTCGTCGAAGACGGTCCCGCGAACCGTCCGGGCGATGCCGTTCAGGTCATCGTTCCCACCCAGCCAGGGTCTACCAGGGCAGCAGAGACGCCTGCCGGTTACATGCCGGACGAGGAACGGGGCGATCTTGATGCGCAACGCTCTGAGGCGGACTGGCCGATCGACGCATGCAGGTACGAGCCGGGCGACCACGACGACCCCGACACCTGGCGCTGCGTCGAGCGCGCAGTCGCTGATGCTGGCGCGTTGGAGTGGCATGCGCCCTCGCCCCGTTTGCTCACCCGCTCGACGCGAGAGGCGGCCAGGCCAGATACCGCCGGGCAGGAGGAGGTCGCGCGGATGTTGCTTGAAACGCTCGGTCACTTTGGGATCGATGCAGCGCTGATCGGTCACGTCACAGGGCCGCACATCACCCGGTACGAGCTGCGGTTGGCGCCGGGGACGAAGGTCGGGAAGGTCGCGCAGATGGGCGACGATCTTGCTTACGCGCTGGCCGCGACCGATATCCGCATCCTCGCCCCGATCCCCGGCAAGCAGGCGATCGGCGTCGAGGTTCCGAACGTCCGCCGGCGGATCGTCCACCTTGGCGACGTGTTCCAGGACCCGCCGACCGGCTGGTCCCCGCTGACGGTGTGGCTGGGCAAGGACATCGCGGGCCGCGCGATTGGCGCAGACTTGGCGAAGATGCCCCACCTGCTGGTCGCGGGCACCACTGGCGCCGGTAAGTCGGCGTGTCTGAACACGATGCTTTGCAGCATCTTGATGCGGGCCACGCCAGACGAGGCGAGGTTCGTGCTCGTCGACCCCAAGCAGGTCGAGCTCAACCATTACGAATTGATCCCGCACCTGCTCACTCCGGTGATCACCTCCCCACGGACGGCCGCGAACGCGCTGCAGAACCTGATCGGGGAGATGGAGCGGCGATACGACACGATGTCGCTGGCCCGCACGCGCTCGCTGATGGAGCTCAACCGGGTTCGCGAGAGGAGGGGCGAATCGCCACTGCCGTACATCCTGTGTGTGATCGACGAGTTCGCCGACCTGATGATGGTGTCGCCGGCCGAGGTCGAGGAGACGATCATCCGGCTGGCGCAGAAGGCGCGGGCGGTTGGCATCCACCTGCTGCTCGCCACTCAATCCCCTCGCGCCGACGTGATCACCGGGATGATCAAGGCGAATGTTCCATCGCGAATCGCGTTCGCTGTGTCAAGCCAGGCCGACTCGCGGGTGATCCTCGACCAGAACGGGGCCGAGTCGCTGCTTGGGCAGGGGGACATGCTGTTCTCGCCGCTCGGCGAGAAGGTCCAGCGGCTCCAGGGCGCGTACATCGACGAGCGGGAGATCGCGCAGCTCACCGACGCCTGGCGACGACAGGGCGAACCCCAGCTGCACGACGAGCTGCTCCAGGACACCGAACAAACGCCTGACGGCGAATCCGAGCGGGCGCCGGTCGACGCTGACCCTCTTCTGGAAGCGGCGATCGAGCTCGTCGCGCAGATGGGTACCGCATCAACCTCGATGTTGCAGCGCCGGCTGCGACTCGGCTACACGCGTGCTGGCCGGCTCATCGACATGCTCGAACGGCGGGGCGTGATCTCCGGCTACGAGGGCTCCAAGCCGCGACAGGTGCTGATCGCGGAGGCCGATGTGCCGCGGGTCGTCTCCGAGCTGCATCAGAGTGGCGTTCGCGCCGAAAGGTGACGATTGGGAGATCTGCGGTGCGCTTCGGACGCCGTGCCGTGGCGGTGTGCTCGATCGGCTTCAATCCGGCGCCGCACGCGTGGCTCAAGAGGTTGCGCCTTCGCCGGCAACCGCAGCGCGATGGCTGAACAGCCTCGGAGCGGGATATCCAGAGCCCGGTAGACCGTCTTCACCTTCGATGATGCGCACGGGGGGATTGGCCTCGGACGTAGGACCGGAAGGCATCTTCGAACTGCGGCCACGAGGCCGGTGGGGTGGCCCGCGTCGACCTCTCTGTTCTTCTCTGGCGCTTCCACCAGAATGTCAGCGCTACTCCCCACCAGCGGATTCGACTCCGCATGCTCCTGCTCGGCCAGTCCATCGTGACCTCCACGTCGGGACAGACAACTGACGTAGAGGCCATCAGCGGGAGGAACCGCACACGACGCGAGCCTCATCGCGCATCAACAAAGATACACCCCGCCGGTTGGTCACGTGCTCGAGGCCGCGTGATCCGACAGGCGAGTTCTCGGGTGGTCCGGGCCGGCGTGGTGTCTCGGCAACCGACCTGCGTTGCCACGGTGAAGTCGGGCGAAGGGCGCGCAAGCCTCGAGATGGCTTCGGGTCCATGTACGGCGGGATCGCGATGCGCGGTACGCTGCGGACCGGCCCGAATACCTCCGGGCGGCCTGTGGCGCAGCCTAAACCTCATTGGATTCCTGAGCGCGTCGTCCGCGCCCGATGTTGTCCTACCGTCGGGACCGGCTCGCTTGCCAGTCGAGCAGTGTCAACCCACGATCGGCCTACCGGGGATCGTGAAACACGAGGAGCGCGCCGGTTGGACTGCCTTCGGCCATGAACTGTGCGGTGGCGCGACTGAGCGCGAAGGTGATCTCCTCTCCGTCTTCGGTGAGGACGAACAGTCGCCGCTCCTGCTCATCGATCCCGTCGATGACACCGGGAACGGTGGCCCCCAGGAACACGACCTCGACGTGTTGGCCGATACGCGGCGGTCGCCTCACGGGCATCCGGGCTCTCCGGCAGTGTCGGTCATCTCCAGCCGTCAGTTCCCGGTGCGATGGTCTCTAGGCCGGCACGCTGTAGGAGTTGATCGCGTTTGCGACCCTCTGGTTTTCGGGTTGCGCGGATGAATCGAGGCGGTCATACGGGAGCGATGGATTCCGAGCGTCACCGCAGCCTCCAGTGACAGCTCCGTCGTAGAGGCCATCAGCGCCGAAACCGCGCATGTGGCGAGCCTCATCGCCTGGTGGATCCAGTGTACCGGCCGGCCCCGGGTCAGCAGGCGCTGAAGGCGCCATCCACAACCTGCGATGTCCGCCTCGCACCACTCACATCGCCGACGTGCTACTCGCGGATCCGGAGTGATCCATCAATTAGCCGGCGACACGGCGCTGGGTACGCCACGGCGTGTGTAACTCCGGCTGCCTCGACGCTGGCATCACCAAAGTGAGCACGTCCGTGCGCTAGTTGGAGTGGCGCCTCCCGCGTCTCGTGGGACGCGCTGCGCTAAGATGCGACGCGAGCGATGAGGCTCGTTCTGCCCGCGGCGTAAGCCGCTGATGGCCTCTACCTGTCGGTTACATCCGTGGAGGTCGTCATCGTGTCAGCTACAACGCTCGGCGCCGTGCGCGCCGTGAGACGAAAGCTTCGGCGGCTCGAGCCGCTGACACCGGTTGCGCTGTTCGTGGCGCCGTTCGGTGCCGGCGGCGCGCTGGTGGCTGCAGTGCATGCCAACTCGTCGCTCTTGATCGCGCTCGCGATCGCACTCCTGATCGCGAGCTTCAGTGGCCTCGTCGCCTGGGTGTTGATCACGGACCGCCGGGCGACGAAGCCTCCTCGGCACGTGCCGTTGGCGGAGACGGACTGGCAAGAGTTCGAGCGGTCGTTTTGGGCGCACGTGAAACGGCGTTCAGACCTGCCGCCGCCACCACGGCTGGGCGGCGGCGATGAGGGGTAAGCGGAGTTTGTACTTGGTCCGTCTGCATCTGGGTGGAAGAACGGCCGTCGTCGCCCCTCATCGACACACGGCAACGACTCGGTTTCGGAGCACGGGATGGCGTGCAGGCGCAGGACGGCACCTCGCGCAGAGCAGCGATGCCCCGGCGGGCTCACACGAGCCGTGACGGCTCAAACCATCACACCTGACGTGCGCGGTCATGCTTCGGTTGGCCGACTGCTCGCCAGCGCTCGCGCGCGGCTCGCGCCCGCGCCGTCTCTAGTCGGGGGCGAGCCTCTGCGGCGGTACGTTCCATCTCCTCCAGATCATCTCCTTGAAGGGTGCGGCGCGCGTCAGAGACAACGGCATCGAGCTCTCGCTCAACCGCCGACCGTCGGCGTTCGCTGACCGATGAGACGGCCACGGAGCCCAGCAGACGCAGCAGCTCCAGTGCACTCTGGGGTGCCGCTCGGAGCCTCCCTTCCGAGCGTGACTGCACACGACTCTTAGGTGGGTCGGGAAATCCATGATCGGGATCGTGACGCGCGGCCGGCTGGCATCGTCGAGCAGCTGGCGGGAAGTGAACGAGCGCCTCGCCGCATCGGCCAGCACCGCGGTCAGATGGTGAACCCGCCTGGACTGCGGTTTAGGGGTCGTTCTGGGTGGTTCCCATCGCCCGGTTGGCCATGTCGACCAGCTGGCGGATGTCGAAACCGATGTCGAGCTCGGCCAGACGCTCGGGAAGCAGCAGGATGGCGGCAGAGACCGCCTCGAGCTCGGCGGTCGTCGGCGAGCGAGCAGCGTGGTGCCACACCGTTGCAAGTGGCTCGCCCTCGACGACGTGGTAACCGAGGAGCGGCAGCAGCCGCACGTCCAGATCGTGCCGCTCGAGCATGGGCACCAATCGGAGGACGTCGATACCTTGGAGGTACCCACCACGCGGCGCAGCGAGAGTCACCGCGTACCCCGGGATCCGCGGAGTGTGCGCGGCGTCGGGATCTGGGCTCTCCCCGCTAACCCGTGGGTGCTCGCGCTGGAGTGGCCGACGGGCGGTCTGCTCGACCCGCCGCATGATCGTGTCGATCCGGATTGCGTCGGTCATGTGGCCGACGTAGAAGACCAGCATCGCCACCGACAGCAGCGCCAAGCCGAGCGCGCCGCTGACGGCCAGCCGCGGCACAGTCCCCACGCTGGAGCCGCCGACGCCCTGAAGCCCGGCGAGGCTGTATGCGTCGGTGCCGACCAGCACGCTCATCACCAGCTGAGTGCCGCGGTCGCGCAGAAAGGACCGCAACAAGCGCGGTGAGTACTGCGTGGACGCGATCTGCAGCGTGGCGACGGTGAGCGCGAACACCAGGCTGGTGACGGCGATCATCGTGCCGGTCACTACGGCAAGCAGCTGGCGCGCATCGCCTTCGCTGCCCTTGAACGCGATCTCATCCAGCAGCGAGCCGCGGGGAACCCGCACACGCGAGAGCGTCGCGCCAAGCACCAGCGCGAGCCCGATCGCCGCCGCCGGCATGACCCACAATGGGGGACCCGATTCAACCCACCGCCTGCGATTCCGCATCCCAGCAATCGGCATCACTCAGACCGACCCGTCGGCCAGGTGGGGTCAGACACCCGGCTGTTGGACGAACACTGGACACCGCTCAGACTTCGAAAGATCCCGCTTCTGAGGCTGGAACAGCTCCATGCCGATCCGTGGATGACGGCAGAAGCCTACGATCTCATAGCCGGAGTCGTCGGTAAACGAGGGTTCTTCGGCCCGAAAATACAAGCACTGAGGACACTGCCGGGGGAAATACGGCCAGCTGCCGCGCGTCACGGCTCGTCCCGACATCGCCGCGATCGCGGTTCGCGCGGATTGGCTTGCGCGGGCGAACGATGAGGATCAGCAGGATCGCCGCCAGCTCGACGATCACGGCGAAAGCGACCACGAGCTCCTGCGAAATGTCGAATATCGCGCCGAGCACGGCGCTGCCAGGAAACCAGGCGATCCCGTACACGCCGGTGGACAGTGCGGAGGCTCGACGGGGTGGCGGAACAAAGGCCGACACGGTGGTCGGGATAATCGAATCGCGCACGCCCATCCCGACCGCCCACAGGCACACGCCAACCAGGGTGGACCAGAACCCATCGAGGAGGGCTAGGCGGGTGTACGCAGCCGCAACCAAGGTCAGCGAGACGAGCATTCCAATTGCGGGCCGATCGGATAGACAGGCGAACACCGCCGACCCGATACGACTGATCGCCGCCGGGGACGCGTAGGACACCCGGGCGGGCGCGGCATGGACCGCGATCGAGCGCGCGATGTGGTAGGCGATGAGCGGGAAGGCGGCGAACCCTGCGGCCACCACGAGATCCAAACATCGCCGGCAGCCCCGCGGTACCGACGGGGACCGGCTCGATGTCGAGGGGCTGTCGTCGTGGGGCGAGCAGCCACTGCCCACAGCAGCCAGCCGACACCCGCCGCGTCAGCGGGTGGATGACCGGCGGCGCGGGAATCGGTCGGCTCCATCGAACTCCTCGGTCGGCACCATCAGTCAGACCAGAGGCCATCAGCCCGAAGGCGGTTGCACGCGGAGCCTCATCGCGCTCGGCCACCACCATACTCGGTGGCGCAGCGCGATGGGAATCCGTCGCCGACCTCGTCCGTGGAAGCAGCCAGCACGACCCGGGGCATCGACGCCCGGCTCGACACCGCGTTGGGAGGGTCCCGGGTCAGGTAGACGTGTTGTCGCACAACATCGAGTTGGGAGGACCATTGCCGACCTACGTCATGCTTTCCACGCTGACCCCCTCATGGGGTGCAGACGATCAAGAACAATCCGGGAGGTAGAGGCACTGGGCGCGACCGTCAAGGCGCAATGGGTAGACACACCGGATCCCTGAGCTGGCGAAGCGCAGACCCCAGAATGCCGCGGGTGAGCGCGCGCTACTCTGCTATCTCGCGGCGAGAAAACCGCGCGGGGCGCATCGTTACTCAAGGTGCTCCAAGAGGTCCTCCAGCGCCCACCAGCCGAAAGCCGCGAACATGATCACCACGACGACAACAATTATGTAGAAGAGTATTGTTCAGTCCTCCAATCCTCTCGGTTGGGTTTGTGTCGAAATCCGGCCGACGCACGATTAGCCGGCCCCCGCCGTGTGGACGCATCGTTTTCCGTTCGGTGCGCCGGCCCCTTCCTGCGTGCTGACCGGCGAGGAGCCGGCATCGGGTGCGGAATCGGCAGCTCTCGTCGGTCGCCGGCCGCCACGGCTTTCGTGCGAGACCGTGTGCGAGTGGATCTCGCGCATGAGCGCCTGCTTGCCTTGGCCATCTCGACGGTCTTGGCGCCTAGGGCAACAATCACATCGGTCTGATCGCTCTCGCGCTCGAGCAACAGCGTCACCCGCTCGAGCAGTTGGCCGCGGTGGTCCGTCTGGGCGGTGTCTTGCTCAAACAGCCGCGCGATCTGCTGAGTCTGGCTGTTGTCCTGCCCGAGCAGTTCCTGCTGACGTCTCTCCAACTCGTCGTGATAGCGCTCCTCAGCGCGCGCTTGGGCCCGGTCACGATCCGCCTGCCTGGTTTCCGCGAGAAGGATGAACGGCGCGGCGTAGGCGGCGAGAGCCGACAACACGAGGTTCATGAAGACGAACGGGTAGGGGTCGAAGTGCGGCAGACCGGCCAGAGAATTCGTCGCCACCCAGGCGACAATCACCGCGGTCTGTGCGGCGAGGAACCACGGCATGCCGAACGCGCGAACCAACCGCTCGGCGAACCGACCGAAGCGGTCATAGGAGTGACTGGAGCGTGAGCGGCGCGCAATGCCCGCCGGAATGTGCTCACTGGTGTGCGACATCGCGGCCTCCTGGAAGATCCGTTCGTTCCAGAGGCCGTTAGCGGCGGCGCCGCGGTCCGAGCGAGCCTCATCGCTCACAAGCAATTCTAGCGGACGAACCGGCGGCGACCGTCTGCCAGCGCCCTGAATGCAGATGAGGTTAAGTGCCGGTGAAGGTGTCGTCGAGCGAGACGAGATCAAGGGCGATGATGAGCGTTGCGACGGCAATCACTGTTCTAGATGTCGCTGCCCCGATACCGAGCCGGCGCATCAGTGAGTAGTGACACAGGCCGCGGCAGCGGGAGTACTGCGAACGGAGTCCGAATGAGAGCAGCACCTGGCTCAAATCGAGCGCGGCCGATGCGTTGAGGCCGGGTCCCGGATGAGGAGGGGCATGACCGTGACGGACCGGCGTAGCGCGGGCGGAATCTACCGATGCATAAACCCTGCATCAGGTCTGTCCCGTCATCGTCCGACGGTGGAGGCGGACATCGAGGACGCCAGAAGCGCGATCCCGAGGACGAGGTTGGCGTGGCCGCCAGGAGCGCGGGGAGGCGGCGGTAGACGCCGTAAGGTCGCCGGCGCCGGAGACACCGGGCGTGTGTAAGACGACCTGATCCCGCTGGGATTCCTGCCGTCGCTGCTGTACTCGGCCGCCTTTCTCTTGTTGCTCAGTGAGTTGCACCTCCACGCCACCTCGAGCCTTCCGCCTCGCGATCGGCGTGACGATGGTGATGGTGGCGGCGGTGGCTGTTCTCCTGGCTTCGCTCAATTTACGTGGCCGTCGTGCTCGGCGCCGCCGTCGGTGCCACCGACCCGCGACCAGCGGCCTGGACGTAACAAACGGCCGGTACCACGTTAGGCGGAAGCGCCCCTTGGCGGCGCCTACGTCGCCCGTGGTCCCGCGCCTGCGCGGTCATGGCCCGCTGGCGACCTTCAAGTCCGTGGTCGAGACCGAGGCAGCAATCCGATCCGGCGCGGGCGATGCGGTCGACGCGAACGTCTCGCGGTAGAGGTCTTCGCCGTAGCTGGTGGGCAGGGGCGCGCCCTCGGTGATTCGAAACGACCGCTTGCCATCGCTGCCGCGGTCGGCGCGCAGAAACAGCGTGCTGTCGGCGTGCTGCTCGTGGAAGCGGTGCGCGAGCTCGTAAAGGTGGGTGACGAACACGATCGTGTTGCCGGTGTCAGTGAGCGCGTGGATCACCTCCCCGGCGATCTCGGAGCCTTCGCGCTCGTTGGTCGCCGCGAACGACTCGTTGCAGAGCAGCAGGTCGTCGGTGTCGATCGCCGCGGTGAGGCGGCTCATCCGCGCGAGCTCTTCGTCGAACTTGCCAGCGGTCATCGTCCTGTCCTCCTCGCGCTTGTAGTGCGTGAACACGGCGCGCGCGACGGTGGCGGCGTAGGCGTCGGCGGCAACGAACATGCCGGCCTGCATCATCAGTTGTGCCAGCCCGACGCTCCGCAGCAATGTCGACTTGCCGCCCTGATTGGCGCCGGTGATGATGATCAGCGGGTATCCGTCGGCGTGCAGGTCGTTGCCCTGCACCGGCCCGTCGAGGCGCAGAGCCAGGCAGGGGTCGTACAGCCCGATGGCATTACGAATCGTGCCGCCCGGCGGGTGCGGGTCGGGCATGGAGACCGGTTCACCGTGAGACGACAGCCGGTCAAAGAGGTTGAGGCAGCCGACATAGAACCCCAACTCCGTGCGCAGCGCGGTGAAGAAACTGACGATGTGATCGGTGGATTGACCGACCGCGTCGGCAACGATGCTCAGGACCCGGTCGCGCAGCGCAGCCATCTCATAGCTGGCGCCGTCGTCGCGCGTCGGGATCGTGTAGCTGAACGACGGGCGTTTGACGGCCGGAGGCAGAAAGCGAAGGATGCGGTGGTCGCGGCGCGGGGCGCGCAGTAGGTAGCCGATGCCTTGACCGAGCTTGCCGAGTTGCGCGGTGGCGAGCACGCCGTCGCGGAAGCCCAGCTGCCTCAGGTGTTGCTCGATCTCGCCGAAGTAGTCGTCGTCGAGCTCTTGGCGTAGCGTGTCGAAGAATTGTCTGAAGGCGTCCGAGCGGAACTCGCTGGCGTGGCGGTCAGTGATCGCGCGCAGATGCTTGAGGGTCCCGACGAGCAGCTCGAGCACGCTGACT
>Ga0335078_10010013_pt1 | contig 14030 bp, 10 predicted proteins | sample Lox_Sample_32_FD_206711 | JGI IMG/M metagenome (GOLD analysis project Ga0335078, IMG submission 206711) | Soil microbial communities from Loxahatchee National Wildlife Refuge, Florida, United States - Lox_Sample_3.2 | ecosystem: Environmental > Terrestrial > Soil > Wetlands | place: USA...
CTCGCGCGTGTGGCGGCGCTCGTAGACCACACCCACAATCAGGAAGAGCATACCGGTGGAAATGCCGTGGTTGATCTGCTGGATGATCGAGCCGGCGATTCCGGCGGGGTTCAGCGCGAAGATGCCAAGCGTGCAGAAACCCAGGTGGCTCACGGAAGAATATGCCACCAGCTTTTTCCAATCCTTCTGCATCAGGCAGGCCAGCGCGCCGTACACGATGGCGATCATCGAAAGCAGCGCCATGATGTTGATGATCGTCGGATTCTTGGCGGAATCGGGCAGCAGGGGCAGGGAAAACCGCAGGAACCCGTACGTCCCCATCTTCAGCAGGACGCTGGCCAGGATCACCGACCCGGCGGTAGGCGCCTCCACGTGCGCGTCCGGCAGCCAGGTGTGGAACGGCCACATCGGCACCTTCACCGCGAAGCCCAGGAAGAAGGCCCAGAAGATCCACCATTGGATTCCCAGCGGCAGGCGGGTCTGCATCAGATCGGCGATGCCAAAGCTGTAGGTGTGGAATTGCAGGTAGTGCTGGTAATAGAGCATCAGGATGCCGAGGAGCATCAGCACCGATCCGATCAGTGTATAAATGATGAACTTCATGGCCGCGTAGACGCGCCGCGGGCCGCCCCAGATGGCGATGATGAAGTACATCGGCACCAGCACGGTTTCCCAGAAAATGAAGAACAGCAGAAAATCGAGCGCCATAAACACGCCGAGCATGGCGGTCTGCAGCAACAGGAACAGCGCGTAGTATTCTTTCAGCCGGACCTGGATGGCGTTCCAACTCGAGAGGATCGACAGGAAGCCGAGCAGCGTGGTCAGCATGACCAGCAGCAGGCCGAGGCCGTCGATGCCGAGATGGTAGGTCGCGCCGAGGCTGGGGATCCAGGGGGCTTGCTCGACGAACTGGTAGTCCTTCGACGAATCGAAGCCGAACACCAGCGGCAGCGAAACCAGGAACCCGGCCAGCCCGGCGAAGTTCGCCCAAAGGCGGATGGCGCGCGCATTGGACGAGGGAAGGAATAACAAGACCAGCAGGCCCACGAGAGGGGTAAATAGGACAATTGAGAGTATATGGTCCATATAGCTCTTATCGAAGCCACATGGTAACACCTGGACGGGTAGGGTGGGGGCAGCCCTACCTGCCGCCTGCCGTACAACGGGAACTGGCGGCCGGTTTGGGGTGTCCAATGGGCTAGCTGTGGAGAATTTCAACCCAATCACCCTGAGGCGGCGAATGAGACGGATCTTACTGCCAGTCGGAGAGTTCGGAATTCTGATACTTGGACTAGTCCTCTCTTCCTGGTTGGGTGCTGGGCTGGGTGGTGGGGTTGCCGAGCTTATGCCGCATCTCGGAGACGGGGGTATGTTGAGCCTGTTCTCCTGTGGATTCGCTTTGGGGTTGTATTCAACTGTTTGGGCCTTTGTGGTCAGACGGCGAACGACTCGGCCCTGGAAAATCGACTACGCAGCCGACCTTTGGGAGTTAGAGCGAGCCGAGCGCCAACAGCATCCCACCCGAGCCCGGTTCAAGCGAATCGCCAAGCGCGTTCTGATAGGCGTTCCCACCCTGATTGCGGCTTTGGTGTTTTTCGCCTTTCCCGTGATGACCCATCTGAGGCATCCGAGTTCGCATTACTTGAGACACTATCGGGTTCCCGTCCCTTGGACCATGGCGGTTACGCCGATACCGGGAGTCCTGCCGCCGGCTACTCCTTATCTTGTGCTCGCAAGCAGGGGAAGCCGGTTCTGGAATCCCTCGCAGATATCTGCTCAGATCGTTTTCGGCTCCATCGATCCGAACGCCGATTTCCAGCTCAGCCAACGATTGGCGGATCGGCTTCGTGCGGGCGCGAGGGAGCAACTCCGTAGAGACTTTCAGTTGGGCGGCGTGGCGTTTACCTGCTGGCAGTACAGGAATCCGCGCAGACACTTCGCTCGTGAGTGGTGGAACATCGACTGCCAGACTCCCGCGGAAGTGCGTCAGTGGAACCTGTATGTCCAGTTCTTTGGCCGCGAGGAGGTCATCCCGGCTTTCTATAGGATGATTGCAGGCCTGACCCCGGTGCCATAGGGGCCAGTGCGTGAGGCCCGGCTGATTCATTCCTTGTGGATTATGGGATAGGCAAGACTAGAGGCAGCTTGCGCCACGGCGGCTTTCTCGCCCAGGCGATCCCTCGCAGATAGAAGCTGCATCGCAACCTGGCGGGATGAGTTGGGATCTACTAAAGCGCGGCCTGTGGGATTATACGCGCAAACGTTCGCCGACACGATGTAAGCAAAGCAACCGCTGGGAGGTACCGGTGGGGTTGCGGCGATCTGCTTGATTTTGTCCCAAGCCGTGGCGAAATCACTCACTGTTTTGGCAGACAAGAGCAGCGAATCCACGGAGACTTCAGCGGTAATCATCGCGGTTAGGGATTCGTACACGTGGCCGAGATCCGGTCCAACGAATAGCCCGTCATCGAATAGGACGCTATCCAAGGCGGCTCCTGTGTTTCCAATATCTGGTCGCTGGCCATTAACGGCAGGAACCGGGGATAGCTGAGGCGGTAGAGACAGCGAAGTCCCTCCCGGTGGAATGCCGGGTCCATCGGCACCTTCATTGCCTCCTGTCAACTGACTAAGCCCCACCAGGTTGGATTGTGTCACAACACCCGCGTCCCCTCTCCGCACACGAAGAGCGAAGGCGAGGATTCGGTGAGGAGATTCGTTGAGCACGACGGGATTGGCAGGTGTGCCGGAGAGAAGCACCCCGTATTCGGGTAGGCCGGCTAGTTGAGCCCTGACCGCCGATGGCATCGTAAGGAGTACGAGAATGAACGGCAACAAGCCTGTTCTATAGATCTGCCTCGTTCCCATTGGAGTGGTCTCGCTCTTCGGGATAATACCCGCACGCAGCGTCGCGAGCAACGGGCCGCCTGCGGCGAGCTGGAATGTACGGTAGCAGGCTACTGCTTTTGCGCGCCGGCAGCGCCCGCGCGGCAAGGGCCGCAGAGACCGTTGTTCGTGCCATCCGCTTGAATGAAGGCGCAGTACTCCGTCATCTTGAGGTACTCAGCGGGGCTCAGAGGCGACGACAAAAACGGAAGCTCGGTCAACCGGAAGGCACCACCCGGTGTGGGATGCGGCGTCGTGGACCAGGCCAGCAGCCCGGGAACCGGGCTATCCGCGACCCCGGGGTTGCAAGTGTGGGGGCCGTTGCCCTGAAAGTCTTCGGTCGCCACGAGCGCGATGGTCACCGCATTCGGCGCCACATGCGTGAGCGTGTTCGCGATCAGGTCATTCTGAACGGAAACTGTCTGCAGATCGTTGGGACTCACGGGGCAAGCGCAGCACGAGATGAGCTGCTGATCCTGCGCGAATACGTATACGTTCGCGCAGATGAGGTCGGTCAAATCGTTGGCGCCGGCCGCTCCGCTGTTGGTCAGGTTGACGTTGGAGGGGCCGGATCCAAAATTTGCCGCATAGCTGATCAGCAGGGGGTCGAACTTCGTTCCGTCGATTTCGAACGCCGGCCGGGTGTCTTCCCCGAATCCCTGGGCGTCCAACATCCATGCGTCCGGCGGGGTGTCGGTGCTGTCGCTGAAGGCAAAGTTGGTAGCCAGGTCGACATCTCCGGTCGAATTCTGATACCAGCGGGCGCAGACATTGGCACCGGGCGCATCCAGAACGAGCCAATAGAACACACCTTTCTGAAGCAGAGGAAACGTGTGGGAGGCAACCGTGAACACGCTGGGAGAGGTGGACGTAACCGTTACTTCGAGCGGGCCTTCGATCACGGCGCCCGGGGAGTCGGCGGAATCGGCCGTCAAATAAACGAACACCTGCGTGCCACTGTTCCTCTCGATCGCCAGAGGCAAAACCGCATCCTCAAAGTTCGCGGTGGCGGAAGGCTGGAACTGTACCGCTATTGCCACCGACCCGAATGTACAGCCGGCTCCCACATTCCAATAATTGCCTTTGTTGTAGCCGAACCCGGATTTGAAGTTCGTGAACAGAACCGTCTGCGCCTGTGCAGTCACGGCAGAAGCCGCGAGCAGCGCGATGGAACACGCTACGGCTCTCAAACTGTAAAGGCCCCCGCTCAACCTGCGCATCACGTGTCTCCCTGGGAACGCACACCGATCCCGCTTCTTGTTTTATACGGCGTTTCCGGTAGCCGTTCCAGTCCCTGGTTGGATTAGTCCGGGCGCAATCGGTTCGGTACTTTTTCTGGTCGGATTAGGCCAGTTCCGCCGAATCGGTACGTGTGACCGCGCGAGCCGTCACTCCTCGCGCGACGGCGCTTTGCCGCGTTCCAGCAGTCCGGTCGCGTGGAGAATGCGCCGCACTTTCTTGGGCGATATGGAGAGGCGTTCCGCCACGCGCGACACTTTACGGCCCTCGCGCTCCCATACCTGGGGGATGATGATGTGGCCGAACTCCTCGGTGATTTGCTGGAAGGTCTTGTTGCCCACCACGCCGCTGCTCCACGCGCGCAGAATCGGGTCGATGGGCTTGGCGCGCAGCGCGATGGATTTCAGCCGTTCCAGATCGTCCCAGACGTGCTGCCGCTCGGGGGCCTCCGGCGCGAGCAGCGCCACCGCCTGCTCGTAGCTATGGCGTGCGGCTTCGAGATCGCCGTAGGGCTCCGCGGCGGCGGTAAGGCCCTGCCACACCAGTGTGCGCGCCAGCAGCCGGCGGTCCTGCGTTTGACGGGCGAAGCCGACCGCGTCGCGCGCGCACAGCTCGGCGGCTTCGTGGTGTCGCACGGGATCGCCGAACTGCTCTTCCAAAGCCGCATTCTCAATCACGCACTGCAACATGCGGGCCCGCGCCATGACGATGGAATCGCGCTTTTCCTCGCCATGCCGGAAGGCCTCCGCGCTTTCGGTGGCGGCGCACTCCAGGTCGCCGGAATCGAGAAACAGGAAGCCGCGATTGATGTGCACCCCGGCGATTCCGCGATGGTTGTTGTGCCGCGTATAGATTTCCATGGCTTCGTCGAGTTCGGCGCGAGCCTGGCCGCGGATGCGTTCGATCTCCAGGCGCGCGTTCCGCGTCCGCTCGGCGCCTTGCGCGGACTCCGGCTTGCCGGAGCGCCGGGAAGCCGAAGCCCGGTCGAATTCCTTCTGGCCTTTGAGGGCCAGCCGCCGGTTGACGAACGCCAGGTTGAGCAGCGCGCGGGCCAACTGCAACTGCGCCCGGCCGCCCTGGCGATATTCAGCGATGGCCCGCTCCAGGTACTCAAGGGCGCGCTCGTATCGTCCCTGCCGGCGCGCGATGCGGCCGTAAGCGGATTGCACATTGCCGCGGCTCAGAAAGTCGCTGGTGCGGCTCAGGGCCTCTTCGGCGCGGCCCAGGATCATGGTGGCTTCGTGCAGTTTACCTTTTTGGAAAGCCAGCCAGCTTCGCGAGGCCTGCATGATGGCCGCCATCTGGGTATAACCGCATTCCAGCGCCAGTTCCTCACCGCGAACGATGTAGTTGAGCGCGTCGTCGTATTGGCCGGTGATGCGCAGGCAGCGGCCCGTCCAGAAGTTGGCGATGGCGAACAGTTCGCGGTCGCCGACCTCCTGCTCGAGCGACTGCACAAACCGGAAATGCCCGGCCGCGCGGTCCCAGTCTTCCTGAGACATGGCGACCGCGCCTTCGGCCATGCGCACGTGCAGATAGTCGGCGAGTGGCAAAGCCGAGCGCACGGCTGGTGGAAATTTCGTCAGTACACGCTGCAGAAAGTCGTGGCTATCGAATCCGGCGTCGACCCATTGGGCTACCAAGCCAACGAGAACGCCGGCGTGGTGCGATTGCGGCTCAAGCGCCTCCACCATCGGCTGGATACACTCGAGCAGCCGCAGGCCCTGCTCCATTCGTCGATACCCGAGGTCATCGCGCAACTGCGCCAGCAGGGCCTCGGTCTTGTCTCCCGGGCCCATGACTGCAGTATGGAACCGGAGTTAAGGGAAGTCAAAGGAAAGGATGACAGCAGCGCCGGCGATCTTGTCGCCGGTGCCTCTCGAGGACAAAGGCACCTGCGGCAAAAACCGGCCGTCAGCGCTACCGGTGTGATCCGGAGCCGGTCTGTCGGCGATGAGCTCAATGGGACATCGGTCGCAATTGTTCTCGCCAATGCGGCGTCAGCGGAACCCCCGCTCCATTGAAAACGCGTTCGTGGGGCCGGCCCTTCCGGGCCGCCGCCGAGCTTCCGCTCGGCGCGCCGGCTGGAAAGCCGGCGGCAGGCCGGAAGGCCTGCCCGCACCCGAAGCGAAATCGTCGGCAGAATCGAACTGCGGCTGGATTGCGACGCGTCCGCCATGGTCGATGTATCCCCGCTGGCCGCCCCGGCGGAATCTCGCGAGGCCCTCCGGAAAACGACGGCGGCGGGCCGGAAAGCCCGGCCTCACACAGCCTACTTCCCGCTTTCGATGCGCATGCCGTAAAAGCTGCGATACACGAAGAACAGCGCGACGAGGAAGAAGATCCCCGCCAGGGTCAGGCCCAGGCCCGGGCCCTGCTGCTTCGTCAGCGAGACTGCCAGCGAGACGGCCAACAGCCCGAACAGCGTGGTGAACTTGATGATCGGGTTCAGCGCCACCGAGCTGGTGTCCTTGAATGGATCGCCGACCGTGTCGCCGACAACCGTCGCGGCGTGCAGTTCCGTACCTTTGGCGCGCAATTCGGTCTCAACCACTTTCTTCGCGTTATCCCACGCGCCGCCGGCGTTGGCCATGAAGATGGCCTGATACAAGCCGAATAGCGCGATCGAAATCAGATAGCCCACAAAGAAGAACGGCTCGACGAAGGCGAACGCCAGCGTGATGAAGAACACCGTCAGGAAGATGTTCAGCATGCCTTTCTGCGCGTACTGCGTGCAGATCTGCACCACCTTCTTGGAATCGGCAATGGAGGCCTTTTCCACGCTCTCCAGCTTGATGTTCTTCTTGATGAATTCCACCGCGCGGTAGGCGCCCGTGGTGACCGCCTGGGCGCTCGCCCCGGTGAACCAATAAATCACCGCGCCGCCCGCGATGGAACCGAGCAGGAAGGGCGCATGCATCAGAGAAAGCTTCTCCTGGTTGATCGTGAGCTTGTCGGTGAGGTTGATGATGATCGAGAAAATCATGGTGGTCGCGCCCACCACCGCCGTTCCGATCAGCACCGGCTTCGACGTGGCTTTGAAAGTATTCCCGGCGCCGTCATTCTCTTCCAGGTTCTCTTTGGCGCGTTCAAACTCTGGGCGGAAGCCGAAATTCTTTTGCAAGTCGGCTTCAATGCCGGGAATGGTTTCGATGGTGGAGAGCTCGTAGATCGACTGCGCGTTATCGGTGACCGGGCCGTAGCTATCGACTGCGATCGTTACCGGCCCCATCCCCAGGAAGCCAAAGGCCACCAGGCCGAAGGCGAAGACCGCCGGCGCCAGCATAATATTCGCGAAGCCTGAATTGCTGACCTGGTAGCCGATGGTCATCAGCAGCAGCATGGTGAATCCCAGCCAGAAACCGCTGAAGTTACCCGCCACAAAGCCGGAAAGGATATTGAGCGACGCGCCGCCTTCCTTGGAGCTGGTGACAATTTCGCGCACGTGGCGGGAATTGGTGGAAGTGAACACCTTGACGAACTCGGGGATCAGTGCGCCCGCCAGCGTGCCGCAGCTGATGACCGTAGCCAGTTTCCACCACAGCGAACTATCGCCGGCCAGATCCGGGATCATGAAGCTGCTCAGAATATACGTAAGCACGATGGAGAGGATCGAAGTCAGCCAGACCAGCGTGGTGAGCGGTGCTTCGAAGTTCATTTTGGGGGCGTTGGCGTAACGGGCTTTGGCGATGAGGCCGTTCACGAAGTAGCCCACGCCGGAAGAGATCACCATCATCACGCGCATGGCGAAGATCCAGACCAGCAGTTGCACCTGGACCGTGGGATCCTTCACCGCCAGGATGATGAACGTGATGAGGGCGACGCCGGTGACGCCGTAGGTCTCGAACCCATCGGCCGAGGGGCCCACGGAATCGCCCGCGTTATCGCCCGTGCAATCGGCGATCACGCCGGGGTTGCGGACGTCATCTTCCTTGATCTTGAAAACGATCTTCATCAGGTCGGAGCCGATGTCGGCGATCTTGGTGAAAATGCCGCCCGCCACGCGCAGCGCCGCGGCGCCCAGCGATTCGCCGATGGCAAAGCCGATGAAGCAGGAGCCCGCCAGGCTGCCGGGAACGAACAGCAGGATGAAGAGCATGATCAGCAGCTCAACGCACACCAGCATCATGCCGATGCTCATGCCGGCCTGGAGCGGAATGTCGTAGCACGGGTACGCCTTGCCGGTGAGGGAGCCGAAGGCCGCGCGGGAATTGGCGAAGGTATTGACGCGCATGCCGAACTCCGCCACCAGGAAGCTGCCAGAGATCCCGACCACGCTGAACACCAGGATGATCACTACCTTGTACGCTTCAAAACCCTGCAGGAGTCCGAAATAGAACACGATAATGACCGCAATGAAGATTTCCAGCAGGACCAGGAACTTGAGCTGCGTAGAGAGGTAGGTTTTGCAGGTCTCGTAAATCAGCTCCGACACTTCGCGCATGGAAACGTGCACCGGCATGTTGCGCAGGCGCCTGAAAATCATCAGGCCGAAAAGCAACCCGAGCGCGCTTACGACCAGCCCGATCATCAGCAGGGAACGGCCGTCAATAGCGCCCCCCAAAAACGACACGGAGTTGAGGGGAGGAACGGTTAGCGTGGCTTCACCGCCGGACTGCTCCTGGGCGAAGAGCGGCGCGCCCATCGCCGCCAGTATCGGCAGCGCGATCAGGAGCCGCAACAGCGCAAAACCATAGCGCTTGCGGCGATTGACACAACATGACTGTTCAGTGGAAAGCATCGACGAAGATCCTCCAGGTTCAGGAACCGTCCGGTTCGCTGCAAGTCCGGTCGCAAAGCGCACCAGACCACTAGAAATGAGTTTTACCCGAAGTCAACAGTATAGAGGATGGTGCGGGTGATGACAACGCGGTGACGGCGCGCGGATGGGAAAAGCGCGACACCTGGGGGGTGCATCTCCCCACGCCGCCGGACGGCAGAAGCTGGCTCGAAGGACTTCGGCGGAAAAACAGGGCGGCAAGCGTTCGGCTTACCGCCAATTGAGGTTATCCCGCGACCCCCGGCGAGCGGCGGGCTGTTACGACGAGCAGGCGTTAGCCGTGTCACATGAGTTCGGGGCAATCGTTTTTTTAGCGGCATCGGCGGCCTCGTAACAAGCTTCGTAGTTGTTACACGAGCCAGCTCCGACCGTGGCTTTGTAACCCTCGCTAATGTAGTAACAGGCCAAGATGCCATTACACGAGTTCTTGTCAATCTGAGCTTGATTGGTAGCGTAGCCTGCTTCGTAGCAAGCTAGCTCGCCGTCACACGAGTTGGCAGCGATCTGGATGCTGCCGGCAGCGTAGCCATCATAGTAACAGGCCCCGTAGCCGTTACAGGAATCGTTGCCGATCGAGCTGCTGCCGTCGTCGTAGCCCACATAGGTACACTCATAATCGTCGCCGCTACAGGAGCCGGAACCGATCGAGCTGACGCCGAAGGAGCCGGCAAAGGAACAGGCGCCCGCTCCTAGACATGCGTCGTGACCGATGGAGCTGATACCGGCGAAGCCGGCGTATTGACAGGCCGTGTCGCCGTTGCACGAGTTGGCAGCGATGGTGCTGGCGCCGTCATAGTAGCCGGTGTATTCACAGGTCGCGTAGCCGTTGCACGAGTTGGTACCGATCGTAATGGTGTTTCCGGTATCGTAGCCGGCGTCGTAACAGGCATAGACGAGGTTGCAGCTGGTGGAACCGATATGGACGGCGCCGACGTCGCCGGCTCCTTCGCAGGCAGTGTCGTCGTCACACGAGTTGTCGCCGATGTGCGCGACGCCAGTGTAGCCAGCATAGTAACAGGCGTCGTTGGCGTTACACGAATTGGTGCCGATGGTTACTGTACCAAGGTCCAGGCAGGCACTAATGAAGTTGCAGGAGTTTGGGCCAATCGTAACGGCGCCGCCTGCGAAGCTACAGTCAGCATTCGGCGCCGGTGCGCCGCCGCAGGATGAGGGGTCAACTTTGGGGGGTGGGGCCGCCTGCGCGGCCGGCACGGTAACCAGCAGACAACAAGTGATCGCCATCAGAACGGCAATCGTGGGTACGGTTTTCATTATGTTCTCCTCCGCTCTGATTGGTGGCTCCTTGCGTCAGAGCACGCGGTGTTCAGATTTATAGCCATGGTTTCCAATTGCTTCCAACGGGGCCGCTGACTTCTTCGAAGGACTTCCTTCCAGCGAACAGGTAAAGGCGGCAAGCACTCGGCTTGTCGCCAATGGAGGTTATCCCCGGGAGCTAGGCCAGCGATGGATTGTTAATACGCCTCCTTGCAGACCTCGTACGTGTCACATGAGTTCGCGGGGATATTCGCGACGCTAGTATCGGCGGCCGCGTAACAAGCTTCGTAGTTGTCACACGAGCCCGCTCCGACCGTGGCTTTGTAACCATCGCTAATGTAGTAACAGGCCAAGAAGCCATTACACGAGTTCTTGCCAATCGTGGCTTGGTTGGGATAGTAGCCAGCGTAGGAACAAGCTTGGTCGCCGTTACACGAGTTGGCAGCGATCTGGATGCTGCCGGTTTCGTAGCCATCCAGGTAACAGGCCTGGAAGCCGTTACAGGAATCGTTGCCGATCGAGCTGTTGCCCATGAAGCCCACAGCGTAACACTCAGAATCGTCGCCGCTACAGGAGCCGGAACCGATCGAACTGGTACCGCCATAGGAGCCGGCATAGTAACAGGCGGCCGATCCTAGACATGCGTCATGACCGATGGAGCTGATACCTTCGTAGCCGGCGTTTTCACAGGCCGCGTCGCTGTTGCACGAGTTGGCAGCGATGGTGCTGGCGCCGTCACCGGAGCCAGTTTCGGAGCAGGCCCCGTAGCCGTTGCACGAGTTGGTACCGATCGTAATGGTGTTTCCGGTATCGTTGCCGGCGTAGTAACAGGCAGCGGCGTGGTTGCAGGAGCCGGGATTGTTGCAGCCGAGGCCATTCCCTGGCCACACTACGAGCTGGTTGCCGGGGCACGAGGAGGAGCCGATGGTGACGGCGCCATCGTCGCCGGCTCCGTAGCAGGCACTGTCGTCGTCACACGAGTTGTCGCCGATTTGGGCGGCGCCACTGTAGCCAGCATAGTCACAGGCCTCGTAGCCGTTACATGAATTGGCGCCGATGGTTACCTTTGAACCAAGGTAAAGGCAGGCGCCAATGACGTTGCAGGAGCTTGGGCCAATCGTAACCCCGGCGCCGCCGCCTTGCCAGCTACAGTAGGCATTCGGGGCCGGCGTGGAACCGCAGGATTCGGCGCCGATGGCTGCTGCCGCCTGCGCGGCCGGAGCCGTAGCGAATACACAACAAGCGATCACGATCAGAACGGCAATCGTGGGTACGGTTTTCATAGTAAGCTCCTCTGCTCTGAAATTGGTGGTTCCTCGCGTCAGAGCACTGTTCAACTTCATAGCCAAGGTTTCCGGTGGTGAGTAGGCGGGAAGCACTGGGCTCGCCGCCAATGTAGGTTATCGAGCGGCCCGGGGCGAGCGACGGGTTGTCACAACGAGCAGGCGTTAGCCGTGTCACATTTGTTCGGGGGATAGTCACGCCGTGAGACCCGGCGGCCGCGTAACAAGCTTCGTAGTTGTCACACGAGCCCGTTGCGACCTTGGCATTGTAACCATCGGTCGGAATAACCCAATGACCTAATCAATACCGCAGGGGTTTAGTATCATCCACGCTGAATCCAGAGGCAAGTACCATTTGCGGGCGGGGAATTGCAGTTTAGTACTGCCTTGCTTTTAGAGGGAAGTCGCGGTGGCCGCTGCTCAGTTCGGGCACTGACGGTTCATGAGGGCCGTCATGATTTTGTTAACTACCTCTTCGCGGATGACTTCGTCGCGAGCATCCAGCGGGGACACCTGGATGTGAACCAGCTCGTGGACGATGGTGCACTCCATGTCCAGCTTGAGTTCGGAGCCGTGCAGGTTGTAATCGCGCGGGTCGAGCACGCTGATCATCCCTGTCTTGGCGGCCGGATCCCATTCCGCCGCGCCCCAGGAATTGCTGTCAATCTCAAATTGCCGGACGATGCGTACCGAAAGATTCCAGTCTTCCAGGCCCAGGCGCTTCTGCCAGGTCTTCATCTGATGGTCCAGCCGGGATTCGAGCGGGCTCATTGCGGAACCACTGAACGAGACCAGCAGTAGGGCGGCGACCATTCGCATCAATCGAATTGTCCATCCCGCCACCAAGAAAAGCGAGGTTCAGTGGATCTAGGGCGTAATGGTACCGCTAGCGGTGCCGCTCGCGGGAGCGCTGGAGGCAGCCACTTCCGCGCTCAGCTTGTCAAAGAAGCGCTTGATAATCATCTTGGAAGTGGTATCGAGGAGCCGCTGGCCGACCGCCGCGATGGTACCGCCGATTTCGACCGAGCCATCGTATTGAACGTTGGTACCCCCGTCCACTGGTACCAGGGTCAGCAGGCCGTCGCCCTTCATGAATCCGATCTTCCCCGATCCCTCCACGATCAAGCGGAAGCTCGCGGTTGGATTCTGGTCGGCGATGCGCACGGTGCCATCGAAGAGGCCGGACACGCTGGCCAGCACCATTTTCATTTTCATGTGATATTGCGCTTCGCCGATCTGCTCCAGGGCGTCGCAGCCGGGCATGCTCTTTCCCAGCACCACCGGGTCTTGCAGCAGGGCGTAGGCTCGCTCTTGCGGAACGGCCAGCAGGTGCGCTCCGGCGATCTTCACGAAGCCCTCGTGAGGGCAACGGAAATCGCGCGGCGGGCGTGGACGCGCGCCAGGTGGCGGCGGTAATCGGCGGAGGCGTAGAGATCGGAATTGGCTTCCACGTCGTTGCCCAGCGTGGCGACGGCCTTTTCGGCATCGGCGCCGCTTTCGAGCAGCTTTTCGGTTTCGAGCGCGCGAAAGGCGTGCGGGCCCAAACCGGTGACGCCGATGCGCGCCATCGAAATCCCGCGGCCGCTCTTCTGGATGCGCGCCGCGATGCCGACGATGGCAAAGCCGGAAGCCGGATGCTCCAGCTTCTCATAGCGGTATCCCTCGCTGCCTGCCTCGGAGGGGACCAGCACTTCGACCACAATCTCTCCCGGCTCGAGCGCGGTAGTGAAGGGATCGACGAAGAATTCCGCGGCCGGCACGGTCCGTTCGGATTTCGCGGAAGCGATGCGAATTTGGGCTTCGAGCGCTACGAGAGGCGCCGGGTAATCGGCCGCGGGGTCGGCATGTGCCACGCTGCCGCCGATGGTGCCGCGGTTGCGAACCTGTACGTCGCCGATGTGGCTCGCCGTCTCCGCCAGCAGCGGACAGCGCCCGCGGATCAGCGGCGAAATCTCCACATCGTGATGCGTGGCCGTGGCGCCAATGTGAATCGTGCCCGCCTGCTCGGTTATCTGGTTCAGGCCGGGAATCCGGCCCAGATCCACCACGTGTTCCGGCTGGGCCAATCTTAGCTTCATCAGCGGGATCAGGCTCATGCCGCCGGCGAGGACCTTGCGCTCGCCATCGCCGATCAGATCAAAAACCTCGCGCAGCGTCTGCGGTGCGGAATATTCGAATTGCTGCGGAATCATGCCCGGCCTCCTGCCTGCACCAGCTTCCAGATTTTTTCGGGTGTGAGCGGCATATCGATGTGCCGCACGCCCAGGTGCGAGAGCGCATCCACCACGGAGTTCACCACCGCCGGCGAGCAGCCGATGGTGCCGGCTTCGCCCACGCCTTTGACCCCCAGCGGATTCACCGGCGACGGCGTTTCGGTGTGGCTGCTCTCGATCCACGGCATCATGTGCGCGCGGGGCACGGCGTAGTCGGTCAGCTCACCGGTAAGGAGCTGGCCATTGTCGTCGTAGACCGCTTCTTCCCACAGCGACTGCCCCAAGCCTTGGGCAACGCCGCCATGCACCTGGCCCGCGACGATCAACGGGTTGATCAGCTTGCCGCAGTCATCCACG
>Ga0335078_10010015_pt1 | contig 14029 bp, 11 predicted proteins | sample Lox_Sample_32_FD_206711 | JGI IMG/M metagenome (GOLD analysis project Ga0335078, IMG submission 206711) | Soil microbial communities from Loxahatchee National Wildlife Refuge, Florida, United States - Lox_Sample_3.2 | ecosystem: Environmental > Terrestrial > Soil > Wetlands | place: USA...
CTGGTAACTCTAAGGAGTATAAGTGTGGACCAAAGCATCAGTATTCTGAGAGCCGAAATAGTCGAAGTCGGGAAGAGGTTGTACGACCGCGGCTACATCGCCTCGAACGATGGCAATGTCAGTGTCCGGCTTGACGACGACTCAGTTATTATTACGCCGACCGGAATCAGCAAAGGCTTCATGAAGCCGGAAGATTTGATAATCATCGACATGAATGGAAATCTTCTCGAAGGGAAGGGACTTCCATCCTCCGAATCGCACATGCATATCGGGGTTTACAAAGATCGTCCCGATGTGAAGAGTGTCTGTCATGCTCACCCTCCGTACGCCACAGGTTTTGCAGTCGCAGGGATTCCGCTCGACAAGATGGCTTTGCCGGAAGTTATAATATCGCTCGGCACGGTCCCGGTCGTCGAGTATGGCGAGACTGGTACAACGGAGCTTTATCAATCAATCTCCAAATACGTCAGGGATTACGATGCTCTTTTGCTGGCCAATCATGGCGCGCTCACTGTCGGCAACAGTGTACTGAACGCATATCACAAGATGGAAACGCTTGAACATGCCGCAGAGATCCGGTTCATTGCGCAACAGCTCGGCCGGGTGAACACACTTACCGAGAAACAGGTGGCTCAGTTGATTTCCCAACGGGAGAAATGGGGAATCAGGAAAGACGTAGGATTGAGACAGTCAAAGAAAAGCAAAAGAAGGTCGAAAAGATAGGTCAATTGGAATTTCCTATCCGTTTCCAATTGTTTAGATGATCCATCATGCTGCACGCGAATTGAGGTGACAGCCAAGGCTCTCCGTTCTCCAGCGAAACCGTTAAGCTGGTACAAAGGGTAGAAGCCTCGGTCTTGTCCATCCGTCGGACTCAAGTTCAGGTATGTAATCTGGTTCCCGCAAATCTCAGGCTCAGTTCTCTAAGCTGCCTTCGCGCTTCGGGATCGTAAGCCTGCGCAATTGCTTTGGACTTTCCTTTTCCATGGAAGAATGCACCCGTCACATTTGCCGTCTCATCGGAGAGCGCGACGTACTCCAGCGTCTCTGCTCCATCTTCGACCGGGCTCATTGTGCTTCCGAAGAATTCGTAAACCATGTTGGTGTTCATGAGAGTTGCTGGATGGAGAGAATTCACTATGACTCCTGTCCCGGCTAGCTCCTCCGCTAAGTCTATTGTAAACATAATCTGTGCAAGTTTGGTTTGGCAATATGCCCGGTAGCTATCATAGCTCTTTTCAAGCATGACATCTTTGAAGTCTATTGCATGCTGGCCGATTGAAGACACGTTGATGATGCGAGAGGGAGCACTCGATTTGATCAACGCGAGGAGGCGGTATGTGAGAAAAAAATGTGAAAGATAGTTCACCGCAAATCTCAGCTCATGTCCATCCCGGCTCAACTCTCTCTTTTTGTTTCCGCGGGGTCCGCCGCCGATGCCCGCGTTGTTAATTAGAAGATGGAGCGCCTTTTGTTCCTTTAGGATTCTTTCCGCCATTGCACTTACTTCGTCAAGTGAGGACAAATCTGCATTATAATACTTCAATTTTCCGGATCCTGTTGCCTTTTCGATCTCCGAGAGTACCTCTTCACCTTTCCGCTGATTTCTGCCATGAAGCAGAACTATCGCGCCGCGTGCAGCAATGTGTTTTGCTACCATTTTTCCCAAGCCATCAGTGGAGCCGGTGATAAGTACCACTTTCTCAGATAAGTCTTTCATAACTTCGTTCGTTTTCATTCTCGGATGGAGTCGTCGACAAATAAAATATCAAATGTTCAACAATATGAACAAGCTGCGAATGATTCTGGTTTCTCTCACCTCGCTAGGCACATTTTTGAAAGTGAGGATGGCGCCAGAAGGAAATAGAATATTGAGTCAGTTTCAAAAGAGGCACTAAGCGAGGCATATCGCAAGGCCGAGCGACGGCGATATCCGGAAAGCGGCACATTGTCCAGTGACAGCCGTGGGTATGTTGTGCATTGAAATATTAAGCTTGACTTAACCTAGCTGACAGGATATATTTTGTCCGTTGCTTCGTTGAATGAATTATTTAGCAGTGACCAGCTTGAATTCCATTTGTGAAAGAGACATTTGGACCCCCAAGAACCCTCAAAGGCGCAAGGTGCATCTTGGCACGAGTTACCCTGTCGGCACCCGACGATCTTTGCTGCTAAAAATGTCATGGAGCCAGGGGAAAACGAATTAAGGAGATTAAGCAATGACAGTCGAGCTTGACAAATTTCTCGAAGCCCGCGAATTCCTACAGACCCGTCGCGAGGATTATGAATCGGCATACTACGGTTTCAGATGGCCGGACATTGAAGACTTTAATTGGGCTGCAGATTATTTCGACAACTACGCTGAAGGCAATAATAGCACGGCGCTCTGGATCGTTGATGAAAAAGGGGCCGAGTGGAAATATTCCTTTGCTGAGATGTCGGAGAGGTCGAGCAGGGTAGCCAACTTCTTGAAACGCCTCGGCGTGAACAGGGGAAACAGGATATTGCTGATGCTCGACAACCAGCCGGAGATTTGGGAAGTCATGCTTGCCGCCATAAAGCTCGGCGCCGTTTTGATCCCTTCGTCTTTTCTTCTAACGAAGAATGATATCCAGGATCGAGTACGTAGAGGAAGAGTAAAATTGGTGATTGTAACGCCGGAAAACATCGGAAAGTTCGACGGAATCGAAGGCGACTTTGTGAAGGTGGTAGTCGGGTCCAAAGTCGACGACTGGATTTGTTATGAAGATGCCTACACCGCTCTTGTGACCTTCAAACCTGAGGTGCAGACAAAGATCACCGACACGCTCTTTCTGTATTTCACTTCCGGTACGACAGCCCAGCCCAAGATGGTTCTCCACACTAACGGTTCTTATCCGATAGGACATCTCTCGACAATGTACTGGCTCGGTGCCGGCGAAGGAGACCTTCATATGAACATCAGCTCACCCGGCTGGGCAAAGCATGCATGGAGCTCTTTCTTTGCTCCATGGAATGCGGGCGCTGGAGTCTTTGTGTACAAATACGCGCGGTTCGTTCCGAAAGCGTTTCTCGAAGTGCTGAGAAAGTACAAGGTAAATACACTTTGTGCCCCTCCGACAGTATGGAGGATGTTGATCCTTGAAGATCTAAAACAGAAACCCGATTCTCTTCGCGAGCTTGTTAGTGCGGGTGAGCCGTTGAATCCCGAAGTGATAATGAAAGTCAAAACCGATTGGGGAATTACGATCAGGGACGGCTATGGTCAGACTGAGTCGACTCTTCAAGTCGGGAACATGCCCGGGTCCATTGTAAAAGTCGGAGCGATGGGAAGGCCTGCTCCAGGATATCGAATTGAGCTCCTCGATGCCGACGGCAACGAATCGGATGAAGGAGAAATCGTGATGAAACTCGATCCGCGCCCCCTGGGATTGATGATTAACTATGCCGATGACATTGCCAGAACAAGAACGGTGATGTCCGGTGGATACTACAGAACAGGCGACGTAGCGACGCGAGATCAGGAGGGATACTTCTGGTTCGTAGGGAGGGCGGATGATTTGTTCAAGAGTTCAGATTATCGGATCAGTCCTTTTGAGATCGAGAGCGTGCTGATCGAATCGCCGGCCGTTGCTGAAGCCGCGGTCATCCCCGCCCCCGATCCCATCCGGGGGTACATTCCGAAGGCATATGTGACTCTCTCACCGGGCTTCGAGCCATCAACTCAGACGGCAAAGGAGGTTTTCGACTTCGTCAAGGCAAGAGTGGCACCGTTCAAGCGGCTTCGGAAAATTGAGTTTGTCACCGACTTACCCAAGACGATTTCGGGAAAAATCAGGAGAGTCCAGCTTCGGTCCCAGGAGGCAAACAAAGAGATAAAGGGAGAGTTTGAGTTCCTGGCGGACGAGTTGAAATAATCCGTTGAAAGTGCAAGCTTCGCTTGAATAATGGTACACAGTCGCACGATTAGAGAGACAGATACTCTTTGATCGAAAGCCTGAACGGAACAAAACCCGTGCGAACTGTTTCCTTTCTTTTGATTAGTTTGCAATGCTTTGTCTTCTTCGAGTTCCTCTACAAGTTCCAGACTTTCGCCCCTGTATAGTATTACAGATTCGATACTGGGATTTGGCGCGCCGTGATGTTCTGTCTGGAATTGTCTACGCTCTAAACGAAACCCTTCTTTGGTTAGATGTGAGTCCCTTGCGTGTGCACTACAGCCTTTAGAACATCCACCATGGATTGGAGTAAGAAAATCGATTCCCACAGAATAAGAGCGGCAAGCACCGGGATCAACGGGAATCGGTTCAAGCGGTGCGAATTTTATGATGATCCTTTCTATGCAGTTTGTCAGAGTGGCAGGGATTTGCCTGAATATGTCAGTTGGAGCAAGCGCACTTCAAACTACATACCTCAAATTGATGAAAAATCGAATATTTCTTCACGGCATAGAGCTTGTGGTTAAGTTCGTAAATCTATTTAAGCAAAGGAGAGAAATTCAAAATGGCAAAAATAATAGGTATTGATCTCGGCACCACTAATTCATGCGTTGCCGTGATGGAAGGCAACACGCCGACGGTGATTGCAAACGCAGAAGGAGCGCGCACCACACCATCGATAGTTGCGCAATCTAAGACAGGCGAGTGGCTTGTCGGCGCTCCGGCAAAGCGGCAATCAATCACAAATCCGCAGAACACAGTTTTCTCAATCAAGCGTTTCATGGGACGTTTCTACAACGAAGTGACCGAAGAGATGTCGCGTGTACCCTATAAAGTGGTACGCGGCCAGAATGATTCCGCGCGAGTGGAAATCAACGGCAGGCAATATTCGCCTCCCGAAATCAGCGCGATGATTTTACAGAAAATGAAACAGACAGCCGAAGATTATATCGGAGAAAAGATAACGGAAGCGGTTGTTACTGTACCAGCTTATTTCAACGACGCTCAAAGACAAGCGACCAAGGAAGCTGGAGAGATTGCGGGACTCAATGTCCGCAGAATCATTAACGAGCCGACCGCTGCTGCACTTGCTTACGGTCTGGATAAGAAAAATAAAAATCTGAAGGTAGCTGTTTACGATCTTGGCGGCGGCACTTTCGATATTTCTATTTTGGAATTGGGCGAAGGCGTGTTCGAAGTAAAATCCACAAACGGCGACACGCATCTTGGCGGAGACGACTTCGACATGAGGGTCATGGATTATATCGCGGACGAATTCAAAAAGAGCGAAGGGATAGACCTGCGCAAAGACCCGATGGCGCTTCAAAGGTTGAAGGAAGCGGCTGAGAAGGCAAAGATGGAGCTCTCTACGCAGCTTCAAACTGAAATAAATCTTCCGTTCATAACGGCAACCGCCGAGGGCCCGAAACACCTCAACTTGACAATGACGCGTGCAAAGCTCGAGCAGCTGGTCGACGATCTGGTTCAAAGGACTGTCAATCCTGTCAAGAAGGCTCTTGAAGACGCGAAGCTGACACCTGCAGGGATCGACGAAGTAATTCTCGTCGGTGGAATGACTAGGATGCCGAAGGTGCAGGAAGTCGTGAAGAGTTTTTTCAACCGCGAACCCCACAGAGGAGTGAATCCCGATGAAGTCGTTGCGGTTGGAGCGAGCATCCAGGGAGCAGTCTTAACCGGAGAAATAAAGGACGTCCTCCTTCTCGATGTAACTCCGCTTTCACTCGGAATCGAGACTCTCGGGGGAGTGATGACTCCGCTGATCAAAGCTAACACAACGATCCCGACTAAAAAGAGTGAAATCTTTTCTACAGCAGCTGACAACCAGACATCCGTGGAGATACACGTTCTCCAGGGTGAACGTCCGATGGCGATCGATAACAGGACTCTCGGCAGGTTTATTCTCGATGGACTACCTCCTGCACCGCGAGGTATTCCGCAAGTCGAAGTGTCGTTCGATATCGACGCGAATGGCATTCTCCACGTCACTGCGAAAGACAAAGCGACGAGTAAAGAGCAGAGCATTCGGATTACTTCTTCAAGCGGTTTAAGTAAGGAGGAAGTGGAGAAAATGAAAAAAGCCGCCGAAGAACATGCCTCCGAAGACAAGGGCCGCAAGGAAGAAGTGGAAACAAGAAACCAGGCGGACAGCCTTATCTTCCAGAGCAAGAAGCAGCTGCAGGAATTTGGCGATAAGATTCCGGCAGACAAGAAGCAGCCCTTGGAAGATGCGATCCAAAAACTTGAAAGCGCTGCCAAGACCGCCCCGATCTCTCAGCTGAAATCGGAAATCGAGAACCTTAACAAAGTTTGGAGCGAAGCTGCTACATACATGTACCAGCAAGCGCAGGCCCAACAGCAAGCGGGTCCGCAAAACCAGGGCCCGCAAGAGTCGGCTCAACCCGGCCAGGAGCAAGGCGCCGACGGCAAAAAGGCAGCCGAAAATGCAGACTATGAAATAATTGACGATAAAGATAAGAAGTAACTTTGCGAAACTAGATCCCTCTCCCTTGACGGGAGAGGGTCTTGGCTGCCCCAGATTGGTTCAGTCCGAGGCCGAGGGAGAAAGAATTTTATGAATCCGAACAAACTGACAGTAAAGTCTCAAGAAGCATTGGAAGCCGCGAGATCGATCGCGGAGGAGAATGGCAATCAGTCAATAGAGCCTGAACATCTCCTGCTTTCACTTCTGCGCGATGAAGAAGGAATCCCCGCTTCGATTCTTAAGAAGGCAGGTGCAAATCTTGATTATGTTCGATCCAAAGCAGAAGAATCCGTGAAGAAATTTCCAAAGATTTCCGGCGGCAGCGTTGCAAACCAGTACATTTCGCAGCCACTCGCGAGAGTTCTCGATGCCGCTGAAAAAGAAGCCACGCAGATGAGAGACGAGTTTGTGAGCACTGAGCACATCTTGCTCGCCTTGGTTGCCGAAAAAGGCAATGACACTTTCAAAATTTTGACTTCACAAGGACTCGACCGCGAATTGGTTTTGAAAGCGCTCCGCGAAATTCGAGGCTCACAAAGGGTAGTTGATCCAAATCCGGAAGAGAAATACCAATCCCTGCAAAAATTTGGACGCGACCTGACCGATCTCGCGCGAAAAGGAAAGCTTGATCCCGTCATCGGACGCGACGATGAAATAAGAAGAGTGTTGCAGGTTCTTGCGAGAAGGACGAAGAATAATCCTGTGTTGATCGGAGATCCTGGAGTTGGAAAGACCGCAGTAGTAGAAGGAATTGCAAGACGAATTGCCAGCGGGGATGTCCCTGACAGTCTGAAATCGAAGAGAATTGTCGAACTCGATATGGGAACCCTTATTGCGGGCACCTCTTTTCGCGGACAATTCGAAGACAGATTGAAATCTATTATCAAGGAAGTAGTCGAATCCGAAGGCGAGATCATTTTATTCATGGATGAGCTACACACTCTTGTTGGAGCTGGAGCCGCGCAAGGCTCGGTTGATGCTTCAAACATGCTGAAGCCGGCGCTTGCTCGCGGTGAGCTCAGGGCGATAGGAGCGACAACGGTAAACGAATACCGAAAGTATATTGAAAAGGACCCTGCCCTCGAAAGAAGATTCCAACCGATCGTCATCGATGAGCCTTCTATAGAAGACACCATATCTATACTTCGCGGCTTGAAAGAAAGGTACGAAGTACATCATGGTGTTCGCATCACGGATGGAGCGATCGTCGCGGCCGCTCAGTTGAGCAGCCGCTACATCACCGACAGATTTCTTCCCGATAAGGCGATTGATCTTGTCGATGAAGCAGCATCAAAACTTAGAATTGAAATGGATTCTTTGCCGGAGGAGCTCGATGAAGTCGAGCGCAAAATCAAGCAGCTTGAGATCGAGAAAGAGGCGGTGCGGAGAGAGAAAGATGATGAATCGCAAAAGCGATTGCTGATAATCGAGCGTGAGCTGGCCGATCTTCGCGAGCAGAGTGGGCAGCTTAATGCTCATTGGCAGATAGAAAAAGATCTTATCCAGTCGATTCAAAAATCAAAAGAGGAAATCGAGAGACTCAAAATAGAAGCCGACAAAGCTGAGCGGCAGGGCGATCTGGGAAGGGTAGCAGAGATTCGGTATGGAAAGATTGTCGAGCTTGAAAAAAGAATGAGAGAATCGACTAAGAAATTTGCAGATGTACAAAAGAATAGCAAGATGCTCAAAGAGGAAGTCGATTCCGAAGACATCGCGGAAATAGTTTCTCGGTGGACAGGGATTCCTGTGTCTCGAATGCTCGAAAGCGAACGAAGCAAGCTTCTCCATATTGAAGAGAAAATTCATGAAAGACTTGTCGATCAGGAAGAAGCGGTTTCGGCAGTTGCAAACGCGGTTCGTCGCGCAAGAGCAGGACTCCAGGATGAAAAAAGGCCGATAGGCTCTTTTATTTTCATCGGTTCGACGGGCGTCGGCAAGACGGAGCTGGCACGCGCACTCGCAGAGACCCTTTTCGACGACGAAGACGCCATGGTACGGATCGATATGTCGGAATATACCGAGAAATTTTCCGTTTCCCGATTGATGGGAGCGCCTCCGGGATATGTCGGATACGAGGAAGGCGGTCAATTGACGGAAGCCGTGCGAAGGAAGCCTTATTCGGTTGTCCTCCTTGATGAAATAGAAAAAGCTCATCCCGAGGTTTTCAATGTCCTCCTGCAAGTTCTGGACGAAGGAAGGCTTACCGACAGCAAAGGAAGAACGGTCAATTTCAAAAATACTATCATTATCATGACTTCGAACCTTGGCTCACAACTGGTCCAGCAGAAAATCGAAACGACCAGGGAACGGGATCGAGCTGAGATGATGGAGAGCCTGCGGAACGATCTGTTCAATCTTCTAAAGCAGACCATTAGGCCGGAGTTTCTCAACAGAATCGATGAGATAATCGTCTTCAAGCCACTGACAAGAAATGAAATACGAAGTATCGTGGATCGCCAGCTCGACAGGATTATCGCGAGAGTCAGCGAGAATAACAATATCAAGCTCACTGTCAGCGAACGGGCGAAACTCTTTTTGGCTGATGCCGGTTATGATCCGACTTTTGGCGCAAGGCCTCTGAAGAGAACGATACAGAAATTCATCTCAAATCCTCTCGCCGAGAAAGTACTCGCGGGTGAATTCACGCCGGGGGACTCGATAGAGATTGAGATTCCGGAGTCCGGCAAGTTAGAATTCAAACGTGCGCCTTTGGCGCCGTCCCGAATTCCTGTGGAGAGTAAATAATTAAACGGGAAGAGTTTCTGAAGCTGCGAAGCTTGTGATATAAATATTCATGTCTCTCCTGAAGCCCGCCATATGTATCACCGGCGGGCTTTTGCTTTTTATTCAACAGCAATTTCCTTGTTCTTGCAATTCTTGTATTTCTTCAAAAAAATCAGCATTTTATAAGAAAAAGTGGCACGGAAAGCATATCTGAACCGCGATACCAAAGAGACGAAAATCTCCTGTTCCATGAACCTTGACGGAAAAGGAAAGTATGAAGTCTCGACAGGTATCAAATTTTTTGACCATATGCTGGAACTCTTCTCGAAACACAGTCTTATCGACATCGAGTTGAAAGCAAAAGGCGACACGCATATAGACGACCATCATACGATCGAGGATGTTGCGATCGTCCTTGGTAAATGCATTGAGAAGGCTCTTCATGACAAGTCGGGAATAAACCGATACGGCACCGCGTTCGTGCCGATGGACGAATCATTGGCGAGATGCGTCCTCGATCTTTCTGGTCGCGGTTATTGTGTCTACAACGCGGAGTTTTCCCGTGCCAAAATAAACGATCTCTCAACGGAAATGATTGAGCATTTCTTTAAGTCAATTTCGGAGAACCTGAAGGCAAACGTCCACATCGATCTCCTCTATGGAAGGAACAATCATCATCGGAGTGAGGCGCTCTTCAAATCGTTTGCACTTGCGTTGCGAGAGGCTGTGGCGATCAATCCGAGAATTTCCGGCGTGCAATCGACAAAGGGAAAACTCTAGAAAGAATGAGAATTGATCTGCGTGAAAAAAAGGTAGAATAATTTAGATGTTGACCAATAAAACTATCGGCGTAATAGGAGCAGGCCACATCGGTGCTGCAGTCATTGGCGGACTTATCAAGGCCAAACTAACGACTCCCAAAAATATTATCGCATCGAGGCGAAGCGAAAACAGTCTTGCCGAGCTTGCGAAGACTTTTGGCATACACACGACGACCGATAACAAGAAGGTAGCAAAGTCTTCGGATATAATTGTGCTTGCCATAAAGCCGATGAACTCGAGAGATGTTCTCAATGAAATCAAAGATTCGGTCACGCCATCGCAAGTCATCATCAGCGTCATGGCCGGCATCAAGACTTCATTCATAAATTCGGTCATTGGAGTCGAATGTCCCGTAATCAGGACGATGCCAAATACGCCGGTGCTTGTCGACAGCGGTGCTACTGCGATTAGCAAAGGGAAATTTGCAGGCGAGGAAGATCTGAAGATTGCCCACACGATTTTCAAATCCATCGGCACCGTCGAAGTCGTCCCCGAGAACTTGCTCGATGCGGTGACCGGCTTGAGCGGGAGCGGGCCGGCGTATATCTACATGGTCATTGAAGCGATGACAGACGGCGGCGTCAGGATGGGCATACCGAGGCAGATCGCTTTCAGGCTCGCGGCGCAAACTGTTTTCGGAGCAGCGAAACTTGTAATCGAAACGGGAAAACATCCGGCAATTCTCAAAGATGAAGTGACGACCCCCGGCGGCACTGCGATTGCCGCGGTGGCTGAACTTGAAACGCACGGTCTAAGAACAATGTTGATAAACGCAGTCTCGACTGCTACCGCAAGGAGCCAGGAACTCAGCAAGATTATCGAAGAGAATGGCAACTTGTAAGGTTACCGTCGCCGACTACCGAACGAGCAACCTGCTGTCGATAACAAAAGCGTTGCAAAGGGTCGGCGCGGCGGTCGAGCTGACAAATAAGCAGGAAGAAATCGCCGGGGCCGAGAGATTGGTTTTGCCCGGCGTCGGCGCGTTTGGTGCGGCGATTAGAAACATGGACTCGTTAGGAATAAAACAAGCTGTCACAGAGTTTGGAAGAAGCGGGAGGCCCCTGATAGGGATTTGTCTCGGGATGCAGCTTCTTTTCTCCGTGAGCTTTGAGCTTGGAATAAACGATGGACTCAATTTGATACCGGGTGAAATAGTTGCATTTAATTCTTCGGTAAAAGTGCCGCACATGGGATGGAATAAAGTCGAGTTCTCTAAACCGTCAAGACTCTTCCACGATCTGGATGGTAGCCAGTATGCATACTTCGTTCATTCATACTACGCAAAATCCGACGCGATGTATGTTTCAGGGATTTCTGAGTATGGTGTTCGCTTTCCCGCAATCGTTGAAAATGGAAACATCTTCGGGATTCAGTTCCATCCTGAGAAGAGCCAGACTTTTGGTCTAAGGATATTAGAAAATTTTCTGAGGGTATAATTACATATGATCCTTGTTATTCCCGCGATAGATTTGCGAAAGGGAAAGTGCGTTCGTTTAGTTCAGGGCGAGGCCGGAACGGAAACAATTTATTCGGACGACCCCGTAAAGATGGCGATAATCTGGAGGGGCGAAAATTTTAAGACGATTCATGTCGTCGATCTCGATGGCGCGTTTGAAGGAAGACCGTCGAATTTCGAAACTGTAAAATGCATAGTTGACGCAGTCGATATACCCGTGGAGTATGGCGGAGGTGTCAGGACTTATGAAGACGCCAAGAAAATGATCGACGCCGGAGTCTATCGGGTAATTATCGGGACAGTGGCAGTCAGTGATGAAGATTTGCTCTTGCGGCTCCTCAGAGATTTCGGGCCGAGGCGGATCGCAGCCGGAATCGACATGAAAGACGGTATCGTGCAAGTGAAGGGATGGAAAGACTCGAGCGGGATTTCTGCAATAGAGCTCGGCAAGAAATTGAAGGAATACGGAATCGTTCGAGTAGTCTACACCGATATCACGCGTGATGGTACGCTTAGGGGACCAAACTTCGACGCCATGAAAGAATTCGGAAAACAGACCGGACTTCGGGTGACAGCCTCCGGCGGCGTTTCGTCCTATCAAGATCTGTTGAAGCTTCAAGAGCTTGAGCAGTTTGGCGTCGATTCAGTGATCGTCGGAAAAGCGCTGTACGAAAATCGTTTCCCATGCGTCGAGCTGTGGAGAATGAACGAGAGGGTCCTCGGCGATCTTGGCCCGACAAGACGCAGTTAAATGCTAGCGAAACGGATAATACCCTGTCTCGATGTAAATCGCGGAAGGGTCGTCAAAGGAGTGAACTTTGTCAATCTTACCGATGCAGGTGATCCGGTTGAATCGGCAAAGTTTTATGAACAGGAAGGCGCCGACGAAATTGTGTTCCTCGATATAACCGCGAGCTCGGATAACAGAGGCACGATGCTGGGCGTTGTTAGGAAAACTGCCGAGACGGTATTTCTTCCCTTCAGTGTCGGCGGCGGAATAAGATCGGTCGATGACATAAGGAGCATACTCTCGAACGGCGCCGACAAGATCAGCCTCAACACTGCGGCGGTATTGAAGCCGGATCTTATTTCTGAAGGCGCTGAAGAATTTGGAGCCCAGTGCATCGTCGTTGCAATCGACGCGAGCCGGAGCGTTTCTCAACAAAATGGAAATTTTTCGGCTCTGCCGACGTCGCTGGAGCATCTGACCGTTGCAAAAGTCGAGGATCCTTCCGGCTACGAAGTTTACATCAACGGAGGAAGGACGCCGACGAAATTGGACGCGCTGGAATGGGCAAAGTACGTCGTCGGTCGCGGAGCAGGAGAAATTATGTTGACCAGCATCGACAAAGACGGGACGAACAGTGGTTATGACCTGGAAATTTTGCGGAAGGTTTCCATGGCTGTGAATGTTCCGGTTATTGCAAGCGGCGGCGCCGGAGCTCTCGATCACTTTTACGAAGCGATAAATGAAGGTGGTGCGGATGCAGTGCTTGCTGCTTCCGTTTTCCATTTTGGAAAATTTAAAATAAAGGAAGTAAAGAAATTCTTATCAGAAAAAGGCGTGCCGGTAAGACTATGAATAAGATGGATGAAATACTGAGTAAGCTGAAATTCGACGAGAATGGCCTGATTGCTGCCGTTGCACAGGATTATAACACCGGCGAAATTCTCATGCTGGCACACATGAATGCTGAAAGTTTCAGGCAAACGGTGGAAACAGGGCAGGCCGTTTACTGGAGCAGGACACGAAAGAAGCTCTGGCTCAAGGGCGAGGAATCCGGCAACACTCAAAACGTTAAGGATATTCTCATCGACTGCGATGGAGACGCCGTGGTATTGAAAGTTCAACAGGTTGGCGGCGCGGCTTGTCATACCGGAAACCGCACTTGCTTTTCAACAAGAGTTCTTGACAGTGAACTGGTCGATGTTGGAGTAAGAATATTTGACCCGGAGAAAGTCTACAAACTAAAGGGGAAATGATGGCAAAACCCAAAGTTGCTATTTTAATTGGAAGCAAATCGGATGAAGCGTCCATTTCTGAAGCGTTTGCGTATCTAGGTTATTTTGAAATCGAATATGAGCTTCATGTCCTGAGTGCTCATCGAAATCCGAAAGAGACCGCCGACTTTGCCTCCAACGCGGAGAAGAACGGCTACAGCGTGATAATCGCGGGTGCCGGAATGGCGGCCCATCTACCTGGCGTTGTCGCGAGCCTGACGACTCTTCCCGTGATCGGTGTACCATTAAGCGGCTCCGAGCTTTCGGGGGTCGACGCGCTTTATTCAATCGTACAGATGCCTCCCGGAATTCCAGTAGCAACCGTCGCAATCGGAAAGGCGGGCGCGAAGAATGCCGGCGTGCTCGCAGCAGAGATAATCGGATTATGGAACAAGGACGTGAAGCAGAAATTGACCGAGTTCAGGTCGAGAGGCTCGAAGCTTTGAGAGTCCTCGTTATCGGCGAGCCATGCATTGACGTGATTCACAAGGCAGACGGCAAGAAATTTAATGAGCCGGGCGGAATATCCTACTCGGTTGTAGGAGGTGCGGTCCTCGACGATGGGGTGGAAGTCGTACCGATTATAGGAATTCATCCGGAAGACGA
>Ga0335078_10010016_pt1 | contig 14028 bp, 17 predicted proteins | sample Lox_Sample_32_FD_206711 | JGI IMG/M metagenome (GOLD analysis project Ga0335078, IMG submission 206711) | Soil microbial communities from Loxahatchee National Wildlife Refuge, Florida, United States - Lox_Sample_3.2 | ecosystem: Environmental > Terrestrial > Soil > Wetlands | place: USA...
CTGGCCATCGCCGAATCCACAGTGAACTTTCACATCAAGAACCTCACGGACAAACTAAGTGCGAATGACCGGACTCATGCCGTGACAATCGCCATCCGCCGCGGATTGCTCCGGGTGTAAAGCCTGCGTTACCGAAGTGGAGGACTGCAGAAAAATGCAGCTCCCGCCCTGCTCTGATTGGCATAGTTGCGAACTCTGGATTCCTTCATGATGGTTGCGGTCGGCGCGCGACACAATCTGAATTCTCAAAGAATGGAGAGGAACATAATGGAAAAGAGATGGTCGAAGAACCTGATCCTGGCGGCATGCTTGATGGCAGCCATCGCACTTTGTGGGAATGCCGTTTCCGGCGCCTCAGACGACGATGCACTCCGTGTTGACATTCCAACCCAGCTTGCAAACGCGAATGTTGTCGTTGATTACGGTCATCTGGTGATGAACGGCGACATGCCGTTTGCTCTTGGTGACATACATTTGCTCGCGGATGACCTGCAGCAATGGCGAGCAAAGGGCCAGGTCGTAGTGATCTTTCACGGCGACGCGGCTTTTCTTGTGCTGAATGACAGCACCTACGACACCGTTCGGCACGCCTCGACAGGAAATCCATACAAGGGTCTCGTCAACGAATTGATGAATGAGGGCGTTCAGCTCGAACTATGCGGCGCCACTGCCAAGGGAAACCACTGGGGCAACGCGAATCTTCTACCCGGAGTCAAAGTCAACACCAACGCAATGGTGCGCGTGACCGAGCTCGAGCAGAAAGGATACACGCCAATTTACCAATGAACGGATTGGCAATCATTGCCCTGTATCTCACTTAAGCCACACACTGCCGAAGGAGAAAAGCCATGAAGATATGGCAAATAGCACTGGTAATGGCCGGCCTGGTCGTGCCAGCATCAGCAACCGTTGACGCACTCGGTAACAAGAAGAATGGGATCGTCACGATTCCAAGTAATCACTCTGTTGACGAGACCGTCGCTCGCGCAAGGGGTCTTCTCCAGGCCAAGGGCATCGCGCTTTTCGCAGTGATCGACCACAGCGGGGAGGCAGAGAAAGTCGGCATGAAGATGCCTCCAACGAAACTCCTGATTTTCGGAAGCCCGAAGGCAGGAACACCCTTGATGCTGGCCGCACCCAGCATCGCCATCGATCTGCCCTTGAAGATCCTTGTCTGGCAGGATGAACAGGGAAAGGTGTGGATCTCCTATAACAGTCCCGAGTACCTCAAGAAACGACACGGGCTGCCAGAGGATCTGCTGCAAAACATCTCCGGAGTTGAAACGCTGGCCGAAAAGGCCGCGGAATAGGCGCCGTTACACTTCGCCTCTTGCCCATGAACCCTACGAGGATCCACACAACCAAGCCGATAGTGAGAACGAGCAGGTCCATTCACGACTCATGTTCAAATTTGCGTTGCCGTCGTCGAACAGGTTGCTTGCAGAACCAGGCCGAGTTACCGAATGCGCCACCCGATGAGGATTGCGATTGTATCGACATGCGGAGGCTGGCTGCCGGCTTGGTTGTCTTCGCGCTGAAAGTAAAGATCGGCGGCAAGGTGTTTGTTGAACTCCTTGTGTCCGCCCACCGCGACCCGGTTCCTGGTCCAGCCGCGATATTTTGAGAAATAGTAAATCTCGTCCTAGGCAAAAACCGATCTGGCATCCGCCGATTTGCCGATGCGATAATCGAATCTCGGCCGATTGCGATAGAACCACGTAGGTTCGGCGGCGAGAGTATCGAACCTGCAGCCGATCCGATTCCTGTCCGAGACGATCCACTTCTCATGGGAGATTGTTGGCATTACAGCAAGAATCGGTAACTGACGACTCCCGAGCGCTCCGGATTCTGAGTGGTACCTGCCGTAGTAGTACGAAGGTGTGAGAACTAGGTATTTGCCGACCCTGAAATTCCAGTCTGTTCCTAAGACGAAATGACCAGGATTGGGCAATTCTTCGCTCAACCGTACTCGCGCAATCCACGTCACGTCCAGGTTTGAATCAAAGCGAGTAAATACATCCAATTCATTCCAGCTCTGAAAATCGGTACCGAGAGGCGAAGCAAGCGAAGATTGTGCTGCGACCGCAAATGAGTTGAGTGCAACGCAGATGAGCGTTGCCCAGTGCCGAACCCTCGCGAGGCCGTCAAATGCTATTTGTGCCTGACGTATCATAGCTTTCGCATGATTCCCAGCAGCGGATAACACACCGCTGGCCGCCGAGTTCCTCAGCATGTCCTGCGGCACGCCCTGCAAATTTCCGGGGGCTAGAGATCGGCAAAGCTCTCCGCTTGAAAAAGGAGGTTAACTGAATTGCGAGTTTCGAGAATCATCAGAAGATTCAGGGGAAAGGCTGGATTTTTCTTCAGGTGCCAAGGCTTCATGGAGATCTCAAATGTCGGTCACACCCGGCGCGCTTCGCCTTTCTTACCTGAAGAAACATGCAGGCGGAGCTCTGTCAATTCAAGGGTGGCCATGAAGAGCATCCGCCCTTTACTATGGCGTGAATGCGGAGGAATCGATGATCTTCTCAACGCAAACAAAACTCCTCGCGGGAATTCTCTTCATCTCCGTCCCATCCATCCAGTACGGTGGAGTCTTCCTCTTACGCCTGTTGAGCAAGCGCGACGCTGGCTACGTGCAGAACCCACTGCGCCAGAATCTGTTTCGCGCAGGGCATGCGCACGCCGGTGTTCTGGTTATCCTTGGGCTCGTTTGCCAGATTTTTGCCGACTCTGTTTCGGGGCCCGACTGGCTGGTATGGATCGCCCGTCTTGGAGTACCGGCAGCGGCGATCTTCATTCCGCTTGGATTCTTCCTGAGCGTTATCTCTCCGAACGCATCGAAGCCTGGCCGGTGGATTGGGGCCGTCTGGGTTGGGGCAACTGCAATGGGCGTATCTGTGCTTACGTTGGGCCTGTTGCTCATACGATCAGCGACAAACGGATGAGGAGCAACAATGAGCCATATGTCAAGGGCGCATAACGAACGCGCAATCGCGGTGATTGCGACTGCCATAGGGTTCTCTGCTATCGGCTGTCTCGCGATCGGTGCGCTGGCTGTGTCACGATTGCTCGTCAAGCGAGCGGTCATCAAGTCAGCAAAGATAGATACCTTTGAAATTCGAGATCTTATAGTTGGTAGATTGCGCGTCGGTGAAGTTGTTGTGACGGACTCGGTTAAACTTCCGGAAGCCGCGAATCGTTCGTCGAACTAGAACTCGATTACCGTTTTGCCGACCTCGCTGGCGACAACATCGGAATATGCGGTCTCGATTTCTGCACTCGAGTAACGCCGCACATTCAAGAGTGGCGCCAGTCTGCCCGCCTCAGCCAAGACGGCAGCACGTCGCAGAATCTCGCCGTGGTGATCCCGGCCCTCGCCTGTTAGAAGAGGTAGCAAGGTGAATACGCCCGAGTAAGTCGCGCTGCGAAAAGAAAGTGGGGCCAGTGAGTGCGAGCCCCATCCAAGGGCGCTGACGACATGACCTGTGCATCCCTTGACCGCGATGAACGATTGATCTAGCGTTGCTCCGCCAACCGTATCGAAGATGATGTCGAATCCTTCCCCCTGGGTGAACTCCTCCACATATTCTTCAACTTTCTGAGCATGATAGTCGATAGGTGTCGCGCCAAGACTCATGACGATCTTTGCCTTTCTCAATGAAACCGTTGCAAAAACCTCGGCGCCGAATGAACGGGCAATCTGGATTGCAATATGGCCGACGCCACCGGCCCCCGCGTGGATCAGCACGTTTTGGCCCGCATGCACATTAGCTTTGTCGACAAGGGCCTCCCATGAAGTGATGACGCTGAGCGGAAGCGCCGCTGCCTGGCGCATGGACAAATTCGTGGGTTTGCGTGCGACGAGGCGAGCATCGCACGTCATTGATTCGGCCAATGTGCCCTGCAGCCCGCCGACTCCGCCAACCATCCCGTAGACCTCATCGCCAACGCTGAATGCAGTAACGTCGGGAGCGATCTCGTCGATGGTGCCGGCCATGTCGAGTCCAAGCACTGCGGGCAAAGACTGCCGGGCATGATCAGCTTTGCCCCCTCGGATTTTAGTGTCGAGTGGATTCACTCCGCTTGCTGCGATTTTTACTCGCACCTCACCAGGGCAAAGAGTGAGACGATCCCCTGTAGCCTTTCGGTGCTTTCCATCCGGCTCATCGACTATCCAAACGCTGTGAGTCAAGGTAACCTCCGTGAATCTGAAACATTGAATTGAGCTGACATTGCCGCCCCTATGTCTCAGTGATCTGCCGCATTGGGAATTGACGAAGCGAGCCTGCAGTGTTCGTGCACGCTCCACAGGTCGAAACGAAGTTTCTGGTTCTCAAGCAGCAGCTCGGCAACAAGTATTGCTAGATAAGATCGCTCTGAGCAATTGGCACGAGAGTGATCGGCATCCGGCGACGAGGGTTGATTGCTCGAAGATGAAGTTTCGCTCTGATGGCGATTGTCCATATCCGCCCCTTGCCTCAGTGAATTTCACGTCAAAACCTGATGGCATTGCCTGTCCGTTCTTGTCTGCGATGGGCAGTGACGAATCTGCAAGCATGATAGGCGATCCAGCTTCTCCAAAGAATATTGCGAAATGCAGCTCTTTCCCCGTTCTTATCTACAGTTCTTGAGCAACTCTTTCATACCTGCAGAAAAATGCAGAACGACTGCAGTGGATTGTTTGAAGCCATCCCTGCTCTCTTGATTGGTAATCTCGATAGGAGTCACCGTTCGTGCCGCGAAACAGCGGCATTTGCCAGAGAAACCACCGCACTATCACGTACTACACACCCGGCAGTCGGATCGACGGGAGAAGGAGGATCGATGAACGAGACAGCTCTCATACCAGTGACCTCAATTCATCGCGTTGATGTTGACGGTCTCCGGGTGTTTTATCGCGAAGCCGGCCCAGCCAACGCTCCAGCCGTTATGTTGCTGCACGGTTTCCCAACATCTTCCTTCCAGTTTCGAGAACTTATTCCGCGACTGGCGAACAGGTATCACGTCATCGCCCCTGATCTTCCGGGCTTTGGGTTTACCGAGGTACCGGCAGAAAGGCAATACCGGTATACGTTCGACGCGCTGGCAGAGACGATTGCCGCATTCACGGATGCTTTGCAGCTCAACCGCTATGCGCTTTACGTATTTGATTACGGTGCGCCTATAGGCTTCCGAATCGCTATGACAAGACCAGAGCGCGTCACGGCGATCGTTTCTCAGAACGGCAACGCTTACGAGGAAGGGCTCGGCGGCGCATGGGCTCCTATTCAGCGTTATTGGCGAGACCCTTCTCTCGAGAACCGCCACATAATTCGGAAAGGTCTCGATGCGGAGGGCATGCGACGTGAATACAGTGTCGGTATCTCGAACCCCGAACTGATCAAGCCGGAGGGATACACCCTCGACGCAGCGCTCCTGGCGCGCCCAGGCAACGTGGAGATTCAACTTGATCTCTTCCTCGATTACGCGAACAACGTGAAGCTCTATCCGGCCTTCCAGGAATACTTCAGGCGGTTCAAGCCGCCCCTGCTGGCGGTCTGGGGAAAGAATGACCTTTACTTCATTCCTCCCGGTGCAGAATGCTTCCGCCGCGATAATCCGAATGCGACAGTGAAGTTTCTCGATACGGGCCACTTCGCTCTCGAGACGCACGTGGAGGAGATTGCGGAAGCGATGAGGGATTTTTTGGCAAGGGCGCTGCGCTGAGTTCTTGCCTCATCGGCATGAGTGCAACGTGCACGTCGCGCATAGGGGTGCCGCGCCCGCGAATCTACACGCGAAATCCCAGCCGGGCTCCCTCGCCGCAGTCCCGGTGGAATGGATGAAAGAGGAATGGAAGGCGCGCGGGCTCAAGAAACGAATCCAGTTGACCGTGAGTGGATGCCTCGGACCCTGCGATATATCAAACGTGGCGAGTATCTCCTCAACCGAGGGAACGATCTGGCTGGGAGGACTTGGCCGCTTTAGTGACTACGCCGCCCTACTGGAATGGTCTTCAAGCTGTAGTGAAGCCGGACAATTGCTTGCGCTTCCGAATCGACTTTCTGCTCTGCGATTCAATCCATTCATAGCGGAAAACTTAAGCCCGCTAACTGAAACGGCAGAGCGAAGCTCCTGGAGTTAAGCCTCTTTGCCCGCGACAATGGGCTAGCTAGCCAGTATGCAGACTAGTCAAAGATTGATGATTGCGCGGAGCCGAATATGACTGCTGTGACGATACTCGGATTGGCCTTGGGGATGCGACATGGAACAGATCCCGATCACCTTGCTGCCATTGATGGCCTCACACGCATCCGGCCTCGCTCAATGAACGGTGTCTACTTCGCCCTCGGGCACGGCATCATAGTGATCCTTCTTGCAGTGGGAATCGGGCATCTGCTCGCGGCACGATTTGCCTTCCTGGGCCCATGGATACTCATGCTCATCGGGGCACTGAATCTCCTCCGTCTACTTCGCCCTTATCATGAACCGACTCGCCATCAGCGTCCCATTATTGCCCAGCCGGTGCTTCTTGGGATGTTGCTCGCAGCGGGATTTGAAACGTCGTCGCAGCTCTCCGCGCTCATTCTCGCAGGTCAAACTAATCCGTGGCTTCTCGGTGCGGCCTTTGCCGGCGGAATGATTCTTGTTGACGGCGCAGACGGAGTGCTCGCTTCGTCAACCCAACGCCTTGCGCGCGCCGGCAGCAGAGCAGCAAAGACCGCATCACGAGCGCTTGGCATCATGGTTGTGATCTTTGCATTTGGTCTCGGCAGCGCCGAACTCATCGGAGTTGAACTCAGTCGCATTGCGTTTCCCCTCGGCCTCACCATGTTTGCGATTGTTGTCGCGATGCGAAGTTGGGCTCGATTGAGCGGTTCACAACCGGTGCCAACTCGCTGACGATTGAAAGAACCGTGAGTTGACACTCAGCAGATCGCAGGAGGAGATAACATCAATGATTCGCGGCACCGAAGAAATCCCCGGATACACCTACGGCAGCTCGGAGATTGAACCCTCGTCGGTCTCGACCCGGGATCTGGAAGAGCTGAAAATATCCGTCGGTTGGACGGACGAAGATCCGATCTATCTGCGACTCGCAGGAGAAGTGCTCAAAGACCAGACAACGCAGATCGTTGACCATTGGCGCAGCGGCATCATCGGCAGCATTCCTAATTTGGCGCGCCACACTCGTACTCCCGAGGGAAACCCTATCCCCAGCTATGTAGCTAACAGCGGCAAGCGATTCGAGCAGTGGATATTGGACACTTGCCTGCGACCCTATGACCAGGAATGGCTCAATTACCAACAGGAAATCGCTCGCAGACATACCTCAGTAATGAAGAACAGAGTCGACGGAGTGCGGTCGACTCCATATGTTCCTTTGCGCGACATCATGGTTTTCATTACGGTCATGAACGAGACGATAAAGCCGTATCTCGCAGCAAAGGGACATTCCGATCAAGATGTTGGTAAGATGCATCGCGCCTGGCGCAAATCTCTCCAACTTCAAATCGCGATTTGGACGAAGCTCTATATGGATACTGTCAACGCACCGAGTGAATGGTAATCCACTATCCCTGACCTGATGCGGCGTAGCCCAGGGCGCGTGTCAGATTCTTGCGCTCCTCATGATTTCCTGCAACTTCAAGAGACTTACCGATCCGGGAAGAAAGGAAAAAGACAATGCGAAATGACGCGCAAGCTCTAATGAATTCTGTCGTCCACTCGGCACAGCAACCCACATATGCGGTTGTCGGAACACTTTTGCAGTTCGTCTCCGCGCCGGAACGAAATGGCGGAAACCTCAGCGTGATGCGCGCCGGAATTCTTCCTCGGACAATCATTCCACTCCACAGTCACGCCAGCCCGGAGGTGTTCTATGTACTTGAAGGGGCCATCGAGGTGTTCCAGCAGGACGGAAGCGAATCCGGATGGCAGACGGCAACTAGTGGGGATGTCGTGACCATCGCTGTTGGAGTTAAGCACGCTCTCCGCAATGCCGGCGATACGGCGGTGGCTGCCATTCTGGTGGGCGACGGACAACTCGAGCGGTTCTTCCGCGAATTGGCTGTACCGCTTGGTTTAGGAGAGGCTCCACCTGTTCCGACTCCGGAAGTGATGCAAAGACTCTTTGAGGTGGCTTCGCGTTACGAATACTGGATCGGCTCCCTCCAGGACAACGCGTTAATTGGAATCGTTCTAGGCTAAGGCACAGCGAGTTGTGCATTTCTCCTTCGCGGTTTGGAGACCATGCCATGACCAAATGCTGCAACGGATTGAGTCATGGACTTACCCTTGAGGATCCACAACTCGAGCGTGTTATCGCACACCCATCAAGTGCAACGTCCCATAACAAAGGAGTGATTGAGATGGCGATTACACACGAACGGGTTTACGAAATCTTCAAAGGACTGGAAAACGGCGAAGGCTCTGCCTTCTTCCACCATGTCGCTGACAACGTTGACTTTGTCGCCCAGCTGTTCGAGAAGAACCCGATTGCATAGTTGGTCGGAATTCTTCGTTCCTACGGCGCTCCGGCGCTACCGTCCATTTCGAATTAGTTTTTGGAATATGTGGCGGGGACGGCGAGACTCGAACCCGCAACCTCTGCCGTAAAAGCGTAGGGAATTCCAATTGGTCGTAAAGCGGCTGATCGTACAAGTCCTGCATTAGCCCAACGCGCCGAAGTGCTCGCTAGAGTTTATTCATCGATCGCCCGCTGGTGGGAATCAGTCCGAAGTTTTACCGGTGGGAGATTCCGCAGACACTGTCTGCGAATTGGGGCGCGGAGTCGAACTATTTGGCCTCAGGTAGGACTCGAACCTACAACCCTTCGGTTAACAGCCGTGCTCTTCGTCCTCACCGCTGCTGCTTCCGGTTGCTATAAGCTCCTATCCTTTGTGCACTTTACAGCTTCCCTCCTTCTACTGAATTGCTACCGATACATCCCAGATTATGCCGTATTTTGAAGGAGGGTGGGCACAAAAATGGGCACAGTCAATAATCCGCCCCTGATTATCAGAAGAGAATCCGTTGAAAAGTTCAATGCCACAGTCAGGAAGGGCTCACTCCGACAGGTTGCGCATGCACACTACCGCACAGCGCGGAGGGATTTGAAATCCCCTTCAACCGGTGGCCACTTTGCTTCTCTTCTGTTGGGTTTAAGGCCAAGCCTGTCCAAGTTCAGAGGTTTCTGGATTTCTCATGCCTGGCCCTTCTTCCGCTGTTGTCTGACCACTCGACGTCATTCAGCAAGAATTTGATTTCACCTTCGAGAATTCAGCCGTCAGTCAGCAGGGACCGTTGCCACACGTTTAATGACAGAGGCTTTGCTACTCCATCGCCGCGGGGACCACTGACCAGCTCATGGATGCTATTCCAGGCTCAACCGAAAGACGCAAGGCAATCTTCTCAATCAATTCGTCTTGTTTCCCTCGGGTAGATATTTCGGCTCTGAGACGGGTGCGGTCACTTCCCGGTTCAGTATCACTATGAATCGCCTGAAGAGTTGCCGGTTCCTGGGTCATCGATCCGAGCAGCAGAGCGCGAAGATGTGTCTCATCAGTGCAGCGGCAGGCCAAGACGATCTCGTACAGCGTGTCTGAGTTTTCCCGGGACGTCAATACGGGATGAAATCTGTGGGCGAGCGGGCGAAGCCCAATATTCGTGAGCAAAACGGCGACAGTCAGGAATATCGCAAATGGGAGAGCATCAAGGCCGCTAAGGACCCCGATTCCCGCTGAGCACCAGATGGTTGCTGCAGTATTGAGCCCGCGAACGCTGCCGGCATCCTTGAAGATCACACCAGCTCCCAGGAAACCTACGCCGGAGACGACGTAGGGCCCGACACCGGCCATAACGAAAGCAGATGCTCCGGCAGCCACGAGCGCATTCGTTCGCGTTCCCGCCATCCGTTGCCGCCATTCACGCTCAAGGCCAACGATCGCGCCGAGAGCTGTCGCTCCCGAGAGGTGCAGAACGAATTGAGGCAGAGATGTCGCGATCATAAATTTCCAGTGAGTGAAACTGTTTCCGGCTTATTGCAATCACTTGCCGCGAACGCACTACATCAAAGAGCAAACCCCGTTGCGTCGAACTCAAACAGCGTATCGCGGAATTCAAACACCGTTGCGAGCGCGGTGAAGACGCTACCCCTTGTTTACGGGAACCAGCCGCACCATTCGTTTGACGTTGTACGAAGAAGGAGACTCATTGGTGAAGTAATGGCGGACCTGCAGTTCGCCGAGCAAACCGAGCGCCATCAACTGAATTCCGGACACGATCAACACGCCCCCCGTCACAAAAACAGGTTCGTGAATATTCATCACCGCTAGGTGAGGGTTCCCAAGTTTGATTGCAAGCACAATCGCGGCCATGATGCTTCCCGCGAGAATTGCAAGCATACCAAGGCGGCCGAAGAGATGCATCGGCCGGCTCATGTACCGCAACAGAAACCGGATTGTGAGCAGATCGAACAATACGCGGAAAGTGCGGCCGATACCATAATGGCTCCTCCCTTGCACACGATTCACATTGCGAATGGGGATCTCGCAGATCGATGCACCGAACCAGCTAGCCAGCGCCGGAATAAATCGGTGCATCTCGCCGTAAAGAGGTATCCTTTTGATCACTTCGCGGCGATAGGTCTTAAACGTCGTGCCGAAATCGTGAATGGAGACGCCTGAGAGTCGAGCCATCAGCCAGTTAGCGCAGCGGGAGGGGATGCGGCGCAGGATGAGATTGTCGATCCGGCTTTCACGCCAGCCAGAAACTACATCGTAGCCCTCGTTGAGCTTTCCGATAAACGCGGGAATATCGTTCGGGTCGTGCTGCAGGTCCCCATCCATCGCTAAGATGAACTCCCCCGAAGCATTGTCAAATCCCGCCGCCAAGGCTGATGTCTGTCCAAAGTTCCGGCGGAGCTGAACGACTAGCACGCGGCTATCTACGGCCGCGATCTCTTCCAGCAGGATGCAGGTTCGATCCAATGAGCCGTCGTCGACAAAGACCAACTCGAATCTCTCACCGACCTGTTCCATCACTTGCTTCACTCGGGAATAGAGGACGGTGACATTCTCCTCTTCGTTGTGAAATGGCACAACAACCGAATACTTCGGCATGCCAACTTGCTCGTCTTCCAAATGAATAGATCTCATCTCAATTCAACTCCTCCTGGCAGCGCTTACACGAAATGCAGGGATGGATTTCTGCCGCAGCCATTCACCACTTCCGATCGCGTCCAGCTGGGGTGAGCTTGCGGAGGATAAACTCCTGCAGAATTGCGCTCAATTCCCGCTCAGCGGTATTCACCGCAAATTGCTCAAACACGATTGGGGCACCCCGATTCGATTGTGGATAGTACGTGGTCATCAAAGCGCTCGCCGCCAAGTCGCCTCCCAAGCTCGAGTAATTCGGTTGCCAGTCACCGTTGTCTCCCTTGCACACAAACGGACTGGCCAAAGCATGCCCTAGCCGCGATCTTGTCGTCCCTTCACCCTGGTAAAAATAACGCGGATCCTGATGCAGAAACGACGGAAGGATGGCACCTCCGATCAGAATGTCGCTGAATCCGTCGGCGGCTTCGGCCCCCACGCGCTGCGCGTACCCTTTCACTCCCAACTGATAATCAGGAGTATGAGCAACCTGTCTGGTGCCGGCCATGAAGGCTACCCCGACGAAAGTAATCGGATCGACAGAGACCCTCATAGCGAGCTGATACTTTAGCTTCATAGTGAGCGGTGCAGCGTTCTGCGAGTCGTACACAACGTAGAAATTAGGAATGAATCCCAAAACCCGTTGTCGCTCCTCGAGGCGGACCTGTTCGGTAGCAATCTGGGCCGTGGAGGCATTGACAGTTACGGACGCAACGGTATCTGGCACACGAAGGTTGATTCCAGTGACGAAGTCAACGGATTGATCCTGCGTGAGGGGGATGGCCGGCGATACCCAGTCCTCGAAATTCTTCGCCGATACACGAATCTGGTAGGTCACACCCACCTGGAGATCATGAAAGCTGAAGGCCGCATTGTCGTCTGCGGACGACGTTTGACTCTCGCAGGGTGATGGACACTCGAGCTTGACAGTGGCGCCGGGAACAAGACTGCCATTTACGTCCTGTACCGACCCAATAATCATGCCATTGGCCAGCCGGTTGGAATTCCGCGGAGCAGTCTGCGCGAATCCCGACATGTTCCCGATCAGCGAAAGGACGATAAGGCATTTTCTGAGCATATGATCCCTTTCACCCTGCAGCAGCACAACTGCGATCGTCTTAGTTCGGAGAATTGCCGTAGGTTGGAATTGACTGCTGGCTTGGGACCAGCGGCAGAGTCACTTGCGAATAAACGCGTGATACCCCAGGCGGCGCCGTAACAAAGCTCGTGCTCTGAGCAGTCGCGACTTCGCAGCGGCCAGCGTCAATCCGAGGGTCCGGGCAGCATCGGTCAGACTGCCTTCTTCGCCGTAGTAGAGAATAATCAGGTGACGGAATCCGGCGGGGAGTTTGCTGATCTCGTGCAAGACAATTGATCTGCTCTGAGCCCTGGAATAGATCTGCTCAGGATTTGGTCCAGGATCGGTAGCATCCGGAAAGTCGAGAATCTCTCCTTCGTTCCCAACGAATCCTCCGCATCGTTCCGAAGAGGTTTTTCGCCTTCTTAAAAGCATCAACGCGGTATTGATTGCGATCTGCGTCATCCAGGTCTGGAAGCTGCAGTTGCCGCGGAAGCCACTCAAGTGCATGTAAGCACGCATCAGAGTCTCCTGGACAATGTCATCAGCATCTTCGTGGTTCTTGACAATCCTGAAGATCCTCCCTCTGACGCTACGGCTATGCCGGGTGCAGAGCTCGCTGAAGGCATGCTGATCTCCAGCCTGTGCTCTGCGGAGCAACTCCGCCTCGGATGTTTTGCAATACTCATTGCTTTCGGCGAGGCCCCGCGACGCTCGCGTGCGAAGTGGAACACCGTGCCGGGAATCTGGTTGATAGCGACGAACCGTATCTGTCGCCATGGATGAATGCGAAAAACTGCATACCCCCATAGAGCTCATCTCTGACCTCCTTGACTTAGTGGGCCGATAGGTTTTCGCTCTTACCCGCTTGATTTGGTTTAAGCAAGAACGATGCGACGAACATGACGCCACCCACGACGGCAAGCATCCAGTACGCGTCGATGTACGAAAGGCTGAAGGCCTGCGTAGTTACCATGTTGTAAAGCCGATCCGTTGCCTGTTGCGAGGCTGCGGCCACGCTCAAGCCGCCACGATTGAGTTGCGCCGCCATGCCCTGAATCGAAGACTGGAAGATCGGCGACCCAGTGTAGGCGGAGAGGACAAATTGATGAAACTGATTTCGCCTGGCGAGTACGGTTGTCAGAGCCGATGTCCCGATGCTTTGTCCGATGTTGCGCGTGAAATTCATCAGCCCGGCTGCCGTATTGGTTTTTTCTGGCGGCAGGCCGACATAGGCGGCCATCGTGATCGTCACGAAGAGGAACGGTAGTCCCAGAGTCTGGAAGATACGCAGGTAAGCCGCATGGCCAAAGGTCATGAGCAGATTGGTTTGGTAGGCGGATGCATACATGCTTATGCACAAGGCGAGCCACCCGATGGCAATGAGATAGCGAGCCTGCACTAGCGCCGTGAGTCGACCCACGATGGGCAGGAAGACGAGCGTAACGATTGCTCCGGTCGAGAGCACAAGCCCCGCCTGCTCTGCGGTGTATCCCATGAGGGTTTGCAAAAGCTGCGGCATGAGCACGGTAGAGCTGAAGAGCACCGCACCAAAGGCCAGGAACATTACATTGGTCGTCGCAAAATTGAAATTCGTAAATAGGCGAACATCGAAAATAGGGGCCTTTTGACGCCACTCCCAGAAGACCAGAGACGCTAGTCCGACCACCGCTGAGATACTGAGCGTAACGATGAATCGTGAAGAGAACCAGTCGTCCTCCTGCCCCTTGTCAAGAACAACCTGGAGGGATGCAACTCCGATCGTTAGAAACGAGAATCCCAGGACATCGAAACGGGCAAGCCCTCTCTTGA
>Ga0335078_10010018_pt1 | contig 14027 bp, 9 predicted proteins | sample Lox_Sample_32_FD_206711 | JGI IMG/M metagenome (GOLD analysis project Ga0335078, IMG submission 206711) | Soil microbial communities from Loxahatchee National Wildlife Refuge, Florida, United States - Lox_Sample_3.2 | ecosystem: Environmental > Terrestrial > Soil > Wetlands | place: USA: Florida...
AAACCACTCGAACCGGTCCGTGATGCCAGGGAAGCCCTCGGAGAAGGATCTCTCCGGGACATCCAGACTGGTGGTGTAAATCATCCCCAGGGGCTTCATCTTCGAGAAATCCGGCAGGTGCTTTGAATTGTGCCGGATGTGATAGACGCTGCCGCGGAGGCCGGAGGGGATTACCACGGTGGTGCCGAAAACGGGCACTTTATCCTGAGCCGCAATCGCCGTGACGGCCAGAAGCGCAGGAACACATCGCAGTGCGAAGGGCATCCTTTGATACATACGCCGACACCCGATGACAGGATGCAGGAATTATTCCTGGTGCGGACGGTGGGACTCGAACCCACACGACCCTTGCGAGTCAGCGGCTTTTAAGGCCGCTATGTCTACCGATTCCATCACGTCCGCGCCCGCTCTCATTATGCCCCAGCGTGTGCCTGCGCCCGGCGCGTTCAGGAGCCGCGAAGCGCCCTGATCGGGTCAGTCCGCATCGCGCGCAATGCAGGCGCCAGGCAGGCCGCAATGGCCGCCGTGACCATCACGGCAAATGCGATGGCGAACGTATCCGGGTCGCGCGGGCTGGTCCGGTAGAGCAGGTCGCCCATCAGACGGCTGAGCCCCAGGGCCGCTGCGCAACCGGCGCCGATGCCGGCAACCGTTGCCCGGAGTCCCCTGAGCATGACGATCCGCAGCAGATCCCGTGCCGTGGCGCCCAGGGCCATTCGCAGGCCCATCTCGCGCGCGCTCTGAGAAACGGCGTATGACATCACTCCATAAAGTCCAATCGCCGATAACACCAAAGCAGCGGCAGCGAAGATCCCCAGCAGTGTAAGCGCCGCCGCCTGACTCCATGTCCGCCGGTCTAAGTGCTCGCGCATGCTGACAACCTGGCCGGGCGCGAGATTGGCATCGATGGCCCGGACCTCACGGAGCAATGCGTTAGCCATGGCGGCGGCTCCCAGGCGCGTCCGAATCTGGAAATTGGCGCCGGCGGCCGGGTTCTGCGATAGCGCGGTATAGAAAAACTGCGTGTTCGTCTCCACCAGACTGCTGTACTTTGTGGTCCTTGCCACTCCGACAATCCTCAGCCACTTTCCATTCGCCTGAAATCGCTGTCCCACGGGGTCCCGGCCCCGCCAGAACCGCTTGACCATCGCCTCGTTCACAACAGCGACCGGGACCGCCGTACCGTTGTCGGCCACGTTAAAATCGCGCCCGGCAAGGAGTGCCGTTCCCGTGGCGCGGAAGTAGTCCGCCCCGACCTCGGTATATTCGGCGGTCGGGCGTTCGCCAGGAGCGGCTTCATATCCTTCCACGCCGATCGCTGCTTCAGCGGGAGAGACATAGCTGAACGGAACCCACGTCGACCATGCCACCGCCTCCACGCCGGGAATTCCTTTCACCCGATCGGTGAATTGATCCTGGAAACTGCGGATGCGCGCCCCGTCGTAGCCCGCGGCGACCAGGTCCACGCCGCCGAGAAGAACTCCGTGCGTTGCGAAACCGACATCGGCACTGCGCATCGCGTGAAGGCTCCTCAGAAGGAGCCCCGCTCCCACGAGGAGAACGAAGCTGAGCGATATCTGCGCCATCACCAGGACGAAACGTACCCTTGCCTTGCCGCGGCCGCCCACGACGCCGGCAGAGTCGGCCTTCATGACGGCACTGAGATCGGTGCCGCCGGCCTGGAGCGCCGGAACCAGTCCGAAAAGAACCGTTGCGAGGAGACTCACGCCAGCGCTGAGCACGAGCACGCGCCAGTCCATCCCCGCCGGAAGATAGATTACTATGCCAGGCGCGGGCGGGGTGAACATGATTTTCAGTAGATCGCGACCCGCAAAGGCAAACAGGAGTCCGAGCACCCCAGCTGCGGTCGAAACGAGCAGGCTCTCCGTCAGGAGCTGCCGAACTAACCTGGCGCGCTGAGCACCCATGGAAAGCCGTACTGTCATCTCGTGATTTCTCGCGAAAGCCCGAACCAACAGTAGATTTCCCACGTTGGCGCAGGCGATCAGCAGCACCAGACACGCGACGAAGAAAGCGATCCGAAGCGTTGGCAGAAGCGTGCCGGCGTTGTTGAACGGCGTCCGCCACAGCGGATACAGTTTGAAGTTGCGTCCCCGATCGGTTTCCGGATACGCCGTTTCCAGACGGGCGCCGGCAGCCGAAAGCTCCGCCTGAGCCTGTCCGATGGTGACGCCGGGCTTCAGAATCGCAAATCCCTCGATCCAACGCGCGCCGCGGTCCTCCAGCTTGTAGTCGCCGCTCTCGAACGCCTGTTCCATCGAGGCGGGGACCCAGAATTGCCAGGCGTAGCCGACAAACGTCCCATGAAATCCCTCGGGAGCGACGCCGATGATGGTATACGTGACGCCATTGAGCATCTGCGGTCTGCCGATGACGCCGGGGTCACGGGAGAATCGATTGGTCCACATGTCGTAGCTGATCACGACGACGGCGTGCGCGTTCCGCCCGTCGTCCTCGCCCGGACGGAAGCCGCGTCCAAGAATTGGGCGAATTCCGAGGGCGTCGAAGTAGTTTGACGAGACGACGCTGCCCATGGCGGTCTCGGCGCGATACCCGACATTGAGCTTCGCAGAGCCGATATGTTCGGCGATAAATGACTCGACGAGCGTGCAGTTTTTTCGCAGGTCCTGGAGATCGGGCCAGGAGACCTCGGAGCGCCCGCTGCGGTCGACCCCGGTCAGGGCAACCATGCGGTCCTGGTGAGCCACCAGGGGAAACGGGCGCACGAGAATTCCTTCGATCCAACTGAAAACCGATGTGGTCGCGCCGATTCCGAGGGCCAGGCAAAAGACGGCCAGGGCAGTGAATCCCGGATTACGGCGGAGCATGCGGAGTCCGATGCGGAGGTCGTGGAGCATATTCGAGTACAGACGGGGAAGCGGCGAAAGGGTTACGGCGGGACCAGCGGTGTTTTCAATACTCCACCATCTCCCGCTCGGAGACGATGACCACCTGCATGTCCCTGGCGAGGCCGACAACGCGCTGAATCAGGTCACGACCGAACAACGAACGCCAATCGCGCTCGCGGGGACGGGCCAGAAAGATCTGCGTGATCTGATTCCGCCGCGCGAAGTCCACCAGCGTGGCGGCCAGATCGTCGGCCTCGAGTACCCGGGTCTCGATGTGCAGGTTGCGCGCGAAGTTGAGGTGCCGCTCCACAGATTCGCGTTCCATCTCGGCTAATGCCGCCAGCCCGCCCGATTGCACGGTGACGGCGAATACCTCCGCATCCAGGAAGTCTCCCACGCGCTTGGCGCGGCGAATCAACATGGCTGTCTCGGGATCGGCGGTTACAAGGATCAGGATCTTGTGATGGGCGCCCGGACGGCCATATGCGCCGTGCCCGGCCCAGCCGTCGGCCGTATCCCCGGCGCTGCGATGCTCTACTTCGTGAGCGGTCTGGCGCAGGGCCATCTCGCGCAACGCCACGAGCGTCGATTCCCGGAAGAAATTCTGCAATGCGCGTTCGGCTTTTTCGCGCCCATACACCACGCCGCGTTCCAGCCGGTTGAGCAACGCGCGCGGCGTAACGTCCACCATCACCACCTGATCGGCCCGCTGTACGACCCAGTCGGGAATGGTTTCGCGCACGCGGATGCCGGTGATCTGCCAAACCTGGTCATTCAGGCTTTCGAGGTGCTGGATGTTCATGGTGGTGAGGACGTCGATGCCTGACTCCAGCAGCGACTGCACGTCCTCCCAGCGCTTGAGCCGTGGCGAGCCGGGGACATTGGTGTGCGGAAACTCGTCAACCACGCACACCGCCGGCTTGCGCTCGATGATGGCATCGGTATTCATCTCTTCAAAGACCGAGCCACGGTACTCCACGTTCTTTCGCGGAATCAGCTCCAGCCCTTCCATGCGGGCGATGGTGTCTTTCCGTCCGTGGGGTTCGAAGTAACCGACAACCACGTCCACGCCCAGCGCCTTGAGCTCCTGCGCTTCCTCGAGCATCTGATACGTCTTGCCTACTCCGGCCGCGTATCCCATGAAGATTTTCAGCTTGCCGGTGCGCTGTTCGGCCATGGGCTAATTGGTGAACGCCCTACTGTGGAAATACTCGCACATCCATTCCCCGCGATTTGTGAATGATCTTGTCAACAGGATTTCCCAACAGGCGCGCCCACAGCCCCGAGCGCTGGCTGTGACCGATAAACAACTGCGTCACACCGCGGGAGCGGGCGAAGTCGAGCAAGGCATCCACGGGATCCTCGCCGTGCAGAATCTCAATGCTGGCGCCCGCGGAGCGCGCCATGGCCAGTTTCTCATCGAGCGCGGCCTGATCGTTGGTCGAAATATTCGGCTGGTGGACATAGGCGCCGATCAACTCGCCATGAAACTTTTCCGCGATGCTCCGTGCGGTCTCCACCATCTCGTGCACGTTGGCCCGCGGCGTGATGCACACCATGACCCGCTCATTGGTGCCGAAGTGCTGCTCGATGCCATGGCGCTGCAGATATTCGGTGAGCTGGTGATCGACAACGTCGGCCGCCAGCACAAGAGCCATTTCGCGCAGACGTGAAAGCCGCTGCTCGCGCTTGACCGCATTCATCTGCTGCTCCGGCGAACGCTCCATCGGCTCTTCGGGTGGGGCGTCCACAATCTCGATTTCGTCGGCGCTGAGGATGAACGACACCGGCACCGTCGGGATCACGCGCTTGCCGGTCACCGATTCGATCAGCTCACGCAGCTCCGCAACATACTGGATGTTGATGGAGGTGATCACCGAGATTCCGGCGTGCAGCATCTCGCCCACATCTTCCCAGCGTGTGGGGTTCCGGAAGCCGGGGGGATTGTCGTACGCCAGTCCGTCAATGACGCAAACAGATGGGCGCCGCCGGATCACGGCATTCAGATCGATCGCGGTCTCGCCGCCCACCGTGATCTGCGGAATCAATTCCAGATCGCCGAGCAACTCGGCAACGTCGGAAGACATGCGCGGCTGCACCGCTCCTACGACGACATCCTGGCCGCGCTCGCGACGCCGCCTGGCCTCGGCAAACATACGGAATGACTTGCCCACGCCCGAGGCATATCCGAGGAAAATCTTCAGCCGCGCTCCGTCGCTCGAGTTCTCTTCGGACTGAACCTCGCGGAGCAGTTCCTCCGGCGTCTTTCGCCGTAACTCACGCGGCATGGCCACAGTATAGAGCGCCCGTCATCTAAGCGGGAATTGCCGATCGAGAGCGAGATTCAGCTTCAGGACGTTCACGCGCGGTTCGCCGAGGATGCCAAGATCGGGCTGCTGGATGTTGCTGGCGATGAGCGCGTCGATCCGGTCTGCGCCTACGCCGCGGGCTTTAGCGACGCGAGCCGCCTGCGCCAGCGCGGAGTCGGGGCTGATGTCGGGATCCAGCCCGCTGGCCGACGCCGTGAGCAGATCGGCGGGAATCGGGCCGTGGTAATCGGGATTGTCCTTGCGAAACTGGTCCACGGCGGCCTGCACCCGGTCGACCAGCTTCTTGTTCGTCGGGCCATAGTTGGAACCGCCCGAAGCGGTGGGATCGTACCCGTTTCCGGCCGCGGACGGCCGCGGCTGAAAGTACCCGGGCTTTGTGAAATTCTGTCCGATCAGCTCGGAGCCGACATAGCCGCCTTTACCGGGCACCAGGCTTCCGTTCGCCTGATGCGGGAATACGAGCTGGCAAATGCCGGTCATGGCCAGCGGATAGACCAGGCCACACAGGACGGTCAGAAAGATGTTGATGCGGAGTCCGGGAAGAAGTTGTTGCCACATAGTTGTCTCCTGTGCCTCGTGTCCTCAGGCCAGATGCAGTAGTACCAGAATCTGGTCGATCAGCCAGATGCCGGGGAACGGAACGACGATGCCGCCGACTCCGTAGATAAGCAGGTTCCTGCGCAGCAGGCTGGCAGCGTCCAGCGGCCGGTACTTCACACCGCGCAGCGCCAGGGGCACCAGGGCGATGATGATCAGCGCGTTGAAGATCACGGCTGCCAGCACCGCGCTCTGAGGGGTGTGCAGGCCCATAATGTTGAGCGCGCCCAGCGATGGATATGTCGCCATGAACATGGCCGGAATAATGGCGAAGTACTTGGCCACGTCGTTGGCGATGGAGAAAGTGGTAAGCGCTCCGCGGGTGATCAGCAACTGCTTGCCGATAGCGACCACCTCGATAAGCTTCGTCGGATTGCTGTCGAGGTCCACCATGTTGCCGGCTTCCTTGGCCGCCATGGTGCCGGTGTTCATGGCCAGGCCAACGTCGGCCTGCGCGAGCGCTGGCGCGTCGTTGGTGCCGTCTCCGGTCATGGCGACCAGGCGGCCATTCGCCTGTTCTCGGCGAATGTATTCGAGTTTGTCTTTCGGAGTGGCCTGCGCGAGGAAATCGTCCACGCCCGCCTCGGCGGCGATCGCGGCGGCAGTGAGCGGGTTGTCGCCGGTGATCATGATGCTACGGATGCCCATGCGGCGAAGCTGGGCGATACGCTCCTTCATGCCGCCCTTGACGATGTCCTTGAGGTGGATGATGCCCAGAAGACGATGGCCGTCGGCCACCGCCAGAGGAGTACCACCATTGCGGGCAATGCGGTCGCTCATTTCCTGGAAGTAGTCGGGAACGTCGCCCCGATTCTCCAGAACGAACTTACAGATGGCTTCCGTGGCGCCCTTGCGCAGGCGGCGCCCCTGGAAATCGACGCCGCTCATGCGGGTGTAGGCGGAGAACGGGATGAAGGTGGCTTCGTTCTCGGGAATATGGCGGCCGCGCAGACCGTATTTTTCCTTGGCCAGCACCACGACCGAGCGGCCCTCGGGGGTCTCATCGGCCAGGCTGGACAGTTGGGCGGCGTCGGCCAGTTCTTCCGCGGTGACGCCATTAATGGAGAGGAACTCGACAGCCTGGCGATTGCCCAGGGTGATGGTTCCGGTTTTGTCGAGAAGGAGGGAGTTCACGTCTCCGGCTGCTTCCACGGCCTTGCCGCTCATGGCAAGGACGTTGTGCTGCATGACGCGGTCCATGCCGGCGATGCCAATGGCCGAGAGCAGACCGCCGATGGTGGTGGGAATCAGGCAGACCAGCAGCGAAACGAGGACCGCAACGCTGGGCACCCGCCCCGAGCCGACCTGCGCCACGCTGAACACCGCATAGGGCTGCAGAGTGACCACCGCCAGCAGGAAGATCAACGTAAGGCCGGCGATCAGAATGTTCAGCGCGGTCTCGTTTGGCGTCTTCTGCCGCTCCGCGCCTTCCACGAGCGCGATCATGCGATCAAGAAAGGTCTCGCCCGGATTCGAGGTGATGCGCACCTTGATGTGGTCCGAGAGCACTCTGGTGCCGCCGGTCACCGCGCTGCGATCGCCGCCGGATTCACGGATCACGGGCGCGGACTCGCCGGTGATAACTGACTCATCGACGGTGGCGATGCCATCCACCACTTCGCCATCGCCCGGGATCAAATCGCCCGCATCACAAATGACGCAGTCGCCAGCCCGCAGGGCCGAGGCGGGAACCTGATCGATCTTGTCGCCGGGCAGGAGTTTCTTTGCGAGCGAATCGGTCTTCGTCTTGCGCAGGCTGTCCGCCTGAGCCTTGCCGCGCGCCTCAGCCATCGCTTCGGCGAAGTTCGCGAACAGGACGGTGAACCAGAGCCATAGCGCGATCTGAACGCCGAATCCCAGGCCGACCGCACCGACGACAATGTCGCGAACCACGAACACCGTGGTGAGCGCCGCGCCCACTTCCACGACGAACATGACCGGATTCTTCAGCAGCGTGACTGGATTCAGTTTTACGAACGACGCCCGGATGGCGCGGTTGACGATTTCCGGGTCGAACAGCGGGCGCGAACGCGCAAGCTTGCGGGGAAGAAGCGACGTGGGATCATCCTGAGGCGCATTCTGTGACGGCGGAGGCGTGATTGTTGCGGTGGACATGATTAACTCCCCAGCGGCAGCGTCAGAAGTGAGAACAACTTGCCGCTATGCATCAGGAAATGCTCCACGATCGGTCCCAGCGACAGCGCTGGAAAATAAGTAAGCGCGGCGACGATGAGAACCGTCCCAATGAGCAGGCCCACGAAGAGTGGCCCATGCGTGGGGAACGTCCCACTGGTCACCGGAACCTTCTTCTTAGCCGCGAGGCTACCGGCAGCCGCGAGAATCGGAATCAGGAACAGGAACCGCCCGATCAGCATGGCCAGCCCGATGGTGAGGTCGTACCACGGGGTGTTGACGGTGATTCCCGCAAACGCACTTCCGTTGTTGCCGGTTCCGCTGGTGTAGGCGTAAATGATCTCGCTGAGCCCGTGCGGGCCATTGTTGTTCATGTTGGAAATGGCAGGCCCACCGGGGTTCCAGTAGCCGTGTGCCGGAAAGCTGATCACAGAACTGAGCGAGCTGAAGACGAGGATCGAGGCGGAGGTAACAATGATGGCCAGCATGGCCATCTTTACTTCCTTCTGTTCGAGTTTCTTGCCCAGATACTCCGGCGTGCGCCCCACCATCAGTCCGGCGATGAAGACCGCCAGAATGCAGTAGATCAACAAGCCATACAGCCCGGCTCCCACGCCGCCATAGATAACGATGTCGGTCATCATATTGACGAGCGGCACAAGTCCGCCAATGGGGGTAAAGCTGTCGTGCATTGAATTCACCGCGCCACAACTCGTGTCGGTGGTCACCGTGGCCCACAGCGCCGAATTGACGTTTCCGAAGCGGACTTCCTTGCCCTCCATGTTTCCGCCCGGCTGGCCAGGGGTGGCAGCCGTTTGCAGGCCGAACTTCGCCAGCGTGGGATTGCCTGCCTGCTCGAATCCGTAACAGATGAAGACTCCCGCCAGGAACATCACCGCGCAGGCAGCAAACAACGCCCATCCCTGGCGCGTATCGCCGACCATCTTCCCGAAGGTGTACGTGAGCGCAACGGGGATGCACAACAGCATAAACATCTCGACAAAATCGGTTTTCGGGTTGGGATTCTCAAAGGGGTGGGCGGAGTTGGCGTTGAAGAACCCGCCGCCGTTGGTTCCGAGTTCCTTGATGGCCTCCTGCGACGCCACCGGGCCCTGGGCGATGGTCTGCGACGCGCCCTCCACCGTCTTCGCGGTGTCGTATGGTCTGAGGTTCTGAATCACGCCCTGCGAACAGAGGAAGAGACCGAAGACGACGGAGAGGGGCAGCAGAACGTAAACGGTTCCGCGGGTAAGATCGACCCAGAAATTGCCAATGGTCTTCGATTCCTTGCGGGCGAATCCCCGAACCACGGCGATCGCGATCGCCAGTCCGGCCGCTGCCGAGACGAAATTCTGCACGGTCAGCCCGGCCATCTGCACCAGATAGCTCATGGTGCTCTCGCCGCTGTACCCCTGCCAGTTCGTGTTTGTGAGAAAGCTCACCGCCGTGTTGAAGGCGCCGTCCGGCGGCACCACCGGGGTGCCGAAGTTCTGAGGATTGAGCGGCAAATACGCCTGGACTCGTTGCAGCACGTAGAGGATCACGAAGCCGAATATGCTGAAGCTCAGCAGCGATGCCGTGTACTGGGTCCAGCGCTGCTCGACGTCCTCGCGAACGCCGCTCACCTTGTAGGTAAGAACCTCCATCCACCGCAAGACGGGATGGAGGAAAGTCCGCTCGCCATCGAACACGCGCGCCATGAAGGCGCCGAGCGGTTTGGTTACCGCCAGCAACGCCGCGAAGTACAGCGCGATTTGCAGAACGCCCGCGGCCGTCATCAGAACCTCTCCGGCTTCAGCAGCGCATAGATCAGATAGACAAACAAACCGAGCGACGTGATGCCCGCAATAATGTAATCCATTCGGTCCTCCTCAGGCTCACAGCTTGTCGCAGGCCTTGGTAAAGGGCCAGCAAATCAGCAGAAACACAACTCCTATGCCGATGTAGAACAGGTCGAGCATGTTGGTTACTCCATTTCCGTGAAAATCACTTCGTGCCCGGCCTGCCGCAGCCGCCGGACCAGGCGTTTCTCGCGAGTGGGCCACCAGCTCTTGCGCGCCCCGATGACAATCAGCGAACTGGGCGCCAGCACCGAGCTGAGCGTCTCCACGCAGTCGCGGCACAGATACAGGCGAACGGTTGTCTCCACCGGACTCTCGGCCGCAATTGCGCAGAACCGGCGCTCGCTGAAGTCCAGCAACACGGGTGGACTGGCAAGAGGCAAAGGATAGGGCACCACCTGTGGAACAACCAGCGTGATGCGCGCGCGGAGCCTGCCGGCCAGAGCTCCGGCTTTTCGTAAGGCGTGGATCGTGGAATCCACCGAAGTGAACACCACAACGAGGCCAAGCCTGGTATCGCCTTCCCGCGGTGCTTCGGTCTCTGGACTCGAGGTGGCTGGAAGGAGCATTTTTTCAAAGACTGGTTCCATGGTCCTTCGCGCCTCCATGCCGCGCTTCAATCCGAGGGTATAAGGGAAGCCCTGAAGAAGTAATGGAAAAGACGTGAAGATTTTATTAAGCCGGCCCTGCCTCGGCGCGGCGGTATGGTACAACACTTGAAACGGGTGCAACCACGGTGAAGACGCGATTACCTCTGCTGTTTCACCACATCATGTACACTCTGCGCGGCGGGTTCCTGGTGCGCCCGCTCACAATCGCTCTCTCACTGGGCTGCGCGGGTGCGCTGTTGTCGTGGCTGGAAGAAATGGCCCCCGCCGTCAGCGCGTGGGTTCCCAGCGCGATATTTCCCTCCCATTCCGATCCGCAGGTTGCTCAGGCGATCCTCGGCGACATCGGGACCTCCATCATGACGGTGGTGTCCATTGTCTTCGCCATTTTACTGATGACGCTGACGCTGGCATCCATGCAGTTCTCGCCACGCATCCTCCTGAGCTTCGCCCGCGACGGCGTGACTCAGTGGACGCTCGGAATATTCCTCGGGACTTTCTGCTATTGCATGGCCGCGCTTCCCGCCGCTCGCTCTCGACCAACTCCGTTCGCGCCGGTAGCCACGGTGCTGGGCGCAATGTTGCTTGCAATCGCCTGCGTCGGCTGGCTGCTTTTCTTCATTCACCACATCTCTCAGGCAATCAGCGTCAACTACATCGTCGATAAGATCGCCAATGAGACGGAAGCCGTCATCAACGAGACGATGCCCTGGCCGCGCCGGCCCGATCATGTAATCGCCGATGAACGCGTGGACAGCCTGAGATGGGAGGTAGCGATTCCGAATCAGGTCTCCGGCTATGTTCGCTTCATCGACTTTGGCCGCCTGGTGGAGTTGGCGAAATCGCATCACGTCAAGATCCGTGTGTTGCGACGCGTAGGTCACTTCGTTCCCGAGGGGGCCTCCCTGATGATGATTTCGAGGGCCGGCCGAGCCACCAGGGAACACCTTGAGGACCTTCGCGGAGCCTTCGATTTCGGGCCTTCGCGGACTTTACAGCAGGACATCGAATTCGGCGTGCTGCAGATTGTCGATATTGCCCTGAAAGCGATTTCTCCGGCCGTGAACGACCCCAGCACAGCCATCAGCTGCGTCGACCAACTCAGCCGCATTCTGATTCGTGCCGCCGCGCGGGAAGAACCCGAGGCCGGTTTTTATGAGCCCCCCGGCAACCTTCGCGTGTACGTTCCCTGGATCAGCTTTGCAGGCCTGCTGGATTCGGCCTTCGAACAGATTCGGATGTACTCCAAGAGCGACGTGGCGGTCAGTCTTCGCCTGTTGCGCGCATTGGGAGACATCGGCGCTACGACGGCGGATACGGGCATCCGGCGTGCGCTTGCGGAGCGCGCGAACCGGGTTGTCAGCGGCTGCGCACAGCGGCTGTCCGATGACGAGATGAAGGAGATTCGCGCCCGGCACGAGGCTATCGGACAGGTTCTCAACTTACCGCCGGTTGCTGAGCAGCCTCGGCTGGGGCCGGAAGGTTGAACCGGTATCCGACCCAGGGCTCGGTGGTGATGAACTCCGGCCGGTCGGGATTCACCTCCACTTTCTTGCGAAGGCTGCGAATGAATACTCGCAGGTAATCCACCTGATCGCCGTAATCGGGGCCCCACACAGCCTGGAGTAACTCCCTGTGCGACACCGCCTGATTGGCGTGCTGAGTGAGGTAGCGCAGGAGGTCCAGTTCCTTCGGAGTGAGATGGAAGATGACGCCGCCGTTCTGAACCGTCCGCGCGGTGAAATCAATCGCCAGCCGGCCGAACTCCAGCCGGGACGCCGACGTCTGCGCGGAAACGGGCACGCGGCGGAGGGCGGCGCGGATCCTCGCCAGCAATTCGGGCGTGCTGAACGGCTTGGTGACAAAATCGTCGGCGCCCGCATCCAGCGCCTTGACTTTGTCGTCCTCCGAATTGCGCACGGTCAGCATGATGATGGCGATGTTGGTGTCGGCGCGAATCGCCCGGCAAGCGGATATCCCGCCGATGCCTGGCATGTTAATGTCGAGGAGCACCAGATCGGGGCGGAAATCCCGCACTTTTTCCAGCGCCGCTTCGCCGCTGCGAGCGTCATCCACCTCATACCCGGAACCCGTCAGCGTGGTTCTCAGGATACGGCGAATCTGCGGCTCGTCGTCTACCACCAGGATTCGTCCCGCGCTCACGCCTCGGCTCCTTCCGGGCGGGCCGGCAAGATCAGGCGAAACGTTGTTTCGCCGGGCTTGCTTGAAACGGTCAGGTCGCCGCCGTGCGCTCGCGCAATACCGTGCGCGATGCTCAATCCAAGACCGGAACCGGGTATCTGCTGTTTCACCGCGGCGCTTCGATAGAACCGCTCAAAAATCCGCTCCTGTTCAATCGCGGGAATACCCGGACCGTAATCGGTGACCGCCACGGTGGTCATACCGTCACCATTATGAATGTCCACGCAGACCGGTGTGTGAGGCGGCGAGTACTTGATGGCGTTCTCCAGAAGCTGCTTCAGGGCAAGGCGAACCAGCCGGCGGTCAAGCGCGCCCGGGGACAGAGCTGGATCGGCCACGATCTTCAGCGCCCGGTCTTCGAGTTCGGTTTGCATCGACGCAACCACCTCGCGTACGGTTTCATCGAGCCGCGCGGGTTCCAAATGAACCTCAATGTGTGCCGTATCCAGCCGCGCCATCTCCACCGCATCGTCGATCAACTGCTGCAGGCGGTCGGCTTCCTCGTCGGCAATGCGCAGCAGCTCAAACTTGTTTTCGGAGAGCTCCGCGGGATTCGCCAGCAGGGATGTGGTGGCCGCACGAATGGACGTGAGCGGGGTTTTGAATTCGTGCGCCATCGCGTCGATCAGGGTGGTGCGGAGTTGTTCGCTCTGGCGCGCCGCTTCCACCTGGTGGGCCAGATCCTGTGCTCTGGCCCGCTCCAGCCCGATGGCCACCAGATTCGCAATGCCCTGGAGCACGGCGTCGGACATGACCACGCCCTGCAGGGCGAGGCTGGCAATCGGCTCGGAGCCGAGACGCACGGCGGCGATTACGCGCCTCCGGTGCTCATCGGAGAAGAACGTTCCGTGGAGGGCTGCCTCGCGCAATTGATCGTCCAGGCCCTCGAAATCCGCCGGCCCCTCGCGGTGAAACTCGCCTGTTCTCCGGTCGTACAGCACGATGGCGCTCAGCCCGAAGATTTCGGCGAGTTTGCGGGCCAGTTGGCGGGGGAAAGGCTCGGCGTTGTCGATTAACAGGATCGCCCGGCTGAACGTGTACAGGCGTTCCACATCGTGCTGGTGTTCGACGGCTTCGGTCGCGCGCTGCCTGGCAACGGTTGAGAGCCGGCTCGCGATCAGCGCCGTCGCAACAAAACTGAACAGGGCGATCCAATTCTGCGGATCGGCAATGATCAGTTTTCCGATCGGCGGCAGAAAGAAGAAGTTGAACGCGAAGGTAGCGGCGATACACGCCAGTAACGCCTCGGTAAAACCCCACGTGCTGGCAATGACCAAAACCAGCATCAGGTAGAGCAGGCAGGCCGTGGTCGCGTTAACCGGAATCACGCGATAAGCCGTGAAGGTGGCCGCCACCACCACCGCCAACGATATCAGCGATCGAATTGCCCGCTGGAGCACCGATCTCATCGTCCGCCCCGCCGCTCGGTCCCGCGCCCCCGTTACA
>Ga0335078_10010019_pt1 | contig 14027 bp, 12 predicted proteins | sample Lox_Sample_32_FD_206711 | JGI IMG/M metagenome (GOLD analysis project Ga0335078, IMG submission 206711) | Soil microbial communities from Loxahatchee National Wildlife Refuge, Florida, United States - Lox_Sample_3.2 | ecosystem: Environmental > Terrestrial > Soil > Wetlands | place: USA...
CAGCTCGGCGAGGAGACCCTGCCGGGCGTCGGCCTGGTCGACCTGGTGACGGTTCGATCCGACGGGCCGCGCCTGATCGGCAACGTCGCGATCGAGGTCGAGCTCGACCCCGGGTCCAGGCGGGTGCTGGCCGGGTTCGAGAACCACGGCGGACGGACGAGGCTGGGTCTGGACGCGTCGGCGCTCGGCCGGGTGCTCAAGGGCCACGGGAACAACGGCGAGGACGGATACGAGGGCGTGCGCCACGGAAGCGTGATCGGCACCTATCTGCACGGACCCCTGCTGCCCAAGAACGCCTGGTTCGCGGACTGGCTGATCGAGACGGCGCTTCGCCGGCGCGAGCCGGTGGCGCCGCTCGCGCCACTCGACGACCAGCTCGAGACCGAGGCCCACGCGGACGCGCGCCGGGCGGCGGGTGTGTGAGAGTCTGCGTCGATGTTGCGCGGGGCATGGTTCAGGGTTGGGCGAATCGGATCGGCCTTGGCGTGCGGCGCCACCGCGGTCGGCCTGACCGCGTGTGGGACCGGTTCCCATCCGGTCGGCACCGCGGCCGCGGGAACCACGAGTGCGACCGTGGCGGCGGCCGCGACGACGACCGTCACCACAACCGTCACGACGACGGTCACCACCACGACCACTGCGACGGTCACGTTGCCCGGTGCCGGCAAGCCGCCCGTGACGATCGGCGACGAGAACCTGCCCGAGCAGTTCATCCTCGGCCAGCTCTACTACCAGGCGCTCAAGGCCCAGGGCTTCCAGGTCACCCTCAACCAGAGCATCGGCCCGACCCAGGTCGTCATGCAGTCGCTGGCCACCGGTCAGCTCGCCATGTATCCGGAGTACCTCGACAACTGGAACACCCAGGTGGCCGGCCTCCAGCAGCCGTTCAAGACGCGCGACGACGCCTACGCCGCCGGGCTGCACTACGCCCTCAAGCACGGCCTGGACCTCCTGAACCCCACTCCGTTCAGCAACACGAACGCGATCGCGGTCCCGTTCAACTACGCGGTCGCGAACGAGATCCAGTCGATCCCGGACCTGATCAAGGTCGCGCCGCAGCTGACGCTCGGCGGCGCGCCCCAGTTCCAGCAGAGCCCGACCGGTCTGCCGGCTATCCAGGCCACATACGGCCTGGTTCCCGCGGCATTCAAGCCGCTCGAGATCGGCTCCCAGTACAAGGCGCTCGACCAGGGCACGGTCCAGGCGGCGGTCGTCAACACCACCGACCCCCAGCTGCTGACGGGCAACTATCCGCTCCTGCACGACCCCGAGGACATCTTCGGCTGGGGCAATGTCGTCCCGGTCGTCTCCTCCCGCGCGCTCGACGCCGAGGGACCGGTGTTCGCCGCCACGATCAACAAGGTCAGCTCGCTGCTCAGCCTGTCGGCGATCCGCGAGCTCAACGCCGCCGTCGTGCTCGCCGGCCAGGACCCGGCCGTCGTCGCGCAGCAGTTCCTCCAGGATCAGGGGATCTTGCCGCCCCCGGCACCCCCGGGCGGGTAACCGCATCCAGCGCCGGGCCTCAGCCCGGCATCCGGCCGGGCTCTCTTAGCCGCTCGAGCCGAAGCCCCCCACTCCCCGCTCGGACAGCGCCAGCTCCTCGACCTCGACGACCTCGGGCGTCTCCACCCGGACCAGCACGAGCTGCGCGATCCGGTCGCCCGGCGCGATCTCGAACGGCGCCGAGCGGTCGGTGTTCAAGAGCAGCACGCGCACCTCTCCCCGGTACCCGGCGTCGATCAGCCCGGGTGCGTTGACCAGCGCGATACCGTGCTTGGCGGCGAGGCCGGAGCGCGGCAGCACCAGCCCGGCCCGGCCGTCCGGGATCTCGACCGCCACGCCGGTGCGGACCGAGGCCCGCTCCCCGGGCGCCAGCACGGCGTCCTCGAGCGCATAGAGGTCGAGCCCGGCGTCCCCGGGATAGGCCCTGGTCGGCAGCCGCGCGCGGCCGTCGAGCCGCCGGACCCTGAGGCTCATGCGAACGGGCGGCTGAGCGCGAACTCCTGGTAGCGCGCAGCCACCGGGGCGGGCAGGCGGGCGAGAACGCGGACGCCCTCGGGCGTCTCCTCTCGCTCCAGATCGCCCGCGATCGCGTGCAGCTCGGCCAGGCGCGCGCCTTCCTGGAACGGGATCAGGAGCTCGACGTCCTCGAGCGTGCGCGCGAACTCCTCCTCGATTCGCTGGGCCAGCGTCTCGATCCCCTCGCCGGTGACCGCCGACACCAGCACGGTGCCGGGATGCCGTCGCACCAGCTCGGCTCGGCGCTCGTCGTCGATGCGGTCCGCCTTGGCCAGGACGAGGATCTCGGGCACAGCGTCCGCGCCGATCTCGAGCAGGACGTCCTCCACCGCGTTGGTCATCGCGCCCAGCTCGTCCTCGGTGACCGAGGCGTCGACCACGTGGAGGATCAGATCGGCCAGGCGCGTTTCCTCGAGCGTCGCGCCGAACGCCTCGACCAGCTGATGGGGAAGCTTGCGGATGAACCCAACCGTGTCGGTGAGCAGGTAGTCGCGCCCGCCGGCGCGGAACAGCCGGGTGGTCGGATCCAGCGTGTGGAACAACCGGTCGCGCACGCCCACGCTGGAACCGGTGAGCGCGTTGAGGAGGGTCGACTTGCCGGCGTTGGTATAGCCGGCGAGCGCCACCGAGGGCAGGTGGGTGCGCTCGCGCTCGGCCCGCATCACCGAGCGGCTGGAGCGGACGTGGCCGAGCTTGCGCTTCAGGGCCGAGATCCGGTCCCGAGCCAGTCGGCGGTCGGTCTCGATCTGCGTCTCCCCCGGTCCACGGGTGCCGATGCCGCCATCGATGCGGCCCGCGCCGAGTCGCTCGAGGTGCGACCACAGCCCGCGCATGCGCGCCATGTTGTACTCGAGCTGGGCGAGCTCGACCTGGAGCTTGCCCTCGGCCGAGTGGGCGTGCGAGGCGAAGATGTCGAGGATGATCGCGGTGCGGTCGATCACCGGGATGCTCAGGGCCGATTCGAGGTTGCGCTCCTGACGCGGCGACAGCTCGTCGTCGCAGGCGACCAGGTTTGCGTCCGAGCGCCCGAGCTGTTCCTTCAGCTCGTCGAGCTTGCCCGGCCCGAGATACGTATTCGGATGGGGATGGTCGCGGCGCTGGATCAGCTCGCCGACGACGGCGACGCCCGCCGTCCGCAGCAGCTCGCGCAACTCGGCAAGCTGCTCCTCTCCCCCGTCGGGGACGACCGCGACCAAGAAGGCGCGCTGACGTGCGCGGCGACCGTTCAGCCCCGTGGCCCGGGGCTGGGTGTTCGGCTGCCCATCTCTCTGCACTAAAGCTGATAGTAGCTGCGCTAAAGGCGCCGGATGCGCTCGACCGCCTCGAGCAGGCGATCGTCGGGCGTGGTGAGCGAGATCCGGAAGTAGCCCTCGCCGCTCGTCCCGTACGCGCCGCCGGGCGAGATCACGACCGCAGCCTCCTCGAGCACATGCTCGCAGTACGCCGCGGAGGACTCGAATCCGGCCGGGATCGGGGCCCAGACGTAGATCGTCCCCTTGGGCGGGGTGACCGCGACGCCCGCCTGAGCGAGTGCCTCGCACACCAGGTCGCGCCGGCGCTGGTAGACGGCGTTCATCCGGTGCTTGTTCGCGTCCACCTCCGGCGCCAGCGCGGCCGCGCCGGCCAGCTGCACGGCCTCGAAGTTGCCCGAGTCGATGTTCGACTTCAGGTGCCAGTAGTGGTCGATCGCCTCGGCGTTGCCGACGATCGCTGCACACCGCCACCCGGTCATGTTGTAGCCCTTGGACAGGGAGAACACCTCGACACCCACGTCCTTGGCCCCCGGCGTCTGGAGGAACGACGGCGCCACATACCCGTCGTAGGTCGTCTCGCTATAGGCGTTGTCGTGCACGGCGAGGATCTCGTTGTCCCGGGCGAACTCGACCATCTCCTCGAACAGGCCGTCGGGCACGATGGCGCCGGTCGGGTTGTTGGGGTAGTTCAGGAACATGAGCCGCGCCCGCTCGCGGTCGGCCGGCGAGACCGCGTTCAGGTCGGGGGCGAACCCGCGCTCGGGCAGGAGCGGCAGTAGCACCGGCTCGGCGCCGGCCAGCAGTGGACCGCCCGTGTACACCGGATAGCCGGGGTCAGAGGCAAGCGCCACGTCCCCCGGGTCGAGGAACGCGAGGTTCAGGTTGAAGATGCACTCCTTGGCGCCGATGGCCGCCATCACCTCGGTCTCCGGATCAAGCTCGACGCCGAACCGCCGCTGGTAGAAGCCGGCCACCGCCTCTCGGAACTCCTGCCGGCCTCGGTTGCTCGGGTACTTGTGGGTGCTCGGGTCGGCGACGGCCTGCTGCGCGGCGGCCACCACCTCCGGATACGTGGGGGTGTCCGGATCCCCGATCCCGAGGCTGATCACGTCGACGCCGGCCGCGCGCTTGGCGCGGACCTTGCGCTCGAGCTCGGCGAACAGGTAAGGGGGAATCCGGTCCAGGCGGCTACTGCGTCGCATGCAACTCCTCGATGAAGGTTTCGGCGAGCGTGCCACGGAACACCGGCACCGCCCACCCCGTCAGCTCGATGTCCAGCTTGTCGGAGATCTCGACGCCGAGCACACCGCCGTCGAGGACGACCGTGACCGGTGGCCGGGTGGGCGGGGGCCCGTCCACCACGTACGCGACGGCTGCGCCGGTGGCGCCGGTTCCGCTCGCCGAGGTCTCCCCCACCCCGCGCTCGAAGATCCGGACCCGAATCGATCCGGGCTCGAGCTCGGCGAACCACGAGACGTTGGTCCGGTTCGGGAACAGCTCGTGGTGCTCGATCTCGGGCCCGAACTGGTTGAGCTCCAAGCTCACCAGCTCGTCCACCGTCCCGACGCGAATCGCGCACTGCGGGTTCCCCACCTGGACGTGTTGAAAGCGCCAAGTGCGCCCGCCGGCGATCAATTCGCCGCGGCCGTCGGGCCCGCCTGAGGGATAGCTCGCGCTCTGCAGCCGCGCGCGCCCCATCTCGACGGCGCACTCGGTCTCGGACAGGATCCGGGGCCGGATGTCCCCGGCCAGGGTCTGGATCGCGAACGAGTCCGCGTCGGTCCAGCCGCGCCGGCGGAGGTAGAGCCCCGCCTCGCGCACGCCGTTGCCGGACAGCTCGGCCTCCGACCCGTCCGGATTGAAGATCCGCAGGCGCGCCACATGACCGGCCTCGTCCGGCTTGGACAGGAGCAGGATCCCGTCGGCCCCGACGCCCGTGTGCGGCGAGCAGATCGCCTCGATCCGCGGGGATGTCAGCTCGAACGGGAGCCGCGATGCCTCCACGATTACGTAGTCGTTACCCAGCGCCTGCCACTTCTCGAACTCCACGGGGCGCCAGTGTATGTGTACCGTCGCGCGCGCAATGGTGACCCGCCTGGTAGCTCCGGGCCTGAGCCTGCCGGCGCTGCGGGGACGCTCGCTCGCGCTCTGGCTGCTGTGCGCACTGGTCCTGGTTTCGCTGGCGGCGCGGCTGGCGTGGCTGGCGGAGCCGTGCCGGTCGCCGTGCCGCGCGCCGACCGATCACATCCTCGTGTTCGACGAGGCCTACTACGTCAACGCTGCGCGGGTCATCGCCGGCATCCACCCGCCGGCGGGCGCCCCCTACGCGAACGCGCCGCTCGGCACCGACCCGAACTCCGAGCATCCTCCGCTGGCCAAGCTGCTGATCGCGGGTGGGATCGAGCTGTTCGGCGACGGGCCGTTCGCGTGGCGCCTGCCCAGTGTCCTGCTCGGCACGGTGGCGATCCTCGGCATGTTCTTCCTCGTCCGCGCCGCCGGCGGCGGGCCGTGGCTGGGCCTCGGCGCCGCCGCGCTGATGGCGGCCGACAACCTGCTGCTGGTGCACGGGCGGATCGGCACGCTCGACATCTCCGCCGTGGCGGCGATGGTCTGGGGCGTCGCGCTGTACCTGCGAGCCCGCCCGATGTGGGCCGGCGTCGTGATCGGGATCGGCGCATGCGCCAAGGAGGTGACGCCATACGTCCTGCTCGTGCTGATTGTGCTCGAGCTGCTGCGATGGTGGCCGGCGCGGTCCGAGGGCCGGCGTCGTGTCGGGAGGCTCACCTCGTGCGCGGCGGTCGCGGCCGTCACGTTTCTCGTGGTGCTGTCCCTGCTCGGCCGGATCGCGCCGGACTACAGCCCGCAGACCGGCAAGCTCGTGCCGCACGGCGCGTTCGGTGAGGCGGCCCACATCCTGAACTACGCCGAGCACCAGACGAGTCCGGACGGGCCGAAGGGCATCGCCTCCTACCCGTGGGACTGGCTGGTCGACTTCAAGCCGATCACCTACCTGCAGATCAACCCGTCGCGCCCGTCCGCCGGACTCGAACAGGTCGAGCCAGCCGTTCACTTCATCGGCGTAATCAATCCCCCGATCCTGCTGCTCGCGTTGCCAGGGCTTGTTTTCGCGGCCGCCGGGGCCTTCCCGGGACAGTTCAAACGGATGCGCCGGTCCGCGGACGAGGTGGGGCTCGTCGGCCTGGCCTGGTTCCTCGGCACGTACGTGCCGTTCGTGGCGCTCAGCCTGATCGAGAGCCGCACGAGCTACCTGTACTACATGGTGATCGTGATGCCCGGCATCTACCTCGTGGTGGCCGACCTGGTGGCGCGGATCGGGCCCCAGCGCAAGGTCGTATGGGTGTGGATGGCGTGCGTGGTCGCGGCGGCGGTCGTGCTGTACCCGTTCACCCCGTTGCCGTGAGGTTCACCGGCAGCGGGCCGTAGCGGAGGACCGTCGCGAGGGTCTTGGCCGACTGGGTCGTGAAGCTCCCGAAGACGTCAGCCCCGTTGTCGCCTGTGATTCCGTCCGGGAACTGCTTGTAATCGATGAACGGCACGCTGAGCAGGACGTTGTCGACGGCGATCGCGAAGTGCTGGTTTAGTGCCTCGCCGAGGCTGCCGACGACCTGGCCCCGCCTGGCGACCGCGGCGGTGAGGGCCTCGAACGCGCCTCGGCCGCTCGGGGTGAACCCGAACACGACGCCGGGGGTGCCCGTGTTCGGGTCCGGGTTCGCGTGCGGATTGATGATCGCGCTGTTTGACACGGCGGGGACGTTTCTCAGCACGTAGAACTGGTGGCTCTGCCCGGCCGGGCCAGGACCTGCGCTCTCGGCTCGGAGCACCACGAATCCAGGCCGCTTCGATGCCAGCGCCAGAGCCTCGCGCCGCGAGACGCTCCCGGCGCCCGTCCCTCCGGGCTCGATCGCGCCCTTCCCCTGGCTGATCTTCAGCGCGACGGGATCCTGTGCCTGTAGCTGGCTCGCAACGGTCTTGCCGTTCGGCGTGATCGCATCGCTCTCCCAGTCGTAGAACGCGAGCCGCCCCGGCGCCGCGAGGGCGATGATCTGGCTCCTGACGCCGGCGCGCGGATTCGCGACGCTGACGACGATCCGGCCGTCGGTGCTCGACACGCGCGCACTCGGGACGGACCCGTGCAGCCGCGCGGCGAGGATCGCCGCGGACCGGTCGATGTCCCTGATCGAGGCGCCAGGCGCGGCGTTGAACGTGACGCTCGCTCCGGCGTTGGCCGACGGCGCGGGGCTGCCTCCGCCCGCACCGCGAGCGACCAGGAATACGCCCGCGACGACGATCACGACGAGGACGGCGGCGGCCATGTACAGGTGCCCGAACGCGTCCTGCAGCCGCGAGGCGCGGGGAACGCCGGCTTCGACACGAGTCACGATCTGGCGCTCCACGCGGTCGAAGTAGTCGCTCATCGCTCACCCTCCGTCAGTTGGTTGCGAAGCCGCGCCAGTCCGCGGCTCACGCGCTGGCGCGCCACCAGCTCCGAGCAGTTCAGCTGCCGTGCGATCTCGCTGTATCCGCGTTCATCGAGCACTCGCGACCGCACCGCGTCGCGCTGGCGCTCCGGCAGCTGCTCGACCAGCTCGAGCACCGGCTGGCCGGCGGCAGCGGCGAGCTCGTCGACGCGCTCCAGATCGTCGTCGTCCAGCACCTCGGGCTCGAACGCCAGCCGCCGTCGCGCCCGGTCCTCGACGCGGCCTCGGCGCCGGCTCTCGAGCAGCTTGTTGCGCGCGATGCCGAGCACCCACGGCCGGGCCGATCCGGCGTCCCGGGCGCGAAAGCGCCGGGCGACCAGGAAGACCGCGGCGAACACCTCGGCGGTCAGGTCCGCGCTGGCCTCGCGGTCGCCGGTCTCGCGCAGCAGGAAGCCGACGACGGTGGGCAGGTGACGGCGGTAGAACGTGGCGAACGACGCGCCGTCGCCTCTTACGACGGCGGACAGGAGCTCGCCATCGGTTCGCTGCGCGTCAGGGGGCATCTGTACAGATACTTTGCGCGACGCGAGCGTGTGTGACGCTTACACGCCGGCGCACAGCCACAGCTCGAGCACCTCGCCGGCGACGTCGGCGGCCGAGCGGCTCGTCGTGTCGACGATGTGGACCGCCGCGAGCTTCCGCATCCAGGTCAGCTGGCGACGCGCGTAGTTGCGGGTTCGCCGCTTCATCGAGTCGACGTCTCCGGCCAGCAGATCCTCGAACCCGAGCGCCTTGCGCGCGGTGGGCGACGCCCCGGCGGCGCGCGCCAGCCGTACCTCCTCCTGCGCACCGGCGGCGACCATCGCGTCGACCCGAGCGTCGATCCGCTCGTATAGCTGCTCGCGCTCCATGACGAGCCCGCACAACAGCGTGGTGTGCCGCATGTCGTCCGTCCACAGCTCGGAGTCCTCGGTCTGGGGCTCGAGCTCGCCCGCGTCCAGCAGCTCGAGCGCCCGGACGATCCGCTGGCGATCGGTCGGGTCGATCTCGCTCGCCGCCCACGGGGCGCGGTCCCGGAGCACGCCGTGCAGGGCGGGCGCGCCCCGGCGCTCTAGCTCGGCCAGCCAGCGTTCCCGGACCCCCTCGGGAGGCGGCGGCCGGAGGCTGAGCTCGGCCAACGCCGCGCGCAGGTACAGCCCGGTCCCGCCGACCACGATCGGGCGCGCGCCGCCGTCGAGCAGCGCGTCGATCTCGGCGTGCGCCAGTTCGGCGTACTGGCCGGCACTGAAGCTCGCGTCGACGGGCAGGAACGAGACCAGGCGATGGTCGAGCTGGGCCCGCTCGCGCGGGCTCGCGGCGCCGGTCAGCGTCTCCAATCCTTGGTAGACCTGGAGCGCATCGGCGGACACGGCGACCGGCCGCTCGCCGAGCTCGCGTAGCCGCGCCGCCAGTTCGATCGCGACCTCGGTCTTCCCGACGCCGGTCGGGCCGAACAGCGCGATCACCTCCGCCCGCGGCATGGCCCGCAGTATCGTGCAGCGATGACCGCTGGAGCGATCAGTTGACCGTGCGGGTCGGCACCGGGATCTCGACCGAGCACGATTCGCTCGAGGCCGGCACGGCGGCCGCGCGCGGCGCGGCGGCCGGTCTGGGCGACGCGCCCGCCGACCTCGCCGTGGTGTTCGCCAGCGGCACCCACCTGGTCGCCCCGGAGGCGACGCTCGAGGGAGTCCACGCGGTGCTCGCGCCCGCGACACTCGTCGGCTGCGGCGCCGGTGGCGTGCTCGCTCGGGGGCGTGAGCTCGAAGAGGGCACCGCGCTCACCGTGTGGGCCGCCGCGTTCGGCGAGGAGGGCGAGGCGACCCCGTTCCATGCCACGATCGAAGGCGAGGAGCCCGAGTACGAGCTCGCCGGGCTGCCCAGCCTCGAGGGAGCGAGCGGCGTGCTGATGCTGTCCGACCCGTACTCGTTCGCGACCGAGGCCGCGCTCGAGATGTTCGCGGCCGAGGCTCCGGCGGTCCCGGTCCTGGGCGGGATCGCGAGCGCGCGCAGCGCCGTCGGCGACGCGGCGCTGTTCCTCGGCGAGGAGGTGTGCGACCGCGGGGCCGTCGGTGTGACGCTACGCGGCGTCGAGATGCTGCCGTGCGTGTCACAGGGCGCCGCGCCGTTCGGCCGGGAGATGACGATCACCGCCGCCGAGGGCAACGTGATCCACGAGCTCGCCGGCCGTCCCGCGCTCGAGACCGTCCAGCTGATCATCTCCGAGCTGTCGCCCCGCGAGCGGGGTCTGCTCGCCGGCGGCCTGCTGATCGGCGTCGTGATCGACGGCGGCAAGCCCGATTACGAGCAGGGCGACTTCCTGGTCCGCGGCGTGCTGGGGGCGGACGCAGAGTCCGGCTCGCTCGTCGTCGGCGCCCAGGTCGCGGCCGGCCAGGTGGTCCGGCTCCACGCGCGCGACGCGCGTTCGGCCGACGAGGATCTCTGTCAAGCGCTCAAGCTGCGCGCCGCGGCGCTGGCCGGCGAGCCGCCCGCCGGTGCGCTGGTGTTCTCGTGCAACGGGCGCGGAACGTCCATGTTCGGCGTCACCGACCACGATGCGGAAGTGATCCAGCGCGAGCTGGGTGGCGCTCCCGCGGCCGGCTTCTTCGCCGCCGGCGAGATCGGCCCGGTCGGCGGCCGGAGCTTCCTGCACGGCTTCACCGCGACGCTGGCCGTGTTCCCCAAGGGCTCGTGAGCCTCCTGTCGGGCACCGTGCTCGTGACGGGCGCGAGTGGTGGGATCGGGGAGGCGATCGCTCGCGCGGTGGCGCCGCAGAGGGGCGACCTGGTCCTGAGCGGGCGCCGGCGCGAGGCGGTCGAACCGCTCGCACGGGAGCTCGGGGCGCGGGTGGCGATCGCTGAGCTCTCGCAGCGCGAGGAGGTGGACCGGCTCGCCGCGGAGGTGGGAGATGTGGACGTCCTGATCGCCAACGCGGGGCTCCTCTCCGGGGGGCTCTTGACCGACTTCAGCCAGGCGCAGATCGACGAGCTGCTCGAGGTGAACCTCAGGGCCCCGATCGCCCTGGCCCGCGCGCTCACCCCGGGGATGGCGGCGCGCCGGCGCGGCCATGTGGTGTTCATCTCCTCGCTCCAGGGCAAGGCGGCGACCCCGGTGTCCTCGATCTACTGCGCGGCCAAGTTCGGATTGCGGGGATTCGCCCTGGCGCTGCGAGAGGATCTTCGAGGCGATGGCGTCGGCGTCTCCGTCGTGCTGCCGGGCTTCATCCGCGACGCCGGCATGTTCGCCGACGCGCACGTGACGCTCCCGCCCGGGGTCGGCACGCGGTCGCCACAGGATGTTGCCGAGGGCGTGATCTCGGCGATCGAGCGAGATCGCGCGGAGGTCGAGGTGGCGCCGCTCCCGCTGCGTCTGGGCACGGCGGTCGCGTCGGTGGCGCCGGCGCTCAGCGCGGCGGTCAGCCGCCGGCTCGGGAGCGACCAGATCGCGGCCCGGATCGTGGCCGGCCAGCGCCAGAACCGATAGACGCGCGGTTATATGAGCACGGTGACGGTCGGTGTTCGCCCCGGCCTTCGGCGGGTACGATCGCGAGCATGGAAGATGCCAACTTTTTGAGAGAGCTCGGACAGCAACTCCGCGTCGACTCGATCCGCTCCAGCGACGCGGCCGGGTCCGGCCACCCCACATCGTCGATGTCCGCTGCCGACCTCATCGCGGTCCTGCTCACCAACCACCTGCACTACGACTTCGACCGTCCTGAGGACCCGCGCAACGACCACCTGATCTTCTCCAAGGGCCACGCGTCGCCGCTCTACTACAGCATGCTGAAGGCGGCCGGCGCGATCACCGACGAGGAGCTGCTCACCTTCCGCCAGCTCGGGAGCCGCCTCGAGGGCCACCCGACCCCGGTGCTGCCATGGGTGGACGTGGCGACCGGCTCACTCGGCCAGGGTCTGCCGATCGGGGTCGGGGTCGCGCTCGCCGGCCAGCGCCTCGACCAGATTCCCTACCGGGTCTGGGTCCTCTGCGGCGACAGCGAATTGGCCGAGGGATCGATCTGGGAGGCGTTCGAGCATGCGGCCTTCAACAAGCTCACCAACCTCACGGCGATCTTCGACGTAAACCGGCTGGGCCAGACGCGCGAGACGATGCACGGCTGGGATCTCGATGCCTATGCCAACCGCGCGACCGCGTATGGCTGGCACGCGATCGAGATCGACGGTCACGACGTCGCCGCGATCGACGCGGCGTACACCGAGGCCGCCGAGGCGCGCGACCGGCCGACCGTGATCATCGCCAGGACGAAGAAGGGCAAGGGGGCGCGCGAGGTCGAGGACAAGGAGGGCAAGCACGGCAAGCCGCTCGACAATCCGGAAGAGGCGATCAGCGAGCTTGGTGGGGTGCGCTCCCTGCACGTCGACGTCGCCAAGCCGGAGGGCGACTCCGGCGCGCCGCGGTTCGAACCGGATGGCGCGGTGGCGTGGCCGCGCTGGGGCCCGGACGACAAGGTCGCCACCCGGCGCGCGTACGGCGATGCGCTCACCGCCCTGGGCGCCGTGCGCGGCGACGTGGTCGCGCTCGACGGGGAGGTCTCGAACTCGACGTACTCCCAAGAGTTCCGCGAGGCTTACCCGGACCGCTACTTCGAGATGTTCATCGCCGAGCAGCAGATGGTCGCGGCGGCGGTCGGAATGCAGGTGCGCCACTACCGCCCGTTCGCGTCTACGTTCGCGGCATTCCTGTCACGGGCGTACGACTTCATCCGCATGGCGGCGATCAGCCGCGCGAAGATCTGCCTGTCCGGTTCGCACGCCGGCGTCTCGATCGGCGAGGACGGTCCCTCGCAGATGGCGCTCGAGGACCTTGCCGCACTCCGCGCGGTCCATTCGAGCGTCGTGCTGTACCCCTCCGACCCCAACCAGACGGCGGCTCTAGTCCGCCTGATGGCCGACCATCCCGGAATCGCGTACATCCGCACCACGCGCGGCGCCTACCCCACGATCTACGATCCCGACGACGCGTTCGAGATCGGCGGCTCCCGCGTTGTGCGCTCATCCGACGACGACCAGGTGACTCTGGTCGGCGCGGGCGTCACCCTGCACGAAGCGCTCAAGGCGGCCGACGCGCTCGGCGAGCAAGGTATTGCCGCCCGAGTGATCGACCTGTACTCGGTCAAACCGGTCGATGACGAGACGCTGCGCCAGGCCGCGGCCGACACCGGCGCGATCGTCACCGTCGAGGACCACTGGCCCGAGGGCGGCCTCGGCGACGCGGTCCTCGGCGCTCTGGCCGAAGTCGAGTCCGTCCGGGTACGCAAGCTGGCGGTCACCGTCATGCCCGGCTCCGGCAAGCCCGCGGAGCTGCTGCACGAGGTGGGCATCGACGCCGACGCGATCGTCGCGGCGGCCCAGGATCTCGTGCGGACGCCCGCCGGCGCGGGATAGGCGCTCGGTCAGCGGCGGCGCGCAGCTGCGGCGCTGGGGTCGTCCGCGGTGGCCGGGTCACGTGACTCCGCGGGGTCCCACCCGTCGCCGTCGCCGTCGCCTGGCGTCGTGCCGGCGCTCACGCCGCTCGGCGCCCGGCCGTCCTCGTCGACAACGGGGTGCTCGCCGGTCACCGTCGACAGCGCCTGGATCACCTCGTCGGCAAGCTTTGCGCCGTCGTTGGCGCGATCCGGGGTGGCCTGAACGCGAACGACCACGTCGGTCCCGTCGATCTGCTCGAGCAGGACGACGGGCGCCCGGCGCGTCGGCGTCTGAATCTGATCGTCGAGGATCGCCTGCACCTGGGTGATGCTGATCCCGGTTTCGAGCCGGACGCGCACGTCGACCGGTTCCGGCTCCCGGATCGGCAGCACCGCGGCCGACAGCACGACGTTGTTGGGCACCATGATCCGGTCCTCGCCGCGCGCCAGCGTCGTGTACAGGAGGCCCAGCGAGCTGACGACGCCCTCGAGCTGCCCCGCTACCGCCCCGGCCTGGAGCCTCACCCGCTCGCCGACGCGGAACGGCCGCGCGCTCAGCAGCACCATCCCGGCGAACAGGTTCCCCAGCGTCTGCTGGGCGGCAAGACCGATGATCACGGCGGTGAAGGCGCTTCCTGCCACGATCGAGGTTGCGCTCACACCCGCCACGCCCAGCACAACCAGGACGACGATCCCGACCGTGACCAGCCGCATGATGAAGCCGACCGGTCCGGCGGTCCCCGGATCCATGCGCCGGAAGAACGTCGGCCCGGCGATGCGCCCGACGTCGCGCGCGATGGCCCAGCCCAGCGCGAGCAGCACGACGACCGTGACGATCCGGATCGCCGTTTCCAG
>Ga0335078_10010020_pt1 | contig 14026 bp, 12 predicted proteins | sample Lox_Sample_32_FD_206711 | JGI IMG/M metagenome (GOLD analysis project Ga0335078, IMG submission 206711) | Soil microbial communities from Loxahatchee National Wildlife Refuge, Florida, United States - Lox_Sample_3.2 | ecosystem: Environmental > Terrestrial > Soil > Wetlands | place: USA...
GGCGGTGGCCGCTTCACACTTCGCGCAGGGCGAGACATCCGGAAGGGGCTGCAACATACAGACTGAGTGTTCGGCAGGAACATCCAAGTCCGGAAAAATGATCTCGGCATCGGCCAGGGCGAAACGTCCGTCACGGCGCCGGGGCAAGCTCATTGAGGAAAGATACGGCTCCATCATGAAATGAAATTTCGTGCTGCGATCGCGGAGTCCCCAGAAGGCATACGACTCGACGTGCAGGTTGTCGTCCACGCCGCGAACGAAGCGGCCGTCGTGATCCAGATCCGGCGCCATGGCGTGCTTGCCGAGCTCGACCATCGCGAAAAGGGGAAGGGCGACCGGAGGAGCGTTTTTGACCAGCGTGGAATACAGATTGTTGGGAACGAAGGAATCGTGATCGGAGGCAAACACGTTTCGAACAGTCCCGCCCAGCTTATCGACCTCGACGAAGAGATGCTCCGAGTCGTGAATGTGGGGATGAGCTTTGCCTTCATCGAACGGGTAGTAAAACCAATATTCGAATAGCCATGTACCGGGATAGGACAACGTGCGCACGTAGTAGGTGCAGCGCGACCAGCGCCGGTCGCCCATCGCGGCGTATGCCTTGCGGTAATCTTCGATGGAGTGGCCGGGAGATGAGTCTTTGATGTCAGTCCACAAATCGGCGTTTGTGGAGTAGTCGGGTTCGCCGTCCGCGAATTCCAGAACCGGCGCATAGAGGCTGGGATTCGCTGAGACGCGATAGAAGGACCACGAGAGGCTGTCGGTGTGCGATTGCTGATCGAGGTGAGCGGCGAGCGTTCGCAGTGCCGCGTCGTCCTCAGTTTCTGGCTGTCGGGCAGCGGGCGAAATGGGACGAGGCTCGTTGAAAATCAGCATGGCCCGCAATGCTGCCACTTTTTTGTCTGCATATCGCCCAAGCGGTTCGGCAGGCGATTGCGGGTCGATGATGAGGGTTGACGCAGCCACAGGGGAACTCTTTTGTTCCGCTGCCGGTGGCGTCACGAGCAGCAGAGAATCCCGCGCATCGCCTCGGCGGCCGGCCAGCAACTCGTACGTATCGCCCGCCGGCACGCGATACGGAAGCGTTTGCAGGCCCGCTCCGCGGTTCGTTGGTTGCGCGACGATCAATTGCCCATCTTCCTTGGCGTACAGGACCCGGCCGTCTTCATGCGCGGCCGCTGCAACCGCCCTAATGCAACTATCACGCTGAGAAACGCCCTCATCGTTCAGGAGGCAAATTTCGCCGTCCTTAGAGCGTGGGAATCGCGCGAGGGGCGAACGGTGCTGCGAAACCGGCACGTCCTCCGCGCTGATCGCAGTGATGGGCTTGGTTAGATCGAGAATCCGCGATGCCCCGTTGCCGAAGACGACCAGGGCATTGGTGGCGTCCGCGGAGAGAACCACACTGGTGACAGGCTGACCGGCACGCCGGACGGAAATCCTGCGGAATCGCCATTCCAGGTCTTGCGGCGGCGCCGCTAAAGTGGCGAGAAGAATTTCGCCCCGCCCGCGCCCCACGGCCACGATGTCGTAGAGCGGTTCGTTTTGCGCATCGCGATTGCGGCTGTAAGCGAGGGAACTGACTAGCAGCAGAATGGCAAACGCGAGGGCCACCTTCACAGCCAAGGGCGACGCCGGCCGCATGCGCTGAAACATCCCTGCACGAAGATCACTCGCACCGAATTTTGCGCGCTGTTTCAGGAACGTCAAAATCTCCTACCGGGTCCCGGCTGAAATGACTTTCACAGGTCCCGAACAAGCCCGCCTTCCAGATGGGCGAACGAAAGCGGATCCAATTTCAATGCGTTCACTGACCGTTCGTGGCCGCCCGCGCCTGGAAAATCGCCTGCCGGGCCTGATCGGCAACTTCGAGGCGGTCCTTGGCGCCGGTACGCCGCAGCATCGAATGCACGTGGTTTTTGACCGTCTGCTCGGAAAGATTGAGGCGTGAAGCGATCTCTTTGTTGGTTAACCCGTCGCCCAGCAGAGGTGCGATTTCCTGCTGGCGGCGCGTCAAGCCCAATTGAACCCGCACTTCCATCGACGGCCCGCGCAGGGGCTCTTCCGCGATATAGCGGAGAAGTTTCAAGCACAAACATGGGGGACAAAAAGGTTCGCCCCGGGTGAGCGAGCGGACCGCCGTCAAAACATCCGCGGCCGAACACTCGCGCAGCAGGAACCCCATGGCCCCTCCGCGCACGGCATCGAAAAAGGATTGTTCGTCCCCCTTCATGTCCACGATCAGGACCCTTACGCTGGCAGAGAAAGAGAGAATCTGCTTTAGAAAGTTTCCTCCAGGAGAAATCAGCGGGTTCGTTTCGGTGATTAAGATGTCAGGCTCGGAGGACGCGACAGCCTCCGCCGAATCGGAAGTGCAAGGGGAAACGCCACAAACTTCCATACAGCCCTTCCCACCATTTCGCAGCAAGCGCGCGATGGATTCCCGCAGCACGCGGTTATCCAGAGCAAGAAAAATTTTTGAAATCACAAGACAACTCCCTCAGTTACCGTCTGCCGGTGACCCGGTCGTTCGTCGAGGGCTGAGTGTATGTGCTACGTGACTACTCCTAAGGAGTCTCGAATTGCGGGGCCGCTTTCGCTGTTCCCACAACCGGTGCGTCGGCGCTAACCGCCGCTTTTCCGGGCCGGGAACATAAAGAATTAGTACTGCCGGTACTATAGCCGTCTGGCTACGCGAATCAACAACATTCTTCATTCGTAATTGTGATTATCTTCTTTCGTCTTTCTTGTCCATCGGGAATCCTCTCGATTTCCCCTCTTGGGACTTCCTAGGGTTGGCGCCCTGCCGAAAGCCGAGGCCCGGACGCAAGACAGACCATCATGCGATGCCGAAAAGACGGACGGGGATGTCGGGGTCGCTGAGCGTACTCAGTACGGCTACAGGGTCTGCTGTACACAGCACAAATCAGGGCGGCGGGCTAATGTTTGTCCGTATTGACTTTGTGGCGTTTGCGGAGTGAGTTTGCTTCTTTCCGGCCGTGCGCCCCGTTGACGGATTTCCAATTCCTGTCTAAAGTAAAGAAGCTGGGTCGTGAGGCTGGGGCCGATTCCCGGCTCCCCACGGCCCATTTCTTTCTTCTCCCTCGGCTGGGAGGTCGTACAATCGGTAGTACATCAGCCTCTGGAGCTGACTATCCTGGTTCGAGTCCAGGCCTCCCAGCCATTTTTCAGAAAGCCATTAAAACCACATAGAGAGGAAAGGCGAGGATTCAACCTATTAAGCCTACCTACTAATTTCGGTCCGCTGATACCCGAACCCCGTTTTTGGGCCGCAGATTAAATTTCGAAAGGACCTTTGCAATGGCGAACACAACGGTCTCAATTCGTATCAGTTTTAGGCAGGAGAAGAGCGCCTAGAAGAGAGTGGCCTCTTCCGGAGTACAAGCGAGTTCGCGATTACGATAGCCGATGATGGAATAGGAACCACCATCGCAGGGAAAGTCGATTCCGTGAGGCCCCGCTAATTTCCAAACAAAATCGGGATTGTTAGTTTGGATGTTCTGGAGATCCTCCTGGGTTTCAGCAGGGGACGAATAGAATTTTATCCCTGGATAAAAGGCGGGACAACTTCATGACAGGGTTAAGAACTACATAAATCCAAGCTGCGACACGACGAGTTTTGTGTTTAGAGCGGACGCTTCGCATATTACCCATAGTTGCTGAGGTTAACTCATCCCATCGTCGCTTGTCACTCTGAAGTGATTCTCAGTGCCGGCAAACGAGAATAACGGTCAACTTTTCAGCGTTCCTCCACCGGCTCCGGATGAATCGTAACTCTGGCGATCTGCGGGAATCTCTCTTTGACGCGATCTTCCAGCGCGCCGGTGACGTCGTGGATTTGGGTAATGGGCAGGCTGCCGTCCATGGCGCAGTGGCAGGACGCCAGAATCTTGTGCTCCACTTGGCGGACGTGGACTTCGTGGCAGTCGATCAGCTCGTGAAACTCGCTGGATAGCGTGTTGATGTATTTTTCAATGGCGCGTCCGAGGCCGGTCATTTCCCCGCGCTGGCCGTCCACGGCGGCGATGTGCGTGCCGAGCGGCTCGATGTGGATATTGATGCGCGGCTTCGTGCGGCCCCAAAAACCGGGCTGGCCGCTCAGTGGAGGCAGGGCGCGAATTTCCTCTTCGAGCTCGGTCGCGCGGCGGTGGGCTTCGCGCAGCGTCGAGTGCTCGTCCACCTCGAGATGCATTTCGATGAAGAGCTGCCCGCCGAGCTGGTCGGCGGAAATTTCATGCACGGAAAGGCCGCGGCGCGCGGCGACGGCGCGGATCGCATCGAACAGCGTCTCGCCCGCGGCGGCGCGCGGCTCCATGTGCACCATCACATCGGCTGGGACAATTTCTCCGACGCGCCGTTCGACCGCGTCCGAAATCGCGTGCACCTGCTCGAAGCTGGCGGAACGCGGCACGCTGATGGTCACATCCACGAAGTGTTGGTTCCCGGCGCGCCGCACGCGCACGCGCTCGGTGGAAATCACCCCGTCGAGCCCTTCCACCTCTTTTGTCACGCGCTCCTGCAAGCCGGCAGGCGCCACGTCCAAGAGCGCGTCCAGCGTCCGTTTTCCGAGGCGCGATCCCACCCAGATCACGATCGCGGCCACCACGAGAGCGGCGATGGGATCGGCGCTCTGCAGCCATCTCATCCCGTATTGCTGGCCGACCCAGACGGTCCCCATGCCCAGAATGACGACCAGCGTGCTCCACACGTCGGTCGAGAAATGCAGCGCATCCGCTTCGAGCGCTTCGCTCGGAAATTCCCGCGCCACGCGAGAGAGCGCGCGCGAGCGCACCAGATCGACGCACATGGCCAGGCCTAGGATCACCATGGCCAGCGCGCTCGGCTGCAAATGCACCTGTTTAAAGAGGAGGCGCACAAACGCCTCGAAAATGATGTACACCGAAGTCGCGAGGAGCAGACCCGTTTCGACGAACGCGGAGAAATTCTCGAATTTTCCGTGCCCGTAGGTGTGACCGGAATCCGCGGGCCGGTCCGACACACGCACCGAAAGCCACGTCAGGATGGCCGCAATCAAATCCAGCCCCGAATGCAGCGCCTCGGAAAGCACGCCCAGACTGCCCGTGGCCACGGCGAGAAATACTTTGAGGCCCACAAGAATCAACGCGGACGCGATGGAGCCAAGCGCCGCCATCTGCTTGATCGATGTGGGGGATCGTGTGATGGAGAAAGCCTCGAAAGGATTATACGACGAGGTGGCACAGACTTCAGTCTGTGGCCGCGCTGTTTGATCTAGGCTGTTACGCTTCGCCAGCGTTCGCCTACAGTCCCCTCGTGTCACAGACTGAAGTCTGTGCCACGGCTACTGAATCGGCGGAGGCGGAACGAGCGGCAAACGTTCCGGCTCGCCGCGCGCGCCGTGGACTTCCACGTCATCGAGCAGAATCGACGGAGCGATCACAGTGGATGGCACACCGGAATCGGCCGAGCCGAAAGCGGCCAGTGCAGTCCCGGCAAAACCGGCCTGCTGGCTCTGCATGAAATCGAAAGCCGTCGCATCGTTTCCCACCGCCGCGATATTGCGGACGGCGCGAAGCGTCAACCCGGTAAGGCGCGCCCCGCGAATCAGCGATTCCCGCCCGTCCGCGACGTCGACGCGGTACACCAGCAACGGCAGCCGATCGCCGGTGGCCGCGCCGGAAGCGGCGCCCATGACGATGTCGGAAAGATCTTCCTGTTCCCGCACGCCCAGGACGGGATTATCCATGGCGCGAACGATCAAGCACCACCGGTTCCCGTTCTGCTTGCATGCGTCCAGAAATTTTTTCTTCATGTCGTCGGGAGAAATGCCGTCCAAAGAGGTGAAAAACAAATTGCTGGCCATCGGGCGCGGATCGCCCAAATAAGCGGCCCGGCCGTGTCCATTGGAGTGATCGAGATCGGGTCCCGGGCGGCGCGACATCAAGAAATTCAGCAACAGGCCGCTGTTGACGAGCTCGACGCGCTGCGCCTTCACGCCTTCTTCGTCCACGTCGTAGGTGCCCATCAAATCGCGGCCTTGAAACTGCTTGGCGGTCGGATCGTCCAGCAGCGAAACCGAGCCGGGCAAAACGCGCGAGCCGAGTTTCCCGGTCCACTCGCTGCGCCCGCCCAGACGATCCATCAACTGATCGAACGCCGATTGCATCGCCAGCGGCCCACGCGCACCCGAAAGGGACGGCCCCAGCATTTGCGCGAGCAACGAACCCGCCGCGGGCGCTTCAAACAGGACCGGGCCATCGTAATCGGCCGCGGGAGGCGAAACGCGCAGCGTGATCAATTGCTCCCCGGCATTCTCGAGGCTTTTGCGAACTTCGTCCGCAGCCGGCAACTGGTCGGGACGATGGCGGTAGACGGCGTAGAAATTGTGCAGCGCCATGCCGTCATCGGATTCGGTTTCGAGGCTGGCTTCGATGGCCGCCAGGGTGTGATTGGCGCGAATCTTCGTTCCATCGGTATTGAGGAGATAGCTCGTGGTGTAGATCAAGTGATAAACCACGCGCGAACTGTACAACTGCGGAAACTGGCGCAAGGCGGCGGAAACCGTTCTGGCTTCCTGCTCCCAATTTCGCGTGGTCCAATCCGATGCCTGAAGCGGCTCGACGGAAACGGTGGAATCCGCGGGAGAAAAATCGGGAATGCTGGGAGCCTTGGCCAAGCGGGACATGAACGCCTGCTTCTTGGAATAATTTTCGACGGCGGCTTTGAACGACTGATCGGTGGCCAGCCAGAGATCCTGCCGCAAGGAATCGTAATCGCGGTCGATCCCGATCGTGCCCGTGGACCCGAGGAAGCCGGCGAACCCCTCGTCCGTGATGAAGTTCGAGCTGTCGAGATTGTCGTTGCCGACGCGGACATCCACGCTCATGATGCGGTTGCGTCCCTTGGTGGAGGAAACCAGAGCGCCAAATTCCGCGACGATTGTCCGCACGTCCAGGTCGAGAACGCGGTACTGGATGAAGTATGGGCGCGCAGGCTGGTTCGTGCCGGGGATGGTCAATTCGAGACGCGTGCGCGCGCGGTCCAACTCATCCTGCATGGCCGCAAGCGTGTGGTCGGAATCGGGCGCGGCGGCTTGTGGCGACTGGGCCAACGTCGCGGCGGGATGCCGTGGAGGAGCCGCTGACGCGGGACCGGCCGAAATCAGCGTTAAGAAAACAATCGCAGCAAACGCCAGTAAAACATCACGGATGGAATTTTTCACCGCACACTTCCTTGGCATTTTCATGGGAACTTTATACATTAGCGCACCGCCTGCTCATCGTGCGCGGGCGGCGGCAAGATCGGCGGCTTGTCGGTGGAGGTTTCCTTTTTCTGGACTTCCATTTCCGAGATCAGAATGGCCGGAGCCGAGGCGGAAACCGGCACGGAGCCCGATTCCGCTCCGCAATACCCGTTGAAGGTTTCCATGGTGTCGCCGGTGGCCACAATTTTGGTGAGCGAAACGAGAGGCGTGCCCACGATATCCACGCCGCGGACGAGTTCGTCGGGCCGTCCGTCCGCGTACACTTTGTAAACCACGAGCGGCTGCACCTGGAACGCTTGCGGCTGGCCGCGCCCGGTAAACGTGAAGCCGCCGGCGATGTCGTCAATCAGCAGGCCGAACGGTTTTCCCTGGCGCTTGATCTCCTCGATTAGTTTCTTGCGAAGCTCGGCGTTGGATACGCTGAGGCTGCTTTGCACGATCAGGTTTCCCTGCCGCGAAACGGGCTGCGCGCCGATCTGGCGCCGGCCGTGGCCGTTCGAGACGGGGAAGCCGGTGAGCGGCTGGCGCGACATTTCAAAGTTTCTCAGAATGCCGTGATCGACTAGCGTGACGCGCTCGGAAGGGGTCCCTTCATCGTCGAAGGGATAGTAACCAATAAGTATATCCTTGCCGAGTTTTCTCTCCGTCGGATCGTCGTAGATCGAGAGAAAGTTCGGAAGGATCGGTTCGCCAACCTTGCGCGCGAACGTCTGCCCTTCGTTGATGTCTTTCTGGCGGAACCCTTCGGCGCGATGGCCGAAAACTTCGTGAAAGAAAACGGCAGTGGCGCGGCCGGTGAGAAGGGCCGGGCCGGCGTAGGGCTCGACCAGCGGCGCGGCCACCAGCGCCTCCAGTTCCTTGCGAAGGACTTGGCCCTCGGCGAGCACGGTCTTGTCATCCGGCGCGTCGGCCGGATTGGCCCAGTCAAAATTGTAATAGCGGTTGATGTCCATTCCGTCCGGGGCTTTTCCCTGAATGAAGAGTTCCAGCCGGTAGTGCACCTGGCCGAATTGCAGGCGCGAGCCTTCGCTCGTGACCTGGTATTGATTGTCGCCCGTGGCGCTGAAGGTCACGATGGAATTCAGGATTTGCGGGGACGCGCGAAAGGCCCGCGTGTAGAGCCGGACTTTTTCTTCCCAGGGCTTGCGGTCCGGATGGACGGAAACTTCCGGGCCGTAAAAAGTGTGCGGCTGTTCGCGCGCAAAATCCGGGGCGTGCTCCTCGGCCGTTTGCACCTGAACTTCCTTGCTGGTGTTAATTTTGATGAGGGCTTCAGAGGCGGACCGGAACTGCTTGTCGGTCTCCTGCCACATGGCGCGGCGGAGCACGTCGGGAGCGTCGTCGATGGGCACGGAGACGCCGAAACTGCCCTGGCCTGGGGCGGAATTGCCAACCTTATGCGTGTTGTCAAGATCGTAGCTGCCCACGCGCACTTGCGTTTCCAGCCATCGTGAACGGCTTTCTTCGCTCGAAAGCAGCGCCCCGTTCGAGCCCATCACTTCGGAGCGGTCCGTCGAAGTCAGGATGTAGCTGATGAAGTACGCGGGCGGATTGGCCTTGGAAAGCAGCGGCATCTCGCGTTCCAGCTCCTGGCTCATTGTCGCGATCACGGGCGACGGCGCGGCCTGCGGCGGCTGTTGCTCCGGGGACGCGGCCGCGGGCAGGCTCGCGGGCTTATTCGCTGCCAACACGTTCCATGACAGGAAGGACAAAAGGGTGGCCAAAACGAGAGTTTTCACAGAAATGCTCCAATCCGTCGATACCAGACGCAAAAGTTAAGATGACTAGTGTATGCCTATGAGCCGCTGATCTCAATGCGCGCGTTCCGCAGCATCCCCTCAGCGGCCATCCAGACGGCAAAGTTCTCAAAAACTGTTGGATGCAAGAAAGAGGTTCCGTGTCGCCACATCCCACCTCCTATGACGCGGGGAAATAGGATTTGGTGACGGAAAAAAGCGAGAGGGTCATCAGGCCCTTGCATCCCGTGCGAATCCGGTGTTTTCGCCCAATTTCCCCGTTCGCTAGGCGACTATTCGAATTTGCCAAATGCGCCCGTGATACGATTTCAGGGCCATGAAAACCATCTTACTTCTTCTTTGTTCGAACATGTTCATGACCATCGCCTGGTACGGTCACCTGAAGTATCGCCAGACTCCCCTTTTCGCCGCCATCGTCGTGAGTTGGCTGATCGCCTTCGCCGAATACTGCTTTCAAGTCCCCGCGAACCGCATCGGCTACGGCGAATTCACGGCGTTTCAGTTGAAAATCATCCAGGAAGTAATCACCCTGACCGTGTTCGTTGCCTTCGCCTGGTGGTATCTCGGCGAGAGGATCAAATGGAATCACGCCGTCTCGTTCCTATTTCTGGTCGGCGCCGTGGCGTTCGCGTTCTGGGGAAAATTGTAATCGCGCGTGGTTTCGCTGCCGTCAGTACGGCGGATCCTCGGATGTGGCGGCGCGGCTTTCCCGCGTGGCTCGCAGGACTCCGGTGTCGTCCAAATAGAAGTTGCGGAAGCCATAATTCCCAGCTCGAGCCTGAAGGGCAAACGTGCGGATCGTTCCGTTGGCGTCGACTGGCCCGGGCGTGTATTGGACTTGATAGTTGACGCTTTGCGCCAGCTGCGCGGCCGTGCGGACGGTCTCTCCCACTTGCTCAAACTGCTGGGGGTAGGCGCCGCCTTGCGCGGATGCGAAATCGACCAGCGCGGCGCGGACTTCCCGCAAGGACTCGGCGGCGCGCGCTTCCGCCTGCGTCGTGGGATTGCCTTGCCGCTCCGGAACAATGAACCACAGAAAACTCCAAATAGCCGCCAGCAGCACGCCGAGCAGCACGCCCCAGCGCAGGAGGATTTTACCGAGGCCCGGTTTTGCTTTTGGTGTCTCCGCGCCCGCGAAAGGCTCGGTCAAGTCCGCGCCGCAATGCGGACACAGCTCGGTGGCTTGGTTCACTTCATTTTCGCATTCGCGACACGTGTACATGGATGGAAAATCACGACCTGCGCTACGGGTGCGATCGGCGGCGATCCCGAGCGCGAATCCTCGCTATTCATCGTAACGAAACGCGAGGGGACGCGTCAATTCGAGCTCGATTCCAAGGGCCGGTAGCCTACGAAATGGGAGGACTGGTGGAGTCCGCGGTGCCGTTGGTGGTATTGCGAATCGTGCCGGTTTGATCGGTGTAGAACGATCGCTGGCCGGTCGATCCAGCTACCACGGGATTGGCGGTAACCGTGTAGCTGAGGACATTGCCGCTGGGATCGATGGCCACGGGAGCATAGGCGAATCGGTATCCGCTCTTGACGCCACTGGCCAGCACCGAGTCGATCAGATCGGCCGAGGTCGAGCTCGGAGCTGTCCCGCCCGAAGAGGGTCCCAGGTCGGATAGGGCGTGCGGAAACCCGCCATAGGTATTCGAGTACAAGAGGGCGCTTTCCGTCAGCGCCTTCAGCGCTCCCACCGCCGCGGTCTCGTTGGCCTGAATTTTGGATCGCATCAGGTTTGGGATCGCGATGGCCGCGATGATCAAAATAATCGTCACCACGATCAACAGTTCAATGAGGGAAAACCCGCTCCGCTTATCTTGGCGTGTATTCATGCGATATTCTCCACCCTCTTGCGAGGTTCTTCTGGGAACTTCGCTCCGCAGAAAATTCATAGCGGAACGCGGGAGCGGGGAACTCCGGTCTGCCTGAATCGCAAAGTTGAAGGGCTATTCTACACCGTTTGAGGAAATTGGGGGAACAGGAAAGCACCTTTTTCAGCGACCGTTGGACTATGGTAGTCCTAAGCGTGCTATAACGCATCGAATGACCTGAAACCGGCCGAATTCATGACCAAAGAATTGTCCTTCGCGTCGCTCGATCGATTTCTGGAGCAATACGCGGAGCTTGCCAGGGCATTGCACGGGGAAAGTAGGTGCGAGCGGTGGGGATTGCCTGGGGAAGTCTTTGCCGAAAGTCTGCGCCGCAGCGCGGAGAAGCGATACCACGGCGCGCAACCCGACCCCAGCGAGGTTGAGGCCTACCTGAGGTCCCTGCACCTTGAGGATTTGGCGCTCGCGTGCGCCTGCAGCGAAGGAATCGAGAAGGCCTGGGAGTTCTTCATTGACCACTTCCGCCAGGATCTGCGCGCTGCCGCGAACGCGATGCTTCGAGGATCGGGCCGTGCCGATGAGGCGCGCGCCGAGGAACTGGCGGATTCCCTCTATGCGGAGCTCTACGGCGTTCGCTCCGGCGCGGGCGGCGGCCGGAAATCCCTGTTCGAATATTTCCACGGGCGCAGCAAATTATCCACGTGGCTACGCGCCGTGCTCGCCCAAAAACAGGTAGACCTGTTTCGAACGAGCAGCAAAACAGTTTCCTTGGAAGCTGAAGTGGAAACAGAAGCGCCGCGCGAACTTGCCGGTCGAACGGAATGTGAACCCGCCGATCCCGATCGCGAGAAATATCTTGGACGGCTCGATAATGCGCTCTCCTCGGCGCTGGCGAGCCTGCAGCCTTGCGATCGCATGATTCTGGCCTTCTATTATGTGGATCGGCTTACGTTGGCGGAAATCGGCCGCCTGCTGCGCGAGCACGAGTCGACCGTGTCGCGGAGGCTCGATCGTTTGCGCCTTGCATTGCGCGAGAGCGTGACCCAAACCCTGCGGCGCGAAAGGCCCGCTTGGAACGGCTGCCCGGCGGAACCGGCGCTCGACGCGGCGCAAGTGGAACTTGCATTCGAATATGCCGTCCAGGATTGGCCGTTCGACCTGTCGCGTGCGCTCGCCATACCTGAGTCCGCGGCGGACCCGCCGGAAGAATGACACACGGCTCGGCCAAATGGGGCCGCGCACGCGGGCGCAAGATTTTAGAATTGAACCGTTCTAGATAAGGAAGCGCTTCGATGGAATCACAGGATAGAGATCGATCCAAAATGCGGCGGAGCGAGGAAACCCTTGCCCGGCGTCTGGGAGAAGCGCTCGACGAAATCGATGCGCGCAACGCAAACGATTGTCCGGACGGGGAAATCCTTGCGGCCTATGCGGAGCAGGGCCTCGGCCAGGCGGAAACCGAAAAGTGGGAGAGCCACTTTGCCACCTGCTCGCGGTGCAGAAAGATTCTGCTCGTGCTGGCAGCATCGGCGGACACGCCGCTGGCCGGGAAAGAAGTCGCTCATCTCGGAGAACTCGCATCCGCAGTTCGCGCCCCCGTGGAAATTACGCCAAGCGCGACGAGACGAGCTCGTCCAAGAATCGCGGATTGGCGCATTCGTTGGCTAGCGCCTGCTTTGGGCGTGGCCGCCGCGTTGGCTGTGTGGTTCGCTATGCGGCCGCCCTGGCGCGCAATGGATCGAGGCTCCTCTGGAACTCTTGTCGCGCGGGCGCGCCAGGAAGAGGCGCCGACGAGCGAAGCGCAGGTGCGGCAGGACAAACTATCGAAGGCTGCGCTTCCACAAGACCAAAATACGCAGGCCGCCCCTTTGGCGGATCGTTTCTCCGCAAATACTCCGTCGCTCAGTTCACCGCCGGGAGCGCCGGCGCAGCGCAGCGCCGAGGCCGCCAGAGCGGACAAGAAGGCTTCGCCAAACGCTGACGCCCTCGCGGGAAGCATTCTCGAAAATGAAAAGAATTTGAGGAACGATTCGCAGAAACGTGAAATCGCGCCCTCGACAAATGCCGCGCCGCCGCCGGTGCTTCCGCAAGCGAACGCTGAGCCGGAAGCACCTTCTCCCGCGCCGCCTCCACAGGCTCGCGCACAGGCCAGTGCGGCGACTCCGTCCGCACTGGATGCTCCTCGCTCGACGGCTCAAACCGTCACGGTTACCGGTGAAGCGCCGGTTGTTCAGACACAAGCCGGAACCCTCGCTGGACCCGTTACGCCCGAGGCTTCAGCGAATCTGCCGCTGAACGGAAGGAAATATCAAGCGCTCGCTCCCCCGCGTCCCGCAGGCAATTACCCTGTTTTGTTGCAGGCGCCCACCACTTCAACGCTGTGGCGCGGCGGGAAAGGCGGGATCATCGAGCGCTCCACCAATGCAGGAAGCACGTGGGCCCCGCAAAACAGCCCCTCGCAGGAAGATTGGCTGGCGGGGGCGGCCGTTTCCGATACGGTTTGCTGGCTGGCGGGCCGCAATGGCGCAATCGCGCGAACTGTGGACGGCAATCGATGGGAGCTCATTGCGCCTCCGGCGCAAGCCGCCGCGCAGGCCGGTAGATTTCCGGATTGGACCGGCGTCACGGCGCGCGATGCGTTGAGCGCGATCATCGCCGCGGGGGATGGCCGGCGGTTCACCACGCGGGACGGCGGAAAAACCTGGCAGGCGCATTAGAACGAATCGGGCGCAAGAAATCGGGGCAGTCCCGTTCTAAGCCATGAAGGATGAAGTCAGATCCTCATGGGAGACTGCTCATGAAAATCGTCACGCTTTCCAGGTTCCTCGCCGCCGCCGTACTGGCGGTATTTCTCGTTGCGCTGCCGTTGTTTCACCGCCCGATTTCGGCGAACTCCTCGGGCCAGCCTCCCGCCGCGGCGGGAGACGCGACGTTGAGCACAACGCTTGCGGATCAAAGCGACCTGGCTCTTACCGTTTACAACTCGAATCTTTCACTCGTCCGCGACGTTCGCCAGATCAACTTGCCGGCCGGGGAAACGCGCCTGCGGTTCATGGACATCGCCGCTTCCATCAATCCCGCGACGGTGCATTTCCGCTCGCTGGGCGAACCGAGCAAGGTCAGCGTGGTCGAACAGAATTACGAGTACGATTTGCTCGACCCCAACAAGC
>Ga0335078_10010022_pt1 | contig 14024 bp, 14 predicted proteins | sample Lox_Sample_32_FD_206711 | JGI IMG/M metagenome (GOLD analysis project Ga0335078, IMG submission 206711) | Soil microbial communities from Loxahatchee National Wildlife Refuge, Florida, United States - Lox_Sample_3.2 | ecosystem: Environmental > Terrestrial > Soil > Wetlands | place: USA...
GAGCACGGTCCCGGCTCCGGCTAACCTGGGGGCCGAGCTAGTCAGCGTTCCGGAGGAGGCCGAGCTCGAGCTGGACGTACGGCTCGAGCGGGTCACCGAGGGCGTGCTGGTGACGGGCACCGTGCGCGCGCCGCTGGTCGGCGAGTGCGCGAGGTGCCTGGACCTGTTCGCCTCCGCCACCGAGGTCCGGTTCACCGAGCTGTTCACGCACGAGCCCGGCGACGACGACGCCGACGGGTATCTTCTGGACGGGGACCTGCTCGACCTCGAGCCGGCCCTGCGCGACGCGCTGGTGCTCGAACTGCCGCTCGCGCCCCTGTGCGCCGAGGACTGCCCGGGGCTGTGCTCCGAGTGCGGCGTGCGGCTTGCGGACGCGGGAGCCGGGCACGGCCACGCCGACGCGGGCAGTGACCGAACACCGGACGGGACGCCCGTGCCGGAGACAAGGAAGGAGCGCTGACGTGGCGGTCCCCAAGCGGAGAATGTCGCGCAGCAACACCAGGTCGCGCCGGGCACAGTGGAAGGCCACGGCGCCCGGCCTGGTGACTTGCCCGCAATGCCGAGACCCCAAGCTGCCGCACACGGCCTGCCCGACGTGCGGCACCTACAACCGGCGCCAGGTGATCAACCCCTCCTGACCGCGGTGTCGGGACGCGCGGCGCGGCTACCTCGCCTGCAGCGGAAAGGAGGGACTCGTGATCGACGCATCGGGTGACGGCCATGCGGCGGTTCCCGGCGCCGCGAAGGCCGAGACCGCCGAGTTGCTGGACGCCCTCGGGATACCGCTCGGCGCGGAGCTACTCGAGCGCGCCCTCACCCACCGCTCGTTCGCCTACGAGAACGGCGGGCTGCCCACCAACGAGCGCCTGGAGTTCCTCGGTGACTCGGTGCTCGGCCTGATCGTCACCGACACGCTCTTCAACCAGTATCCCGACCTGCCTGAGGGGCAGCTGGCCAAGCTGCGCGCGGCGGTCGTCAACATGCGCGCGCTGGCTGGGGTGGCCCGCGGGCTGCAGCTCGGCTCCTACGTCCGGCTCGGCAAGGGGGAAGAGGGCACCGGCGGCCGGGACAAGGCTTCGATACTGGCCGACACGCTCGAGGCCGTGCTCGGCGCGGTCTACCTGGACTGCGGCCTGGCCGAGGCGGACGCGCTCGTGCACCGCCTGTTCGACCCGGTGATCGCCCGCTCGGCCCGGCTGGGCGCCGGCCTGGACTGGAAGACCTCGCTGCAGGAACTGACCGCCGCGGAGCTCCTGGGCGTGCCCGAGTACCACGTGGAGGAGAGCGGCCCGGACCACCAGAAGTCATTCCGGGCCTCGGTCCGGATCGCCGGCCGCACCTACGGCGAGGGTGAGGGGCGGTCCAAGAAGGAAGCCGAGCAGCAGGCCGCGGAGGCCGCGTGGACGTCGATCACCGAGGGCCACTCGGCCGACGCGGCGGCAGACGCGGGCACGAACGCCGCCGGGAGCATGCCCGCCGGGGACACCGTAGCGGAGGGAGCGGCCGCGGAGGGGAGCGCCGCCGACCCGGCTGCCGAAGGGCGGACCGGCGACGGCTATGGCTCGCAGCCGCGGAGCTAAGCGTGCCGGAGCTCCCCGAGGTCGAGATCGTCCGGCGCGGTCTCGAGCAGCACGTGGTCGGCCGCACCATCGACGAGGTACAGCCGCTGCATCCCCGCGCGCTGCGCCGGCACCTGGCCGGCCCCGGCGACTTCGCGGCCGCGCTGCGGGGTCGCCAGGTCAGCGGGGCGCGGCGCCGCGGGAAATACCTGTGGCTGCCGGTCGGCGATGACGCGCTGCTGGCGCATCTCGGCATGAGCGGCCAGATGCTCGTCGGCGACCCGGCCCGCCCGCTGTCGCCGCACGTGCGGGTCCGCATCACGTTCACCGACTCCGGGCCCGACCTGCGGTTCAGCGATCAGCGGACCTTCGGTCACCTGTCGCTCGCGGCCGGGGGAGCGGTCCTGCCCGCCCCGATCGCGCACATCGCCCCCGATCCGCTGGAGACCGCCTTCGACCTGGCCGCCGTGACCGCGAGGATCCGGGGCCGCCGCACCGGGATCAAGCGCGCCCTGCTCGACCAGTCGCTGGTCAGCGGCATCGGCAACATCTACGCCGACGAGGCCCTGTGGCGGGCCCGGCTGCACTGGGCGCGCGAGTCCCAGATGCTGCGGCCCGGCCAGGTCGCCGCGCTGTTCGCCTCCGTCCGCGAGGTGTTCGCCGAGTCGCTCAGCGCGGGCGGCACCACGTTCGACCGCCTGTACGTCAACGTGAACGGGCAGAGCGGCTACTACGAGCGGTCCCTCGCCGTGTACGGGCGGGCGGGCCTGCCCTGCCCGCGCTGCGGGGCCCCGGTGCGGCGGGACCCGTTCATGAACAGGTCGGCGTTCAGCTGCCCGAGGTGCCAGCCGCGGCCGCGGGTGAGGCCGTGACGACGGGCGGCCGGGCCCGGCTCACCGCGTGGGTGGAGGGCCGGGTCCAGGGAGTGGGCTTCCGCTGGTGGGCCCGGGCCCGGGCGCTGGAACTGGGCCTCGAGGGATGGGCGGAGAACCTCGAGGACGGCCGGGTGCGGGTGATCGCCGAGGGCGCGGCGGTCAGCTGCGGGGCGCTGCTGGCCCTGCTCGAGGGCGCGGATACCCCCGGGCGCGTGGTGCGGGTGACGCACCGCTGGGACGAGGCTCGTGGTGGCCTGTCCGGATTTGCCGAGAGGTGAACGCTAACATCCCTAACCGCGTGACCTGCGCAATCGTCAACTTGACCGGATACCCGTCGCGGTGGGACCATAGACCTGTTACCCGCGCGCAAGGCTGCGCCTATTCCGCGTCTATGCATGCGCGCCCACTCTGGTCACTCAGTGTGGAGGACCTCACAAAATGGCGAAGGCTCTATATGGCCACGTCGGCGGCCCGGATCCCCGCATGGTCTCAGAGATGCGCCGCCTGCAACAGCGAGTACGCGATCTCGAAGCCGAGCTTGCCAGGCTGCACGAGGAGAACGACGTGCTCGCCGCGGAGGTGGGCCACAACCTGATGATGCCGGTTCGCGAGCCTGCGCTCACCTGACGAGCGCCGGCTGGCCGCAACGAACGAAGGAGGGACGCCTGAACTCAGGCGTCCCTCTTCGCCGTCGCGGCGCCCGCCGGGGTGCCGCCGGGGGGTAGCTGCCCGGCCGGGCGGAGTGTCGCGCGGCGGCGGGCGGCGTTCCCGTTCGTAAACTGCAGTAAAGCGGGCGCGCTCGGCTCGAATCCCGGGGAGTGACACCGGTGCACGGTAAGGTGCGGACGAGCGTAGCCGCCGACGGCGGGTCGGGCCGGCCGCGCCGCCGGAGAGGCCGCAGGGGAATCGGGCCAGGCGGCGCGTTGCGGCGGGGCGGCGCGGTCCCCGGAGGAGGAGAGCTGGCAGGTGTACCTGAAAGCGCTCACCCTGCGCGGGTTCAAGTCCTTCGCCTCGGCCACCTCGCTGCGGTTCGAGCAAGGGATCACCTGCGTCGTCGGACCGAACGGGTCGGGGAAGTCGAACGTCGTCGACGCCTTCTCCTGGGTCATGGGCGAACAGGGGGTCAAGCCGCTGCGCGGCGGCAAGATGGAGGATGTCGTGTTCGCCGGGACCGCGGGGCGGCCGCCTCTCGGCCGGGCCGAGGTCACGCTGACGATCGACAACAGCGACGGCGCGCTCCCCATCGACTACGCCGAGGTCACGATCAGCCGGCTGCTGTTCCGGTCCGGCCAGAGCGAGTACGCGATCAACGGCGACCATTGCCGGCTGCTCGACGTGCAGGAACTGCTCTCCGACACCGGCCTGGGCCGGGAAATGCACGTGATCGTGGGCCAGGGCCAGCTCGACCAGGTGCTGAACTCCGGGCCTGACGCACGGCGGGCGCTGATCGAGGAGGCCGCCGGTGTACTGAAGCACCGCAGGCGCAAGGAGAAGGCGCTGCGCAAGCTGGAGGCGATGCAGGCCAACCTGACCCGGCTGGTCGACCTGACCGGGGAGATCGGGCGCCGCCTCAAGCCGCTCGGCCGGCAGGCCGAGATCGCCCGCAAGTCGGCCGTGATCCAGGCTGACCTGCGTGACGCCCGGCTGAGGTTGCTGGCCGACGATTACGCGACGCTCGCCGCGGAACTCGAGCGCGACCAGAACGACGAGGCGGCCACCGCGGCGCGGCGGGCCGCGCTGGAGGCCGGCCTGGAACAGGCGCGCGCGGCCGAGACCGGGCTGGAGAGCGCCGAGCAGCAGCACGCCCCCCGCCTGGCCGCCGCCCAGGAGGCCTTCTTCGGGCTATCCAGCCTGGCCGAGCGGCTGCGCGGCGTGCTCAGCCTGGCCACCGAGCGGCACCGGCACCTGTCCGCCCCGCCGGAGCCGCCGCGGCCCGGCCGCGACCCGGACGAGCTCGACGCGGAGGCGGCGGCGCTGCGCGAGCAGGAGGCGGCGCTGCGCGAACGGCTCTCCGCCGCGCGGGAACAGCTGGGCGAGGTGGTGGCCCGGCGGGCGTCGGCCGAGGCCTCACTGGCCGAGACCGAGCGGCGGCTGGCCGCGGAGTCCCGGGCCGCGGCCCAGCGCGCCGAGCGGCTGGCGCGGCTGCGCAGCCAGGTCGGGGCCGCCCGCAGCAGGCTGGCCGCGGCCCAGGAGGAGGCGGGACGGCTGGCCGCGGCCCACGAGCAGGCGCGCTCGCGGGCGGAGCAGGCCCAGCACGAGTACGGCGAGCTGCAGGACGTGGTCGCCGGCCGGGAGCAGGGCCGGGCCGACCTGGCCGCCGGGCACGACAGTGCCGCGGCCGCGCTGGCCCGGGCCGCCGAGCGGGTGGCGCGGCTGCGCTCCGCCGAGCATGAGGCCAGCGGCGCCAGGGCCGCCTTGCGGGCGCGGACCGAGGCACTGGCCGAGGCGGTCCGGCGCGGCGCGGACGCCTCCGGGGCCTTGCTGGCCGAGCCGCGGCGGTTCGCCGGGGTGCTCGGATCCGTGGCCGACCTGCTGACCGTGCAGGACGGTGCCGCCGACGCGATCGCGGCGGCGCTCGGTGCCGCCGCCACCGCGGTGGCGGTCGCCGACCTCGACGCGGCCGTGACCATCCTGGCCGCGCTGAAGAGCGAAGACGGCGGGCAGGCCGCGCTGATGATCGCGTCCGACCAGCCCTCGCCGCCGCCGGGGCGGCCCGCGGCGTCCGTGCCCTACGCGCTGGACCTGGTCAAGGCCCCGGGCGAGCTGGCCGCCACGGTCGAGCAGCTGCTGGCCGGGGTGCTGGTCGCCGAGGACCTGCGGGAGGGCCTGGAGCTGGTGCGGGAAGACCCCGGCCGGCGCGTCGTGACCAGGGACGGCGACCTGCTCGGCGCGCACTGGGCGCGCGGCGGGTCGGCGGGAGCGCCGAGCCTGCTCGGGCTGCGGGGCGCCGCCCAGGAGGCGGCGGCGCAGCTGAGCGAGGCCGAGCATCGCTGCCAGCGGGCCGAGCGGGACCTCGCCGACGCCGGCGAGGACGAGGAGGCGGCCCGCCAGGTGCTGGCCGAGGCGCTCGCCGGGCTGCAGGAGGCCGACGCCGCCGCGGCCGAGACCTCTGGCCGGCTGGGCACGCTGGCCGGCGCCGCGCGCGCGGCCCAGGACGAGGCCGGGCGGCTGGCCGCCGCGATCGCCGCCGCCGAGCGCGCGCGGGAGAAGGACCTGGCCCAGCTGGCCGAGCTGCAGGGCAGGCTGGCGGTCCAGGAGGCCGACGCGGCCGCGGCGGGCGACGCGGGCGAGGCCGGGGACGAGCCCGCCGACGGGGCGGCGGGGGACAAGAACGCGCTCGCGGCGGCGGCGATGGCGGCCAGGAACGCCGAGATGGAGGCCAGGCTCGAGGTCAGGACCGTGGAGGAGCGGCTGCGCGCCGTGGCCGGGCGCGGCGACGCGCTCGCGTCGGCGGCCACCGCCGAACGGCAGGCCATCGCGCGGGCCAGGGCCAGGACCCTGCGCCGGGCCGAGGAGGCCGCGGTGGCCGACGCCGTTGCCTCCGGGGCCAGGGTCGCGCTGGCCGCGATCGAGCACTCCCGGGCCATGGCCGACGCCGAGCGGCAGGCCGCCGAGCGGGACAGCCACGGGCGTGACGCCGAGCTGAAGGCCGTCCGGGCCAGGATCCGCGAGCTGGCCGCCGACCTCGACGCGACGGTGAGCACGGCGCACGGCGCCGAGATCGAGCGGGCCACCCGGCAGATGAGGCTGGAGCAGGTGGCCGCCCGGGCCGCCGAGGAGTTCGCCATCGACGCCGACGCGCTGGTGGCCGAGTATGGCCCGCAGGCGGGCATCCCGGCCGCGGAGGAAGGCCAGCCGCCGGTGCCCTACGACCGGGCCGCCCAGGAGCGGCGGGCCCAGTCCGCGCAGCGCCTGCTCGATCAGCTGGGCAAGGTGAACCCCCTGGCCCTGGAGGAGTTCTCGGCGCTGGAGGAGCGGCACGCGTTCCTGTCGGCGCAGCTGGAGGACCTGAAGAAGACGCGGCGCGACCTGCTCACGGTGATCAAGGAGGTCGACGACCGGGTGCAGCAGGTGTTCGCCTCCGCCTACGAGGACACGGCCCGGGAGTTCGAGAGCATCATCGGGCGGCTGTTCCCCGGGGGCGATGGCCGGCTGATCCTCACCGACCCCGACGACCTGCTCGTCACCGGCATCGAGGTCGAGGCCAGGCCGCCGGGCAAGAAGGTCAAGCGGCTGTCCCTGCTGTCCGGCGGGGAGCGCGCGCTGACCGCGATCGCCTTCCTGGTGGCGATCTTCAAGGCCCGGCCGTCGCCGTTCTATGTGCTCGACGAGGTCGAGGCCGCACTCGACGACACCAACCTGCAGCGGCTGCTCGGGATCTTTGCCGAGCTCAGGGACGCCTCGCAGCTGATCATCGTCACCCACCAGCAGCGGACCATGGAGGTGGCGGACACGCTGTACGGGATCAGCATGCGCGGCGACGGCGTCTCCGCGGTGGTCAGCCAGCGGCTGCGGGAGCCGGAGAGCGCCTGACGGCCCGCAAACCGGGAAATGCGGGCATCTGCGAGACTAGGGCGGTCATGGTAGAGCTGATAATCATCCTCGTCGTTGTCGTGGTCGTGGTCGGCGGCGCCGGCGGGACGCTGCTGGTCCGCTCCCGCCGCCGGCTGCCCGCCGCGCCCGGCCGGGACCGGGCGGCCGGCGCGCCGCCGGCCCGCGCCGCCGGGGGCACCGCGACCGCCGAGCCGCAGGCGGTCACCCCGGCCGCCCCGGAGATGTCCGGCCCCGCCACCCTGCCGCCCGAGGTAGCGGTCCCGCCCGCCGCTCCGCCGGAGGTCGAGAAGCCGCCGCCGTCGGCCGGGCGGATGGCCCGGCTGCGCGGCAGGCTGGCGCGATCGCAGTCGGCGCTGGGCGGCGTGCTGCTGAACCTGCTGTCCTCCGGCCGCCTGGACGATGAGGCGTGGGACGAGATCGAGGAGACGCTGATCACGGCCGACATGGGGGTCGCCCCGGCCCGCGAGATCGTGGCCGACCTGCGCACCGAGGTCAAGGTGGAGGGCTCCCGTGACCTCGCGGAGGTCAGGTCGCTGCTGCGTGAGCAGCTGCTGGCCCAGGTCGGCCCGGACATGGACCGGTCGCTGCACACCGCCCGGCACGGCGACCGCCCCGCGGTCATGCTCGTCGTCGGCGTCAACGGCACCGGGAAGACCACCACATGCGCCAAGCTCGCGCGGGCCCTGATCGGCGACGGGAAGACCGTGCTGCTCGGCGCGGCTGACACGTTCCGCGCCGCTGCCGTCGACCAGCTGCAGACCTGGGGCCAGCGGGTGGGCGCCCCGGTGGTCCGGTCCGACCGGGACGGCGCCGACCCGGCCAGCGTCGCGTTCGACGCGGTCAACGAGGGCATCGAGCGCGGCATCGACGTGGTCATCGTGGACACGGCGGGCCGGCTGCACACCAAGACCGGCCTGATGGACGAGCTCGGCAAGATCAAGCGGGTGATTTCCCGGCACGCCACGGTGGACGAGGTCCTGCTCGTGCTCGACGCCACGACCGGGCAGAACGGGCTCCGGCAGGCCCGGGTGTTCGCCGAGGTCGTCGACGTCACCGGGGTTGTCCTGACCAAGCTGGACGGCACGGCCAAGGGCGGGATCGTGATCGCCGTGCAGCGTGAGCTGGGGGTTCCGGTGAAACTGGTCGGCCTGGGGGAAGGGCCCGACGACCTCGCGCCGTTCGAGCCAGAGGCGTTCGTCGATGCAATTGTCGGCGGGTAGAGCCGCAGGCTGAGCGGGCGGGACGGCCGCCGTCATCAGCCGTCACCAACGCGGAGAACTGCCGCCGGCCGGTCACTTTGCGACTACCGGCACCAGTGCGGCGGTCACCCGATATATCCTGCAAGAGGCCGGATGCAATTTGCCATCCGCTCATACCTTCCGGGGGGGAGGATCGTTGAACACTGCGCGCCTGAAGGAGAGCTTCGCCCGGGTCGCCATGCGGGGGGACGAGGTCGCCCTGTTCTGCTGCTCCGACCTGCTTGTCCGGCACCCCGGGACCGGGCAGATGTTCCCGGTCTCGATGGCGCCGCCGCGCGGCCGCCTGCTGCCGGGGCTCGGCCGGATCGCGGCCGACGTCGAGCACACCGAGAGGCCCGCCGCCTTCGGGCTGGTCGCACGGGTGATGACGGAGGCGGCGGCGGCGGTTCCCGGCGGCCAGATTCACGGCGAAGATTTCGGTTGGAGCGAGCCATGCACGTGATCACAGGAACCGACAACCGGCTGACCCCCGACGCGGTTCAGGCCGTCACATTCCCTTCCGCGCGCATCGGCCGGCGGGGGCTCGACGAAGAGCACGTCCGGGCCTTCTGCGGCCAGGTCGAGCGGGAACTGGTCCGGCTGTTCAACGAGAGAACCTCCCTGACCGACGAGGTGCGGCGGCTGCGGCGGCGGGTGCTCGGCCTGCCCGGCGACGATGCCGTCGCCGGGTACCAGCAGGACGATGCGCACGTGCAGGCCGTGCGCATCCTGTCCAAGGCGCAGCAGACGGCGGATCGCTACGTGGCCGACGCCCAGGAGTACAGCTGGCAGCTGGCGCAGGAGGCCCGGCGCCGCCGGGACGAGATCCTGGCCGAGGCCAGGTCGCACGCCGCGCTGATGCTGGACAAGGCGCACGGCGAGGCCAGCCGGGCGGCCGAGGCCGCGCTGGCCGGCCCGGCGAGCGTGCCGAGTGATGACCGCCAGGAACTGGAAGCCGAGCTCGCGTACCTGCGCACGTTCTGCGACGTATACCGGACCCACCTGCACGCCTACCTCGACGCGCTGCTCCGCGACGTCGAGGAATGGGAGCGTGCCGACAAGACGTCCCGCAGCGCCGCCCGCGTCAGCCTGCCCCGCCTGCCGCACTATCCGCAGCCGGGCTCGGCGACCGGATAGCCTGGAACGCGGGCTCGCGGCGGACCAGGCTGCGCGCCTGGTCCGCGGGGCCAGGCGGCGTGGCGCCCGGCGCGGGGCCGATCAGCGACAGGCCATGCGCGAGGACGGCAGCCAGACGTGTTCGAGACACTTTCCGATCGACTGACCCAGGTCTTCTCGTCCTTGCGCGGGCAGGGACGGCTCTCGGCTGCGGACATCGACGCCACCACCCGCGAGATCAGGATCGCCCTGCTCGAGGCCGACGTCGCGCTCCCGGTGGTCCGGCAGTTCATCGCGCGGGTCAAGGAGCGGGCGTCCGGCGCCGAGGTCTCCGAGGCCCTGAACCCCGCGCAGCAGGTCATCAAGATCGTCAACGAGGAGCTCGTCGAGATCCTCGGCGGCGAGGCGCGCCGCCTGCGCTTCGCCAAGGTGCCGCCGACCGTGATCATGCTGGCCGGCCTGCAGGGCTCCGGCAAGACGACGCTGGCCGCGAAGCTCGGCCTGTGGCTGCGCCAGCAGGGGAATACCCCGATGCTGGTCGCGGCCGACCTGCAGCGGCCCAACGCCGTCCAGCAGCTGGAGGTCCTCGGCGAGCGCGCGGGGATCCCGGTCTTCGCGCCGTCACCCGGCAACGGCGTCGGCGACCCGGTCGAGGTGGCCCGCGCTTCGATCGACGAGGCCAAGCACCGGATGCAGAACATCGTGATCATTGACACGGCCGGCCGGCTGGGCATCGACGAGGAGATGATGCAGCAGGCGGCGGCCATCCGGGACGCCGTCGACCCCGACGAGATCCTGTTCGTGGTCGACGCCATGATCGGCCAGGACGCGGTGACGACCGCGCAGGCCTTCCTCGACGGCGTCGGCTATGACGGGGTCATCCTGACCAAGCTGGACGGAGACGCGCGGGGCGGCGCGGCCCTGTCCATCGCCCAGGTCACCGGGCGGCCGGTGATGTTCGCCTCGTCCGGGGAGAAGCTCGAGGACTTCGACCTGTTCCATCCCGACCGGATGGCCTCGCGGATCCTCGACCTCGGGGACATCCTGACCCTGATCGAGCAGGCCGAGCGCACGTTCGACCAGGAGCAGGCGGCCGCGATGGCCGGCAAGCTGGCCTCGGGCGAGGGCTTCACGCTGGAGGACTTCGTCGAACAGCTGGCGATGGTGCGCAAGCTCGGGCCGATCGGCAACCTGCTGGGCATGCTGCCCGGGGCGGCCCAGAACCGGGAGATGCTCAGCCAGGTCAGCGACAAGGACCTGGACCGGGCCGCCGCGATCGTGAACTCGATGACGGTCGAGGAGCGCCGCAACCCGAAGATCATCAACGGATCGCGGCGGGCCCGGATCGCGGGCGGCTCCGGGGTCACGGTCGGCGAGGTCAGCACGCTCATCACGCGGTTCCTCGAGGGCCAGAAGATGATGCGGCAGATGATGAACGTGCCGGGGATGCGGCGCGGCGCCCAGAAGGCGGCCCGCAAGGGCAAGAAGAAGTCCAAGGGCGGGCGGCCGGGCGGCGGTGCCGGCACCCGGCCCGCGTCCGGCGGCCACCAGGGCGGCCCGGCGGGGCTGCCCGGCGGGCCCGGCCAGGGACCGGCCATGCCGGGCAGCATCCCGGGGTTGCCGGACGGGTTCGGCGGAGCCGGTGACGGCGGGTTCAAGCTGCCGCCCGGTTTCGGGAACCCGCCGCCGGGCCTGCCGCCCGGGCTGCGCGGCCCGGTGCCGAACCGGCGCGGGCGCCCGGGAAAGAAGGGCCGGTAGCCGCGGCCCGGCCGCCGGCGCAACCCGGGCCGCACCGGGCGCGAGCGCCCCGTGGCGCGGCCGCCGCACGCGCGCGGCGGCCGCAGTGACGCCTGAGCTCGCCGCATCTGGCAGAATATGATCGCGACGGCAGCTTCGCGGGACCCTCTCTCGCCCGCTGAGCCCGCCGACATGGGCGGTGCCGCCGGTTCCCCACCCGGATCGTGCGCAGCCCGCCAATCAAACTCTTGGGAGAAGACCGCACCCGTGTCTGTAAAGATCAAGCTGAAGCGCCTGGGCAAGATCCGGGCGCCGTACTACCGGATCGTCGTGGCTGACGCCCGCACCAAGCGGGACGGCCGGGCGATCGAGGAGATCGGCAAATACCACCCGAAGGCCGAGCCGTCGTTCATCGAGGTGAACTCGGACCGGGCCCAGCACTGGCTGTCGGTCGGGGCGCAGCCCACCGACCCGGTCAGGAAGATCCTCGAGATCACCGGCGACTGGCAGAAGTTCAAGGGCCTGCCCGGCACCGAGGGGACGCTGAAGACGGCGGCGCCGAAGGAGGACCGCAAGGAGATCTTCGCCGCAGCGGTCAAGGAGACCATGGGCGACAGCGCCCCGGCCCCGAAGGGCCGCGGCCGGTCCGCCGGCGGCGGCAAGGAGCCCGAGGCGCAGGCGGGCAAGGCCGCGGCCAAGGACGCCCCGGCCGCCAAGGCGGACAAGCCGCCCAGGGCGAAGGCTGGCGAGCCGTCGGGCAAGGCCAAGTCCGGCGACGCCAAGGCGGACGACGCTAAGGGCGGCGACGTCAAGGCCGCCGACGCCAAGGCCGGCGCCAAGTCCGGCGACGCTAAGGCGGGCGGCGCTAAGGCGGGCGACGCTAAGGGCGGCGACGCTAAGGCGGGCGACGCTAAGGCGGGCGGCGCTAAGGCGGACGACGCAGCTGGCGGCGACGCCAAGGCCGGGGAGGTCAAGGCCGAGGACACCGCGAGCGGCGCCAAGGCCCGGGACCGGGGCAAGGCGAGCACCGCCCAGGGCGGCGCGAAGGACGCGGACGGGGACGCTCCGGACGCCGGCGCGGCGGCGGCCCAGGCTCGGGAGGCCGAGGCCGACCCGGCCGGGGCGGCGGCCGGTGCAGACGCCGCGAGCGAGGGCTGACGTGCTCGAAGAGGCGCTCGAGCACCTGGTGCGAGGCATCGTTGAGTTCCCGGACGACGTCCGCGTGGACAGCCGCGGGCTGCGCCGGGGCCGGGTCCTCGAGGTCCGGGTGCACCCAGACGACCTCGGCAAGGTCATCGGCCGTGGCGGCCGGACGGCCCGGGCGCTGCGGACCGTGATCGGCTCGCTGGCCGGCAACGCGTACGTCCGGGTCGATCTCTTGGACACCGACGAGATCCGCTAGCCCGGCATGCAGCTGGTCGTCGGCCGGATCGGCCGGCCGCACGGGATCCGCGGTGAACTGACCGTGCAGGTGCACACCGACGATCCGGACCTCAGGTTCGCGGCTGGCTCCGTGCTCGCCACGGAGCCAGCCGCGCGAGGCCCGCTGACCGTCTCCTCCTCCCGCTGGCACTCGGGCCGCCTGCTGGTCAGGTTCGACGGTTACGCGGACCGGACCAGCGCCGGGGACCTGCGCGGGACGTTGCTCGTAATGGACTCGGCCGAGGTCACGCCCTCAGCCGACCCGGACGAGTTTCATGACCACGAGCTGATCGGGCTCGGCGTGGTGACCCTGGCCGGTGACCCGGTCGGCGTCGTGGCCGACGTGCTGCACCAGGGCCAGGACCTGCTGGTGGTGCGGCCGGCCGCCGGCGGCCCGGCGTCGTCAACCGACGGCGAGATCCTGGTCCCGTTCGTCGCGGCCATCGTCCCGCAGGTCGACGTGCCGGCCGGCCGCCTGGTCATCGACCCGCCCCCGGGCCTGCTCGACCTGGGTGAGAGAGGGCCGGTTCCATGATCGTGGAGGGTTTCCGGCGTATAGCGCGGCGAACTCTCCGTCATCGCGGGCCGCGTGGCGGCAGCGCACCGGGGACGGGGGCGCGCAGTTGCGGATAGACATCGTCACCATCTTTCCCGAGTACTTCGCGCCGCTGCGCGTCTCGCTGATCGGCAGGGCCGCCCAGCGCGGTGACATCGAGTTCGGCGTGCACGACCTGAGGACGTGGGCGCACGACCCGCACCACTCGGTGGACGATGCGCCCTTCGGCGGCGGGCCGGGGATGGTGATGAAGCCCGAGCCGTGGGGCGAGGCCCTCGATGCCCTGGTCCCGGCCGGCCACCCGGCCCGGCTGGTGCTGCCGACCCCGGCCGGGGTCCCGTTCACCCAGGCCACCGCGGCCCGCTACGTGCAGGAAAGCCACCTCGTCTTCGCCTGCGGCCGGTACGAGGGGATCGACGCGCGGGTGGCGGAGGAGGCGCGTGCCAGGATGGCCGTCGACGAGGTGACGATCGGCGACTACGTGCTGGCCGGGGGCGAGCCGGCCGTGCTGGTGATGACCGAGGCCATCTGCCGGCTGCTGCCCGGGGTCATGGGCAACGCCGAGTCCGCGACCGATGACTCCTTCGGCGGCGGCAGCGGGCCGATGGCCGGGCTCATCGAAGGGCCGGCCTACACCAGGCCCAGGGTCTGGCGCGGCCGGGCCGTGCCGGAGGTCCTGCTGTCCGGTGATCATGCCGCCATCGCCCGTTGGCGCCGGGACGCCGCCCTGCGGCAGACGGCTGTCAACCGCCCGGACCTGGCCGCCGCTCTGGTGGCCGGGAACCCGGTGCCCGGGTCGGGGGCCGGCGGCGCGGAGCTTGACCCCCGCGATCGCCAGGTCCTCTCGGAGGCTGGTTTTCCGTTCAGTGGCCAAGATATGGCAGACTGAATCCGCCACCTTGCGCGACGCCTCCGCGCAGGGCGCAGCCGGGCCCTGCGCCCCGGCCCCCAGGCGACTGAGCACAGA
>Ga0335078_10010023_pt1 | contig 14024 bp, 12 predicted proteins | sample Lox_Sample_32_FD_206711 | JGI IMG/M metagenome (GOLD analysis project Ga0335078, IMG submission 206711) | Soil microbial communities from Loxahatchee National Wildlife Refuge, Florida, United States - Lox_Sample_3.2 | ecosystem: Environmental > Terrestrial > Soil > Wetlands | place: USA...
CGTGGAGCACCAGACCACCGGCGGCTATCCCAAGATCGCCAACGTGATTTCAGCCGATTTCCATGCGGTCGGACAACTCCGCCCGCGCGACCGGGTGCGTTTCGAGCAGGTCTCGCTTGACGCGGCGCTCGCGCTGCTCCAAGCGCAGGAGGATTGGCTCCATTCCCTGGCATAGCTCCATCACGCGCGGACAATGGAAGACGCTGGCCGCCGCGCAATTCGCCTGGACTCTGGACGCCATGGACGTCATGCTCTATGCCTTTGCGCTCACCACGATTCGCGATGAGTTCCATCTCAGTTCCGCGGCGGCGGGCGCGATGGCCTCCGCCACGTTGCTGGCGTCCGCATTCGGCGGCGTGTTGTTCGGTGTGCTGGCCGACCGCATCGGCCGGGCCCGCGCGCTGGTATACGCCATCCTCATCTACTCGGGCTTCACGGGGCTGACCGCCACCGCCACCGGTGTCGTGGCGCTGCTGGTGTGGCGCACGCTGGTGGGCACGGGGATGGGCGGCGTCTGGTCGGCCGGATCGGTGCTGGTGGCCGAATCCTGGCCGGCGGAGCATCGCGGCAAGGCCGCCGGCCTGATGCAATCCGGCTGGGCGATCGGCTACATTCTCGCGGCGCTCCTGGCGGCCGCGGTGATGCCGCATTGGGGATGGCGGCCGCTGTTCGCCGTGGGGGTCGCGCCGGCGCTGCTGGCGGTGTGGGTGCTTTCGCATGTGGAGGAGCCGCGGCGAGCGCCGTCGCCCGCTCGCCCCCTCGCTCTCTCGCCCGCTCTGTGGCGCACCGCGGCTATCGCATCCAGCGTCACCAGTTGCGTGCTCTTCGCCTACTGGGGACTGTTCACCTGGATCCCGAGCTACCTTTCGAGTCCCGTGGCGCGCGGCGGCGCGGGCATGAGCGTGGCGCAATCCACCGGCTGGATCGTACCCATGCAGATCGGCTCGTTTCTCGGATACACCCTGTTCGGCTTCCTGGCGGACCGCTTCGGCCGGCGGCCTGTCTTTCTGACGTTTGTGCTGGGGGCTGCCGTGCTGGTTCCGATCTACGGCCAGTGGGGACGGCATCAGACCGCGCTCATGCTGATGGGACCGCTGATTGGATTCTTTGGCCACGGCTACTTCAGCGTATTCGGCGCCATGCTGGCCGAACTGTTTCCCAGCCCGATCCGCGCCACCGCGCAAGGCCTGTGTTACAACGTGGGACGCGCCGCCAGCGCCCTCGCGCCCTTCACCATCGGGGCTTTGGCGGACCGCTTCGGTATCGGCAGCGCGCTGGCGTTTACTTCCGTGTTCTTCGCGGCGGGCGGCGCGCTGATCTTCCTGTTGCCGGAAACCATGGGCGAGAAACTGGCATGAAACTGCTCAGCCTCATCATTTCAGCGGCCACCCTTTCCCCGCTTGCAGCTCAAACCGTGGTTTTCCACGTAGTCCCTGAGGATACGGTGATCGCGAAGCTATTCGAACAAACCGGGTGTACTGGACCCTCGCTTGAGGAGCAGCCTGTCAAGCGCGTCAAGATTCCGAATCTGATCTGTACGTTGTCCGGTCAATCGGATTCCCGGATCCTGGTGACCGCCCACACCGATCACGTCAATGCAGGCGACGGTACCGCTGACAATTGGAGCGGCGCCTCCATGTTGCCCGACCTGTACGAAAGCCTGCGCACAGCCCCGCGCCGGCATACCTTCGTCTTCATCGGATTCACCCGGGAAGAGGAAGGCTTGACCGGATCGCGGTTCTACGCAACGGCAATGATACCCTCATGCCAATCCGGCCCTGGGTATGCGGCCGGCCACATAGCCGCCGCAGCCGAACTGCCGATTCAAGCCGTCAATGTGCAAAAGGTGGGCGAGAGCGACGCCGAAGCATTTGCCGGGCTGCACATTCGTAGCATTAGGCTTCGTTCCGTCACGCAGCAGACGCTGGAAATCCTGCACAGTGACCGGGACACGTCCACCCGATTCACGCGGGGGAACTCGATGCCGAGAAACCGCCGCCTTGGCAGGGACGCACCCAGTCCGCTGGTGCGTGGCGTGGTTGTGATAAAGTCACTTGCATGAGAGTTCTCCTCATCGCTTTGCTCGCCACCGCGAGCGCATTTGCCCAGAAAGTCTTTGTCGAATTTGACCCGGCTGCCAACTTCGCCAAGTACAGGACTTTTGCCATCCGCGATGGCCGGCTAAACAGCCGGAACCCCACGTTGAATAACGAACTGGTCAAGAAGCGCATAGAAGCCGACATCGCGCGCGGCCTCACCGCCAGGGGCTTGACGCCGATGGCCGGCCCCGGACGAGCCGACCTCAACGTGCGCTACACCTTCGGCGCCGTCCGCGAGTTGAAGCCGGAGGCGTATCCGGTTGGATGGCGCGGCTGGGGGACGCGCGTCGTGCCCGTGCCTTATGCCGAGGGAACCCTGGTCATCGATCTGCGCGACCCCACCACGCATTCGCTGGTCTGGCGCGCCCGCGCCTCCGTCGAGAAGAGGGATGCCCAGAAGGTCGAGGGTAAGATCGACGATATGGTCAGGAAGTCGTTGAAGAAATACCCGCCCAAGCCGTAATCTCACGGCGCGGTTACGCAAGCTTCAAGCATCCCAAGCCGCGCTATCAGCGCGGCCACCGTGCCCTCCATGTGCGCTGCCACTGCGAGGGCGTCAATCGGCGACTGGGTCCCGGATGCGGGAAGTTGGCCGATCGCGGTTTTCGGTGGCTAGACTACAACGGCCGCGTGTTGGGGGAGAGGCTGGACGAACGTACCTTGCTTCTCGACCCATCCCCGCCACTCGAGGTACGAACGCAACTGGAACACTTCGGCCATGGCTTTCAATGCCGCGCTCATCGGCCACGAACCTCTTCTCCGAAAGTGATCTTGGAGTCCACCCGGTACACCCGCACCCCGGTCCCTGCCGGCCGCAACATTTGCATAACAATCGCGTCGCCCCATGTAGTCAGCGAGAAGTGTGAGTTCCCGCCGCGAGCCACCGGAAACTGCCGCGACCCGAACGGCGGGATCATCTCTTGGATGGTCTCCGAACAGACCGGCGTCGGCTCCGCCGATGACGAGTGGCTGTGCGGCATAGAGTACAGCACGCCAAATGCATAACATCCGTAAACCCGCACCGGGCGTTCGGACGCGTTGATCAGCGCGATGATCCCATCGTCGCCACCGCTCACGTCGGCGGAGAACCAGGGATTACGCATGGGCCATGCCACGTCGCGAACAGTGGTGCGCAACTCATCGGCCGCCAGGCACTCGGTGGCGCCGCTCACCGCCAGAACCGCCGAAAGTTGCGGCGCCGGGATCTTCTCGCGCACCCGCACCCACGCGCCGGTGGTCTCCTCCGGCAATTGCAGCTTGTATTCGGCGTGTTCGCCCGCTCTCAGACGCACCTGAATGCCGCTAGGCCCCGCGAGCGGAGCCAGCGCGCCGCTGCTCTTGTGCGCCTCCACCTCGGCTGCAACTTCCCGATTCCCCAGGTTCTGCAACTCCACCGCCGACCAACACGACGAATTGTAAGCCAGCCATGGCACGATGCTTTCCACCACTCTCTCGCGCGGACCGGCCTGAGCCAGACCTTCCCTGGCCGGCGGCAGGCAAACGAGTAGACAGAGAAGCATCCTCACACCCGTATCTTCGGCAGCGTCCGTGAATCCGAATAGGGCCGCTGCGGCGGCGTGAATTCACCCTGCCCGTTTCACTACCTCGATCCGCCGCGGCCCATCATCGCCACTACCGCCGCACCGAGCACGAACCCAAGTGCCAAGGCAATCCCCAGCCCTTGCCGGTCGTCGAAAGCAATGAAGCGGGTGCCCTCGGGCGTGACTTCGAGAACGCCGTACGGTTGTGCGGAAGCCCGGCCACCACCCCCGCCGCCGCCCTCACTATCGTGCTCTTTGCCAACCCCGCCTCCGAAGGCGTAACGGACTTGAGCGATAGGGATCAGGGTGCGGCCGCCTACCACCACCGCGTCGCCGTACACGTTCTTTACCGACGCGCTGGCCGAGACGCGCTCGGTCAGACTCTGCAACAGTTGCTGGATGCTCATGATCTCCAGCTTAGCGATGGCTAGCGCATCTCTCCGCGCGCGTTGAACGTCGCCCCCGAAGCCAGCACTTCGCGCACGCGGCCGCGATTCGCGCCGGCTTTTGCCGTGGCCTCTGTCATCGTGCGCACGGCCTGCTCAATCGAGGTGTCCGGCGGCATGCGGAAGATCCACGGAATGTTCAGCGCCGTCAGCGAGCGGTCGGCGGAAAGCGCGATCAGCGGCACGAACATCTTCACCGCAAGCTGTTCGGCCAGGTGGCTGGAGTTACGGTCGGTGGAGATCATGCCGATCAGCCTGTCCTGTCCCATCAGTTCTACCAGGGCCGAAGAGGCCTTGCCCCACGCGGCTTCCGAGGACACGCCTACCAGAGTGTAGTTGCGGCCGGCGGCGCGCTGCAACGCCGGATCGGCGGCCAGCTTATCCGCTTGGGGTCCGAAAATGCCGATGCGCATTTTGCCCGGCGGATTGTCCGCCAGCGGCGGTCCCGTGTAGCTGACGGCTTCTTCGTTGATGCTCGCGTAGGCCTTCTGCATAGGCTCGCGGCGGAACTCCGCTTTCCCGTTATGGATGGTCCCTAGGTAGAGCGGCGCGATGTTTTTGGCGTTGGGATCGAAGATCATCTCTCCGGTTACGCCGCGAAAACGCTCCAGGCCATAGAACGCGTCGCGGATGCGCGCGCGGTTCAGGCCCGCGCGGCATACCGAGTCCAGCAGGATACGCATGCCGTCGAAGCCCAGCGACGCGAACGCGTCGGGCGCCTTCTCGAAGCGCTTTCGAAAGCGCGCGTTGAACCCGGTCCACACCGGGTCGTCGCGGCTAGGATCGTACGGAAAAACGAATTCCAGCCCCTCGGCGGCCGGTCCGGCGATGCGCAGCATCTCGTCGCCATACACGCGGAACGAGCCGAAAACCGGCTGTTTCATGCCCATCTCGCGCATCTGCTTCAGGATGTTGCCGGCGGGGATCTGATCCGCCCACAGGACGATGGCGTCCACGTTGGAGTCCTGAATCACGCTGAGCTGGTGGTGGAAATCGGTGTCGCCGGGCATGAACTTCTGCTCCAGGACCACGGGGTGTTCGAGCCGGCGGGAGGCATCCTTGAACTTGATGATGCCGAAACGGCCGTAGCGTTCGTTCACCCGCAGCAGGGCTACGCGGCTGAGGCCCAGTTCCGTGTAGATGCGCCGCGCCAGCGTGTAGCCTTGCACGCGGTCGTCCTGGATCGCGGTCAGCAGCCATGGAATGATGGTTTCCGGAATGGTCGGATCGGTGGCCGCGGTGTTGACGATGGGAAACTCCGACCGCAACGAAACGCGCAGCGCAATGTGCGTTGTGTCGGCGCTGATCGAGCCCAACATGGCCCAATCCTGTTCGTCGTACCGCATCTTCACGATTTCGTTGCTGGAAGCGCCCCAAATGGCGGAATCGTTGTGCACCATCAGCTTGAATGGCTTGCCGCAGTAGCCGCCGGCGGCGTTGGCCTCCTCGATGGCCATGGTCGCGCCGTTGAGCATCATGCGGCCCAGAGCCTCGTCGCGGTGCTCGGAGACGGGGCCCAGGAAGCCGATGCGCACTTCGGTGAGATCCTTCAGATCGGGCACGGGGATATCGCGCTCCGGCCCGTTATACTCGACGGTCTTGGTGTAGTTCTCGAAGTACGGCTGGGCGAAGTGGGAGTACGGGCGCAGGTCGTCGGGCGCGTTGGCATAAGGCTCCAGCGTGCGCTCCGGCGGCCGGCCGGGCGGATTCGCGCCGCAGGAGCAGGGGCCCGGCGATTGGGCCAGGGCTGCTCCGGCGAGCAAAAGCAGAGACAATAGCGTTCGCATAGACCACTCCCTGTAACCGCGGCTGGGTTAGGCCGCCGGCTCGGCGTCGCGGTTGCGGAAGAGCACAATGGCCTCGCCTTCCACCAACAACTCCGGACGGCACAGCTTCGCCTGAATACCCGTGGAGGCCGGCAGCGGGTTGAGACCTTGCGCCTTGTAGAACGCCGTGCGCTCTTCGTTGAACTCGCGATAATCGCGGTCGATATCGCGCAGGTAGAACGTGGTGCGCACGACGTCGTGCCAGGTGGCGCCCTCCGCCTCCAGTAAGCCGGTCATGTTGTAGAACATCCGCCGGCATTGCGCACGGAAGTCGCCCACGTGTACGGTTTCACCGTTCTCGTCGATGCTGGCCGTCCCGGAGATCAAAAGCACCACCAGGCCGTTCAGGTCGATGCGCATGCCGCGCGAAAATGAACTGGGCCGCTCATAATCATAAGCCTCGTTCAGCACACGCAGGTCCGTCACGGCCCGTTTCTGAACGGCTGCGCCGCTGATTTCATCTATTATTTCTTCGAATAACATTCTGACTAACCTCCTGTTGAATTAGCATCCCGTGGCTTAGGCCTTTGGCTGTCGCCACCCAGATGTCGTTCCCCTGAAAATCGACTCCAAAAACGTAATTGTGAGCGGGAGCCGTATCGGTCTCGACCTGCTTCACCTTGCCTGCCGCGTCGCGCACCAGCATCTCGGGTTTGCCGGTCCCGAGGGCGGGGCGGTAGACGGCCCAGTTCTCGCCATCGTAATAAGCCAGTCCTTTATCGGTGGAGAACCATGCCCGGTTGCCATCCACCCCTTTGACCTGGTTCAGAAAGTCGCTGGGCAGGCCGCTGTCCTTTTGCATGAAGTTATGCCAGTTGCGGCCATCGTAGCGGCTGGCGCCGAAGTAAGTGGCCACCCACAGGATCTTATCCTGCTCCATCCAACTGACCGATGTAGTGATTTCGTGAATGAGCCCTTGATCCTTGAAGAGCACCATTTCAGTCTCGCCGTCGGGATCGTTGTAGTCTTTCCACCGCTCGGTCTTGACATCGTATTCGAGCACGCCGGCGCCCCACACGGCGTAATACACTTTGCTGGTTCCGGCGCTCACGCCATAGGTCCAGATCTCGTACATGGGCGTGTTGCGTTCGTTGTACAGGCTCCATTCGCCGGTGCGCGTGTTCAGGCGGCTGGCGCCGGCCGCGGTGGCCGCCCAGACATAATCGCCCTGCACGTTGACGCCGTAGACTACGTCGTTGCTCAGGCCGCTGTTGAGCTGCGTGAAATTGTCGAAGCGGCCGGCGGAATAGCGGCTGAGACCGCCCATGGTGGCGGCCCACACGTCGTGCGTCTTCTTGTCGATGGTGACGTAAAGCACGACGCGATGCGCCAGCCCGTCTGCCGGGCGGAACACTTTCCATTTGCCGTCCTCGTACAGGCCCAGGCCCTTCTCCGTCCCCGCCCAGATGCGCGAGCCATCCACGGCCACGCTGAAGACGCGATTGTCGGGCAAGCCGTCGGCGGTGGTGAAGTTCTGCCACCGGTAGCGCGGCATCGGCTGCGCCGAGGCCGCCAGCGGCAGGAGCGATACGAGCACACACCAGATCTTATGCGTCATAACGTCTTCAAGTACTCAATCAGGTCGTTGAGTTCGTCTTTAACCAAGTCGTTAGTTACCCCGTGGGTGTCCTTGGGGTTGAACACGGTCCAGATCTCTTCCAGACTGTGCGCCGATCCGTCGTGCAGATAGGGCGCAGTCAGGGCGATGTTAGTCAGTTGTGGAACGTCAACGATGGGCGAGCGGTCGGACCACTTTCCGCTGCCCACGTCCACTTGGGTCTGGTTGGTATAGTGGCGGCCCGAGTGGCAGAATGCGCACTGGTTTGCTTCCGGGATGGGCGTGCCGTCCTTGCGCCGGGTGCGTTCGAAGATCTCTTTGCCCCGCTCCTGGGCGGCGGTCAACTCGCCGTTCGCGAGGCGGTAGCGGTTGGGACGCGCCGGCATGGACTTGATATAGCTGACTAAGTCGGCCAGCTCCTCCCGCGAGTAGCTCTGTGAACGGTAGAAGAACTTCTCGGTGCGCGGCCCACATTCCGTTTCCAGGTCCGGATTGCCTCCATTCCACTTGAATGGCTCGGTGCCATCCACGTCTTCGAGCAAGCGGTTGTCCACGATGTCCTTGCCGAAGCCATCCGGCTCCAGATCCCATTGCAGGCCGTCGAAGGTGGATTCAATGTGGCAGTTTGCGCAACTGAACCCATTGTGAAAAGCGAAGCGCGCGTCGAAGAACAGTTGCTCGCCGCGGCGTTGCGGCGTGAGTGCGGTGGGGCCGCCAAGCGCGCCGTCCAGATTGAAGGTGCGCGCCACTTTGCGCGTGGCGGTATCGATCACGGAAACCGTGTCGTCCAGGCGATTGGCCACGTACAGCCACGCGCCATCGGGCGAGAGAGCGATGCCTTTGGGGCTGCGGCCCACGGCAATGCGCGCGGCGACGAAGTGCGCCGACGCTGAGAGATCGTTGGCCAGCGCGCGACGCTCGCGGGGAGAAGCCGCGCGCAGGAAATCCAGCAGCCGCTTGATATCGATGACGGTCACGCTGTTGGCGCCGCTGGTGGAGATGTAAGCCGCGCTCTTATCCGGAGCGATGGCCACGCCGAAAGGCATCGTGTAATAGCGTTCCAGCTCGTCGATCAGCACCTGCACGGGTTCGCCCACGTCCGCGCCGAACAGCGTCAGAGCGTCGCCGAAGACCCAGCCATGCTCAACGTGCGCCAGCGGGATCAGGTTCTTCGGGCGCAACTGGCAGGCTAACCCCAAGCGGCCGTCGTTCGAAAAAGCTACATGGAAGACGCCGGCGACATTGGGCAGCGGCTGGCGCTCGCGCACGATCTGCTGACTGGCATCGACGACCGTGATCTCCGATTCCGGCGGCGCACGGTGGCGGCCCATGTTCGGATAGATATGCGTGCAGTAAAGCGACTGGCCGTCGGGCGTTGGCGTCAGATAGCTGGCGCCGCGTCCGGCGGCCAGCCTCCGCGTTTCGGCGCCACTGGCTAAGTCGATTACGGAGATATCGTTGCTGATACGATTGGCGGTGAAAATCGCGCGTTCGTTCGCAAAGACCGCGTTCGGTTCGAAACCGGTCTTCAGCGTGCGAGTTACGGAAAGCGTGGTTGTGTCGATCACGGATACGCTGTCGCTCCATGAGTTCGCCACGTATGCATAGTGGCCGCTCAGCCACAAGCCCTTGGGCACCCGGCCAACCTGCACGCGGCCGGTGACTCTGCCCGTATCCGCATCGGCGAAGACAAGCTCGTCGGTGCCTTCGCAAAGAATGACCAGGCGCGCGCCATCCGCGGAGATGGCCAGTTCGATGGGAGTAGGATAGCGTACAGTCGCGGCATATAGACTGGTTACACCGAGGATCAAGATGAGGAAGATGTGGGGCAGGCTCGTAGCCGGGGTGCCCTCTGGGCCCGGCCTCTCAGGCCGCCTGCTTTGAGAATGTTCACGCGCCCCGCGCACTACCAAAGCGTGATTCTCAGCGAACGTCGACTTCCGCATCTGTACGTGATCGGCCAGCCGTTGTTCGTCACCTTCCGACTGTGCGGCAGCCTTCCTGCCAATCGCGCCTTTCCGTCCGCAAATCTGACTTCCGGCGAAGCGTTTGTTGCGATGGACAGACTGCTCGATCAAGCCCGCAGCGGGCCTATGTTTCTCAGCCAGCCGGAGGTCGCTCAGTTGGTGTTGAACTCTATTCAATACGGCGCCGAGATGGGGCACTATCAACTGCACGCGTTCGTGATCATGTCCAATCATGTTCATCTACTACTTACGCCGCATATCACCGTCTCGAAACTGCTCTGCTCATTGAAAACCGCAACCGCCAAACGAGCGAACCTGGTGCTGGGGCGGACGGGTCAGCCGTTTTGGCAGGATGAGAGTTACGATCGGTTGGTTCGCAATGGCGAGGAGTTTCGGCGGATTCATCGGTATATTGAGAACAATCCGGTTCGCGCTGGTCTGGTTGGAAGGCCGCGGGAATATCTATTCTCAAGCGCTGGGCGGCCTGAGAGGCCGCCGCAGGCTGGGAGCCTGCCCCACTAACTCCAGTCATTTTTCCTCCACTGTCACAACCCGGTCGGCGGACACATCGCGCAACGTCTGCACCGTGCGGCTGGGCCACGTAATCGTAACAGTATCGGCTTTCGCTGCGGCGCCCAGCCCAAAGTGTACGCGCCCGTCGTTCTGCGAAAGATAGCCCGACCCCGCGATACGCTCGGCCTGCTGTTTGCGCCCGCCCGCGGCCACCTCGATCTTCGCGCCGATGCCATCCCGGTTGCTCTTCCTGCCCACCAGCTTGAACGCCAGCCAATGGTTCGCGCCGGGCGAGACGTTGTGCAGCAGATAGCCGGGCCCGCCCAGGTTCACCATGAATAAGTCCACCTTGCCGTCGTTATCGTAGTCGGCGAAGCAGGCGCCGCGCGCCACGGTCTTTACTTCGAAGAACGGGCCGGCCGTCTCCGCGACGTCCGCAAAGCGCCCGCCGCCCAGATTGCGGAAAATGGAGTGCTCCTGGGGAATCATGTGGATCAGGCCGCCATGCGCAATAAAGATGTCGCGCAGCCCGTCATTGTCGAAATCGTAAACGCCACTGCCCCAACTCACATACTGCGCGGTCAACTGCGAGATTCCGGCCGCTTCGGTCACATCGGTGAAGTCCGCGCCGCTGTTATGCAGCAGCCGGTTGTAGTGGGAGTCGGTGACCCACAGCCCCACGTGGCCGCTGTTATCGTAATCGACGAACAATGGTCCCATGGCGGAAGTGGATTCGCCATTCTGTCCGTAGGCCACGCCGGATTGCACGGCGACCTCCTTAAACGTGCCGTCCCGGTTGTTGTGGAACAGGAAATTCTCCGTCTTGTCGTTGGCCACGTAGATATCGGGGTAGCCGTCCCCATCGTAATCGCCCGCGGTCATGCCCATGGTGCGGCCCACATACTTGGAGATGCCGGACTTCTCACTGACATCGGTGAATGTGCCGTTGCAGTTGTTGTGGAACAGCATGTTGGTCGTACCGGCGTAGTCGAGCGGGCCGGGATAATTGTCGGCGGCGTAGTACGCGCGGTACTTAGGATCGAACTTCACATAGCGTCCGACGAAGATGTCCACGCACCCGTCGCGATCGTAATCCAGCCAGGCGGAGCCAATCGACCAGCCCGGTACATTCAGCCCGGCTTTGGCGGTGACATCTTCGAACGTGCCGTTGCCTTTGTTGCGGAACAGCGTCACATGGCCGTAGCCGGTGACCAGCAGGTCCACAAAACCGTCGTTATCGAAGTCGGCGGCGATCACGGCCATGCTGAAGAGGTCTCCGCCCACGCCAGCCTGGTCCGTAACGTCGGTAAATTTGCCGTTGCCGTCGTTGCGGTAGAGATGATTGTGCGGCGGCGTGGCAGGCGGTTGGCGCAGCGGATAGGGATGGATGTCGTCGCCCAGCGGGCGGCCGTTCGCCACGTAGAGATCGGGCAACCCATCGTTGTTGTAATCGAACCAGACGCAGCCCGCGCCGGTGCTTTCGAGCAGCGACCCCAGCTTGCGCGCGCCGAACGTATGCGTGAACCGGATGCCGGAAGCCGCCGTGGCATCTTCGAATCGGATAGTCACCGCCGGCTGATCGGCGGCCCAGGCCAAGCCGGCCAGAAGGATACCTGCCGTCGAGCGAAGTCGCATCATTGTCCACCTCCGGTCATCCGCACAGGCACGTCCGCGCGCAACAGCACTTTCGGCACGGCATTCTCGGGCGCGCGTTCCGGACCCGCGTGGCAGCCCACGCACACGCGCTGCTCTCCGCGCCGCATCCAGAACCAGCCGCGCTCGGCTTCGATGGCCCGGCCGGAGCGGTCTCGCAATTCCATCCGCAGAGGCCGCTCGCTGGGCACGTGCAGGAAGAACGATCCATCGCTTTCCACGGGCGTCTCGCCGAGCAGGACGGGCTGGCCGGCGGCGCTCTGGGAGTAAAGCCGCACGCTGCCGATGGCGCTTTCCGTGATATTGATCTTGGACGTGTAGGCGTCCAAACACAGCACATTCGCGCCCGCCCAGTCGTGCAAGCCCGAAGGAAACCGCAGCGGGACCTCGCGCGCGGCCAGCAATATCGGCTGGACGCCCGGCGCGTCCGTGGTCTTGGCCAGCGCGCCAGTCGCCGGATTCACGCTATAAATGGCATACGGGACGCGGGCGTTCGGGCGGAAGGAGACCAGCCATTCCTCGGGCGTTACCTCGGCCAGCGGTCCGGCGAACTCGCCGCCGGGCGACGGTACGGCGTCCACCTGCGTGGCCAAGGCTGAGGTGAAGCGCGCGAGTCCTTTGTTGGTGTTGAATACAATGTCGCCCGTAGCCAACTGCCGCGCGGCATGCCGGCTGACGCCATGGTCGCAACGATAGGCTTCCACGCCACTACCGTCCGGATAGACCGTATATAAGTCGTGCGCGGCGGATTCGACGGCGGGGTGGGGACCTTCGTAGAGCACCCGTCCGTCGCGCAGGACATCGCACGTCAGGTAGCTACCTGGGGCGAAAGTGATGCGCAGCGGCTGCCCGCCCGCCAGCGCCAGCACTTCAAGCTGATAGCCGTGCGCGGTCTTGCGGGCATAGACGATCTTGCCGTCGGGCAGATAGAGCGGACGGATGGAATCTTCGGGCCAAGCGGCGATGCGGTGCGGCTCTCCTGATCCGGAGGGCGCCCCCACCGGCGCTTCCCAGATCTGCCAGGGATCCTGGCCCCGCGGTTTGCCCGCGAACAGCACGCGTTGCCCGTCGAAAGACACTTCCGGATCGGCCGAAGCGAAGAAGCCTGGCGCCAGGTCGCGCGATCCGGCCGCGGCAACCAGGCGGATGGCCGCGCCCTGCGGGAAGCGCTCCTGCCCGCATGCCCAGGCGTCCGGATCGAATCGCGCTGTTACGGTGTAAACGTGCGCGGGCGTGCGGATGTCGGCGGCGGAAGCCAGTGCCAGCAGCGCTCCAAACAATAACACTCCGGCGGCTGCCCACCAGAACTTCCAAGTTCGCACGGCTTGGCTGCCAGTTTTCACCGATTTCAGACCTGTTTGTACTAACCTCTGGAATTGAATGTTATCCTGGGGTAGGGCGTTTTACAATAACCTGATGATACTAGTAGGTTATGTGTACAGGCCGCCTGCACCTAGAGCGCGGGCCGAGGGACGTGCGGCGCGGCGCTGTGCGAAGCACAATTTGGTTGGCGCGCCGCCCGGCGCATGCGCACTTTCGAGCCGGTCGCGGGCATCGAACGTAAAATCGGTCTTTTGCCATAGCCAGGCGGGGTCGACATTCCGGCGCGGCATGAACGAAGTGACTGGCGATCTGAGATAAACTGGAGGTCTGTGTCCTCAATTGCGGCGCCTGGCTTGGAACCCGTGCGGCTCAGCCAGACCATGGGGCCGGTCGTGCCCCTGCTCGAAAAAACCACCACCGAAATCCTGGAAGAGACGGCCCGTCGGTTCCCCGGCCGCGACGCTCTCATCGTCCGCCATGATGGCGTGCGGCTGACCTGGAGCGCGCTGGCCACGGAAGTGGAGCGGACCGCGCGCGGACTGGCGGGACTGGGCCTGCGGCCGGGCGACCGCGCCGGGGTCTGGGCCAGCAACTGCGTGGAGTGGGTCCTGCTGCACCTGGCATGCGCGCGCGCCGGCATCGTGCTGGTCAACGTCAACCCGGCTTACCGTTCGCACGAGCTGCGCTTCGTGCTGGCGAAGTCCCGCATCCGGGCGATTTTCCTGCGCGAGCGGGACGCGCGCACCGATTACCGCGCCATCCTGGAAGAATCGCGCGCGGACGCCGCGCTCGAACTGGAGCATGCCATCTACATCGGCGGCCCTTCCTGGCAGGACATGCTGGCGCGCGGCGTGGACGTGCCCGCGCATACCAGCGTGCCCGAAGACGTCGCCAATATCCAGTACACGTCGGGCACCACCGGACTGCCGAAGGGCGTGATGCTGACGCACCGCAACCTGGTGAACAACGGGTATGCCATGAGCCTGTGCCTGCGCATGACCTGCGACGACCGCATCTGCGCGCCCGTGCCGCTCTACCATTGCTTTGGCTCCGTTATCGGGACCATGGTCTCGCTGGTCTCGGGCGCCGCCCTGATCC
>Ga0335078_10010024_pt1 | contig 14023 bp, 9 predicted proteins | sample Lox_Sample_32_FD_206711 | JGI IMG/M metagenome (GOLD analysis project Ga0335078, IMG submission 206711) | Soil microbial communities from Loxahatchee National Wildlife Refuge, Florida, United States - Lox_Sample_3.2 | ecosystem: Environmental > Terrestrial > Soil > Wetlands | place: USA: Florida...
GCGGGCGCGCGCGGGGTCGGCGCGCGCCCCCCGCCCCCCGCCGCGGCCGGCGGGCGCCCCCCCCCCCCCCCCCCCCCCCCCCCCACAAGACAAACACCGGCCCGCAACTCACCCAAGCGCACCGCGCACGCTCACGCACGGCGCGCAGTGCTCACTGCGCAGCGAGCACCGTGAAGTGCTCACTGCGCAGCGCACCGCGTTCTCAGCGCGAGGTCTTCTTCGCGAGGTTCTGCGACCAGTCGAGGAGCAGCTTCTCCTGCTTGAACAAGTCGTGAACCGGCGTCTCGCCGGGCGACGCGTACGGCGACTTGAAGAAGAGCGAGAGCTGGCGCTGGATGCCCTTCTCGCCGTGCTGCTTCGCGACGTCGATGAGACGCACGAGGTCGAGCACGATCGGCGCCGCGAGCGCGCTGTCTTGGCAGAGGAAGTTCACCTTCATCTGCATCGGGATTCCCGCGAAGCCGACGAGGTCGATGTTGTCCCACGCCTCTTTCGAGTCACCGCGCGGCTTGTAGTAGTGGATGTGAACCTGGTGGTTCTCCACGGGGTAGCCGACGATCGAGTCGAGCACGCTCGCCTTCGAGAGCACCTTCGTCTTGTTCGACTCGGGATCCGCGAGGACCGCGCCGTCGTTGTTGCCGAGGATGTTCGTCGAGTACCAGCCGTCGATGTGCAAGCGGCGAACGCGGAACATCGCGGCGAGCGCGGTCTTCACGAGCGTCTGGCCCGTCTTGCCGTCCATGCCGGCGTACGGGTTCGACTTCTTGTCCGCGTGCTCGGCGAGCGCGGGGACGTTCGTGAGCGACGGCGTGAAGTTGACGTACGGAACGCCGAGCTCGTTGGCCGCGTAGAAGTAACGCATCGCCGGCGTGATGATCTTGTCGTTGCCGTCGATCGCCTTCTCGAACGCGGCGAGCGTCTTGTGAGCGGGGGCCTCCGCGAGGTACGGCTCGGTGGACGCGAGGTTCACCATCACGACGTGATCGAGGCCGTTCTTGTCTTTGAACTCCTTGATGTTCTTCTTGATGATCTCGATCTGCTCGCGGATGTTCTCCGCCATCACGAAGTTCCCCTCCGGCGCCTTGCCGTTCTTCGCGATGACCGCCGGCCACGCCACGGTCTGCTCGAGCTGCTCCTTGATCGGACGGAGCTGATCGCTCGGGAAGACTTTGTGGTGGACCGCGCCTTCGTACACGTTCTTGAAGCGCAGGTCCCAGCCGCCGAAGACGAGGCCTTCGATCGGCGCGAACGACAGCCAATCGGCGATCGACTCGCTGATCGCCGCCGGCGTCTTCTCGGTGACCATGCCGTAGCGAGGCGCGAGCCCCTTCACCATCATGTGAACGCCGGCAATAACCGTGGACGCGACTGCGCCGTGAACGCCGACGATGCAAACTCCGAGTTTCTTCATGGCTGCTTCCTGCTTCTTCCTAGCCTTTTGGTTTCGTAGTCAATTCGTCTAATCGAGCTTGGAGGGCCCCGCGTACGCCATGACCGAGGCGAATTTCGTGGGGTCGATGATCCGAGGGAATTTTCCCTGCATGTTGCCGCGCGTGATTTCGTCGAGGTACGCGCGCGCGCCGCCTTGGCGGAGCGTCACGACGCGCGGCGCGAGGAGCGCGACGTCGCCCGCGCGGTGCTCGCGGTAGACGCGGTTCTGCTCGCACATGCCTTCGTCGAACGCGCGCGCGAACGCTTCGAGATCGCTCGGCGCGTTCGCGAATTCGCTGAAGAGCACGTAGCGCCACTTCGCAGTGCCCGGCGCTTTCTCGGCGCTCGCGCCGAAGTCCACCGTGACGCCCGGCACCATTCGAATCGCGTGGGCGACCGCCTTTTCGATCTCCACGTGCGTCGTCAGCTCCTGCGTCACCGACAAGCAACCGGTGAGCCGCCCCATGAACTCCATGCGATTGGCTTGCGGGAAGCGCACGATGTCGCCGAGCTTGTACGAATAAAGTCCCGAGACGGTCGTCACGACGATCGCGTACGGCTTGTCGATCTCGACTTCCCAAAGCGGCACGCGCGGCGCGATCGGCCTCTCGATGTCGTCCATCGCGACGAACTCGAAGAACGTTCCGCGGTGCGGCTGCATCAACATGCCGGGCGCGCCGGAGTGATCCGACGACGCGTAGATGCCGCCTTCGGTCGCGTTGTACGTGTCGATGAGGAAGACGTCGCTCCGTCCCATCATGTCGCGAATCACGGGGACGTACGGATCTGCCGAGACGCCGCCGCCGACGAGGTAGCGCAGGTTCGGCCAGATCTCGCGGATGGTGCGCGCCGCGCGGCCGCGCTTGCGCGACTCGGCGAGGAGCTTCTCGAACATCAGCGTGAACCAGCACGTGGTGCCCGCGAGCGCGCGCACGTCGTGATCGATGTATTTCTCGGCGATGCGTGCGAGCTTCGCGTCGTAGTCGGCCATCACGCGGCACTCTTCGTCCGGCAAGTACGACGGCTTCGACACGAGCGGGAGCTTCGTCACCATCAACGCCGGGTTCGACGTGATGAGAACCGGTCCGTCTTCGCGCATCGTGGTCGGCGGGAAGAGGCCGAGCGTGTAGCCGGTGGGAAACGCGTCGTCGTCGAGCTTCGCGAGCGTGCGAAAGAGACCGTCCGTCCCCGCTTTGCGCTGGATGCCGATCTGGTTTTCCGTGATGGGCAGGAACTTCGGCTTGCCTTGGTTCGAGCTGCCGGAAGAATTTCCGAAGTAGCGCACGAACTCGGGGACGACGAGGTTCTTCTCGCCTTTGCGCATGCGCTCGATGAACGGCGAGAACGTGTCGTAGTCGCCGACGGAGACGCGCGCGGCGTAGTCGCGGTAGTCGCGGATGCCGGCGAAATCGTGCGCGCGGCCGAACGCGGTGTCCTGCGCGTGGCGGACGATATCGAGCAGAACGCGCTCTTGCTCGAACCGAACGCGCGAGAGCGCTTCGTTCCATCGGCGCGTCTGCGCGCGCGCGAGCATCAACATCGCCTTGCCCGCGAGCGTCGGATACGCGGACGACCTCAGCGTGCGGACGGGCTCCGAGAGCAGATCGGCGACGGCGTGAGAGCGCGGCGCTTGGGCGGCTTGCTCGGATTGCATCATGACGTGAGCATCTTTATCCGCGCGGCGTAGTCATCTCCATGGGTAGAGAGTCGAGCCGCGCTGCAAACCGCGAGTCGCGGTGTGTGCAAACGCGTTCGCAGTTACCGCCGCGGAGACGCCGGAAGGATCTTCCACGTCGTCGGGCGGGGCGCGGGCGGGACATTCGACGCGCTCGCGCTCGGCGCGGACGATGCGCTCGGTGCGGGCGCGGCCAAAGCGCCCAGCGCTGGGCGCTTGTTGTGCCCCGCGAGCGGTCCCGCGAGTCGCACGCGCCAGATGTCGTAGTTGCCGGCGACGTTCGCGGAGAAATACACGAAGTCCGCGCTCCAGGTCGGCGTCTCGACGTCGGCGAGGCCGTCGGTGAGCTGCTCGTTCTGCGTTCCGTCGGACTGCATCGCGTAGAGGTTCCAGACGTTCTTCTTGCCGCGCGCGTTCGACCCGCAGTTTCCGACGTACGCGAGGTACGCGCCGTCGGGCGAGTAGACGGGGTCCTCGTGATCGCACGGCTCGTTCGTGAGCTGCTGCGTCGTGACGAGCTTGTTGCTCGCGTCGAGCGTCATCACCATGAGCTGCCGGTACGACGAGACCGTGCGCGAGTACGCGATGTGCGCGCCGTCCGGCGACCACGCCGGGTTGATGCCGCTCGTGACCTGTTTGTCGGGCGTCCCGTCGAGCTGACCGACGTAGACGTACCAACCGTCTTGCTTGCGCTCGGCGCCGGCGAAGGTGAAGTGCACGTTGTCGGGCGACATGCTCGCCACGTCGATGTCGTAACCGAACGAGTAGAGATCGCGCGACGCGGCGTACGGTTGCAGCGAGTCGACGCGCCTCAAGACGTCCCGCTGGGTCGACGAAACGTAGACGAAGCCCTTTCCATCGTTCGTCCACTGCGGGCGAATGGCGTGCACCTTCTCCATCGTCATCTCGGTGCCGCGGAACGCGCCGGTCGATGGCGCGGTCATGATCGACTCGTCGCTGTCCTCACCGGGCACGCGGAGGTCGTAGAGGATCTTCGTTCCGTCGGGCGAGACCTTCGGCTGAAACTCGTTGAACGGATCGTAGGTGATGCGTTTGAGATCGCGCGCGTCGCCGATCGCCTTGAGCGGGTTCGGCGCCTTCGCCGTCACGCGCACCAAGATCGCGACGACGAGGAGCATCGCGATCGCCGCGAGCGCCGAGTAACGCCACCGCGTCCGCTCCACGCTGCGCCGAAAGAGCGCTTCGTCGAGCGATGCGACCTCGTCGGTGGATTTTCGCGCGTCGCCGCGCGGGTCGAGACCGAGCACGTTCTCCGCGCCGCAGTACGCGCATCGCACGAGCATTTGGCCCGGCGGCTCGACGAGCGGACCGTTGCACTGACGGCAGTGGTGCGCGCCGCCCGCGGCGCTCGGCGCGCGCGCCGCGAAACCCAACGTGAGGAGGCGCAGCGCTTGACGATCGGTGAGCTGACCGCGCACGAGGTAATAGAGCGCAGCGATCACGCCGAACGCGGCGAGCGAGAGCAAGAACACGTCCGCGACGCGCAGGTAGCAGAGCGCGTAGAGAAACATTCCGAAGCCGATCGCCGCGGGCCACGCGAGCAAGCTCGGCACGGCCGCGAACATGACGAAGAAGCTCGTGCGGAGCGCGCCCGGTTGGTTCACGAGCTTCGTGATGAGCTTCTGCGATTTCGCCATCGCCGCGTCGCGGCTCTTCATCGCGCGGATGCGGTGGCGCACGTCGTCCGGAATGTGAATCGGCGTGCCGCAATACGGACACTTGATCGACTCCGCGTCCGCGGGCACGGCGGGCGCGCCGCACCCCGTGCACTTCAGCGGAACGGGCGGCTCGGGTCGCGCGGCCTGCGTGCGATCGCTTCGGCGGATCGACTCGCGGAGCGTGTCGCAGAGCGCCTGCAGCGAGTCGCGCTCGCGCGGGTCCTCCGCGCTCCCGAGCTGGCGCGTGCTGCCGTCTTTGAGCTCGACGAGGAGCCTCCAAAAATTCTCCTTCTTGCTCTTACCCTCCTCTTCGATCATCTCGAGCTTCTCGTGGCGGCCGACGAGGCGCACCGTTTCGATCTCGGCGAACGGAATCGTGAGGCCGCTCAAGCGGCCTCCTTCGACGCGCATCGCGTCGCGGCCGAAGAGGATGTCGCTCGGCCGCTCGCGCAGCGCGAGCGCGAGGTGCTTGCGTCCGTACGCGAGCAGCGCGATGCCGCCGAAGACGGCGAACACGTACGGCACGATGAGGTGCGGATAGATCTCGACCGCGTCGTCCCACGGCGCGAGCAGCGCGGGCAGCACGATCGCGAAGATGAGAAGCAAACCCGGAACGAGCGAAGCCGACGCGCGCGCGAATCCCGCGAGCGACGACGTGCCCACTTGAAGCGGCAGCCGCAGCTCCCCTTTTTGGTCCGCCATCGTCGTCGAGAATTATCAGAAAAAACGGATCACTGAAGCCGCGCCGCGATGCGCTCGGCCGCGCGCGTCGCCATCGACATGATGATGATCTGCGGATTCACGCCGGGCGGCCCGGGCACCGTGCTGCCGTCGACGATGAAGAGCCCGGGCACGTCGTGCGATTGGTGATCGAGATCGACGACGCTCGTCTTCGGATCGCGTCCCATGCGGCAGGTCCCCAAGGGGTGGTAGCTGATGAGCGCGAGCTCCGCGGCTTCCGGCGTGCGCGTCTTGAATCGATCGAAGTCGGCGCGGTTCTCGATCGCGTCGTACCCGATGAGCCCCATGTAGAGACGCCGCGCGCCCGCCGCGAGACACATCTCGCCGGTGCGCACCATCACTTGATGGATGCGCTCGATGTCCTCGGGCACGAGGTTGTACGTCATCATCGGGTTGCCCTTCACGTCGAACCAAATACGCCCGCGCGTTTGATCCTTGATGACGGCGCCGAACATCGCGACGTGCGGCAGCGAGTCCATCGCGCGCATCAAGCGGTGCCCCGTGAACGGGAACGCCATGTGCGCGATGTTGATGTCGGGCTGCGCGGTGACGATGAGCATCCCTTCGCGCAGGAACTCGTCGATCATGTAGCCCTGCGGGATGTGCTTGTCGGGATCGATGCGCTCGTCGAACGTCGCCGACACGCCCGCGCTCGGGTGAAGGCTCAGATTTTTTCCGATCTCGCCGCTCTTGTTCGCGATGCCTTGTCGCAAGAGCATCATCGGCGTCGGGATCGCGCCGCCCGCGAGGATCACGGCTTTGCCGCGGATGCGAAACTCGTTGCCCGATTCGTCCGTCGCGGTGACGCCGACGGCGCGACCATTTTCGATCGTGACGCGATCTGCGCGCAGATCCGTGACGATCAGCGCGCCCTTCTCGAGCGCGCCGGGCAAATACGAAATATCGACGGAGCGCCGCGCGCCCGCCGCGCAACCGTAGTCGCAGAACCCCTGCCCTTCGCACCCGACGGCGTTGCGCGGGATCGGCTTGCAGCTCCAACCGAACGCCGCGCATCCACGGTCGACGACGTCCGCGATGGGCCCGATGTACTTCCGCTCCGGCGGCGACACCTGAAGGATGCGCTCGACGCGATCGAAATAGGGCGTCATCGACGACGAGGAGAAATCGTCGGAGTCGAGCCGCTCGGCCCACTCGTCGAGCACCCAATACGGCGGACGAAGGCTCGTGCCCGTGTTCACCGCGGTCGATCCGCCGACGAGCTTGCCCATCAAGAGCGTGATCGGCGAAGAGCCGAGCGTCCACGTGTTGCGGAAATAGCTCGAGTGCGCGTGGATGAAGCTCCCGACGAAGTCGTTGCGCTTGCGGTACGAGCCTTCCTCGACGAACACCACCGCGTAGCCGCGATCGGCGAGCTCGCGCCCGACCACCGCGCCGCCCGCTCCCGTCCCGACGACGACGACCTCGCACTCGATGTCGCGCGAGTCGTTCCACTTGCGCGCGCTCTGGATCTGCCGCTCCCACCGCGCCGTCTCGACGTTCGTGATCATCCGAAGGTGGCCGCCCATTCGCTCGTACGTCCGCGGCGTGTCGAAGTGGGCGATCTTGAAGACGTACGCGAACAAGTGGAGCGGCCCGCGCATCACGGGGCTCTTCTCCCAACGGTGGAGGAGGTCTTGCTGCTCGCCGCTCGTCAGCGCGTGGAACGGTTTTCCCTTCTGCACGCGCACCGCTTGATCGAGAAACGAGAGCATGCCGCTCCACACGGCGACGCCTTGTTCGGGACCGAGCGCGCGAATCACTTCTTCGACGCGCGCGACCGTGGTCTCGTCCGCGCCAGGAGTGTGCGGCGATCCGGGAATGATGGCTTCGGCGAACGCGAGCGCCGACCGGAGCTGCGCGCGCGACAGCGTCGACGCGGCGGGCTCGACTTGATAATGCGACAGCACGAACGATTCCTGTTCCGGCGACTACTTACGCAAGGAAAGGCTCGTCCGCAAGGTCGGCATCCGCCACGGCGGCGATTCGTCTTCGCCTGGTCGCGCGTCGAGGAGCTCGTGCGGCGCAAAATCTGCTTTGTACTCGAGCGAGTCGCATCCGGCGACGCGATAGCCGAGGTAGACGTACGGCTTGTTCGCGCTGCGCGCGTCTTCGACGAGCGCGACGACGTTCGCGACGCCGAGCGAGTCGCGCTTCAAATCCGGATCGTAGAAGAAGTAGACCGCGCTGAGCGCGTCGGGTGTTTCGTCGAAGAGCCCGACCGCGACGAGTCGATCGCCGTCGTAGTACGCGGCTTCGCGCGCGCTCGGATGAGGAAACGCGAAGTCGAGCGCGTAGCGATCGGCCTTGAGCGGGCTCGGATCCCATCCACGCGACGCTTCGCGATTTCGGTGCCACTTTCGATAAAGCGCGATGCGCGAGTCGTCCACGAGCGGGCGCGACACGACGCGACGAAGGCGCGCGGCGCGATTTCGCGCGCGCCGCTGCGATCGCGACGCACGAAATTCGGCGACGCAGATGCGCAGCGTGACGCACGCGTCGCACGCGCTGCACTGCGGCCGAAAGTAACACGGACCGAACCGGCGCCAACCACGCGCGAGCATCGCGCCGAGATCGTCGGGCGTCACGTCGAGCATCACGCGCACCTCGAGCGAGGCCGCCTTCGCGGGAAGATACGCGCACGGGTGCGGGTCTTCGACGATGCGCTGGAGCAGTCGCACGCGCTCGAAGCATACGACTTTTGGTGTGCTATGTGCGGTCGGCGGATGCGAACGATCGTCCTCGGCGACTTGCACCTCTCGACGCACACGCCGCGCGCGGTGGGTGACGATCTGGTCGAGCTGCTCGCGTCGCACGCGGGATCGCGCGTCGTCTTCGCGGGGGACTTCTTCGATTTGTCCGCCGAGGCCCAAAACGAAAGCGGCGCGATCAAGACGATCGGCGCGGGGTTTCGCGCGCACGAGCGCGTCGCGTCCGCGCTCGCGCGTCACGCCGATCGCGGCGGAGAGCTCGTGTGGCTCTGGGGAAATCACGATCCCGAAATGTCGAGCGCAGCCGACGTCGCGCGCGCGCTCGGGCTCGACGCGCGCGCCGCGTCGCGCGTGCGCGTGTCGCCGTGGTTTTTCCGTTTCGCGAGTGACGGCGGCGACGTGCACGTCGAGCACGGTCACGTCTTCGATCCGGACAACGCGCCGCCGCACCCGCTCGCGTCCGCGCGCGGCACGCTCGGCGTCCACTTCGTCGAGTCGTTCATCGCGAAGACCGGCGCGTTTCACTACCTCAACGCGAACGACAAACCGCCGCTCGCGCTCTTCGTCGACGCGTTCCGCTTCTACGGCCGCCGCGGACCATTTGTAGTCTACACGTATTTCGAGGCGGCTTTTGCGGCGCTTCGCAAGAGCGGCGCGGCGTGGGACGGTGAGCGCGATCGCGCGCGCGCGGAGGCCGGCGTCGCGCGCTTCCTCGAGGACGCGGGGCTCGACGAGGCGCGCGTCCGCGCGCTGATGAGCGAGCACGCCGCGCCCACGATGCGCGACGTGAAGGACACCGTCGCGCGCCTCTACCTCGATCGCGTCACGGCGACCGTCGCGGTGCTCGCGGGGCTCGCGGCGTTCGCGATCGGAAAACGCACCGTCGCGCTCGCGCTCGGCGCGGCGGGGCTCGCGGGGCTCGCGTGGAGTTGGTCGCGCGGTCACGATCGATACGGCGGGCGCGTCGCGGCGCGGCTCGACGAAGGCGCGACGCGCGTCGCGCGCGCGACCGGCGCGAAGCTCGTCGTCTTCGGTCACGCGCACGAAATCGCGGACCGCGAAGGCTACTCGAACACGGCGAGCTTCGCGTTTCCGCGCGGCGCGCCCGGCCGACCGTTCCTCGAGATCGATGGCGCGCGCGCCGACCGCCGCTTCTTCACTTCTTCTTGAGCACGAGCACGTAGTTGCGCGGCGCGAGCGTGAAGAGGAGCGCCTTGTCCGTCGGCTGACGCGATTTCCACGCCGCGTACCACGGCTGCTTCGTCCACAAATCGTCGTCGGTGATGAAATCGGGGACGTAGAGATCGAGCTCGACGTAGCGATTGGGAACTTTCGGCGCGAGCGTGACGCCGTACGACCACGCGGCGCGCGCGGCGGGCGGCGTCGCGTCGTTGTGGAGCGCGCCGCCGTACGTGACGACCATCTTGCGCCCGCTCCGTTCGAGCATCTTCGACGCTTGCGCCGTCGTGAGGCGCGCGATCGTCTGGAGCGACTCGTCGACCGCGTCGTCTCCCGCGTCGGCGATCGCAGCGAGATCGTCGCACGTCGGACGGAGCGCGTCGGGGACGACGCCGTACTTTCGCGCCGCGTCGCCGAGCGCGACGTACTCGTTTTGGTTCGTCTGCGCCTGCTGTCCGACGACGGGCTTCTGCACGCTCTTCATCGTCTCGTTTTGTTTCGCGCAGCCCGCGGGCGGGAGCATCAGCTCGACGAGGAGATCGCTCGCGCGTCCGGCGAGCATCGGCAAGAGCTCGTCCGCGAAGCGCTTCGTCGACGAATCCGCGGACGCGCCGCGCTGCGCGTGGGCTTCGCCGATCGCGAGCACGGCGGGATCGTCCTTGAGCACCTCGGCGAACGCGTCCTCGTCTTTGTCGAACGCGCGCACGCTCGCGTCGTCCTTCGGCGCGGCGTCCACGATCTTCGGCGCGTCCTTCTTGCACGCGCCGAGCGCCAGCGCGATGCATGCAACATGCACGTATCGCGAGACTGATTTCACGGCATCTCGTGCGCGAAACCGTAAATCTCGGGATGCCGAAGCGCCGGCAGGTCCCCCTTGCGAAGAAGGAGCGTGCGCACCGCCCACACTTCGCGGAACACGCGATAACGAAGCGCGGTCGTGTCGAGGTAGTCGACGCCGCTCGATCCGCCGGTGCCGATGCGACGACCGATGACGCGCTCGACCATGCGCGCGTGGCGCTGACGAAACACGACGAACGCTTGCTCGAACGCGACGATCGCGTCGATCACTTCGCGCGGCCACGCGAGCAGCGGGAGCTCGCGGTAGCTCTCGATGAAGACGAGCGCGGCGCGGATGCGCGACGTGCGAGCGCGCGCGTCTTCGGGCGCGTCGGCCGCGCGCAAGAACGATTGCGTCGCCGCGATTTCCTTCTCGTAGCGATCGCGCACTTGCGCCGAGTCGCCGCGCGACTCGAAGACCGCGCGCGTGACCTTCTCGTGTTGCGCCGCGTACTCGTCGATGAACTGCGCGACGATGTTTTCGTCGTTCGTCTGTCCCGGAATCGATCCTTGGATCGGCGTTCGAAAGAGCCACTCGCGCAGCGCGCCCGCGAGCGACGGTTGGTCGGCGAGGCGCATCTGCACGCGGTGGTACGCGCTCGACGGCGCGCCGCCCGATTCGCGCAGCGCGTCGAGGTAGCTCGCGTTTCCGCCGCCGAGCGCCACGCGCTCGCTCTCGTCGAGCCCGAGCATGATCTCGATCTCGCGCATCTGACCCGATTGAAACCCGCTCGCGGATCCGAGCTTGTCGCGAAAATCGAGGTAGTCGCGCGTCGTCATCGTCTCCATGAGCGTGAAGTGCGACGTGAGATGAACCAGGACCTCTTGCATGCGGCGAATGCCGCGCACCGCGGACGCGAGCGATTGCTCCGGCACGACGGGCTGCGCGAAGAGATCGCGCACCGCGACGAGCTCGCGCAAGACGAGCTTGAACCAGAGCTCGTCGATTTGGTGGATGGTGATGAACATCACCTCGTCGTTCGACAAACCTTCGTCGGACGACGCCGTCCCCGTTTGGAGCGCGAGCAGCTCTTCGACCTTGATGTAGTCCCAATACGCCGTGCCGCTCATCGCGACGCGAACGTACCAACAAGCTTCAGCGGAAGAAATCCTTCACGCGCTTCGCGCGACGCCGCATCAAGAGCGGGATCTTCGCCGCGCCGAGGAAATCGCCGAGCTGCGCCTTCACGAGCGCTTCGCCGAGATCGCGCAGCGTGCGGTCGAACGGCATGAAGAACGTCTCCACTTCGTTCTCGTCCACCGCGACCATCTTCGGGTGCATGAACGTGAGGAGCGAGAGCTCGCTGTTCGCGACGCCGAATCCCGTCGCGCGCGTGCCGGACCACGGGAGGCTCGGCACCGCGCCGCTGAACTGGTGCGTGTTCACCGTCGCGACGCCGACGTCGATGCGCTCGATCAAGCGCTCCGCGCGCGCCACGTCGCGCGTCCAAATCGACGCGCCGAGCCCGTATTTTCCCGCGTTGATCGCGCGCACCGCTTCGTCCGCGCCGAACACGCGCACGACCGCGAGCACCGGACCGAACGTCTCTTCGCGCACGACGTCCATTTGCGCGTTGCATCGATCGAGGAGCGTCGGGAGGTAACCCGTCGCGCTCGCGGTGCGCTTTCCGCCGGTGACGAGCTTCGCGCCTTTCGCGATCGCGTCCGCGACGTGCGCCTCGACGATCTCGAGCTGACGTTTGTTACCGAGCGGCGACACCTCGACGTCCTCGTCGCCAGGTCCGGTGCGCAATTTCTCCCACGCACACCGAAGCCTCTCGACGAACGCGTCGGCGATGCGCTCCTCGACGTACGCGATCTCGATCCCGCCGCACGATTGACCCGCGTTCGCGAGCGTCCAGTGCGTGACGCCCATGACGGTGCGATCGAGATCGCAATCCGCGAGCACGATCGCGGAGTCTTTTCCGCCCATCTCGACGCTCGACGGGATGCCGAGCTCCGCGCAGCGCACGCGCACCTTCGTTCCCGCGCGGACCGATCCCGTGAAGATGCACGCGTCGATCCCCGACTCGACGACTTGCATCCCGATCGCGCCGTCGCCTTGCACGACGTTGATCACGCCGTACGGAATTTCGCGCGCGAAGTGCTCCGCGAACCACGCGCTCGCGCGCGGCGTGTGCTCGCTCGGCTTGAGGATGACCGCGTTGCCCGAGAGGAGCGCGGGGACGACGGAGCGATACAAACCCGACACGGGAAAATTCCACGGCGCGATGATCCCGACGACGCCACGCGGCACCATGTCGATGCGCGCTCGCTTCTTCGGGAAGACCATCGGGTTCATGAAGACGCGGCGCGAGCGGGCGCGCGCGATGATCTTCTTCCACGACTTCACCGCGTCGAGCGGGCCGAGCGCTTCGGTGAAGAGCGCCTCGACCTCGTGTTTGTGCATCTCCTCTTTCACGAGGTGAAGGAGCGATTGTCGATCGCGCAGCATTCGCTTCGCGGCGCGCTCGAGCGCGGCCGCGCGCTCTTCGACGGACCGCGACGCCCATTCCGGCTGAACGAGCCGCGCCGACTCGATCGCGCGCGCCGCCGCATTTTCGTGACCGTTCTCGTGTCGGGTCACTCCATTCGTCTTGTCGGGGCCCGTGTGCAGCATCCGCGATCGATTAGCACAGTCCGTTTGTTTCAAGTCGCGCGTCCGTGATAGAAGGCACCGCCTCAACGTCCCCATCGTCTAGAGGCCCAGGACCGCGGCTTTTCACGTCGCTAACGGGGGTTCGAATCCCCCTGGGGACGCAACGTTCCAGTCACTACGCAAGAAGGCGGTTGCGCGCGGGGTCGTTGTAGCGCGCCCAATCGATGACGAACGACGAGACGCGCGTGACGCCGTCGCGCCAGCGGAGGGTGAGCCCGCGCGGCGTCACCTCGCGGTAGTTGCTGGTCTCGGGGAGGTCGAGGTTCGTCGCGCCGCCCGCGGAGAAGAGCGTGTAGAGCGTCGCGTCGGGGTGGTCGTACGTCGTGCGGAAGCCTTCGACGATGCGCTCGTGGCCGCGCACCATCACCGAGCAGCCGATGCGCGCGAGGAAGCTCCGCAGCTGGCGCGCGCCGTAACCGAAGCGCGCCGCGGCCTTCTGGAGCTCGTCGGGCACGACGTCCGTGTCGCTCGGATCGCTCCACATCATCTGAAAACGCAAATCGGGATCGTTGAGCGACGACAGGTCCTTCCATTTCTCGGCGAGCGACGCGTCGCGCGGCACGCCCGCGTGCACGAAGAAGAATCGATCGAACGCGAGCGACGTCGGCAGCGCTTCGAACATCTGCATGTACTCGCGGAAGTACGCGTCGCTCGCGACGCCCTGAAGTCCCATCATCCCTTCGGCGGGTCGCACCGGCGCGAGGATGCGACCTTGATGCTCGAGGTAATACTCGTGGTTGCCACGAAGGACGTGGACCGCGTTCGGCACGGTGACGAACAATCGCATCGCCATGCGCAGCACGCCGTCGAAGCTGAATCGACCGCGATCGATGTAGTCGCCGAGCAAGACGAGGCGCGTGTCGGGCGTGTTCTTCGGATCGTCGGCGTGCGCTTGGACCTTCGCGAGAAAATCGGTCTGCATGAGCGCGGCCTTCAGACACGAGTAGCAGCCGTGCAGATCCCCGAGGACGATGAGCTCGTACTCGCTTTTGGGATCGGGCGGCAGCACGTAGACGTGGCCGTCGAGGAACGGTTCGTGGCCGGCGAAATCGGCGAAGGTCTTCGCGCCCGAGAGCTTGCCCGCGCCGGTCGCGCGCTGCTCGTCGAGCACGCT
>Ga0335078_10010025_pt1 | contig 14021 bp, 13 predicted proteins | sample Lox_Sample_32_FD_206711 | JGI IMG/M metagenome (GOLD analysis project Ga0335078, IMG submission 206711) | Soil microbial communities from Loxahatchee National Wildlife Refuge, Florida, United States - Lox_Sample_3.2 | ecosystem: Environmental > Terrestrial > Soil > Wetlands | place: USA...
AGCGTGGAGGCGAACGACCGCCCCAAACCTCGAGGGTGTCCTCGAGTCGGACGACGAGCGAGTGCGTCAGCCGTCGTGCCGCCGATTGTCTCGCAGCTCCACGGCGGAGCAGCAGCCCAGAGCAAACCTGCGCCCTGGCGGCGAAGCGGCAGTCTCATTCAGCCAAATCGACAGCAGAATTACTCTCGCTTGGGACGAAAGGGAGCAGCCTCGGCGCCGGCCTGCCGTGGCCGGCGCGAGACACCTCGTTTTCGTCCTTTGCGCAAACCGCGGTCGGCCCGGACCTCGTGCCCGCGTTCTTGATGGAGCAGGAGCGCGGGCGCTAACAGGCCGACGCCGTGGCAGCTAGCACCAATTCCGACCGAGGTTGCAAATGGCCGCCAACGCGATCGCGAGCTCGCCGGGGTGGGACGACGGAAGCGGCTGTCCGCCGGCGGCTGCCCTGTTGCGAGTTGGGCCCGCCGCCTGATCATGCGGAGCGCACAATGCGACTGCATGGAACGGCCCCGATCTCGCCGTCGCCCCGGGCCTCGCAACTGGCGGCTTGCGCGCCTCTCCCTCTCCGGCGTGAGACACCTGCATTCGTCGGAGAACGCGCACGACGTTGTGTCGATCAAGGGGGCTCCGGTGTGCCGCGATCCGCGACAAACCCTGCGCGCGACAGGTGCCACGTCCAAAAATCGTCCCGGATCTCCGGTGAGCGTCGGCGTTAGCTCGAGTACGACTAACGCGGGCCCTCCATCGGCGGAAGATCCGGGCCGTCGGGTCTGAGGTGCGCGCACCGCAGCGCAAGGCGGCGCGGTCAGTCGCGCAAATGGCGGAATCCAGTTGCGCACGCTGGTGCAGCCGCGGATCGCCGCCTCGTTCATCGCCAAAACGGGTGCCGCGACGTGATACCGCCGTCCCTCCGTGCATGACCACCATCGACACCGCTCGTTCCTCCCGCTTCGAGCGCGCCCTGGCGACTGCGTGAGCGTCTACATCAAGCGGAAACCAGATCTAGCGACGCCTCCTCCACCCTGCGAGATTTCTCGCTGTGCCGTCTCCGAAGACGCCAGCCAGACCCGTGCCGAGGCTGTCCGTGCATGGCACTGTCTCGAGATCGACGGGACGTGTTCCGCTGACCGGGGCGGAGTGGGTGCTCGTCGCCGTCTTCGCACTGGCGTCGTTCGCGCTGTTCGGGCTAGAGGCGGTCGACGCGGCCGTCAACAACCGCGTTTTCCTCGGCGCGGCGAGCGCAACCGCCCAGGACTCGATGCAGTACCTCGCATGGGCGACCGACGCCGCTTACCACGGGCTGATCGCGAACCTGTACGGCCTTCACGACGGGGGCCATGTCTTCTTTCACCCGATCTGGCTGGTTACCGGGCTGCTTCACGTCTACGCCGGGGTTTCGTATCTGCTTCTGCTCGGGTTGTGGCAGGCAGCGGCCTTGATCCTGCTGGTCATCGTCCTGCGCCGCTACGCCCAGCTCCTGCTCGGCAACGACGGACGGGCCCGGGTGATCTCGCTGACGCTTGCGCTGTTCCTCGCCAGCCCGTTCTACGTGTTCGTGGTCAACCTCCACGTCAAGATCAACGGGCAGTGGACGTCTCGGCTGAGCGGCGAGAGCTACGCCGTCCAGTGGATCAGCGGCTACTTCCCGATCGCGCTCACGGTCACCGCGATGATCGGCTACCTGATCGTGCTGGAGCGGCTGCTGGGAACGCGCGACCGGCCGACTGTTGGCGCCGAGCTATTCCAGCGGACGGGCGTCGTGGCCGCAGCGCTCGGCGCGACAGCCGCGCTCCTGCACCCTTGGCAGGGAACCGAACTGGCGATCCTGACGGTCGGAGTGGCGATCTGGGGCCGGCTGCGATTACGGCGCAGCCTCCGGCTGCTGCTGCCACTGGCGGCCATTGCTCTGCCGCTGTTCTACTACCTGATCCTGCCCAAGATCGACGCCGGCTGGGCGACGGCCAACCGGGCGTCAGGTCCGTACCTGCCCAGCATCCCGTTGCTCGGCTGGCTGACCACGTTCGGGGCGGCGGTACTCGCCTCGATTCCAGGGTGGCGGACCCGCGCGACCTCAGACCGCCAGCGGCTGTTGAGACTGTGGCCGATCGCGGTGCTGATCACCTTTGTCGCCGTGCGGACCGGCAAGTACGAAGCGTTCGCGGGGGTGTCGGTCCCGTTGGCGCTACTGGCCGTTCAGGGGTGGCGACGGGTCCTTGAGGAGCGCCGCCTCGCAGGCCGCAACCTGCGGATCCTGCGGTTCCTGGTCACCGCGGGCGTCGTCGTGCTCGTGTTCGGCGCGGTCCCGTCGACGATGTGGCTGCTGACCAACAGGCGACTTGCCATCCAGGCCGTCGCCGAGCTAGACCGCCCGGACGCCAACGCGCTCGATTACCTCGCGCGCCAGCCCCGAGGCGGCGTGCTGAGCACCGCGAAGATCGGTATCTGGGTGCCGGCCCTGACCGACGACAGCACCTACGTCGGGCAGTTCGTCTGGACCCCGCAGTGGCCCCGGCGCCTCAACTACGTCAGCCGGCTGTTCGACTATCCGGGCAAGCGGCCGCTCAGCCCGACCGCGGCGCTGGCGCTGATCGAGCAACCTGGGGTGCGTTACGTGCTCGAGCCCTGCGGGGCTCGAGAGAAGCTGTGGCCGCTGCTCGAACCGCGCGGCTACAGCCGACACGCGTTCGGCTGCGCGACCGTCTACTCGCCCGGCCGATCCGCGCACACACGCTGAGCGTCGAGCCATCCGCTCGGGTAGCCCGAACGCTTGGTTGTTAGGCTCCTCGCGTGGGCCCTGTGGTGGTGTTCCTTAGCAGCGGCCGGTGCGGTACACAATGGCTCGCGGCCACGTTCGCCGAGCTGTATGACGATTCGATGGAAGTCGAGCACGAGCCGCTAGGCGCTCGGTACTGGCCGCGCCGGTTCTTTCGCTCTTACGCTGACACTGAGGCGATCCTTGAGCTACCTGAAGTCGCGGCGCACGTCGAGCGCGTCGCGAGGAGCGACTACTACGTCGAAACGGGGTGGCCGGTGCTCGCGGCACTTCCAATGCTGGCGGCCCAGTTCCCTGACCGTCTCCGATTGGTTCACCTCACACGCCACCCCGTGCCGTCGGCTCTATCACAGCTGTCGCACAACACCTGGCCTGGCGGACCGCCGCACGAGTTCACCCGGCTTGCTGTGCTGAGGCCGACCGATCCCAACGTATTTCAACCCCACTACACCCGGCGGTGGCAACAGCTCAGTTCCTACGAAAAATGCCTCTTCTGGTGGACCGAGGTGCATATGCTGGGACTCGAATTCCCCACTCGGAGGCCGGAAATTCCGATGGTTCGAGTGCAGTCGGAAAGACTCCTGGCCGGCGATCGAACGGAACTAAGCAAAATGCTCGAGCTGATGGAGCTCGACTGGGACGAGCGCTGGGTTGCGCGCGCCGGCCAGCTGATCGACCGCTGGCACCACCAGACCGATCGAGCCTTTGATCCATATCTGATCTCGCGGCACGACCAAACTCTCAGCACCGCACGCCAGCTCGGCTACGAGCCGTTGGGCATAGATCGCGCCGCCCTCGATCGCCGCTATAAGCTCGCCCACGGCAGTGCTGAGGAGCGTGGGCCTGCGGTGGGCGCCTACAACGTTGGGATCCTGCTGGAGCAATGCGCCGACGCGGAAGGCGCGGAGGCCGCATACCGCCGCGCCAACGAGTACGGACTCGCCGCCGGCGCGTACAACTACGGGGTCCTGCTCGAGCAGCGTGGTGACGTAGAGGGCGCGAAGGCCGCCTACCATCGCGCGATTCAATCAGGCGATTCGGAACCGGCGGCTCGGGCAAGCGAAGCGCTCGAGAGATTGACCCGCTGACCCGTTAGGCACTCAGTCACATGGCGCGCGAGTATCGGAGCGTTAGGGCCGTACGCCATCGTACGATGATTACCGGGGACTGCCCGCAGGCTTAAACCTCCGTCGGCGAGGCGTGCCCAACCCAAATCAGGGGCACGGTCTCGTTGTGCCCGACCTTCAGTGGCCCAGAACAAGACGATGTGCCCCGGGTAGCTGCTCGGCTCGTAATGAATCCGGGCAACTGATCCCGGCGGCGTCGGGACCCGCCAATCCTGGGGAAGCTTCTTGAGGAGCCACCTGAGCCACCTGTGCCTGGTGATCGCCGGGACCGTGTGCCTGATGTAAGTGCCTCTGCTAAGCCAAGATCTCGTCCGTAACTCGGCGAGCATACGTCGCAACTGGGCGGCGTTCGCCGTATGCATCCGCAGTCTCGCGGACAGCGGGAACGCGTAACCCGGTGCCGGCGTGTCGAGTAAGCCGACAAAGCTGACGCTTTCCCCGGATCCAAGAAGTTGCCGCGCCATCTCGTAAGCGATCACTCCGCCGAACGAATAGCCGATCAGCTGGTAGGGACCTTCCCGCCGGATGCGGCGCAGCTCATTCACGTAACGGCGAGCGGTGAGCTCGAGAGGCGGCTTGACCTGCCAACGACGTGCCAGCGGGTCCTGGATCTGAAATACGGGCTGGTCCGCGTCGAAGTAGTTCCTGATGCAGAGGAGCTCAGCCCACCCATGGATCCAGAAGAGCGGACACCGCGTTCCATGAACATTGATCCCCCTCGACATGCCAGGTTGCTCTCCCTCAGCGTCGAGCGCAGCAGCCAAATGCCGGATGGTCGCATCTTCTAGAAGGAGTGACAGCGGGAGGTCCCTTCCGGTCCGCTTTGCAATCTCTTCCATTAGCCAGACCGCAAGCAGCGAATCGCCCCCCAGTTCGAAGAAGTCATCCTCCGGGCCAATATCGCCTTGCTCCAGTAGCTCGGACCAGATCCCGGCCACAGTTGCCTCTGTCGGAGAAAGGAGGCTATTCATCTCGCGCGCGGTACAGGTAGGGATGTGCGCGGTGGCGTGGACTACTCACCAACGCTCACCACGAACGACGTTTCCACCGGCCCACCGGCACCGGCGACTATCGGGGTTTTGGAGGCGGCCAAGCGCAGGAGAACGGCGTTCGGGGAGTGGGTACAGGGCCAGCGCAATGCATCGAGCCCGGCGAAGCGCCCGAGGACGCTGAGCAGGAGCGGATCTGCGGGGGCCCAGGTATCAGCCGTACGGATTTCCGCCCACTCATGGGGCGTCCCTAGCGGCGGGGCCAGCACCAGCCCGTATGCCATCCGCGCCTGGATTCCTAGCTGCTGGCACTCGCTGACAACGACCCGCGATGCTGTGGCGCAGCTGGCAAGTCCTGTACGCCGCGCGAAGTCGAGATCGCCGGACAGGGTCCGCGGCAGCATGTAAAAGTCGAATGCGGCGGCGTGATGCAAGACATGCTGAACGCTTGGGGGAAAGGCGTTCTCATAGTTCGTCATGCGCACATTGAGGCTGGCGACAATCTGGTCGGGGCCGATTACGGCCTTCACGCGCCGCCCTTCGGGCAACAACACATCTACAGTCGCACCGGGGGGTGCGTAAGTGCGGTAGCGCAGTCCGACCGTCTGCGACCCAGACTGGGCGGCGTTGGCGACAGAGCATGCCCACGAGCGCATGGTCCTCAGGTATAGACGCGCAGATCCGAGCCGCAGAGCGATGTAGTGAAGGTCGGCCCACGCAAACCTCATCTCACCTTCGCAGGAAGATTGGGGCAATCCGCGGGCCAAGAGAAGATCCGCAATGTCCGGTGTGATCCCGAACTCAAGCTCGGCTCGCCGGGGGCTGACGTCATACACCCTTGTGTCCGGCGGAACGGCGCCCAGCGCAGCTATCCAGCGATCAACCGCATCGAGCGCCACGGGACTACTTAGCGCTTCAGGCACCACGCGAATACAGCATCGGGCACTTCGAGCACACGGGCATGAGGCCGTGCTGGTCGACGGTTTGGCGCAGCCCTTGCAGCTCCGGTCCATGCCAGACGTCGGCGACGCTGGATGTAGCGAGTCGGCCAACGGCTAGCTCGGGAAAAAACTTGCAGGTAATGGCCTCGCCGGTCGGAAGCACATCGAGCCGGCTGTTGATCGACAGGCAACGAGTCCGCCCGCTGGCCGGCCGATCGCTCCCCGCCAGAAACTCTTCGAGGCTCGCGTCGTCGACTTCCGGGTTGTAACGCACCTTTGTGCGCCATTCGGCGTTGTCGATCCGGGCCAGATCGCTGCGGAGGGCGCCGATAACAGAAGCGCTGAGTCCGAACGTGTATGAGTGCCAGCTCCCGCTTCCCCGCGGTACGCGTGCGGCGACGCTGGGAAGATGCTCGTCGACGTAGTCATCCATCAGCGCCGCGGTCCGCCGGGAGATGTGCCATGGGTAGCTGAGGTAGACCGCGTCAACGCCCTCGTCTTGCATGAAGGTGACGAAGTCGAACAGCTTCCCCACCATCGAGTTCTGGAACACACAGTTCACGGTAACCTCGCCGCGATAGTTCGCGGCTTTGCGTTCATGGATCAGGCGGCGGAGCCCTTTCATAGTGCGACGCCACGACAGCGGTCCACGCAGCGCGTCGTGCTCGGTCTCGAAACCGTCGAGCGCGATGAACATCTCGAGGCGATCGGAGATGGTCAGTAGCGAGTCGAGGCGCTTTTCGATGTAGACGCCGTTGGTGCACACTGACGTCCAGCGCCGGTGCTCAGCGAGCAGGGCGACGAGATCGTCCCAGTGAGAATAAAACAACGGCTCACCACCCCAGAGAAACACGTTTGCCCTGCGCTGCCGCGTCGCATCGAGGACCTCGGCCACCACGCTGATGTCAAGGTCGCGGTTGCGTTCCTCGGCTTCGAGGGTCTGGTGGTGGCCGTCGTCCCCCCACTGGTAGCAGTGGTGACAGCGTAGGTTGCAGCGGTTGGTGAGCTTGAAGCTGACCTCATCGGGGAGCGGTTGGACGGCCTGCCGAGCTCGGCGGGCGGCGAGCGCGCCGGGCGCGATACGGCGCAGCTTCTCGAATGCGACGCGATCGACGACGGGAGTGCTCGTCACTTGGGTCATAGGTCGTTCTTCCGCCTTCCGGTTGTCCGGGCGATCGGATGAGCCGGTGTCGCCCCACTCGTGGCACATGCTGCACCGGAGATCGCAGCGCTCGAGTGGCTGGATGACGAGCGACGACGGTGCGAGGTGAATGGACGGAGCTGAGCAGACGTCACGCCACCGCCTGCGCTACGAGTGGGTCGATGTCTTGCTTGCCGGCCATGAGTAATCTGTGATGGAGCTCCTCGAGCACGCGGTGGTCGAAGCCCGTCTTGCGCCAGCGCTCGAAGTCGATCCCGAAGCCGAGTTCCTCCCACAGCGCACCGTTCTTGGCCTCCGGCTCGCCCCACGGGGAGAGGAGAACGACGGGCGTGGCCGCAGCGAGTGAGTCGAGCAGCGTCCCGCCACCCGGCTTGCTGACCACGGCCATCGCCTCGCGAACATTCACGTGCGCCGCAGGAAATTCGAGGTGCGACCGATATCGCACCTCGCCGTCGGGGCGAACCTCCCCGAGCGGGGGGAAGGTGAGGTCTCCACCGGCGTTGCGTACCCAAGGGTGCCACTCGGGGTCGCTCACGTAGCGCCGGTCGAGCGGTCCCCGGCCGTCCCAGTCAGGAGAATCGGGACCGAGCACATCGAGCGCATAGCCGGCTCGAGACAACTCGGTCAGCACTTCGGCGTAGGTCCCCAATCCCCAGCCGCCGCCGTGGGCGACCAGCCGCGGCGCTCGCTCAGCGAAGGGAAGCGGAGCACCGGCCGGCACGAGGAGACGCCTGCCCAGGGCGCGCCTCTCCCAGTTCCAGAGCCACAGCTCACGCAGCACAACGCCCGTCGGCTCGCGGTGGACACGAAAGGAATGGCTTTCGACGGCGTCGATCCGGCAGAGGTCGAGCTCAATGCGGGCGTCCGGCACGGACGCCGTATAGCGCTCGAGCACGGGCAGCCAATATCCCGACCAGACGAGGAAGCGGGCGCGGCCGTCTTCTCGCCAGGTGGTGAGCAGTCGATCGACGCGTCCATCGTCGAGGCGCCCCTCGACGCTACCGGCCATCCGTCTACCGGCAAGCGCGAGCCGGAAGTCCCGGTGGAAGGCCTTCTGGTGCATCAGGTGGCGCTCGAGATGCTCCCCCGTGAACCAGCCCTCGACGACCTCGACGTCGACTTGGTAGCCCGCGTCGCGCAATTGTGCTCGATGCAGTAGGGCCGCGACGTACGAGCCGAGGCCAACGGCCGACGTAAGTGCGGTCAGCTGTGTCACTGCCGGGGCATCGAGTCGAGAAACGAGGCGAGATCAGTTAGCGACTCGAGGTGGTCGTAGCTCAGCTGCTCGAAATCGACTTCGATCGCCAGGCTGGCCTCGATCTCGAGCATGAACTGCAGCAGCTCGAGGGAGTCCAGGTTTACATCGCTGATCACACTCGCGTTATCAGCAAGATTCTTGAGATCCGGATCGCCGCGGAGCTCGGCGAGAACGTCCTTGAGCGCGATGACCGTGGGCATTCTGTATCTCCTCAGCTCCCGATTGGCGATCGGTTTGCGCCCGCGCCGACAAGCGCGGCCTTCTCGATCTTCCCGTTCGCCGTCCGGGGCATGGCTTCGACGATTTCGATGGCTTGTGGGACCATGAATGACTCAAGCCGGTCGCAGCATGCCGCGCGAAGAGCGGCAGGAGTTACCTGGCTGCGGTTGTCCACTACTACGAAGGCGTGGATGGCCTGACCGAGAACCGCGTCGGACCGCCCAACCACCGCGGCCTCAAGCACGCCGGGCGAAGCTCGCAGGGCGGCCTCGACCTCGGCGGGAGCGACCTTTTCCCCGCGCGACTTGATCACGTCGTCCATTCGCGAGACGAAATAGAGGTAACCGTCATCATCGAGCCGACATAGGTCGCCGGTGTAGAGCACAAACTCGCCGGGCTTCGGTCCCGGGCGAAGGCGTTGAGCCGTTTCCTCGGGGCGGCGCCAATATCCGGCCATGACCGTCGGACCACGTACGACGAGCTCACCGACCTCGCCAGCCTCGACGACACGATCTTCGGCGTCGACCAGCCAGATCTCGTTGCCAGGGATGGAGACGCCGACGCTTCCAGGCTTCCGCTCGAGGTCGACTGGCGGCAGGTAGGTACAGCGCTTGCATTCCGTCAACCCGTACATCGAGAAGATCTGTGCCCTTGGGAAGGCACCGCGGAGCCAAGCCACCTGTTCGCGCGCCAGGGCGGATCCGGTACTTGTGATCGTTCGGACGCCGGTCAAATCCCAGCGCACAAGCGAAGGAAGCTTGGCCAGGATGGCAAACATAGTCGGCACCCCTGGGAAGACGGTCACTCCCTCACGGACGATCGTGTTGAGAATCTGCCCAGGGAGATCGAATGACCGCTCCAGCACCAAACGCGCACGGGCCTTCACGCTCATGATCATCTGATACAGGCCGTAGTCGAACGACAACGGCAACGCGCACAGCAACACGTCACGGCACGTGAGATCCAAGTAGCCGCAAATCGCGGTCGCTGCTGCATCGACGTTGTGGTGGGTCACCATTACGGCCTTCGGCTCACCGCTGCTACCAGACGTGTAGATCAACGCCGCGAGATCCGTGAGAGCAGGGACGGGTGGGTCGTGGGCGGCGTGTGAGCCGGCGGCAACGGCGTCATCCAGCGTTACTGAGTGAGCGAGGTGGGATAGGCCCGCCAGCGCGGAGGGAGGCCCGGCGACGACAACGGTGCGGAGCTTCGTCAAGCAGGCTGCCCCGGCGACGCCCACCAAAGATTCGTCGGTAATCAGCGCGGTCGCATCAGCGTCCTCCAGCACCCAGGCCAGCTTATGAGCGGGCGTCCGCGGGCTGATCATTACCACCACGGCCCCGCACATCACCACGGCCCAGAAGCCGACCGCCGCTGTGATCGTATTCGGGCTGAATACGATGACTCTGTCACCGGGCCGCACGCCGGACGCGCGGAGCGAGTGGGCCACAGCAGTCGCGTCGCGCCCGAGCTGGCCGTAGGTGCGAGTTGCTTCACCCGCGCAAATCGCCTCGACGTCAGGCGAACGGTGCGCCGCGTGAGTCAAGAAGTCATGAAGCATCGCACGCGCCGATCGTCGAGCCCCATTCCTCGGAACCGAAGCGAACCGCTGTCGCGCTTGGACAGCGGCCGTGCCCGTAGTCATCGTCTCTTGGGCGGAGAACACTCTCAGCTGACCATTGCCGTTGTCAAGGTACGGCCCGACCTATCTGGTCGCTTTTGCGGAAAATTGTGGGTGTTGCCGACGATGAGCGCATCGACGGCGTGCCAGAGCTCGTTCTCGTCGTAGACCGGCGGCTCGCCCCAGTCGCTGGCGTGCCGGGAGTTCTGGTGGCCGATGTGGTCGGTGTCGGGCCGCCGCCGGCCGGCCTCACAGGCCCGGACGGGGTCACGGCGGGAGAGAGAACCGCTGAGCGTTGCGCAATGAGCCAGGGGCGTCACGACGGGCTTCTCGAAGCACGGATCGTCGCTTTGGGCGCTTGACTCCCATCCCTTCCCCACCAATATGATCACGCCGATGTCGAAGTCACCTCTCGTCTGGCGGCGACGGGTCTCGGCCTGGGCGCCACCGCCGGAACCGCAATGGCGTTTCACGGCCGGACGCTGAATCGCTTCGCGACTACCTCCGTCCGATCGGGAATCCTTGCTCGCGGAGTGGGGATCGGGTTTGCACTCCAGGTAGCCGGCGCTGGGAGTGCGTTTGTAATGCAGCTCTGTCTAGCGCGGTGGCTCGGTGCGACTGCCTATGGCACATATACCTACGTCGTTGCGTGGAGCGGGATTCTCGCAGTCGCGGCGGCCATGGGATTCCCCACGCTGGTCCTTCGCGTGCTACCCGACTATTCAATTCGCGAGGACTGGGCACGGGTGAAGGGCGTGCTCGCCACCAGCCTCGTGGGGACGGTCCTGATCGGCGGGTTGATCGCGCTGCTTGGGATCGCGCTGGTTCTATCGCTTGGCTGGCAGAGCAGGGCGTCCGTCCCCGACACGGTGACGGGCTTTGTCATGGTGCCCCTGTTGGCCCTGATGGCCGTTCAACTGGAAATGGTGCGTAGTTTTCGGAGACTCGGGCTCGCCTATGCGCCGTCTCTTCTCCTGCGTCCCAGCCTCGTCATCCTGGGCGCCGCGTGTGTCCTCGCGGTCGGTCACCAGCTCGATAGCAGCATGGCTCTGGCGCTCACGGCCACGGCAACGGTCTTTGTGATTGGACTCCAGGCTTGGCGGTTCCGTCGCGCGCTGGGTCCGATCGTTCTGTCAGCACAAGCGGTGTACGAACGGCGCATCTGGATCAAAACGGCGCTTCCGCTGCTGCTCGTGGCGGGCTTCATAGTCATCATCGAGCAAACCGACATCGTCACGGTGGGTGCGATCCTCGGCGACCGCGCCGCCGGTCTCTATGGCGCCGCCGCCAAGACGGCAAGCCTGGTCGGGCTCATTCTGATATCGGTCAACGCGATCGGGGCACCGATGTTCTCCGTCCTGTTCGCACAGAACCGCCATAAGGAGCTTCAGCAGCTTGTATCCGCAATAGCTGCGTGGGCGTTCTGGCCATCATGTCTGGTCAGCATTGTCCTCGCCACCTGCGCGCCTCTCGTCCTCACCATTTTCGGGCCGGCATTTGCTTCTGCCGCATGGCAACTGCGCGTCCTCCTCGTCGGCCAGATCGTCAATGCGGCCGCTGGTTCAGTCGGGTTGCTCATACTGCTATCAGGCCGTCAAAACGTTGCCGCCCGAGTCTACGGATGGGTTGCGCTCATCCACCTCGTTCTCCTTGCCGTTCTGACACCCGTATTCGGCACGATCGGGGCCGCGGCTGCGACGACGCTCACGATGAGTTTGTGGAACGTCTGGCTTCATGCCGCAGTCGTCCGCGAGCTCAACATTCACCCCTCCATCATCTTCAATCTGCGATCGGCTCGCACTAACGGGACAAGCCGGCGTCTGACGCCGCCGCTCGGCTGATACCGGCGCGGGCCTCCCTCGACGGATCCGTGCGCGCTCAGGTGGCGTGCGCTCATGGGATGCCACGTTCGGAGCAGCACATGCCGCTGCGAGCCTCGACCGTGGTGGCTGCACGCCTCGTCTTGTCGCGGACAGGCATCTCCCTCAGGACGTAAAGAGGCCGCAACGCGCGGGTTCCGAGCTCCGCGCCTACGAAGAGGACGAGTTCGGCCGCGACGGCCCGATTGTGGGCCTCGCACAAATTTGGGCGGCCGTCTGACAGGCGAGAAGCAGGCCGCCGGCAGACGACCGCTTCCATCGTGCCATCGCCAGCGAGCTCGCGATCGCGTTGGCGACCATCCGCAACCTCGGTCGGAGTTGGTGCTAGCCGCCACGGCATCGGCCCGTTAACGCCCGCGCTGCTGCACCATCAAGAACGCGGGCACGAGGTTCGGGCCGACCGCTTGTGGAAAGGACGACGAGCGACGCTGTGCTGCGGGGTTGTGCTTGGCGATTCTGAATGGGGTAGCTTCGCCTGCGGGAGCGCCATGGCGCTCCCGCAGAAGACTCTCGCCGGTCAGAGCTCAAGGCCCGTGCTGGCGTGCATCATCGGTGCTTTCCGGCCGTGGATCGCGCCGATGATCTCCTCCGAGGAGATTCCCTCCAGGTAGGTGCCCGTGGTTGATAGGTATGCGTGCCCCAGCTGGCGCTGGATGAGCGGCAGCGGGATCCCCTCGTGCAGCAGCTCGACCGCGTGCGCATGTCTCAACTGATGGGGCGCAAACCTGCGCCTGACCCCGGCCTCGGCCGCGAGGTGGCGCAGCTCCGCACGCACCGCGGTGGCACACCACGCCCGGCCGCGGGTCGGCCCCTCGATCACGCAGAACAGCGGCCCGGGTGGGAACGCCGGGCGCTCCGCCGTCCAATCGGCCAAGACCGACCACGCCCAGGGGTCCATCCCCACCTCGCGACGGCGGTCACCCTTCCCATGCCTGATGAGCAGGCTGCCTCGCCGCTCGTTCAGATCGGTCTCGGCGAGCGAGAGGGCCTCGTGGATCCGAACGCCCGCGCGCCACCGCACAACGATCAGACCACGCATCCGCCGGCCGTGGCGAGTGTCTCCGGCCTGACGCATGACCGCCACGATCTCATCGACCGTGGGCGGATCGGCCGGGTAACGGCGGCCTTTGTTCGGCGGGACTCGCCCGGCGTGATAGCCGGGCATTGTCGCCGGGGACCGCGGGCGGCCGGCGGCGTCCAACAACTGATGAGCAGGCATGGCTCCCTCCTCTGGAGAGCGGACAGGTTTGCCGCCTGCTCTAACCGACCCGCGCCAGAACGCGCGCTTAAGCTCACCGAGCGCTGGCGAGCTCGGTTGCTGCCGCCTTCCTGGCCGGGTGAGGAAGCGACGCAATCAGCCCTCCTCATCGTCCGTTGGGGAAGCGACCGACGCCGTAGTTTCAGACGGCATCCGCATGTAGGGATCGAACACCTCGCGGAGTCGGTGGCAGCGGAGTGTGGCGTCCTCGAGCCGGACTTCCGCAACCGTCACGAGGAGAAGCCGACCTACAGCTCGGTCTAGTTCCCCCGCTCGTCCGGACCGGGAGCGAGGTCGGCGTTGTGGAGGGTGGCTGCTCGCCCACGCGAGCAGGAGCCGGGTGCGCTTGCAAGGTGTGGCGGATCAGGCCGGCAGCAAGCACACCGACGGACTCTCGCAATCGCGGCAAAGCAGGTCCGCGGAACGGCCGCTGATGACGCCGGGGTTGCCGACGAGGCGACCGGTTGTGCAAGTGGCGAATACTGGGTCTCTTGGGTGGCGCGGTTGCCCGCCCTGCGTTCATGCTGGCGCAGGCATTTGCCGACCACGACGGGCGCGTGGCGCCTTGTTGGGTAGCGGCCCTCTCGCGATGGCGGGGGAGACGTCCGCTATGTCGTGGGGCAGATCGTCGCTGGTCAGCGAGCCTCGCTTACGGCTTCGAGGATGATGTCCGCGATCCGGTCGGGTGTCTCGTTCGGCAGAAAGAACACGTGCCCAGGGATGGTGACCACGTGGGCGTGCGGGCACGCCTCGAGCGCGCGGCGCTCATCATCGGTCAGGCCGCCGTCGCCCTTCT
>Ga0335078_10010026_pt1 | contig 14021 bp, 12 predicted proteins | sample Lox_Sample_32_FD_206711 | JGI IMG/M metagenome (GOLD analysis project Ga0335078, IMG submission 206711) | Soil microbial communities from Loxahatchee National Wildlife Refuge, Florida, United States - Lox_Sample_3.2 | ecosystem: Environmental > Terrestrial > Soil > Wetlands | place: USA...
GGGCACGACCCTGAGGTCAGCACCCCGTCGGTTGGAAGGATCGATCGGTCGTTTGCGTCTTACCTGACATGCGACCAGAGTCATCAGACATCTGATGTTTGAGCTGGCGACCATCCAGATCGTGGCGGGGTGCCTCGTCGGCGTGGCGCTGGCCGGGCTGCGCCGGGTGCGCGCGGCCCGACGGCGTCGCTGGATGGCGCGCCACCCCGCGCCGACGTTCGTGTTCGCCGACCTCGTCGGGTACACGGCGCTGACCGAGGAGCGCGGCGACGAGACCGCGGCCCGTGTCGCGCGCGAGTTCCGGCGCACGATCTCGGGCCTCAGCCGCGAGCACGGCGCCTGGCAGGTCAAGTCGATGGGCGACGGCGCGATGATCTGGTCCCCGGACGCCGCCCGGGCCGTGGCCCTCGCCGCCCGCCTCGTCGAGGAGGTGGGGATCCGCCCCGACCTGCTGCCCGTGCGCGTCGGCGTCCACACCGGACCGGTGGTGATGGTCGGGGGCGACTGGTACGGCAGCTCCGTCAACGTCGCCGCCCGTCTGGCGGGCGAGGCGACGGCCAACGAGGCGCTGATCAGCTGGGCCACCCGGTGCGCCGCCCGCGACGACCTCAGCCGGCAGCTGAAGCACCGGTGCGAGGTCGTGCTGCGCGGCGTCGAACGACCGGTCGCCGTCTGGAGCCTGAAGCCGTCGGCCGTCGACACCGCAGCCGCGCTGGCCGCCCACGGAGTCGCGTGATGCCCTCGCCCGACGCCGCGCTGGTCGAGCGCGTCGCCGAGCTCGCCGTGCTCGACCGCGCCGTCTCGGGCCTCGCCCGCGGCACCGGGCGGGTCGTCGTGATCGAGGCCGCGGCCGGCCTCGGCAAGACGGCACTGCTCGACCACGCGGCGGACCTCGCGGCGGCGGCCGGCTGCCTGGTCCGCCGCGCCACCCCCACCCCGCACGAGCGTCATTTCCCGTTCGGCATCGTCCGCACGTTGCTCGAGGCTCCCGTGCGCGACCGGACCGAGCCCGAACGCGCGTCCCTGCTCGGTGGCGCCGCCGCCCCCGCCGGCGCGCTGCTGCTCGAGGGCGCGACCCCGGACCTCGGCGCCGCCGCCCCGATCGCCCACGGCGCCGCCGCCCCGATCGCCCACGGCGCCGCCGCCCCGATCGCCCACAGTGTCATGTGGGTGTGCGCGGGACTCACCCGCCACCGCCCGCTGGCGCTGATCGTCGACGACGCCCAGTGGTCCGACCGGGCCTCGCTCGAGGTCCTCGCCTACCTCGCCGGACGGATCGAAGACCTGCCGCTGGTGATCATCGTGGCCGCCCGCTTCGGCGATCCCCGTGCGCCCGCGGACCTGCTAACGCTGCTGGGCGGTGCGCGCTCGGCGACCCTGCTCCATCCGCAGCCCCTCACGCCGATGGGGACCGCCCGCCTGATCCGCGCGCGTGCCCCCGAGACGCCGATCAAGGTGTGCACCGAGTGCCACGAGGCGGCGGCGGGCAATCCCTGGCTGCTCGGCGAGCTCGCGCACCGGCTCCAGACCGGCGGGCCGCTGGTCAGCGCGTCCGCGCGCACCGTCGTGCGCCGGCGGCTGGCCGAGCTCGACCCGCGCGACCGGGCCGTCGCGGCCGCGCGCGCGGTGATCGGCGACCGCGCTCCGGCCCATGCGATCGCCCAGGTCGCGTCGGTGCCGCTCGAGGAGCTCGGGCCGGCGCGCGACGCGCTCGCCGCGGCCGGCCTCCTGAACCCCGGCGGCGACGCTACCGCCCATCCGCTGATCGCGGTCGCGATCAGGGACGGTCTTCCGCCGGCCGAGCGCGAGCGGCTCCATCGCGAATCAGCGCGGGCGCTGATCGCGCTCGGGGCATCGACCGACGACGTCGCCGGCCACCTCATCCGTTCCCGCCCCCAGGAAGACCCCGAGGTCAGCGAGTGGCTCCGGCGCGCCGCCGCCGGCGCCACGCGGCGCGGCGCGCCGGCCACCGCGGTCGCCTACCTCGAGCGGGCGCTCGAGGAGCGGGCGCCCGGAGACGACCGCGGCCGGCTGCTCGCCGACCTGGCGGCGGCCGAGTTCGATGCCGGCCGTCCCGACCCCCGTCCCCGGCTACGCGAAGCCCTCGCCGAGCTCCCGGACAGCGCCGCCCGCGTCGACGTGATCACGCGACTCGCCTACTACGGCTTCATCTTCGGGCCCGCCGCCTGCGACACGGATCTGCTCGAGCGCGAACTGGCAGCCGAGACCGCGGACGACCCGGTGCTGCGCCGGGCGGCGCTCGCGCACCAGGCGTGGGTCGCTGCCGAGCGCGCCACCGATGACGCCGGCGCGTGCGCCGCGATGGCGCTCGAGGCGCTCGACGGCGGGTTTCTGCTCCGCGAGGCCCGCCGGCGCGCGGCGTACCACCTGTGCATCCGGGTGCTGATCAAGACCGACCGCGCCGACGACGCCCGTCGCGCGATCGCCGCCTTGCGAACCGAGGCGAGCGAAACCGGTTCGGCGCCGCTTCACGCAGCCGCGGCCGCGTACGCCGCGGAGCTGTCGCTGCGCACCGGTCACGTCGGGGACGCCGAGGCACACGCTCGGGACGCCCTCGGGCTCGCCGGCAACGGCGCGACCCCGGTCACGACGGCGATCGCCACCGGAGCGCTGGTTGCGGCCCTGGCCGAGCGGGGAGCGTTCGACGAGGCCCGCGAGCGAGCGGGCAGCCTCATCCACGCCCGCGCCCGGCTGGCTCTGGCCGAGGGGGATTTCGAGTCGGCGTACGCTGACGCCTGCGACGCCTGCGACGCGGGCGCACGGTCGATTGCGGCCATCGCGCTCGCCCACCTCGGACGCCGCGAGGAGGCCGTCGCCCTGGCCGAGACCGAGCTCGCACGGGCCGAGCGATTCGATGCGCCGGTGCCGGTCGCCCGAGCGCTGCTCGCGCGCGCGGTCGCCGAGCCCGACGACCAGGCACGCGTGTTGATCTGCCGGCGCGGGCTGGCGCGGCTGAGCGGCGTGACCGCCAAGCTCGAGTCGGTGCGGCTGTCGCTCGAGCTGGGCAACGCGCTCGCGCGGATGGGCCTGCGGGTCGAGGCACGCGAGCTGCTCCGCCCCGCGCTCGCGGACGCCGACGCGGTCGGGGCCTCGCTGCTGGCGCAGCGCGCCCGGCGCGAGCTCGTCGCCACCGGCCTGCGGCCGCGCCGCGCGGCGCTCGAGGGCGCCTCGGCGCTGACGCCGCGCCAGCGCCAGATCATCGAGCTCGCGGCCGCCGGCAAGGCCAACCGCGCGATCGCCCAGCAGCTGTTCCTGAGCATCAAGACCGTCGAGACCCACCTTGCCGCGGGCTACCGGAAGCTCGGCGTGAACACGCGCGTGGACCTGAGCGCGGCCGTCGCCGGCTGGCCGCAGACATAAATCCCGCCCCCCGGTTGGAAGGATTGCCGCCCCGGTCGCGTCAGACATCCGATGACGTACGTCGTCGGATGCGATGTGGGGTCCCAGAGCGTCAAGGCCGTGCTGATCGACGAGGACGGCGCCACCGTCGCCACCGCGAGCTCGCCGTGCGACACGTCCTACCCGGCGAGCGGCTGGGCCGAGCAGGACCCTCGCCGGTGGGAGCAGGCGATCACCGAGTCGGTGCGCGCGCTGCGCGCCGCGGCCGGCATCGGCGCCGACGAGGTGGCGATGCTCGCGCTGGCCTGTCAGGTCGACGGGCTCGTCGCGCTCGACGCCAACCTGCGTCCGCTCCGCCCCGCGATCATCTGGCTCGACCGGCGCGCCACCGCGCAGTCGGACCGCCTCGCCGCCGCGGTCGGCGAATCCGTGCTGATCGAGCGGACCGGGCTCAACCCCGACGCCTCGCACACCGCTCCCAAGGCGATGTGGCTGCGCGACGAGGAGCCCGAGCACTTCCGCGCGGCCAAGTGGCTGGTCTCGACCGTGGGTCACCTCAACGGCTGGCTTACCGGGGAGGTGGTCCAGGACCACGCTGACGCCTCCTCGACCTTGCTCTACAACCTTGCCTCGCGCGGCTGGTGCAGCGAGCTCGTCCGCCTCGCGGGCCTGGACGAGTCCCAGCTTCCAGCGATTCGGCCGGCGCGCGAGGTGATCGGACCGCTGCGACCGGACGTGGCCGAGCGACTCGGCCTGTCGACTCGCTGCCACGTCGCGGTCGGCACCGGCGACGACCACGGCGCCGCGCTCGGTGCCGGCGCGGTCGCGCCGGGGATCGTCGTCGACGTCACCGGCACGGCCGAACCGGTCGCGGTCCCGTCGCGCGAACTGGTCCTCGACGAGCTCCGCCTGGTCGAGACCCACGCCCACGCGGTCGACGGCATGCTGCTGGTCGAGAACCCGGGGTTCGTGTCCGGCGGCAGCACGAGCTGGTGGGCCCGGGCCCAGGGCATCCCGCAGGCCGAGGTGTTCGCGCAGGCGGCGCTGGCCCCGCCGGGCAGCGACGGCGCGCTGTTCCTGCCGACGCTGTCGGGGTCGACGGCGCCGCGGTGGAACGACCGGATGCGCGGGTGCTTCGCGGGACTCGGCCTCCATCACGAGCTCGCGCACCTGTCGCGCTCGATCCTCGAAGGCTGTTCCTTCGCGCTGCGCGACATCGTCGACCGGTTCGACGCGATGGGGCTCGGGGGCGAGGAGATCAGGGTCGTCGGCGGCGGCGCCCGCTCGCGGCTGTGGCTCCAGATCAAGGCGGACGTGACCGGGCGGCCGGTGCGCGTGGTCCAGGGCGAGACCACCAGCGCCGGCGCGGCCATGCTCGCCGGCGTCGCCACCGGGTTCTTCGCGGATCTGCCCGAGGCGGCCGCGCGGATGGTGCGGATCGACGAGGAGCCGGTGCTGCCGCAGCCGCACACGCGCGACGCCTACGACGACGCCTACGGCGCCTACCGCCGGCTGTTCGACGGCGTCGAGCACGCCCTCGCGTGAACGCCACCGCCACGGCGCCCGCAGCGCCCGGTCGGTCTGTGAAGATGCAGCGATGAACCGCCGCAAGCGTCCATCGCGCGCGGAGCAGGTGCGCGAGAGCCTGCTCGCCGACATCGTCGCCGGCAAGCTCGAGCCCGGAGACAAGCTCGCGAACGAGAACGAGCTCGCGGACCGGTTCGAGGTCTCGCGGGCCACCGTCCGCGACGCCGTGCTCGGCCTGACCGATGCGGGCTACCTGGACCGCCGCCACGGGTCGGGGACGTACGTCACGTATGCACCGCGGACCCGGCACCCGCTCGAGACGTCGGTGAGTTACACGGCGATGATCCGCGAATCCGGTCACAGGCCCGGCGAGACCGTCATGAGCAAGGGCGTCCGCACGCCGAGCGAGCTCGAGCGCCGGCGACTCGAGCTGTCCGGGGAGGACCAGGTGATCGAGGTCGAGCGGGTCCGGCTCGCCGACCGCCGGCCCGTGATCTACTCCCGCGACTGCATCCCGATGGCGCTGCTGGGCGACCACGCCGGCGCCGCGCTGGACAGTTCGCTGTACGCGATCCTCGCGGGCGCCGGCCATGCCGTCGCGCGCGCGAGCGCCCGGCTGATCCCGACGCTTGCCACCGCCAAGCTCGCGAAGCTGCTCGCGGTCAAGCGCGGCGCGCCGCTCCTGCACATCGACCAGGTCGACTACGACGGCCGCGGTCGCCCGGTGATGCTCTCGCACGAGTGGCACGTCGCGGATGCGTTCGAGCTGATCGTCAACCGCCGCGCATCGCCGGCGGCCGACGAGACCTGACGCTTCCCCAGGGTCGCGACGCCCAGGTTCAGGGACCGCGGAGGCAAAGACCAGGGATTCTCCCCATACCGCAATTGCGGGATGTTCGCCAAGCTGACGACGTGCCGAAATACGTCCTCACGCACCGCCACGAGGCCGAGGAATGCGCGATCGCGATCGCGGCGTGGAAGGGCTTCCTCAGCCCGCTGCGCCACGGGCGGCCGATCGGCTCGTGCGCGAAGGGCGGCCACCAGATCTGGTGGACGGTGGAGGCACCCGACGCCCGCTCGGCGTTGTCGCTGCTCCCGCACTACGTCGCGCAGCGCACGGTGGCCGAGGAGGTGCAGGAGGTGCCGCTCCCATGATCCTCGATCCCAACCGGCTGGGTGCGTACATCGAGCCGATGTACCGCGCGGCGTGGGCGCTGTGCGGTTCGCGCCACGACGCCGAGGACCTGGTGCAGGAGACGTTCCTGAACGTCCTCAAGCGGCCGCGGCTGCTTCGCGACGGCAACGAGATGGGATATCTCCTGCGGGCGCTGCGGAACACATACTCGAGCCGGTACCGGACCGCCATGCGCAGGCCTTCCGAGCGGCAGCTGTTCGATGACGACGATCCGGACGTCCCGGCCAGCGAAGAGGGCATCAGCGCGCGCGAGCTGATGGAGGCGGTCGCGAGCGCGCCCCCGCACTACCGGGACGCGGTGATCGCGGTCGATCTCGTCGGCCTCTCCTACCGCGAGGCCGCGCGGGCACTTCATACGCGCGAGGAGACGATCACGAGCCGGCTTCACCGCGGACGCCAGCACGTCGCGCGCGCGCTGACCGAAACCGCGGCGACCGCGGCCTGACCGTTCTCAGCGGAGCGCGGGCGCCTCGCGCTCGGACTCCGCCTGCTCGCCGGCGACGATCGTGGCAAGCGCCGCGCGCGAACGGACGCCGAGCTTGTCGTAGATGCGCGCGAGGTGACTCTCGACGGTCTTCTCGCTGACGAACAGCGCCGCCGCGACGTCACGATTTCGCTTGCCGGCGGCCACGAGGGTCGCCACCTCGCGCTCTCGCGCGCTGAGCGTGCCGATCGCGACGCCGCCGGCCCGCGCGTCCCGGATCCGCCGGCGGCCGCGATGGCCGAGTCGGCGCAGCTCCTGGGCGGCCGCGTCGGCGTCGCGCAGCGCACCCGCCGCGGCCAGCGTGCGCTCGGCCTGCTCGAGCTCGGCGATCGCGTCCTCGGTCGAGCCCGCGCGCCCGAGCGCGGCTCCGATCAGCGCGCGAGCGCGCGCCCCGAGCACCGGATTGCCGGCGGACTCCGCCAACGGGAGCGCCTCCCTGGCCGTGTCGATCGCCGCCGCCGGGTCCCCGCGCGCAAGCAGCACCGACGCGCGCGCGCACATCGCGCTCGCCGTGCGCTGGGGCAGCAACGTCGTCCGCGCCCGGGCGTCGGCGGTCGCCGCCGCCTCCGCGGCGGCGTCGAGCTCTCCGAGGGACAGCAGCGTCCGGGTCAGCAGCTCCCAGCCGTTGCCGCCGCGAAGGTCGAGCAGCCGGTCGCCGGGGCCGGCCTGCACCGCGGCGAGCTCGGCGCGGGCCCCGGCCGGGTCGCCGTCGGCATTCAGCGCCGCGGCCAGATGGAGCCGCGAAAGGCTCGAGAAGAACGTCTCGGTGACGCGCTCGGAGCGGACCACGGCCTCGCGGGCGCTGGCCAGTGCCCTCGCCGTCTCCCCCGCGAGCGAGCACACCATCGAATCCGCCCACAGCGCCCACACCGCGACCTGGTCGTTGCCGGTGAGCACGGCGCCGTCGGTGGCGCTCTCGGCCACCGCCATCGCCTCGGCGATCCTCCCCTTCATCACGAGCGCGTTGGTCTCGAGCACGAGCAGTCCCGGGATCAGCGGGCTCTGGCCGGTGCGCTGCGCGAGGCGCAGCACCCGCCGCACGTGCTCGAGCGCGGTGTCGGCGCGCTCGAGCGCGGATGCCGCCTGGCCGATGTAGCCGCCGACGTCGAGGTGCTCGGCCAGCTGATCGTCGGACACCGCCACGTACGCGACCTCGGCCTCGCGAAGCTCGACGAGCCCCACCCCGGGGCGGTTCAACGAGGTGCTGGCCAGACTGCAGAGCGCCGCGCCCCAGGCCCAGAACAGCGACTCGCCGGCGGCGCGCGCACGGTCGGCGACGCCGCGGGCGACCTCGCGCATCGAGCCGAACTCGCCGCGCCAGTAGTGCTCGACCGCGAGCTCGATGGTCAGCGCGAGCGCGCCCGCGCTGTCGGGCGAGATCGAGGACAGCGTGCGGTCGATGAGCGCGCGCGATTCGAACGGGCGCCCGCTCATCCGCCTGGCAAACGCGATCCTCGCGACCAGCTCGGCCCGCTCGTGGACCGACTCGGCCGGCAACAGGCCGCTGACCGTGTCGAGCACGTCGAGCGCGTCGTCGTAGGCCCCGGCGTACGTGAGCGCGGTCGCCGCCTCGCCGAGCAGCGGCAGCCGCCGCTCGTCGTCGTCGGGCGGGGGCAGCAGCCTGGCGGCCGCGAGCAGCCACCGCCCGGCCGCCTCCGGGGCGCGCGGGGCGGCGTCGCGACCCGCCTGCACGAGCAGCGTGATCGCGCGCTCGTCGCCGACCGTCGCCGAGCTCTCGACGTGGTGGGCGCGGACGCCGGCGGGGGCGTGTGCCGCTTCGAGCGCCGCCGCCGCCCGGGCGTGGGCGCCGAGCTGCCAGCCCCGCGGGATACCGTCGTACACGGCGCGCCGGACGATCGGGTGCCGGAAGCGGAACCGCCGCGGGGTCTCGGTCGGTCGGATGAAATCGGACGCGAGCAGCTCGTCGAGCGCGGCGAGCACGGACGGCACGTCCTGCTCGGAGATCGCGGACACGAGCTCGGGATCGAACGACTCGCCGGCGACGGCCGCCGACTCGAGCGCGCAGCGGGAGGCGTCGGAGATCGCCACGACCTCCTCCTGGATGGCCGCCAGCACGGCGCGCGGGACCGATTCGCCCGGGATCCCCGAGCGTCGCGGCGCGCGGGACCGCCCGACGTGGCCCGATCTGACCAGCTGCTCGATGTAGAACGGGTTGCCGCCGCTCTCGCGGTACAGCCTCGCCCTCGCGGTGTCGTCGATGTCCGCCGCGATCAGCCGCCCGGCCTCCTCCGCCGTGAGCAGCGAGGGCTCGATCCGGCTGCCGCGGCCGACGCGCGCCGCGCCCTCGAGCGCGGTCAGCAGCCGCGACGGGGCCTGGCGATAGGCGACCGCGATCAGCCCGGGCCCGCGGAACCGCCGGAGCAGGTGCGCGAGCATCTCCACCGACGCCGCGTCGGCCCAATGGACGTCGTCGAGCGCGAGGACCAGCGGCTGCCGGCCGGCCAGCCGCTCGAGCACGCTCCGGACCGCGTAGTGCAGCCGGTAGCGCTCGGCGCCCTCGCCGCGGCTCGCGCCGCTGTCGGGCTCCCGCGGCAGCGCCGGGAAGATCGCAGCCAGCTCGCGGGGGACGTCCTCGTCGAGCGCGCGCAGCACGGCCGGCTCGAGCGATCCGAAGTAATCGTTGAGCGCGTCGACGATCAGGCCGAACGGTATGTCCCGCTCGAACTCGGCCGCCCGGCCGTCGAGGACCAGATAGCCGCGGTCCTCGCCGCGGCGACGGAGCTCTGAGAGCAGCCGCGACTTCCCGATCCCGGGCTCCCCCACGATCTGCACGCACCACGGCACGCCGCCCGCGACCTGATCGAGCGCTCGTTCGAGTTCAGCGAGCTCGCGGGCACGGCCAACGAGCGCGCGCACATGCTCATCATCCACGATCTGGACCCCCCGGGAGTCATGAGCAGCCTACTTGGTGCGGCGTGTCAGTGCACGACTTCCGGGTGCGATCGGCCACGCCTCGGTCGACGCATGGGCCGTCGGACGTGGATGGGCGCGGACGACCGGGCGGACGAACTGGTGCGCGAGATGCAGCGCCGGCGCGGGCACAGGCCGACGCCGCCGGCCCCGGCAGCTCGCGACGATCACGGCGCCGAGGGCGGATAGGCCGGCCGACACGAGCGCGGCGGTGTTCCAACCGCGGGTGAGCGAATCGCCGCCGGCACCGGACACGATCGTCACCACGAGGGCAACCCCCGCGGCGCCACCGAGGTACCGCGCCGTGTTGTTCGCGCCGCTGCCCATGCCGGCGCGGTCCGGCGGCACCGATTCGACCGCGAGCCGACCGAGCCCCGCGTTGGCGACGCCGCTGCCCACGCCGGCGACGAGCAGCCCCGGCACGAGCCGGATCCACTCGCTGTCAGCGCCGAGGCCGGTGAGGGCGGCCTCGCCGGTGGCGCACAGGGCAAGCCCGATCGCCACCCGAGCCCGGGCCCCGAGCGCGGCCGGGAGCTTCCGCGCGGCGAGCGCGACGACCATGCTCGTCGCCGACCACGCGCACAGGACGAGTGCGCTCTCGAGCACGGTGATGTGCAGCACCCGCTGCATCACCCCCGGGGCGTAGCTCATCAGGCCGACGATCGCGAGCCCGGTGAACAGCGCGCCCGCGACCGAGGCCAGGAACCCCGGTTGGCCGAACAGGCGGGGGTCGACGAGCGGGCGGCGGCGGCGCAGCTCGATCGCGGCGAATCCCCCGAGCAGCAGGGCAGCGGTGCCGAACAGGGCGAGCGCCGCGGCGCCGGTCCAGGCATGGCGGGCTTCGACCATACCCGCGGTCAGCAGCGCCATGCCCGCGCCGAGCGTCGCGATCCCCGCGAGGTCCAGCCGGCCCCGCGCGCGCCGGTCCACATCGTCAAGCGTCGTCGCCGCGAGCATCACGGCAGCCGCGGCGGCGGCCTCGAGCCAGTAGCCGCTGCGCCAGCCGAGCGGCACCGCGAGGAGCGCGCTCGCGAGCGGTCCCGCGGTGATCCCGGCGCCCACGGCGGCCCCCCAGATGCCCGTCGCGTGCGCGCGTTCGGGACCCGAGGGGAAGGCGCGACCGATCGAGCCGAGGCTCGCGGCGAGCACGCCGCCACCGGCCATGCCCTGGAGCACGCGGGCCGCGACGAGCACCGCCACGTCGGGCGCGAGCGCGCCGATCGCGGAGGCGACGGCGAGCGCCCCCGCGCTCCAGACGAGCACGCGGCGATGCCCGACGTCGTCGGCAAGCGCGCCGGCGGTCAGCAGCGTCGTGGCCAGGCCGAGGCTCATCCCGCTGAGCGCCCACGTCTCGCCGGCGATGCCGGCGTGCAGCGACCGGACGCTGTCGTCGATCGTGGTGACGATCGCGCTGAACACGGCCAGCACGAGCAGCGTGCCGACCGCGGCCACCCGCAACGTCCGCCCGGGATGGGAAGCCGCCGGCATCATCAGGTCACCCGGGCCCGCCGTTCACTCCGTCGAGCGCCAGCTCGAACTCGATCTCGCCGCGGCAACTCCCGCGCGCATGGAACCCGAGATGCCTCAGCAGCGCCAGCGCCGGCCGGTTCTCCCACAGCGTGGTCGCGGTCAGCGTTGAGAACCCGTTCTGGCGCGCGCGATCGATGACTCCGCGGACCAGCGCGGTGCCGATCCCCCGGTTGTGAAGTTCGTCGACGACATCGACCGCGACGTCCGCCACCTGCGCGCGACCTGGCTCCGCGACGTAACGGGCGGTGCCGACGATCGATCCGTCGGCTGGGTCAACCGCCGCCAGGGCGACGTGGCGGACATGGTCGACGTCGGTCAGGAACGCCAGCTCGCGCGGGGTCAACCGGGGCTTCGGCGACAGGAATCTCCGCAGTCGCGACTCGAAGCTGAGGCGCGCGTAGTGCGACACGAGACGGTCGGCGTCGGCGGGGCCGATGCTCCGAAGGACATAAGACGTCTGATGACTTTTCGATGCCATGCAGAGGAGGACGGTGACCCCCGGCCGATCCTTCCAGCGCCAAGCGAAGATCGGGGTATACGGGGTCCCGCAGGCGACCCGCAGACGGGCGTTCCCCGATGTTCGGGGGGTCATGTCAGGGGGTCTGCCCGATGCGCGAGCGGCCGTCCGGTCTCACCATCGCCGCACACCAACCGTCCCAACAGAGGAGACCAGCATGGCATTCATCGAGGTGAGACACGAGGAGACACCAGAGCCGGTGCTCGCGGAAGCGAGCATCCAGGAGCTCCGTGACCTCGTCCGGGGGGAGATCGTCACTCCCGCCGACGACGGCTATGGCGAAGCGAGCCGGATCTGGAACGGCGCCCACGACGGCCACCGGCCCGCGCTCGTCGTCCGCTGCACCGGCGTGGCCGACGTCTGCGCGGCGGTCGGATTCGCGCGGCGCCACGAACTGGAGATCGCGGTCCGGGGTGGCGGCCACAGCGTCGCCGGCTTCTCGACCGTCGACGGCGGGATCGTGATCGACCTCGGCCCGATGAACCACGTACGCATCGACACGTCCGCCCGGCGCGCGTACGTCGGCGGCGGCGCGGTGTGGGCCGACGTCGACCACGAGGCGCAGGCCCACGGCCTCGCCACCACCGGAGGCCTCATCTCGACCACGGGTGTCGCCGGGTACACGCTCGGCGGTGGGATCGGCTGGCTGATGCGCAAGTACGGCCTCGCCGCCGACAATCTCGTCGGCGCCGACGTCGTGACCGCGGACGGCCGGCTCCTGCACGCCAGCCAGCACCAGAACGCCGACCTGCTCTGGGGCCTGCGCGGCGGCGGCGGCAACTTCGGGATCGTCACGCAGTTCGAGTTCGACGTCCATCCGGTCGGCCCGACCGTCTACGCCGGGCCGATCTTCTATTCGGCCGACGCCGACCGCGACCTGCTGGCGCTGTTCCGCGAGTGGGCGCCGGGCGCCTCCGACGACATCACCGCGCTCGTCAACCTCACGACCGCGCCGCCGCTCCCGGTCATCCCGCAGGAGTGGCACGGCAAGAAGGTGGCCGCGTTCGTCGCGACCTCCGCCGGCCCGGTCGCGGACGGCGACCGTCACGCGCGCGACTTCCGCCAGGTCGCCGAGCCGATCGCTGACCTGCTCGGCCCGATGCCGTACAAGATGATCCAGACCCTGCTCGACCCGCTGTTTCCCAAGGGCGTCCACGCCTACTTCAAGGCCACGAACCTCGCCCGGCTCGACGACGAGCTGATCGAGCGCCTCCGCGAGCTCCATCTCGCGGCGCCGGGCCCGCAGTGCGAGATCCACGTGCACCAGATGGGCGGCGCCGTGGGCCGCGTCGGCGAGGCGGACACCGCGTTCGCCGAGCGGTCGATGCCGTACGTGCTGAACGCCGTCAGCGTATGGCACGAGGAGAGCGAGGGCCCGGCGCACATCGCGTGGGCACGCTCGGTGATCGAGGCCGCGGCCGCCGCGTCGACCGGCCGCGCCTACGTCAACTATCTCGGCGACGCGGGCGAGGCGCGCTCGGCCTACGGCGAGGAGAAGTACGCGCGGCTGGTCGGACTCAAGAACCAGTACGACCCGGCGAACGCGTTCCGGCGCAACCAGAACATCCAGCCCGGCTCGGGCTCCTGAGTCGGCCGGACGATCGTCACCCACCCCAAGGAGACAGCGATGCCGTTCATCCAGGTCAAGGTCGTCGAAGGCGTGTTCACATCCCTGCAGAAGCAGGAGATCATCGAGCGCCTGACCGATGCGATGGTCGAGATCGAGGGCGAGGGCATGCGCAACCTCACGTGGTGCGTGATCGAAGAGGTCGCGAGCGGCGATTGGGGCGTCGGCGGTAAGGCCCTCACCGCCGATGACGTCAGGGCGCTCGCGCGCGGTTAGGCCTCGCGGGTGAAGTCATGCAACAAGTAGCTGATCCCGCGAGGCCCCGCCCGCACGAGCTCAGGCCCGAGGCGCTGCCCGACCACATCGACCGGCTGTACCGGGCGGCGTGGGCGCTGTGCGGATCGCGGCACGAGGCCGAGGACCTCGTCCAGGAGACGTTCGCGAACGTGCTCAAGCGTCCGCGTTGGCTCCGCGACGACAACGAGATCGGCTATCTGCTGCGGGCGCTCAAGAACACCTACGCGACCCGCTATCGCGACCACGCCCGCCTACCCGACACGCGCGAGCTGTTCGAGGAGGACGCGCCGTCGGCAGACGAGAGCGAGTTCAGCGCCCGCGAGCTCATGCAGGCGATCGCCAGCGCCCCGCCCCACTACCGGGACGCGGTGATCGCCGTCGACGTGCTCGGCATGTCCTACCGCGAGGCCGGACACCAGCTGCGCGCGCGCGAGTCGACGATCACGACACGCCTCCATCGCGGCCGTCAGCACGTCGCGCAGGTGCTGATCGATCAGACGGCCGGCTAGCGGCGGTCGCTGACGCGAACCGCCTACGCCGCGTAGCGCTGCGCAGACCGGGCGCGCGCCTTGGCCGCCTCGACCTCGCGGTTCTTCGCCGGCGCGGTCGTGGA